>Ga0075367_10000030_pt1 | contig 30949 bp, 23 predicted proteins | sample EndMethybrTD3032_FD_71399 | JGI IMG/M metagenome (GOLD analysis project Ga0075367, IMG submission 71399) | Populus endosphere microbial communities from Tennessee, USA - Endosphere MetaG P. TD hybrid TD303-2 | ecosystem: Host-associated > Plants > Roots > Endosphere | place: USA: Tennessee... | reverse complement strand
GACGCGGTCATGACGGACAACGGAGGGCCGCTCCCCCGGAAATGACGGCGGCCGCGCCGGCCGGCGCGGCCGCCGTCATTTCCGGGGGAGCGGCCCTCCGTTGTCCGTCATGACCGCGTCAGGGCCGTCGGCCGCTGGCGCCCCGGACGCCGATCGTGCCGTGGAGATTTCCTGGATTCGTCTCAGGGCCTCCTCCCGGAGAGCGGCCCCCTCACGGGCGATGTGCATCTCGCCGAGGCGTTCGACCTGAGGCACCCGCCGGTCGAGCGCCTCGACCAGCTCGCGCAGCGCAGCCACGACACGATCTCGATCCAGCATCCGGTCGGTGTCGTTCACGGTTTCCCCTTCTCGGCCGCCAATATAGCGCGTGAGGGCACGAATCTCACAGCGGACCGGCCTTCGTGACGACGATAGCCGAACACGGCCTGGCGCCGCCGCGCCGGTAGGCGTGCGGCACCGACGCATCGAAATAGACCGAATCGCCGCTGTGCAGCTCGTGGATCTCGTCGCCGATGTGCAGCTCCAGCGTGCCGTGGAGCACGTAGACGAACTCGTCGCCCGGGTGGCTGTGACGGCGCGCCTTGTCTGCCGCCATCCCGGTGAACGCCGCGAGGTAGGCGCTCATTTTCCGCTCGACGGCCGGGAAGTCGAGCGACTCGAACTCGTAGGAAACGTCCCGAGCGCCCGGCTTCTCGCGAAACCGCAGCCGGTCCTTGCGCCGGACGATGGCGACCACGGGCTTCTCGCGGGCGCCTGAAAAGAAGTAGTCGAGCCCGACGCTGAACACGAGCGCAATGCGCAGCAGGGTCGGCAGCGTGGGAAACAGCTGTCCGCGCTCGATCTTCGACAGCATCGCCGGCGAGAGCCCGGTGTGCCGGCCGAGCTCCACCAGTCCCATCTTCTTCTTCAGGCGGACGGCGCGGATCTTCGGACCGACCGCGTAGCTCTTCAGGCCCTCGCGCAGTGTCGGCGTCAGCATGGGCGCAAGTCGTTTGAGCGGTATGAAACGCGCCGCGGCCTTTTCTCTTCGCGTGAACAGAGGATCGACATCCAGGCAATTTTATCCCAATGAAACATGTTTTGATTGAGAAGAACAATCGATCACCGACAACTGGCCACTGGAAACAGGAGAAACACGTGTTCACAATCGTTCAGGTTGGCATCGTCGCCGCGCTCGTCGCGGTATCGGGCGCGCGCGGCGTCGCGCAGGCACCGTCCAAGGACATCATCGAGACCGCCGTCGCCGCCGGCTCGTTCACCACGCTCGCCAGGGCTCTGCAGGCGGCGGGCCTCGTCGACACGCTCAAAGGGAAGGGACCGTTCACCGTGTTCGCCCCGACCGACGAGGCATTCGCCAAGCTGCCCGCCGGCACGCTCGAGGAGCTGCTGAAGCCGGAGAACAAGGCGAAGCTCACTCGAATCCTGACGACGCACGTGCTGGCCGGGAAGGCCGGTTCCGCGCAGGTCGTGAAGATGACGAGCGCCAAAGCGGTGAGCGGCGTCACGCTCGACATCAAGACGAGCGGCGGGCGCGTGATGGTGGACAACGCCACGGTCGTCAAGACCGACATCGCGGCGTCGAACGGCGTCATCCACGTCATCGACTCGGTCATCGTGCCGGCCGACGGCAGGTGACGATGCCGCCATCCCTGCTGCTCGCCGCTCGCGAGCGGCCGGTGGGACCGCTGCCGCACGTCCGCCGTGCGGCAGTGGTTTCCGCCTCAGTCGCGGTGGCCGTCGCCGCACTGCTGCACCCGGCGATGTCGCGCGCCCAGACGGCGGCACCGGTTCGCACGGTGCCGCACCTCGATCAGGGACGCTACGCGGGGGACTGGTTCGAAATCGCGCGGTTCCCGAATCGCTTCCAGCGCAGCTGCCTGGGGGACGTGCGGGCGTCATACGCCCGCCGCGCCGACGGGCGGATCGACGTGGTGAACCGCTGCCGTACCGCCGGCGGCCGCACCGAAGCACGCGGCGTGGCGCGCGTCGACGACGAGAGCGGCGCCAGGCTGAAGGTCCGGTTCGCGCCGGCGTGGCTCTCGTGGCTGCCGGCGGTATGGGGCGACTACTGGGTCATCGGACTTGCGCCCGACTATTCGTGGGCCGTCGTCGGCGATCCCGACCGCGAGTATCTGTGGATTCTCGCCCGTACGCCGCATCCCTCTGCCGAAGCGCTCGCGGCGGCACGCGCCGTCGCGCGCGACAACGGCTTCGACGTCGACCGGCTCGTGCCGACGCCGCACACGGGACCATCGTGAGCGGCGCGCGCGGCCTCAAGGTCTCTGGCGAGGCCACCGCGATCGCGGGCAGGACGGCCACCGCCTGGTGCTGTTGCGTTATGTGAACTGTCTGTTGCGTATCGCGCTACGCGCGGACGATCACCGGGCCTCATCCCACTCAACAGCAAAAAGAATGGAAGCCTGACGAGGCCCGCCGGCTCACCGGTTCGGCGGCAGCACCGGCACGAGCCCGGGACACACGTACGCGAACAGCATCGCCACGACGCCGACGCCGCAGGCCAGGAAGATGCTGTGCTTGAAGGTGAAGCGGAACAGCCCCGCTTCGTCCTCGGACGTGAGGCCCGTCGCGGCGCACGCGACGGCGATGCTCGCGAGCGAGATCATCTTGCCCATCACGCCGCCGGCGGAGTTGACCGATGCGGTGAGCACCGGATTCAGGCCGATCTGCGTGGCGGTGATCACCTGCAGGTTGCCGAACAGCGCATTCGCCGAGGTGTCGCTCCCCGTCAGGAAGACGCCAAGCCATCCCAGGATCGCGCTGAAGAACGGAAACGCGCGGCCCGTCGCCGCGAGCGCAATGCCGAGCGTCGAGGTCATGCCCGAGTAGTTCATCAGGTAGGCGAGCCCGAGCATGGACGCGATCGTCAGCATCGACTTCGCGAGCTGCCGGAACGTGGCGCGGTAGATGCCCGCGAAACGCCGGGGGCCCACCCGCAGACACGCCGCGGCCGCGACGGTGGCCAGGAAGCACGCCGTGCCCGAGGCGCTCAACCAGTTGAACGCGTACACCGCCGGGTACGGCGCGGGCGCGTTGGTGACCGGCGGCACGCGCGTGATCAGGTTGTGCAGCCCCGGCACGTTCAGCCCGTTGAGCGTCGTCGCGCTGCGCGGCAGAAACGAGGGCAGCAGCCCGTTGGTGAACCGGTCGATGGCGCGCTTGACCGGGACGTGCCCCCACACGAGCACGAACACGACGAGCAGCAGATACGGCGTCCACGCGGCGACGATCTCACCGGCCGAATGCCGTGGCGCCGCGGCCATGGACGGCTGTTCGCCCGGCAGGTGGAACCGCGTCCGCGGCTTCCAGCATTTCAGCAGGAGCACCATGCAGACGATGCAGCTCAGCGAGCTGAGGATGTCGGTGAGCTCCGGGCCCATGAGGTTCGACACCGCGAGCTGCACGGCCGCGAACGAGACGCCGCAGACGATCACCGCAGGCAGCACCTCGACCGTCCGGCGCCACCCCGCCATCACGACGACGAGATACAGCGGGATGAGGACCGAGATCATCGCGCACAATCGGCCGACCATCGCGCTCAGCGGCAGGACCGGGAGGCCGGTCGTGGCGGCGAGCGTCGTGACGGGAATGCCGATCGATCCGAACGCGACGGGCGCGGTGTTGGCCATCAGGCAGATGCCCGCCGCATGGAACGGCGAAAACCCCAGACCGACGAGCATCGCGCCGGACACCGCGACCGGCGCGCCGAAACCGGCCGCGCCCTCGACGAACGCGCCGAACGAGAACGCGATGAACAGGGCCTGGAGCCGGCGATCGTCGGTCAGGCCGCCGACCGAGTCCTTGATGATCGCGAACTTGCCGGTGTCGGCGGCGAGGCGGTACAGCATGATCGACGCGAAGACGATCCACGCGATCGGAAAGAGTCCGTACGCCGCGCCCGTGAGGGTGGCCATGAGCGCGAGGCGGACCGGCATGCCGTAGGCGAGCAGGGCCAGAAGAAACGCCACCCCGAGCGACGTCAGCGCCGCCATCCACGCCGGCTTGCGCTGGATTCCCAGCATGACGAACAGCACCAGGACCGGAATCGCCGCGACCGCCGCCGACAGGCCGAGGCTGCCGCCCACCGGCTCGTAGTTCTGCTGCCACATGGCCGCGCCGAGCCTCTATTTCCAGCAATTGCCGGCGCTGCGCGCAGGCGCCGGCGCAGGGGCCGGGGCCGGCGCGCCGCGCGCGGGCAGGCCGATCACCGGCTCCTCGTCCGGACCGGCGCCGCGTCCGCGGCCGCCGCGGCCGGGCGGCGTCCATCCATCGCACGCGGGACCGTTCTGCAGCATGCGCGTGTCGGCACTGACCGTGTAGCCGTTCAGGTACTGGGCGCCGGCGTTCCCGTAGTACTTGCCGTACTTCAGCGCGGCGTCGTGCACTTTGATGATCGCGTCCTGATAGCGGGGATCGTTCTGGCTCCACCCGGAAAAGCTGGAGAGATCGTTGTTGCCGATGATCACCACGTCCACGCCGTGCGTCGCGGCGATCTCGTCCGCCATGGCGACGCCCTCCAGGGTTTCGATCATCACCGTCACGAGCATGTTGTCGTTGATCGTCTGGCGATAGTTCAGCCCGGCCCAGATCTGGTTGTACTGACCGCCGCCGGCGCTGCGGCGGCCGTAGGGCGGATACCGCGAGTAGCGCGCCGCGTCCCTCGCTTCGAGCGCGTCGTCCACCGTAGGCACGATGATGCCGAGCGCACCGATGTCGGTGGCCTTCTGGATGCTCGACTCGAGCGCGTCGGGCATGCGGACCATCGGCGCCGCTCCCACCTTGGGACAGGCCGCGATCATTCTCCGGACTTCGTCCCATGACATCGTGCTGTGCTGCATCTCGAACCAGATGAAGTCGAAATGCTTGCCGACTTCGCAGTACAGGTCGGTGTCGAAGCTCGAGATCGTGTAGCTCGTGATCTGCCGATCGTTGAACAGCGCCTCTTTGGCGCGGTTGTAGAGCGGCCTCGGCGTGGCGGGATTCATGAGGGCTTTCACCTGCCAGCCCCACCCGCGCTCGTCGGGCTTCTTCGGCGTCAGCGTGCCGCCGATCGGGGCGCCCCCCGGCGGCGGACCGCCGCGGCGCCCCGCCGCGTCACCCCGCTGCGGGCCGGGGCCGGCCGGCGGAGGATCCTGCGAGGCCGACAGGAGCACCACGGCCGTGACGGCCAGGCCGATCGCGATCGAAACGCGGAGTCGAGACATGGGGACCTCGGCGTGAAGTGTGGCGCGCATTATGGCGCGTTTCGTGTTAGCGTTGCGCTCGAATTCTCGGTCTGGTTTCCACATCGATGAACCGTCGCCGGCTTGCCCTCGCCCTCGTGACTGTTGCACTATACGCAACAACCTTTGCGCAGTCGACGGCCTCCGTGTGGACCGGCGTCTACACGGCCGCGCAGGCCGAGCGCGGCAGCGAGCTCTACCAGCGCGTCTGCAGCGAGTGCCACGGCGACGACCTCGAAGGCCGCGAGAAGTCCCCCGCCCTCGCCGGCGGATCGTTCGCGCAGCGGTGGGACGGCACGACGCTGAAGAAGCTGTTCGAGCGCCTGCAGGACATGCCGCCCGGCGATCCGGGGAAACGTCTGCAGCCGAAGGAATACGTCGACATCCTCGCGTTCCTGTTGAGCGCGAACGACGTTCCCGCGGGAACGCAGCCGCTCGTCTCGGAGAAGGACGCGCTGGCGGCCATCAAGTACACGAGCCGGCCGCAGTTCTAGGAGAGTGCCGTGCGACCCATCCTTTCACCGTCGAGCGGCGCCGCGGGCCTGGCGTTGATCGGCACGGCGCTCCTCGCACCGGACGTCGGTGTGTCCGCGCTCCAGCGGGCGCCGGCCAGAGGGACGGCGACGATCGAGTGGAAGACATATGGCGCGGACCTGGCCAGCACGCGCTACTCCCCGCTGGATCAGATCGACGGCGGCAACTTCTCGAAGCTGAAGATCGCCTGGCGCCTGACGACCAACGACTTCGGCCCGCGGCCCGACACGCTCTACTCGGCCACGCCGCTCTTTGTCGGGAACGTGCTCTATACGACGGTCGGGACGACCCGCACGGTCGTCGCGCTCAACCCGGCGACTGGCGCCGTGCTGTGGAAGCACGTCGAAGACGAAGGGCCGCGGGGCCAGAGCCCCGCCCGCAGCGGCGCGGGGCGCGGGGTCGCGTACTGGTCCAGCCCGAACGGATCGGACCGGCGCATCATCTACGTCACGCCCGGCTACCGGATGATCGCGCTCGACGCGAAAACCGGCGAGCCGATTTCGACCTTCGGACGCGACGGCGTCGTCGACCTCAAACTCGACAACGATCAGGACCTCGATCCCGTCACGGCAGATATCGGCCTCAACGCGACGCCGCTCGTGGCCGGCGACGTGGTCGTCGTCGGCGCCGCGCACCGGTTCAGCGGATCGCCGAAGACGATGAACAACACGCGGGGGTATGTCCGCGGATTCGACGTCAAGACCGGCAAGCGTCTCTGGATCTTTCACACCGTGCCCAGGCCTGGCGAGTATGGGTACGACACGTGGCTCGACAAGAGCGCCGATCGCAACGGCAACACGGGCGCGTGGGCGCAGTTCAGCGCCGACCTCGCGCTCGGGCTGGTCTACGTTCCGGTCGAGATGCCGACCGGCGACTACTACGGCGGCAACCGGCCGGGCGACACGCTGTTCGACGAAAGCCTGGTCGCGCTCGACATCAAGACCGGCACGCGCAAGTGGCACTACCAGATGACGCATCACGGGATCTGGGACTACGATCCGCCGTGCGCCCCGGTGCTCTACGACGTCGTCGTCAACGGCCGGCGCGTGAAAGCGCTCGCGCTTCCGACCAAGCAGGCGTTTCTCTTCGTGCTGAACCGGGAAACGGGAGCGCCGATCTGGCCGATCGAAGAGCGTGCCGTTCCGCAGTCGACGGTTCCGAACGAACGGACCAGCCCCACGCAGCCGTTTCCCACCAAACCGCTGCCCTTCGATCGGCAGGGTGTGTCGGCCGACGATCTGATCGACTTCACCCCCGCGCTGCGCGCCCAGGCGCTGGAGGTCGTCAAGAAGTACAAGATGGGGCCGTTGTACACGCCCCCGTCGTTGAGCAACGCCGACGGTCCACTCGCCACGATTCAGGTTCCGGCCGATACGGGCGGCGCCAACTGGCCGGGCGCGTCGTTCGATCCGGAAACCAACAGGCTCTATATTCACTCGCACACGAGCGCGTATCTGGCCGGCATCGTTCCAGCCAATCCCGCGGCGTCGGACTTCGGCTACGTCGCCGGCCAGGCGCGCGCGGGAGGCGCAGGGGCGCGCGGCGCGGGTGCGCCGGCCGCGGATCCCGATGCGCCGCCGGCCGCGGCGCCGCCGCGCGGGGCCGGCGGTCCGCCGGCGGGCGGCCGCGGCGGCACGTCGGTGCAGGGGCTGCCGCTCATCAAGCCGCCGTACGACCGCATCACGGCGTACGACATGAAGACGGGCGACATCATCTGGCAGAAGACGCACAGCTCGACGCCCGACGACATCAGGAACCATCCGGCGCTCCAGGGGGTGCATCTCCCGGCGCGCCTCGGCCAGCCGGGCCGGACGTTCATCGGCACGCTCACGACGAAGACGCTCGTGATTGCCGGCGAAGGCGGCGTGCACCGCAACGAGGCCGGCGAACGCGTGGCGTTGCTCCGGGCCTACGACAAGGCGACCGGCGCCGACGTCGGCGCGGTCGACATGCCGGACAAGCAGACGGGATCGCCGATGACCTACCTGATCGGCGGCAGGCAGTTCATTGTCGTCGCCGTGAGCGGCGTCGACGGCGCGCAATTGATCGCGTACGCGCTCCAATAGAGGGACGCGATGCACATCCCCGCCCTTCGCACCATCGCCGCGCCGGGCCGGATGGAGGGCTGTGACGGATGAGTGCACCCCATCGACGCGCCTTTCTGGCGACCCTCGGACACGCCGGCGCGCTCCTCGCCGGGAGCTCGTGGCTGCGTGCGCTCGGCTACGCGCAAGCCGGTCGCGGTCCCGCGCGGGCGTGGCTGCGCCGATCGCCCGGACGCGGCAGCCTCGACCGCCGTGTGCTGGGCTCGTTCCTCGAGCACCTGGGCCGGGCGGTCTACACCGGCGTCTACGAGCCCGGCTCCCGTCTCGCCGACGCGAAGGGATTCCGCACCGACGTCGCGCGCGAGGTCAGGGATCTCGGCGTGCCGATCGTGCGCTACCCGGGCGGCAATTTCGTCTCGGGCTACAACTGGCTCGACGGCGTCGGCCCGAAGGCGCAGCGGCCCGTGGTGCTCGATCGCGCCTGGAACTCGATCGAGACGAACCAGTTCGGCACGAACGAGTTCGTGGAGTGGTGCGGCCTGACAGGCGCCGAGCCGCTGCTCGGCATGAACTTCGGCACGGGAACGGTCGAATCGGCCATGGCCTATGTCGAGTACTGCAACGTCGAGCGCGGCACGCGGTGGAGCGAGCTCCGCCGCGCGCATGGGTACGATCGGGCGCACAACGTCCGCTACTGGTGCCTCGGCAACGAGATGGACGGGCCCTGGCAGATCGGCCAGCTGCAGGCGCGCGAGTACGGGCGGAAGGCGCGCGACGCCGCCAAGCAGATGCGCGTCATCGATCCGAATCTGCAGCTGATCGCGTGCGGCTCCAGCGGCACGTTCATGCCGACCTATCTCACCTGGGACCGCGAGGTCCTGGAGGAGTGCTACGACCGGGTGGACGGGATCTCGCTGCACGCCTACTACGGCAACACGAAGGAGTGGTCGGGGAACAGCACGGCGCGCTTCCTGGCGATGAACCTCGACATGGACCGCCACATCCACGAGATCGCGGCGGTCTGCGACTACGTGCAGGGGCTGCAGAAATCGAGCAAGCGCCTGTGGCTGTCCTTCGACGAGTGGAACGTCTGGTATCGCGCCCGCAGCGGCCCCTTCACCAACGGGGGCGGCACGGCCGCGCCGCGCCTGCTCGAGGAGGTCTACAACCTCGAAGACGCCCTGCTCGTCGGCGGCTTCGTCAACACGCTGCTCCGCAATTCGGATCGCGTGCGCGTGGCCTGCCTCGCGCAGCTCGTCAACGTCATCGCGCCGCTCGTGACGAACGAGAGCGGCGTCCTCCGCCAGAGCACGTACTATCCGTACCTGTGGGCCCTGCGCTATGCGCGCGGCCAGGTGCTCGATCTGCGCGTCGAGTCGGAGACCTACCAGATCAAGAGCGCCGGGCTGCAGGCCGATTTCGCCCGCGACGCCGACGTGCCGTTCGTCGATCTGGTCGCCACCCTCGATGAACCCGCCGGCCAGGCCGCCGTGCTGATGCTGAATCGCGATCTCGACGCGGCGCGCGAGATCGTGCTCGAATGGGGCGACGTCGTGCCCGCGCGCGTGCTCGCCTGCGAGACCCTCACCGGGACCGACCTGAAAGCGGTGAACACGTTCGCGGATCCGCGCCGCGTCGCGCCGCAGCGCCTGGACGCGCCGGCGGCCGGGGCGCGGATGACGTTCACGCTGCCGCCGCGCTCGTACAGTGTCGTGCACCTGGCGACCCGAGCGTAATCGGCCGGCGACTGGCTGGGAACCCTCATGACGCGACGAGACGCTCTCACCGCGGCGCTGCTGCTGACCGCGCTCGCCCGCGCCGGCGCCTCGAGCCCCTCCTCGCGCAGGCGAACGTGCGGCTGCTTCATCCGGCGCAGTACATGGACAAATGGCGGGTGGATCGGACCGGCGTCCGGGCGATCGCCAACGACGCGATCAAGAAAGCGCTAGGATTCTGGGAAAGGAGCCCGATGGCAATGATCAGTCATTCTCACGGCCGGCTTTTCCGCCCCCTGAAGGGCGCGGCGGCTTTGCTGGCCGCGGCGATCGCGCTCGCCGCCGGCAGCGTCGTGCCTGCGCAATCGCGCATCAACGTCCTGCTCGTCACCGGCCAGAGCAACCGGTATCACAACTGGGAAACCAGCAGTCCGATCGTGAAGCGTCTCCTGGAAGACGGCGGTCGCTTCGCCGTCACCGTGGCGACGACGCCGCCGAAGGGCGCGGCGCCGAATCAGGACATGTCGAGCTTTGCGCCGAAATTCTCGGACTACCAGGCCGTCGTGCTCGACTACGAGGGCTTCGAGCTCGCGCCGCCGGTGAAGCAGGCGTTCGTCGACTACGTCAGGAACGGCGGCGGACTCGTGGTGCTGCACGCGGCCGACAACGCGTTCCCCGGGTGGGCCGAGTACAACGAGATGATCGGCGTCGGCGGCTGGGGAGGCTTCACGCCCGGCTACGCCAATCGGACCCAGGCCGCCGGCCCCAAGATCCGCTGGCGCGACGGCGGCATGGTGCTCGACAGCGACACGCCCGGCACCGCACAGCATCCCAGCCCGCACGATTTCCTCATGACCGTTCGCGCCCCCGAGCACCCGATCATGAAGGGCCTGCCGCCTGCGTGGCTCCACGCCGGCGACGAACTCTACAGCAATCTCCGCGGTCCCGCCAGGAACGTGACGGTTCTCGCGACGGCGATGGCGCCGGCGTCGATGCCGAACGGCACGGGCGAGAACGAGCCGATCGTCATGGCGATCACGTACGGCAGAGGGCGCGTGTTCCACGACACGCTCGGCCACGTCGGGGCGACGCAGAAAGAACCGATCGTCCCGATGGCGTCGGTGGATTACATCGTCCTGCTCCAGCGCGGCACGGAATGGGCCGCGACGGGCGCCGTGACGATCCCGGTGCCGCGCGACTTTCCGACCGCCGAGAAGACGTCGGTGAGGTGAGCCTAGCGTCCTCCACGTCCCCGTACATCGTCTCCCCAGGGGAGTCGTGCCGGACCCGTCCAGAGATCCACGTTCGTCCGTTTGGCCCAGGCATCCCACTCGTCCGAGAGCCTCTTGACGATGTCCGGATGCCGGGCCGCGACGTTGTTCCGCTCGACGCGATCGGCGGCGATGTCGTACAGCTCCCACGCCTCGGGATACACGGAGACGATCTTCCAATTGCCCGAACGGACGGCGCGGTTGCCTTCGTGCTCCCAGAAGAGCGGACGCGGCCGGTTGAGCGGACGCCCGTCGAGTGCCGCCCGCAGACTCACGCCCTCCATCGGCTGAATCGCGTGGTCCTTGTACGCGCGTGGATAGGCCGCGCCCGTCGCCGCCGTCACGGTCGCCATGATGTCGATGACGTGCGCCGGCTGCCGCTCGATCGCTCCGCGGCGGACTGCCGCGATGCCGCGCGGCCAACTCACGATGAGCGGCGACGAGATGCCGCCCTCGTGCGTGAAGTGTTTGAACCGGCGGAACGGCGTGCTGCCGACCGCGGCCCAGTTCATTCCCAGGTAGAGGTCCGAGTTGGGGCCGCCCGGGGGATCGCCGTTGAAGCGGCCGTCTGGACCGGATTCGGCGTTGGCGCCGTTGTCCGACATGAAGAAGATGAGCGTGTTGTCGAGAGCGCCACGCGCCTCGAGGCCTTTCACGAGCGTGCCGACGGCAGTGTCGATGCCCTCGATCATCGCGGCATAGACTGCCATCTGGTGGTCGAAGCGGTCCCGCTGTTGATCTGAGAGCGAGTCCCACGCGGGCGTATCCGGCTCGCGCGGACTCAGCGGCCACTTCGCGTCGATGAGTCCCATCCGGACCTGCCGTTGATAGCGCTCCTGCCGCATCCGGTCCCACCCGGCCCGGTACTTGCCGCGGTACTTCGCGATCAGCTCCGCTGGAGCCATCAACGGAAAATGCGGCGCGTTGAACGGCAGATACAGGAAGAACGGCTTGTTGGCCTGACGCGCCTCGTCGACGAACTTGAGGCCGAACTCGGTCCAGAGATACGTCGCGTACCAGCTCGAGCCGAAGACGGACGCATCGCGCGGCGTCGCCGCGCCGTTCAGATACAGCGGCTCCTGCGCGCGGCTCGCGAGCGGGTTGTCGCCGCCGGTGTAGTTCTGATTCGGAAAGTACATGCCGCCGGCGCGGAGGCTCAGCGTGCGTTCGAAGCCGCGATCCCACGGCGGCGTGCCGTTGTTCTGGCCAAGATGCCATTTACCCGACATCGCGGTGAAGTAACCCGCGTCGCGCAGCACTTCGGGGATCGTGACGGATTGATCGGTGAGACGCCCGGTGGTGCCGCGTGACCCGGGGCGGATCACGTTGTCGAGATGTCCCATGCCCGCCTGGTGCGAATACAGCCCGGTGAGCAGGCTCGCGCGCGTCGGCGAGCAGCGCGGCGTGGCATAGAACTGGCTGAATCGCACGCCGCGCGCGGCGAGGGCGTCGAGATTGGGCGTGGCGATCTCGCTGCCGAACGACCCGATGTCCGACCAGCCCATGTCGTCCACGAGGACGACGACGACGTTCGGGCGGGTGTCGGGTGGCGCCTGAGCCTGGGCGGCGGCGGCGGCCGGGTGTCGCGCGGCCGGCACACACATCAGCCCGCACAGCGCCGCTGCCAGCCAGACCAATCGAACGCGCTGGATCGTCATCGTTCTACGGAGGTAAGGTGGCAGCAGTGTATTCCAGGAAGATGGTCAACTGGGCTGGGAACGTCGCGTACGGCACGCACGAGATCGACGAGGCTTCCACCGGCGACGCCGTGCGCGCCTGCGTGAAAGCGCACCAGCGGATGAAGGTGCTCGGGACGCGCCACAGTTTCAACGGAATTGCCGACAGCACCGATCGATTCGTGGCCGTTCCGGGTCTCAGCGACATCTCGATCGACGCCGAGGCGAAGACCGTGACGGTTGGCGCGGGCATCACCTACGGTCAGCTGGCGCCCGTGCTGCATCAGCGGGGGTGGGCGCTGCACAACCTGGCGTCGCTGCCCCACATCTCCGTCGCCGGCTCGATCAGCACCGGCACGCACGGCTCGGGCGAGACCAACGGCAGCCTGGCCTCGGCGGTGTCGGCGATCGAGCTCGTGAGCGCGGCCGGCGGGTTCGAGCGGTTGTCGCGCGCGACAGACGGCGAGACGTTCAGGGGCGCCGTCGTGGGCCTCGGCGCGCTCGGTGTCATCACCCGGATCACGCTCGACCTCCAGCCGGCCTACATGATGCGCCAGCACGTCTACGAGAACATGCCCCTGGCCGAACTGACGGAGCACTTCGACGCCATCCAGGCGAGCGGCTACAGCGTCAGTCTGTTCTGGGATTGGCAAGAGGCGCGCATCAACGCGGTCTGGATCAAGGCCCGCGTCGACGCGGCGACGCCGTTCGATGCCCCCGCGCGGTTCCATGGCGCGACCCGCGCCGCGCAGAACCTCCACCCGATCCCGGGGCTCTCCGCGGAGCATTGCACCGAACAACTCGGAGCCGTCGGGCCCTGGCACGAACGGCTGCCGCATTTCAGGATGGGTTTCATGCCGAGTGCGGGACGGGAGTTGCAGTCCGAGTACTTCGTACCGCGGCAGAATGCCGTCGACGCCATCCTGGCAGTCGAGACGCTGAAGGACCAGATCGGTCCGCACCTGCTCGTCACCGAGATCCGCACGATCGCGGCCGACGATCTCTGGATGAGCCCCGCCTGCGGGCAGGACTCCGTCGCCATTCATTTCACCTGGAAGCCGGATCTGGATGCCGTGTCGCAGCTGATGCCGCGGATCGAGCGCGCGCTCGCGCCCTACAGAGCCCGGCCGCACTGGGGGAAGCTCTTCACGATGACGCCCACCACGCTGCGAGCGGTCTATCCACACCTGCCGGCATTCGTCGCGTTGGCGAGGCGGCATGACCCGCAGGGCAAGTTTCGCAACGCGTTCCTGAACGAGCACATCTTCACAACGTGAACCGGCCCGATGACGAACTCGAGCGGCACGCGAAGCAGCCGTTCGACCGTCTGCACCCAATGTCGATTGCCGATCATCCGAAGGTGCTGAACCGGCTTCCTGACGCGTAGCGGCGCAGGCCGCGATTGAATACCGCTACGGCCAGCGCGAGATAGGCGGCGGCGCCGCCGACCAGCAGGCAGACGTGCGGCAGCGACGGCGTGCGGACCACCGCCGCCGGCAGATAGCCGACGAAGCCCGCCGGCAGGATCGTGAACAGCGCGAGGCGCAGCACACCGCCGAATAGCGGCTCCGGGTACAGCGAGAACGTGATCAGCAGCTCCCACATCTGGCGCGCGATCGACTCGACCCTTCCCAGCCAGAACGCGACGCTGAAGAACAGCACGCCGGTCGCCAGGAACATCACCGCGCTGGCGCCGATTGCCACGATCAGCAGCGGCGCCGATCGCAACGACAGATACCCCGAGGTGGCAATCAGGAAGGCGCCGGAGACCACGTCGCCGATGCCCGGGGGGTGCGAGCGCATGCCCAGCGCATACACGAGTACCGACCGCGGCTGTGTCAGCAGCGTGTCGAGGTCGCCGTCCTCGATGAACCGCCCGAGCTGACGCACGCCGCCCGCGAGCGCCACGGTCAGGCCGAACGCGGCCGCGACCAGCCCGAACAGCAGCTGCACGTCGCCAAGGCGCCAGCCGCGAATCACCGGCACGCGCGCCATCAGGGCCCACCAGAACACGAAGAAGGTGAGATTGTTGAGCGCCATCAACGCGACCTGCGTGGCGAGCGCGCCGCGCAGCGCGAGCGCCGCCTTCACGTTCGTCGCCAGCAGGCTGCGTGCGAAGACCAGGCTGTTCCGATTCACGAGCACACCTCCCGGGCCGGCCTATCCGCCGTTGATCATCAGGTCCGCCGCGGCACGGCGGAACGTCCACCGCATCCCGAGCGCGATCGCTCCTGACCAGAGCGCCAGGCGCACGATCAGCGTCCGCGGCGCCATTGCCGGACTGCCGAGCACGAACGACGCCGGCGCTGCCAGCAGCACCGGACACGGCGTCAGCGCGGCCAGCCGCTGCACGAGCTCCGGGTACAGCTGCAGCGGCAGCATCATGCCGCCGAGCACGAACAGCAGCTTCTGGCACACCCAGTAGACCGGCGACACGTCCTGCAGCCAGAACGCGAGCAGTCCGATCCACACATGGAGCGCCGTGAGCATGACGGCGGCGGCGATCCCGATCGGCACGACGATGGCGAGCGCCGTGAGTGGCGGTACCCAGCCGGTGAACCAGGCCGCGCACCCGACGGCCGCGAGGCCGAGGACGGGCAGCCGCACGGCGAGCAGGCCGAGCCCCGCCGCCAGTTCGGCCAGCACGAACGACGCCGGACGGCCGAGCCGGTAGATCACGTCGCCGCGCCGGATCGTGTCCTGGATGTCCAGGTGGATCTGCGGCGTGCTGAGCGTGATCCACTCCGTGATCGCGAGGTACCACAACAGCTGCTTCGAGTCGGCGCCCACCGGCAGCCCCGCGTCCACGGCCGCGCGCCAGAGGCTCGAGAACACGCCAAGGATCACCGCGAAGAACAGCACGCGCCCGGCCAGATCGCTGCGCTCGTGGCGCACCTGCGCCGCCGCCACGCGCGCGAAGGCGACGTACTTCGCCACGGCGGGAGTCATGGCGCGCACCTCCGGCGCGCGCCGTCCGCGTACAGCGCGCGGATCACCTCGTCGAGCGGCGCCTCGTCGAGCGCGCGGTTCCCGATCACCGCGGATCGCAGCGCCGCGACCGGGCCGTCCCACAGCAGCCGGCCGTGCGTGATCACGATGACGCGCGTGCAGACGCGTTCGATGTCCCCGGTGTCGTGCGACGTCAGCAGCAGCGTGACCCGCTCCCGCTCCGACTCGGTCTGCAGCAGGTCGCGGATCGCCGCCTTGGCCGACACGTCGAGCCCGATCGTCGGCTCGTCCAGGAACAACAGCCGCGGCGAGTGGAGCAGGCTCGCCGCGATCTCGCAGCGCATGCGCTCGCCGAGGGACAGGTGGCGCACCGGCGTATCGACCAGCGCGTCGAGCTGGAACAGCGTCGTCAGCATCTCGACGCGTCGCCGGTGCTGCCGGCGATCGATCTCGTAGACGCGCCCGAGCAGCTCGAACGTGTCGCGGGGCGGCAGCTGATACCAGAGCTGCGAGCGCTGGCCGAACACCGTGCCGATGTGGAAGGCGAGCCGCCGCCGTTCGTCGGACGGCACGAAGCCCAGCACGCGCACCTCTCCCGCGTCCGGCCGCAGAATCCCCGCCAGCACCTTCAGCGTCGTCGACTTGCCGGCGCCGTTCGGGCCGATGAAGGCGACGCGCTCGCCGGGCGCGATCGAGAACGACAGGCTGTCGATCGCCTGCACGGTTTCCGTGAGCGGCCGGAACAGATCGCGGGCACGCGCGGTCATCCCGCCGCCGCGGGCGCGGCGCACGCGAAACGACTTCGAGACCCGATTCAGTTGGACGGCGGGCTGCATGGCGACCACTCCGTGCCGCCCTGCGGAACCTCGCCAGAAAGAAAAACGCCCTTCCGGAGAGGATTCCGGAAGGGCGCGATTGCTGTTGAATCTGACGCTTCCGGCCTTACACGACGACACCCATGCCCTGTTCACCCGAAAGGGTGACGTGGCACGAGATGACGATGGTGCAGGCCGGTCGAGTCATGGAGACTGGCGGTATTATGCACGCCGCGCTGTGCGACTGTCAAAAGGCGTGCTTGTATTCGTGGCGACGGACTTTTCGTCCCTACGAACCTTGCAGCTGCCGCAAGACGAGAGCGGATCCAAGCGCGAGCAGCATGAGCGCGAGCGCGCCACCTGCAATCAAACGGAACCTGCGACTGCCGAAGAACAGCGCAAGCCCCAGCTTCATGCCTGTGTTCGCCAGTACGCCAACCGCAATGGCGGTGGCGGCCATCGCCGGCGAGACCGTCTGCGCCACTTCTCTCGCCATCGACACGGTCAGCGCGTCCACATCCGTGAGCCCCAGGACGGCTGCCGAAGTGAGGACACCGGACGCGCCCCACCACTCCCGGGCGATGTGCACGGCCATCAGCACCACCTGAAATAGCACGGACATCTGAACGGCTCCAGCGAGTTGCAGCGGATTGTCCATGGACACCTCCGGCGCGGCCTCGGCGGGCGCCCTCCGGCGGACACCGACGACAGCTATGAGCGCCGCCGCCAGGGCCGGCGCCATGAGGTAGGGGATCAGCGGAGGCACCACCGCTGAATCGAGAAACGCGGTGGCCACGATCACTCGCGGATACAGCATCGCGTTTGCTGCCACGGCGCCGAACGCGAGAGCCCGATCCATCGCAGGGTCAGCCCGACTCGTTCGCGCGAACGTGAACGTCACGTTCGTCGAAGACACCAGGCCACCCAGTAAGCCCGTGACCAGATAGCCGTGACCGGGGCCGACGAGTCGGCGCGCCACGTAGCCGGCGAAGCTCAGGCCCGAAAAGAACAGGACAAGTGCCCAGAGCGCGCGCGGGCGAATCCCGCCGAGCGGGCCGTAGGGACCCTCGGGAAGCAGCGGCAGGACGACCAGAGCCATGACGGCGAACCGGACGCCCGCCCGCAGGCCGACATCGTCGATTCGCTGCACGAGAGAGTGCAGCCGCGATTTCTCGACGAGCAGCAGTGTCAGGAGCGCAATGATCCCGCTCGCGGCCCTGACGGATCCCGTGCCCGCGATCACTCCCGCCGCCAACACGACGAGTGCCGCGACCTCCGTCGTGCCGTCGATGTCCTGACGACTGGCCGCGACGTAGCCTGCCGCAACGATCGTGACGGCTCCGGCGAAGAGGATCACCGCTGGTCCGGTGACGCCAGCCGTCCACAGCCATCCGGTGAATCCACCCAGTGCTCCAAGCATCGTGAAGGTGCGGATGCCCGCGAATCGTGCCGCCGGCCCTTCGGCGTGTCCGGACCACTGGCGCTCGAGGCCCACTGCCGCGCCGCCCAACGCGGCGATCAGCAGGCGGACGATGTCGGCTGTCGTCATCTGTTAAGAGAAAGGTCGCCGAGGACACCGGGCTGGACTGGCAGCGGGCGATCGCCGCCGCCGCCAGCCATGGCGTCAGGAGCACAAGGCCGGGGCGCCTCAGCCTGCGTTGAGCGTCTCGAATTCCGCGGTCATGTACGACTTGGTGAAGTCCGCGATGATCACCAGGCGGGTCCGTGTCCCGTGGTGCTCCGCCAGGTGCACATTGGCGTCGTCGAAACCGAAGACCTCTCCCTCACGCCACGTGATTGACTGCCCCATCACGTTCAACCAGCACTGAGGATCGTCCTGGAGACACAGGTGGACGCGAATGCAGCTCGTGTCCGCACCCGCGTGCGCACGGAGGCGCACGCCTGGCTCCATCAGGCTGTAGTTGTACATCCGGCAGCTCGCCGGATACAGCGGGTCGAGGATGCTCGTGATCAGCGGATGGCTCGCGCGATTGCGCGCCGTCTCCTCCTCGCACACCTCCTGAAAGAACGCCTCGATCCGCGCGTCGGTCAACCCGTCGGCGCTACCAGGCCCGCGGACGGCTTCGACGACCTGACGACGATGCTCGATGCCCAGGTAGCCAAGCTCCACCGGGTTGGATCGAAGGGAGGTCACGAGCCAGCGCCCCTTGTAGATATCCACGGGGTACGGCACGCCGCTCTCCCGCTGCCGGAAGAACTCGTCGCGCAGCTCCTTCCAGTTCGCTTTCAGACGTTCGACGACCGGAAGACCGTCGAGCGGAAAGATGTATCCGGAGGTCCATGGCACGTCCGTCATGATGCTCCTCGCGCGGCGAACTGTTCGAAGGCCTGCCGAAGCTGAGCGCCGGCCTCGGCCAGCGCGTCGCGCCCCGAATCGAGCACGCCGGCCATGTTCCAGAAGCCGTGAAACGTGCCCTCATATCGTTTGAGGTGCACAGGCACACCCGCTTCGCGCAGCTTCGCGGCATACCGCTCGCCATCGTCGCGCAGCGGGTCGAACTCGGCGGTCAGCACGATCGCGCGTGGAAGGCCAGCGAAGTCGGACGCCTGAAGCGGCAGCGCATAGGGATTGCGTTCGTCGTCGGCGCCACGCCTGTAGTTGCCCCAGAACCACTCGATATCTTCTGCCGTGAGGAAATACCCGGACCCGAACTCGCGGTAGCTGGCAGACTGAACGCGGGGATCGCCGACTGCCGGACACACGAGCAACTGGCTGCAGAGCGGCGGGCCGGAGACATCGCGGCTCCAGAGCGCAACGGCCGCCGCGAGGTTCCCGCCGGCGCTGTCTCCGCCGACCGCGACGATCCGAGGGCTGCCGAGGCCGTCGGCGTTCGCCAACGCCCATTGCGTCGCATCCACACCATCGTCGAACGCGGCTGGGAACCGGCAGTCGGGAGCCAGCCGGTAGTCGACCGAGACGACGAGGCAGCGCGCCTCCCGCGCCAGGACACGACAGACGGGGTCGTGCGATTCGATGCTGCCGAGCGTCCACCCGCCGCCATGAAAGTACACGAGCGTTCCCGTGGGCCGATCCGCGGCCGGGCGATAGCAGCGGACGCGGAGCCGTGGACCGCGGCGGCGGTCGATCACGGTGTCCCATACCCGATGCAATTCGACCGGAGCGCCGCCCAGCGCCGCGACGCGGTTGGCTTCGCGGCGGAGCTCGTCCAGGGGACGCGCGGAGAGCGGTGCTCCGTCGCCGGTGACGTAGTGAAGCCAGATCCGCGTCGTCAAATCCATCGCTGGCACGCGGCTCGAAAAACGTGGCGGCACTATATCAAACATCCACGGCGGAGACGGTATGATAGAGCCCGACTCACGCGGCCCATGGCCTTCTCTCGAGCAATGCAGCACGTCGGCGTGCACGTCTGGAGCGTCGACCTGGATGCCGACCGCGGAACCGAGGCCGACGTGCTTTCGGCCGACGAGCTCGAGCGCGCGGAGCGGTTCCATTTCGACGTGCACCGCAACCGCTTCGTGGCCTGCCGGCAGACGCTCCGCCACATCCTGTCCACATGGATCGGCGTACCCGCCGGTGATCTGGCGTTCGTCTACGGCGCCAACGGCAAGCCTGCGCTCGGAGGGAGCGGGCGCCCGCACTTCAACGTCACGCACAGCGAGGGATGGGCGATGATCGCGGTGTGCGCCGATCATCCTGTCGGGATCGACATGGAATGGGTACGCATCCTCGATGAGCTGCCGCAGCTGACGACTCTGGTGTTCACCGACCGCGAGCGGCAGCAGATCGAGCGGATGCCGGATCACGATCGCCTCCAGGCATTCTTCCGGGGCTGGAGCCGCAAGGAGGCGTACTTCAAGGCGACGGGCGACGGACTGTCGGCGCAGCTGCACAGCGTCACCGTCGACGTCGCGGCGCACGACCCGGGCATCCTCGACATCGGCGGCGGCGACATCCGCGCGTGGTCGATGCACGACCTCCCGGCGCCCGCGGGGTTCGTCGGCGCGGCGGCAATCCCGTGTCGCACCGTCGAGATCGTGTTTCACAGGGAACCGGTATCATGCGCACACTGAGCGCGTACTGCAAGGCCTATCCCCTCGCCAGGTTCCGTGAGTTCCCGGAGTGGACGGAGAACGCGGCGGCCGCGCGCGAGGAGCACGGCGCTCCGCGTCCGCTCGACGAGGCGAGCGTCCTGTATCTGCACGACAACCGGGAGGTCACGGATGGCATCTTCCGCGGCGAACACGTGATCTTCAGCAGCTCGTCGCCGCAGTGGGTGGAGTTCTGCCGCACGCGCCTCGAGTTCGCGCCGCCGTCGGCAGACTGAGCGATACTGTCACAGCGGCGCAAGGACACACGACGTGCTTCCGACCATCGGCATCATCGGCGCTGGCGTGATGGGGACGGGCCTGGCGCTCGACGCCGCCAACCACGGGCTGCGGGCCATCGTCTGCGACCGCGCGCCGGGACAGCTCGACCGCTGCGCGGCACAGGTTCGCATCGACGGGCGCCTGTACCGCCTGCTCGGCATCGAGAGCACTGCCGATCCGCTCGCACGAATCCGTTTCAGCGCTGATCCTTCAGCGCTGACCGGCGCGGACTTCGTCGTCGAGTGCGTCACCGAGTCGATGGACGCGAAAGCGGACGCGCTCGGCGCCGCCGACCGCCACTGCCGTGCCGGCGTCGCGATCGCCTCCACGACCTCCGCCATCCCCATCGGGAAGCTCGCGGCCTGCACGGGAAGACCCGCGCACGTCCTCGGGCTGCACTTCATGAATCCGGTTCCGGTCCAGACGAGCGTGGAGATGATCCGTGGTCCGCGGACGTCCGCCGAGACGATCGCGGAGGGACACCGGATCTGCGCCGCGCTGGGGAAAACGGCGATCGTCGTGGCCGACAGCCCCGGGTTCGTGTCGAATCGGGTCACCATGCTGGCGATCAACGAGGCGGCGGCGCTGCACGGCGAAGGGGTGGCGACGGCGGAGCGCATCGATGCGATCTTCACGCAATGCCTGCACCACAAGATGGGCCCGCTGGCGACGGCCGATCTGATCGGCCTCGATACGGTGGTGCTCACGCTGCAGGTGCTGCAGCAGGAGCTCGACGTCCGGAAGTACGCCCCCTCGCGTACGCTCACCGAGCTCGTCGCCGCCGGAAAGCTGGGACGCAAGAGCGGCGAGGGGTTCTACAGCTATGAGCTCCGCTAGCGCGGCGATCGCGGAGTTCCTGCAGCGCCACTTCCCCGCCCGCGCCATCGGCGACACCGACGACATCTTCGAATCCGGACTCGTCACGTCGCTGCTCGCGCTTCAGCTCGTCAACTTCGTCGAGGGGCGGTTCCGGATCCAGCTCGCCGACGAGGATCTGGTGCAGAGCAACTTCCGCACGATCGCCGCCATGGCGGCCCTGGTCGAGAAGTATCAACGGTAATGGACGAACGAGGCCTGCAGGCGTTCGTGGCCGACCACGTCCGGCCCCATGCGCTCGCCGCGGACCGCGACGGGCAGTTCGCGCCCGATCTGCTCGAGCGCATCGGTGCCGCCGGTTTGTGGGGGTGGAACATCGCGGCGGAATATGGAGGCGGAGGCCACACGCTCGCGGAATGCGGCGCGCTCCACCGGCAGGTCGGCGCGGCCTGCTCGTCGGCGCGGGCATTGCTGACCGCGCACCAGATGACGGCGGCGGCGATCCAGCGATGGGGCAACGCCGCCCAGAAGGCCAGATGGCTGACCGATCTGAGCACCGGGCGTACCCTCGCGGCATTCGCGCTCTCGGAAGCCGGCGCGGGCAGCGACCTCCAGGGCATCGAAGCGCGCGCCGAAGCCGTCCCGGATGGTTTTGTCATCGACGGCGAGAAGAAATGGATCACCGGGGGCGCAATCGCGTCCGTCTTCCTCGTGTTCGCGCGGTGCGGCGCGGCCGTCGAGGCGTTCCTGGTGCCGCGCGCGGCGGCGGGTGTCGCCGTGTGCGGCATTCCGCCGATGCTCGGACTGCGCGCGGCGATGCTCGCGGACGTGAGCCTGCGGCGGACGAAGGTCGCGAGTGACGCGCGCCTCGGCCCGGCCGACGCGGGGTTCCGTTTCGTCGCCCCGGCGGCACTCGAATTCGGCCGCGCGATGGTCGGGTTCGGCTGTCTCGGAATGGCGCTGGCGTGTCTCCGCGAGGCCACGGAGCACGCGCACACGCGGCGGGCCGGCGGGACGCCGCTCGTCAACCATCAGCTCGTGCAGGGCCTGCTGGCCGAAATGGTGACGGCCGTCCGTACGTCGGATGCGCTGCTCGCGAAGGCCATCGCGCTCATCGACGCGCGCGACGCCGAGGCCGGCCTCGCCGTACTCGTGGCGAAGTACCAGGCCTCGCAGGCCGCCGTCAGCGTCTCCCGCGACGCGGTGCAGATCCTCGGCGCGCGCGGCTGCGCCGCCGACAGCCTCGTGCAGCGGTTCTATCGCGATGCCAAGATCACGGAGATCATCGAGGGATCCAATGAAGTGCTGAAGGGACTGATCGCGCGTCAGGCCGGTCTGATGTTATGAGCGGCGGCGCGACCCGCAAGTGCGTCATCTGGGATCTCGACGGCTCGATCTGGGACGGCGTGCTGCTCGAGGATCCCGAGGTGCGGCTTCGTCCGGAGGCCGCGGCGCTGATCCGCCTCTTTGACGAGCGAGGCATCCTGCAGGCCGTCGCCAGCCGCAGCGACCCCGACTGCGCGCTTGCGGCGCTTGCGGGCCTCGGACTTCGTGAGTATTTTCTCTCGACGCAGATTCACTGGGGCCCCAAGTCCGAGTCGGTGCGCCTCATCAGCGAGGACCTCGGCATTCCGCCCGACGCGATGGCGTTCATCGACGATCAGGCGTTCGAGCGCGACGAGGTGCAGAGCCGCTGGCCCGGAATCCTCTGCGTCGATCCGTCCGATCTGGGCGCGCTCGCCCACGCTCCCGAGTTCGCCCCGGTGCACCGGACCGACGAAGCGCGCGGCCGGCGTGCGTCGTACGCGGCCGACACGCAGCGCCGAGAGGCGGAAAGCCAGTTCGGCGGCGAGCCCGAGCGGTTCCTCCAATCGCTGAATCTGCGCCTCGCCATCGCGCGCGCGAGAGCGGCCGATCTCCCGCGCATCCAGGAGCTCACCGTTCGCACCCATCAGCTGAATTCGACGGGACGCACCTTCGAGCTTGGCGCCCTCGAGCAGCTGGTCCACTCACCCGATCATCTCGTGCTCGTCGGAAGTCTCGAGGATCGCTATGGAGCGTACGGGCGCATCGCCCTTGCGGTCGTCGAGCGTTCGGCCCGGGACTGGGTGGTGCAGCTCCTGCTGACGTCGTGCCGGGTCGTGTCTCGCGGCGTCGGCACGCACTTCCTCGCCTGCCTCGTACGGGCGGCCGCAAAAGCCGGCGTGAGGCTTCACGCGGAATTCGTGCCGACTCCGGTCAATCGCGGCACGCTGGTGATGCTGCGGTTCGCCGGCTTCGAGCCGGGCGCCGCGCCCGGCGTGCTGGAATGGCGCGGCAGCCGGCTCCCCGCGATTCCCCCCTGGCTGCAGCTGTCTGCGCCCGATCTACTCTGAGACGCGCCGCGCCGGATCGAGAAGCATGCGATCGACGATCCGCCGGAGCCGCGCGAGCAGCTCGACGGGCGTCTCGCCGCTCTGCTCCGGACCGAACAGCGTGAGCTCCATCGCCGCCTGCGACATGTTCACGTTCAAGATCCACGAGAACGTCGTGGGGGCGGACAGCGCCTCCGCCGAGGATTCCCACGGCCGGCTGTTCCCGATGCCGAGCTCCCCGGGCGCATCGGCGACATTGTTGAATACGAGGAGCGCACGGCACGAACGCGCGAGAGACTGTCCCGCCTCCATCATGCGATGCGCCACCAGCGGAAACGGCACGTCACCGTGGCAATGGGCCTGCAGGACTCCCTCCCGCACCTGCGCGACGACGTCTCCGAACCGCGGCGACGCACCGGCGTCGATCCGGACCACCACGGTGTTCAGGAACAAACCGACCTGCTCCTCCCAATCGGCGCGCGCCCGCTGCGCAAGCAGGGTCGCGATGCCGAGGTCAGTCACCTGGAGGCGCTCGCGGAGCAGGACGTGGAACGCGGCCAGGACGGCCATGAAAGGCGTCACCGACAGCGTTGCGGCGAAACGCCTCACCCCCGCGACGCTCGCGTCGTCCCACACGACGGTCGCGATCGCCGCGCCTGCCGGTCCAGCGGCGGGGAGCGGCGGCAGGCCATCGAGGCGATCGAGCCAGTACCGGAGCTGACCGTCGAATGCGCCCGCGTGCAATGCGCTCCGCTCCAGCCGCGCGACGCTGCTGAATTGCCGCGCGGGAGGCGCCAGCCGCAGGCCGCGATAGGAGGCGGCGAGTCGCGTCGCGATGAGGCGGCTCGACCACCCGTCGCAGACGATGTGGTGAGCCGTGACGAGCAGCAGATGGCGCCGATCGTCGATTCGCAGGAGCCTGGCGCGGAACGGTCGATCGCGCTCGAGATCGAAAGGGCGGATCCGCTCGTCGGCCGCGAGCCGGCGCGCCTCGGCCCAGCGGTGGACCTCGTCGAGCGAACGGAGATCGATCACGTCGAGGACGCCGCCAGTGGGCGGCAGTGCTTCCTGCCAGAGGCCGTCCTCGTCGAACCTGAAGACCGTTCGCAGGATTTCGTAGTGCTCGACGAGCGTATCGAACGCGCCACTCAGTGCGGGAAGGTCGAGTGGGCCCTCGAACAGCTGCGACGAGGCGACGTGGAACCGCGCCTGCCCGCCGGCGGTGCGATCGAGGAGCCACAACTGCGCCTGGGTCAGCGTCAGCGGCGTGCGATCGAATTCGCCCGGTTCCGGATAGGCGACGGCAGGCGCCAGTGCGAGGGCGTCGGCGAGGCGGCACACGGTCGGGTTCTCGAGCACGAGGCGGACGGACAGCTGCGCGCTCGTCGCGCGGGTCAGCCTCGACACGATCCGGGTCGCGGCGATCGAATCCCCGCCGAGCGCGTAGAAGTCGTCGTCGATCGACACGAGGGGCACGCCGAGGACGGCTCCCCACACCGAGCAGCACAGCTCTTCCCACTCCGACCGCGGCGCGCGACCGCCCGGCGTGCGCAGCTGCACGAGCGCGAGAAGCCGATTGTCGTCAATCTTTCCCGTCGGTCCGACCGGGATGCCATCGACCGACGCGAGTGTCGCCGGCCGCATCACCGCGGGCAGCTGCCGCTCGATGTGCGCGCGGACGCCGTCGATGCGCTGTCCATCCCCGAGAACGACGAACGCCGAAAGGCTGTCGCCAGCGGCGGTCCGCCGGGCGACGACGCGGCTCTGGACGACACCGGGACATCGCAGCAGGCATGCCTCCACTTCGGCCGGCTCGACGCGGACCCCTCGCACCTTGACCTGACGATCGAGGCGCCCGCGGAATTCGAGCGCGCCGTCCGCCCGCCAGCGACCGAGATCGCCTGTTCGATAGAGGCGCTCACCGGGATGACGTGCGTACGGATGCGGCACGAACCTCTCCGCCGTCAAAGCCGGCCGTCCGAGGTATCCGCGCGCCAGCGCCGCCCCGCCGACGCAGATCTCTCCGATCCCGCCCCAGGCGACCGGCCGGCCGGTTCGCGACACGAGCACCATGTCGACGTTGTCGACAGGATGACCGATCGGCACGACGTCTCCCTCGAACGGCTCGCCACATTCGAAGTGCGTGGCGTCGATGGTGGCTTCGGCCGGTCCGTACTGATTCACCAGCCTGGCGGACTGGGTGTCGAGGAACCGCCGCGCGATCTCGACCGGCAGCGCCTCGCCGCCGGAGAAGACGAGCCGGAGCGACGGCCTCTTCGGCCCTTCCAGGAGGGCGGCCAGCGCGACCGGCACGAAATGCGCGATCGTCACGCGCCGACGATCGATGAGAGCGCCGAGCCGCTGGACGTCCTGGACGTCGTCCGGATCCGGCAAGACGACGGCGGCGCCGGCGAGCCACGGCGCGTGCAACTCCCAGATTGCGAAGTCGAATCCCAGCCTGGCGCACTGGAGCACGCGATCGCCGCCGTGCAGCGGGTAGCAGGCCTGAGACCATTCCAGCCGGTTGCCAATCGCGCGGTGCTCGATGAGACAGGCCTTGGGCCGTCCGGTCGTTCCGGAGGTGTAGACGACATAGGCGAGATTCTCCGGGCCCGGCCGCCGCGCGGCGCTGCCCGCCGGCGTCGAACGGTCGAGACGCGCCAGGCCGCGCGAATCGAGGAGCGCGACGGCGCCCGAATCGCGGATCATGCCGCGCTGCCGCTCGTCGTCGTCCTCCGGATCGAGCAGCAGGTAGGCCGCGCCGGCCTTGAGGACGCCCAGCACCGACGCCGCGAGGCGGACACTGCGATCGCGGCGCACGGCCACGATATCTTCCGTGCCGACGCCGGCGGCGCGAAGCTCGCGGGCGATCACGCTCGCGTGGCCGTCGAGCTCGCGGTACGTCGTCGCGCCGGACTCCGTGACGACCGCGACGGCGTGAGGATTCCGCGCGACGGAATCCTCGAATTGTTCGTGCAGGAGGCGCGGTGCGCGCTCGACCTCGAGGCCGCGCCGTTGTGAGGCACTCGGCGCCGCCGAGGCAACCCGGGAGAGAGGCTCGTCGAGCGAAGCCGCGATGCGGACCAGCAGCAGGTGGAGCTCTTCGAGCAGACGCCTGACGTCGACGGCGTCGAACCACGATGCGTCGAAGGTCAAGCGCAGACCGAGCCGGGGGCCCGGAGAGGCGCCGAGGCTGATCGCGTAGTGGGTACGCTCGTGCGCCTCGATTCCGGCGATCGCGAGCGGGGACGAACCCGACGCCGGCATCGGGTAATTCTCGACGACGACAATGCTGTCGAAGAGCGGCGCGGACGCGCCGCCGGCCCGTCCGACGTCCGACAGAGAAGCGAATCCGTGCCGCTGCAGATCCGCCACGTCGCTCCTCACCTGCCGCAGCCACTCCCGCACCGAGCAGGCGCCGTTGGTCCGGACGCGGAGGGGCAGCGTGTTGAGCAGCAGTCCCACGAGCGTCTCCGAGTCCGCGACTTCCGGCGGCCGCATCGCAAACGTGAGACCGGCGACCACGTCGTCCGTTCCGGCATAGCGCGCCAGCAGGATCCCCCACGCGCCGGCGATCGCGGCGCCGAGCGTCGCACGCGCCGAGCGGCATGCCGCCTCGAGCGCGGCCGTCTCGCTCTCGGTGAAGGTCAGCGATTCCCGGCCGGTTCCGGAGCGGCGCTCCGCGGCCGTGGACCGTCGCAGCGGCAGTGCTGTCGGAGCGTCGAGTCCGGCGAGACGCCGCCGCCAGTACGCGAGCGCCTCCCCGGACGGCCGCGAGGCGAGCCATTCGAGATAGCTGCGCCAGCCGTGAGAGACCCGCGGCGACCCCGCACGCCCCTGGCGCAGCGAGTCGAAGTGCGTGAGCACGCGGCCGATGAGGATCGGCAGCGACCAGCCGTCGAGCAGGATGTGATGGTGGCTCCAGACGAACCGGAATTCTGCGTCCGCGACGCGGAGGAGAGAGAACCGCATCAAGGGAGCACGCGCGACATCGAACGGCTGACGGCGGTCGTCGGCGAGCAGACGTTGGAGCGCCGCCGTCTGCTCGCCGGCCGGCATTCCGCGCCAATCCTGGATCCGCCAGGACGGATCCGGCGAGCCGCAGATCACCTGCACGGACCGGCCCGCTTCCGTCGGGACGAACGCGGCGCGCAGGGCGGGATTCTCGACGAGCGCGAGCGTCCAGGCTTCCCGCAGCAGCTCCGCATCCACCTCGGCGTGAATCGTCGAGACAATCTGCTGATGGTACGGGGCCGTCTCCGACGCTTCGAGCTGATGGAACAGCAGCCCTTCCTGCAGCGGCGTCACCGGCAGGATGTCCTCGGCGTGGGGATAGCGCTCGAGAATGGCCGCGATCTCGGCGGGCCCGACGCCGGCGAGCGCCCCGTCGAGGCTCCTCTCCCCCTCGAGCAGCCGAACCGTCTCGGCGGCAAGCCGCTCAATCGTCGACCGGTGGTGCAGATCGCGGCTGAAAGTCCAGGTGACGTGGAGGCCGTCGTCGCCGAGCGAGGCGGTGACGTCGATGACGTGCGTGCGATGCTGACGTGGGCTGCGCGTCCGTCCCGGACTCTCGGGCGCGAGCTCGTAGGCCACCGGAGCGGCGTACGACGTCAGGCGGCCGAAGTAGTTGAAACAGACCTCGGCGCCAGGCTCGAACGGTGGCAGCTCGTGCCAGGCGTTCGCGCCGATCCGAACCGGCACGATCGTCGTGAACCACCCGATCGTGCGCAGCGTCTCGGCGTCACGACCGTGGCGCTCGACGTCGACGAGGACATGGTCGGCCCCCATCCACCGCGCCAGCGTTCCCGCCACGGCTTCCAGGATCCGGCGCTCGAGCGCGGGCCCCGCCTGCGCGTTCACCATCGTCACGACGGACGCTTCGGAAGACACGAGGTTGGCGCCGTCCCCGTCACGCGGGAGACGGGACATCGCGAGACCGCTGCCGGGCACGGTCTCGACGGGCCGGCTCGATCGTGCGAGCCAGGCGTAGTCGGTCGCGCTCGGCTCCGGAGACCGGAGTCCGGCACTGGCCTCGTACGTCCGCTCCAGATCCTCGACCAGCGTCCCCCAGCTGATCGCATCGCACACGAGATGATGCATCCCGATCCAGATTCGCTGTTCACCATCGGGGAGATGGATGAGTGCGAGCCGGATGTTCACGCCGGCAAAGGGATCGAGGCTTTCCTGCAGCGCGTCGAGCGCGATCGCCAGCGCCCCACCCGGGTCCGCCGTGGCGGCGAGATCGATTTCGCAGACGGCGCGCGGGGCGCCGGGCTGCAGGAGCTGGCGCCACTCGCCGTCCTGACGCTCGAAGCGCACGCGTAGCGCGGCATGGGCCGCAAGCACGCGCTCGAGCGCGGGCGCGAGTGCCTCCGGACGGATCGTCAGCCGCGGGCGCAGGAGCACCGCCTGGTTGAAATGATGCGGGTCGGCGAACGCGTGCCCGAAGAACCACCGCTGCATCGGCGATAGCGGCGCCGCGTCCACGGGCAGGGTCCGCGCCGCGGGCCACTGCGCGACGCCGGCGAGACCGGCGATCGTCGGATGATCGAACAGCTGCCGCGGCTCCAGCTGAAGGCCGGCTTGTCGCGCCCGCGACAGAATCCGGATGCCGAGCACCGAATCGCCGCCCAGCTCGAAGTAGTCCTCGTGGATGCCCACGTCCTCGAGGCGGAGCTGCTCCTTCCAGATGGAGGCCAGGATCTGCTCCGCCGGCGTCCGCGGAGGATCCAGGCAGCGGATCGCGGCTGGCAAGGACTGCTGGGCCAGCCGGGTCCTGTCGATCTTCCCGGTGATCGTCGTCGGGAACTCGTCGACCGCCACCCACATGGCCGGCGTCATGTACTTTGGCAGCCGCCGCTGCGTGTGTGCGATGACGGATGCCGTCGTCCAGCCCTGTCCGCGCACGTAGGCGACCAGCCGATCGTCGCGGAGCATGACGACCGCTCCCGTCACGCCCGGCGCCTCGGCAACCGCGGCCTCGACCTCGCCGAGCTCGATGCGATAGCCGTGCAGCTTGACCTGCTGATCCCGGCGTCCGACGAACAGCAGCGAACCATCGGCGCGGCAGCGGACGACATCCCCCGAGCGGTACATGCGCGCTCCCGGCTCACCGGCGAAGGGATCGGCGAGGAAGCTCGCGGCCGTCTGACGCACGTCGTTGAGGTATCCGCGCGCGACCGCCGCACCACCGATGAAGAGCTCGCCGTCCACGCCGGGCGGCACCGGATTGAGATGGCGGTCGAGGACGTACAACGCGGCGTGCGCGATCGCCTTCCCGATCGGCGGCGCGCCTTCTTCCGGCGCGCACACGTGCATCGCGGCGCAGACGGTGGTTTCGCTCGGACCGTAGGCATTGACGATGCGGCGATCCGAACGCCACCAGGCGTCGAGGGCGTGGGCGGCGCAGGCCTCGCCGGCCACGACGAGCGTGTGGATGTCGTCGGGCGGCTCGAGCACCGCCGCGTACGACGGCGGCAAGGTGGCGACGGTCGCGTGCCCGTCGCGCGCGCCCACGCGCAGCGAGGCGCCGGCCCCCAACGCGATGACCATTTCCCACACGAAGGCGTCGAAACTGACCGAGGAGAACTGCAGGACGACGTCCGAGGGCTGCACGCCGAACGCGCGGCGAACCGACGCGCTGAGATTGTTCACGCCGTGGTGCGTCGACCCCACGCACTTGGGCAGGCCTGTCGTGCCGGATGTGAAAACGACGTAGGCCAGATGATCGGGATCGAGCGATGGACCGGTGAAGGCGGCTGCCGGCACGACATCGGACAGCCGGAGCGTCGGATGGGTCCAGGCCCAGTCCTGGTGAGCGTCGACCACCAGGATGCGCGCGCGCGATTCACTCACCAGCGCGGCCAGCCGCGACGGCGGCAGGTCGGGATCCAGGCCGAGGAACGCGGCGCCTGCTTTCAGCGTGCCCACGAAGGCACCGGCCAGCTGCGGCGTTCGTCCCGCGCACACGGCGACGACCGACTCCGGTCCGATCCCCCGAGCCGCCAGCGCCGCGGCGAAGCCGTTGGCGAACGCGTGCAGATCGCGATAGGTCCATGTCTCTGCCTCCGCTCGGACGGCGATCGCGTCCGATGTCCCGGCCAGCCATGACAGCGGCTTCGACGTGTCCACGAAGGCTGGCTTGACGGGATCCTGGCCGATCGCCGGCGCACCCAGCCGTCGAT
>Ga0075367_10000027_pt1 | contig 31271 bp, 26 predicted proteins | sample EndMethybrTD3032_FD_71399 | JGI IMG/M metagenome (GOLD analysis project Ga0075367, IMG submission 71399) | Populus endosphere microbial communities from Tennessee, USA - Endosphere MetaG P. TD hybrid TD303-2 | ecosystem: Host-associated > Plants > Roots > Endosphere | place: USA: Tennessee... | reverse complement strand
GCTCGACACCCCGCCCCTGTTGCGCGTGCTCGGCCGTCTGGCCCTCTCCCTCGGACTGGCCGGGCGACTGAGCCGTACCAAGCAGTGGAAGGAGGCCGTCATCGCCAACCTCGAACCTGTGCCCTTCACCCAGCTCGCGAACATCACCGGGCGCCCCGCGATCAGCGTGCCCACCTACCGCACCCCCGAGGGCCTGCCGCTCGGTGTCCAGTTCGTCGGCCCGCTCGGCAGCGAGGCACTGCTGCTGTCGCTGGCCGCACAACTCGAAGACGCACATCCCTGGGCACATCTGGAACCGCCGCTCGACGACGACCAGTAGCCCGCCCCGCGTCCGGGGCCGATCGGAGTCGACTCGGGTCGTGGCAGAGGCGCGTTTCGTGCTCGGCGGCGGCCGCGTGCGGGGCCCGCCCCCGCGGTCGCGACCGGCTCGGCCTGTACCGGGCCGACGCCGTGCCACAGGGTGGTGGGGGCAGCTCGCAGCACGATGAGAGTCAGCGTCCAGGCGCCTGATTCACCTTGACCGGCCCTCGACGACGGCGCGTGGCCTCAATCACCGGAGTCGACAGCGTCGAGGTCGAAGGCCAGGTCAGTGGGCCTCGGCCCGGGCCTTGATCGCTGCGATGAGCAGGTCCACCAGCAGCGCGAAGCTGTCGGGCGAGTCCAGCGGCGGGATGTGGTCGACGGTGGCCGCGAGGTTCGGGTATGCCTCGGCGGGCAGCTTGCGGTAGTCGACGTGCCAAGCGAGCAGGTCGGCGTCGCGGGTGGGGGCGTCCAGGGCGTGCAGGGCGGCGTCCATGCTGGAGTAGGCCAGGACCGCGTCGGCGAAGACCCGGTAGCAGCGGCCGGCCTCCTCCTCGTCGAGGCCGGCCCGGCGCATACAGCCGAGGATGTGCTCGACGACCTCGAACTCGTGCTGCCGCCGTGCGGTGCGGGCGGCCACCAGCTGGCCGACCTGGGGATGGGCCAGGAAAGCGGCGTGGATTCGGCCCGCCACGGTGCGCAGGTCCGCGGTCCAGTCGTCGGTGACGGGAAGTCCGCCCGCGGTGGTCCGGGCGTGCAGGGCGTCGACGAGGGTGAGCAGCAACTCGTCCTTGTCCCGGAAGTGCCGGTAGATCGCGGTCGGATGGGCCTCCAGCTCACGGCCGAGCGCCTCGAAGGTGAGCGCGTCCATGCCGTCCCGGTCGGCGATCCGGAGTGCGACCTCGGTGATGGCTTGCTGGTTGAGACTGCCCCGTGGCCGTCGGGGCCTGCGCTGCGGCGTGGCCGCCATCGAGGGGGATCCTCTCTGCTTGCGTGCGGTCGGTTGCGCACCGACCCGGGGGCTGACTGCCCCCCTGGATGTTACGTGTCGCCTTTCCCCGTGTTACCTCCCGGTTCGCATAGCCGATGCCATTGACTATCTCGTTGACTTGCTCTCACACTGAGGCACCTTCCACGGATCCCTTCCACGGATCCCTTCCACGGATCCCTTCCACGGATCCCCATCCCCCGGAAGCCCCACCTCCGCTCTCGCCAGGAGGCCTCAGCATGCCCACTCCCGCTCCGTCCCCCGTCACACCCGCGACCGATCAGGCCGGTGCCCCCGCCACCACGGCCTCCGGCATCGAGGTCCACTCGGTCAACTGGATCCCCGCCGCCGAACGCCACGGCACCCCCGCGCACCTCGGCGCACTGTGGTTCGTCGGCAACATCAACCTCACAGCGATGGCCACCGGCGTGGCGGCCCTCAGCGTCGGCGCCGGACTGGTGTGGACCCTGATCGCCACCGTGCTCGGTTCACTCTTCGGCACCTTCTTCATGGCCTTCCACTCCGCCCAGGGACCTCAGCTGGGGCTGCCCCAACTCGTCCAGTCCAGACCCCAGTTCGGCTATCTGGGCGCGGCACTGACCGTGTGGGTCTTCGCCCTGGTCAACTACGTGGCGTACAACACCTCCGACGCGATCCTGTCCGGCGACGCCCTGCACACCCTGTTCGGCGTGGGCGAGAGCTACGGCTACTTCATCGCCGCCACCGTGGCCGCGCTGATCGCGCTGTACGGCTACCGCTGGATCCACCGGGTGAGCCGGTGGCTGACCTGGCCACTGGTCGGCGTGATGGTTCTGGTCACGGTCGCCGCCCTCGCCGACCGGGGCCTGACGGCCGACGCATTCGCATTCGGCGGCTTCAAGGGCGGCCCCGTCATGACCGTCTTCGTGATCGTCGCCGGCTTCCAGCTCGGCTGGGCCCCCTACGTCTCCGACTACTCCCGCTACCTGCCCGCCCGGGTCGGGGTACGGTCCACCTTCTGGTGGACGTACCTGCCCAGCGCGCTCTCCGCGATCTGGGTCTTCGCCATCGGCGCAGTGGCCTCGGCCGCCTACCCGGAGGCCACCCCCGTGGCCGCGTTCAAGCAGATGGCCGACAGCCTGGTCGGCGGGCTCGGCTGGTTCGTGGTCGCGGCGCTCCTGCTCGGCCTGCTGTCGGTGATGGCGATCAACCAGTACGGCGGCATGATGTCGATCATCTCCATCTGGGACAGCTTCAAGCCGGTGAGGCCGACCTGGAGAATACGCGCCGTCTGCATCGCCGTGATGTTCGTCCTGGTGTGGGGTGTGGCCCAGTTCGTCGGTGTGGGCCGGTTCAACTCCTTCTACGGAAATGTGCTGATCTTCCTCGCGTACCTGTTCACGCCGTGGACCGCGATCAATCTGGTGGACTATTTCTTCGTCCGTCGCGGCGCCTATTCGATCCGGGAGATCTTCAATCCCAGCGGCATGTACGGCCGCTGGGGATGGCGCGGCAACCTGGCCTATCTGATCGCCCTCGGGGTGATGATCCCGTTCGTCGTCACCACCCCGTTCACCGGCTTCGCCGCCTCGGCGATGGACGGCGTCGACTGCAGCATGTTCGTCGGCCTGCCCGTGGCCGGCCTGTGCTACCTGCTGTTCTGCCGCTCGCTCGACCTTCCCGCAGAGCGGCGCGTCGTCGAAGAGGAAGGTGTGCTCGACCTTGCACACTGACCCGCCCGACCTCGTCATCACTGGCGCCCGGGCCCGCCTCTCGGCGGGCCGCTGGGCCTCGGCCCTGGCCGTGCGGCACGGACGGATCGCCGCCGCCGGCGACGACGCGGACGTCCTCGCGCTGGCCGGACCCGGCACGGAGCGGGTGCACGCACCCGGCGGCCTGATACTGCCCGGATTCCAGGACGCCCATGTCCACGCCCCCTTCGCCGGGCGCAACCTGCTGCGCATCTGGCTCAACGACCTGGTGGGACGCGAGGCATATCTGGCCGCCATCGCAGCCTACGCCCGGGCCAACCCGGACGAGCCGTGGATCGTCGGCGGCGGCTGGGCCATGGAGTACTTCCCCGGCGGCACCCCACGCAAAGAGGACCTGGACGCGATAGTCCCGGACCGCCCCGTCTTCCTCTTCAACCGGGACGTGCACGGCGCGTGGGTCAACTCCCGTGCCCTGGAGCTCGCCGGGATCGACCGCCACACCCCCGACCCCGCCGACGGCCGGATCGAGCGCGACCCCGTCACCGACGAACCCACCGGCACCCTGCACGAGGGCGCCGCCTACACCTACAACGACACTCACGTCCCGCTCCCCGGCCAGGCCGAGTGGGAAGCCGCGATCCTCACGGCCCAGAGCCACCTGCACGCCCTCGGCATCACCGGCTGGCAGGATGCCTGGGCCACTCCCGCCACCCAGCAGGCGTACGAATCCCTCTCCGCCGACGGACGCCTGACCGCCCGGGTGGTCGGCGCGCTGTGGTGGGACCGGCACCGGGGTCTGGAGCAGATCGCCGACCTGTTGACCCGGCGCGAGCGCGGACTCGCCGTCACATCATCCCGTGCGCACCTGGGCTCGGGCTTCCACCCGACCACCGTGAAAATCATGACGGACGGCGTGCTGGAGAACCACACCGGCGCGCTCCTGGAGCCGTACTGCGACGGCCACGGCGACAACCGCGGACTCGCCTACATCGACCCGGAACTGCTCGCCGCCGCTGTGGTCGAGCTCGACCACCACGGCTTCCAGGTACACCAGCACGCCATCGGCGACCGCGCGGTCCGCAGCGCGCTCGATGCCGTGGCCGCCGCCCGCGCCGCCAACGGCGCCGGCGACCGACGCCACCACATCGCCCACCTGCAACTGATCCACCCCGACGACATCAAGCGCCTCGCCGAACTGGACGTCGTCGCCAACCTCCAAGCGTTCTGGGCCATGAACGAGCCCCAGATGGACGACCTGACGGTGCCCGGCATCGGCCCCGAACGGGCACGGCGGCAATACCCCTTCGTGGACCTGCTGGCCCGCGGAACCCGCCTCGCCATGGGCAGCGACTGGGCGGTCACCACCGCCGATCCGCTGAAGCAACTGGAGGTCGCGATCACCCGTACCGACCCCGGCAACCGTGGCAACGCACCTTTCCTGCCCGAGCAGCGGCTGCCGCTCGATGCCGCCCTGGATGCCTTCACGGCGGGCTCGGCCTACGTCAACCACGACGGGCAGGCGGGTGACCTGGCAGTCGGCCGCCGCGCCGACCTCGTGCTGCTGGACCGCGACCTTTTCGCCCCCGGCTTCGCCGCACCGGACCGAGCGCCGCTGGCCGATGCCAAGGCCGTGCTCACGGTCGCTGCCGGGCAGGTCGTGCACCGCGCCGAGTGAACCGGCCCCGCGGCACGGCCCGCCCCCGGAGACAGGGCCGAGCCGACCGCCAAGCCCGGCTACGGACGCGAGCCCCGAGCTCGCCCCGAGTGGGGAGTGGCGACCATATGCGCCGCCCTGTGCGATTGCGCTGCCCCTCTCCACCTCGCCACGACCGCGGCCGACTCGGCACCCGACTGTCCTGGGCGGGCTCCGGGCGCCTGATGTCCAGCGTGTGCATCACATCGGACGGCGTCGATGCCTCGGCCGACCTCGGCTACGCCGACCGCGGAGAGGGAAAGCCGCCGGGGACCGCCGTCAGCAGGTCTGTCCGGCGCCGAAACGTCGGTCGCGGCGGGCACGACAGGCGCGGGACGACGCCCACACGTCGGCCACGGCGAGAAGGCGTGCAGGGACTCTTCGCTCAGCGGGAGTAGTCGTGGAAGCCGCGGCCGGTCTTCTTGCTGAGCAGTCCGGCGTCCACCATGCGCAGCAGAAGGGGCGGCGGGGAGTGCAGAGGCTCCTTGAACTCCCCGTACATGGAGTCGGCGATCGCCTTGAGTGTGTCGAGACCGATGAGGTCGGCAAGATGCAGGGGGCCCATCGGATGGGCGCAGCCGAGGACCATGCCGTTGTCGATGTCGGCGGCGGAGGCGAAGCCGGATTCGAGCATCCGGATGGCGGAGAGCAGGTACGGCACGAGGAGGGCGTTGACGACGAATCCGGCCCGGTCCTGGGAGCCGATGACCTGCTTGCCGAGCACACGGAGACGAACTCCTCGGCACGCGCGCGAGTCTGATCGCTCGTCAGCAATGAGGGCACCAGTTCCACGAGGTCGAGGACCGGCACCGGGTTGAAGAAGTGGATACCGATGACCTGGTCCGGCCGGCCGGTGGCCATCCCGAGTTTCATGACCGGGATGGAGGACGTGTTGGAGGCGAGGATCGCGCTCGGACGCGGGACGACCTTGTCGAGGGTGGTGAACACCTCGGTCTTGATCTGCTCGTCCTCCGCCACCGCCTCGATCACAAGGTCGCGGTCGGCCATGTCCGCGAGGTCGGTGGTGAAACGGATGCGGCGCAGGGCGGCGTCGCGGTCGGTTTCGGCCAGCTTGTTGCTGCGCAGGCCACGGTCGAGGGAGGCGACGACTCTTCGGCGCCCTGCCTCCACGGTCTGGGGATCCGTCTCCCTGACGACGACGTCGAGTCCGGCACGCGCGCAGACCTCGGTGATGCCGCTGCCCATGAGGCCGGCTCCGACGACGCCCACGCGGCGAATGCCCTCAGCCGTGCCGGGCGGGGCGGGCAGTGGGCGGGACGACGGTGATGTGGCCGATGTGGCCATGAGGCCTCACTCCCTGGAGGGTGCGGACGGGATGGAACCGGTTCCGGACACGGGAAGGCCGCTCGCCGCGTCCGGAACCGGGGCGTGGGGCCGAGTCAGCGGAACGCCGCCTGGCCGGTGAGGGCCTGGCCGACGACCAGGGTGTGCATCTCGTTGGTGCCCTCGTAGGTCAGTACCGATTCCAGGTTGTTGGCGTGACGCAGTGGCGAGTACTCCAGGGAGATGCCGCCCGCGCCGAGGATGGTGCGGCATTCGCGGGCGATGGTGAGGGCCTCGCGGACGTTGTTGAGCTTGCCGACGCTGATCTGTTCGGGGCGGATGCGGTGCTGGTCCTTGAGTCGGCCCAGGTGCAGGGCGAGCAGGGCCGCGTTGCCCAGGGAGACGGTCATGTCGGCGAGTTTCTTCTGGGTGAGCTGGAAGGCGCTGATGGGCTTGTCGAACTGGACGCGCGCGTCGGCGTATTCGAGGGCCGCCTGGATGCTGTCGCGGGCGGCGCCGACGGCGCCGAACAGGATGCCGAAGCGGGCCTCGTTCAGGCAGGACAGCGGTCCGCGCAGGCCCTGGGCGTGCGGCAGCCGGGCCGCGTCGGGCAGCCGTACGTTGTCGAAATACAGCTCAGAGGTGATCGACGCGCGCAGTGACATCTTCTGCTTGATGTCCTGGGTGGTGAAGCCGGGGGTGCCGCGCGGCACGAGGAATCCGCGGATGCCGTCCTCGGTCTGCGCCCAGACGGTGGCCACGTCGGCGATACCGCCGTTGGTGATCCACATCTTGGAGCCGTTCAGGATCCAGTCGCCGCCGTCGCGCACTGCCCGGGTGCGCATGCCGGCGGGGTTGCTGCCGAAGTCGGGCTCGGTCAGGCCGAAGCAGCCGATCGCCTCACCGGCGGCCAGGCGGGGCAGCCATTCCTGCTTCTGCTCCTCCGAGCCCCACTTCCAGATGGAGAACATCGACAGCGAGCCCTGCACCGAGACGAAGCTGCGGAAACCGGAGTCCGCGGCCTCCAGTTCCAGACAGGCCAAGCCGTAGCTGATGGCGTTGGTACCGGCGCAGCCGTAGCCCTCGAGATGCATGCCCAGCAAACCCAACTTGCCGAGTTCCGGTGCGAGTTCGCGTGCGAAGTGGGCGTTCTCGAACCACTCGCCGATATACGGGCGCACCCGGTCGGCGAGGAACTTGGCGACGGTGGCCTGGATCTCGCGTTCCTCGTCGGTGAGGGTGGAGGCGAGGTCGAGCAGGTCGAGGGGGTCCTTCATCGGCTTGGCGCCGCTCATCGTGAGCTCCTGGAGGTTGCGGTGATCGGTTCGTGGAGGGGGTGGCAGGCGGTCAGGAGTCCAGCCAGGCCCTGAGGTCGTCGGTGTGCTCGCCCAACCGGGGCGGGCGACGCTCGTAGCTGGGCGGGGTGCGAGAGAGGCCGATCGGGTTGGCGACCAGCTGCATGGCGGAGCCGTCCGGCCCGGTGATCGTGGCGCGGGGACTCAGGCCGAGGGTGTCGGCCAGATCGAAGGCCTGGGCGAGGTCGTTCACCGGGCCGCACGGCACACCGAGCGGGGTGAGCCGCCCGAACCATTCCGACGCGGTGCGCTCCGACAGCGACTCCCGCAGCCGCTCGGCGAGTTCGTCGACGTGCGCCACCCGGTCGGTGTTGGTGGCGAAGCGGGGGTCCTCGGCCAGACCGGGTGCGTCCAGTCCCTGACACAGGGCGCGGAACTGCCGGTCGTTCCCGACGGCGATGACCAGCGGCCGGTCCTTCGCCGGGAAGACCTCGTACGGTGCGATCGACGGATGCCGGTTGCCCAGGAGGCCCGGAACCTGGCCGGCCAGGGTGTAGCCGGCGGCCTGGTTGACGAGGCTGGACAGCAGGCAGGAGAGGAGATCGACCTGGACGTGCTGTCCTTCTCCGGTCGCCTCACGGTGGCGCAGCGCGGCCAGCACGCCGATCGCCGCGTGCAGCCCGGTGAGGACATCGACGAGCGCCACACCCGTCTTCACCGGCTGCCCGGGGGCCGGACCAGTGACGCTCATCAGGCCACCGACCGCCTGGATCAGCAGGTCGTAACCGGGCAGGGTGGCCCCCGCCCCGGCTCCGAACCCGGTGACCGAGCAGTACACGAGGCCGGGGTTGAGCTCGCGTGCCTTCTCGTAGCCCAGCCCGTACCTGGCCATGGTGCCGGGCCGGAAGTTCTCGAACAGGACGTCGGCCCGGCGTACCAGCTCCGTGGCCCTGCGCAGGTCCCGCTCGTCACGCAGGTCGAGCCCGAGGGAGCGCTTGTTGCGGTTGACCGACAGGTAGTACGTGGCCTCCCCGTGGGCGTGGGGCGGTCCCCAGGCCCGGGTGTCGTCCCCGGTGACCGGGTGCTCGACCTTGATCACGTCGGCGCCGAGGTCGGCCAGCAGCATCGTTGCGTACGGGGCGGCCAGGACGCGTCCGAAGTCGGCGACCAGCAGGCCGGACAGGGGGCCGGACGCCGTGGTCACCGCTCCGGCCTCTGCGACGGGCGTACGTACACCGTCTGCGTCCGGGTGAAGAACTCGCGGGCCGCTCGGCCCTGCTCCTTGGGGCCGTAGGCACTCTGCCTGGTGCCGCCGAAGGGGACGTGCGGATCGGCTCCGGCGGTCTCGGAGTTGATGTGGAGCACGCCCACGTCCACCTGTTCCACGGCGGCGGCCACGGCCCGCAGGTCATCGGTGAAGACGGCTGCGGAGAGTCCGAAGGCGCTGTCGTTGGCCAGGTGGAAGGCCTCCTGGATGTCGCGAGCCCGGCGGACGCAGAGCACGGGACCGAACAGCTCCTCCCGCCACAGCGGGTCGTCTCCCGCGAGTTCGATCACGGTGGGCTGCAGGAACGCGCCTGTCATGCGGTCGTCGTCGTAGGAGCGCCCGCCCGTGAGGATCTCCACCTCGGGGCGTCGCGTTCCCGCATCCACTGACCCCAGGATCTCGTTCCGGGCCTGGAGCGACACCACGGGTCCCATCTCAGTGCCCTCCTCCAGCGGGTCACCGACCCGCAGGGCCGCGGCCCGCTTGGTGAGCAGGGCCAGGAACTCGTCGGCGACCGGTTCCTGAACGACGAGCCGGGAGGTGGCGGTGCACTTCTGACCCGCGGAGCGGAAGGCTCCGGCGAGCACCTCGTCGGCCGCGAGTTCCAGGTCGGCGTCGGCCAGGACGACGGCCGCGTTCTTGCCGCCCATCTCCGTCTGGACGGGCCGGGCCAGCCGACCGCAGGCCGCGATCAGACTCCGGCCGACGGAGGTCGACCCGGTGAAGGTCACGGCGTCCACCCCCGGGTGCTCGACGAGTCGGCCGCCCAGGGCTCCGCCGCCGATCAGCAGCGACAGCACACCCTCCGGCAGCCCGGCCTCGACCAGGGCCTCGGCCAGCCTTACGGCCAGCAGCGGGACGAGGCTCGTGGGTTTCCAGACGACCGTGTTGCCGTAGCTGAGGGCGGGGGCGATCTTCCAGGCCGGGATCGCGACGGGGAAGTTGAAGGGGGTGACGACGGCGACGACACCCACCGGCCGGTGGATCACCTGGATCTGCTCGCCGGGCCGTGGCGAAGCGAACACCTCACCAGCCGGGCGGGATGCCTCGCTCGCGTAGTAGCGCAGGATCTCAGCGGCGCGCCGCACCTCGCCCACGCCCTCGGTCCGGGTCTTGCCCTCTTCCCAGGCGAGTTCCGCACCCCACGGCTCGGCGCGCGAGTCGAGGACGCCCGCGGCCCGGTCCAGGATCCGGCCGCGCACCTGGTGGGGCGTGGTCGCCCAGCGCGGGAAGGCGTCGCGTGCCGCGGCGACGGCCTGGTCGAGGTCGCGGTCCTGGGCGAGTCGTCCCACCGCGACGGTCTCGCGAGGACGCGTCGGGTTGACGTCGACCAACTCGTCGCCGTAGCCGGATCGCCATTCCCCCGCGACCAGATGGCGCAGGGACCGGACGGACCGGTCGAGTCCGTCCGCCGTCGCGCTGCCGCCCGCACTCTGTGGCATCGGCTTTCCTCTCTGTGTCCGTACGCGCCGGGTGGGCGCGTCGAGCTTCACGAGGTCGTCATTGTCGGGACCGGATCGGTGGCACCGCACTCGACGAGATGTCCTGTGCCGCGCGGTCCGCGCACTCCGATCCGTCCATGGCCGTACGACGTCTCCGGTGCTTGGCTCGGCGTTCCCAACCCCTGCACACCTCGGAGGGCGATTCATGTCCGGTGCCTCTCAGCTGGTCGGCGGTCCCGACCTCGCGCAGGTTCGGCGCGTCGTGAGCGAGATCCCGGGCCCGCGTTCACGTGAACTGCTGGCCCGCCAGCGCCGCCTGGTGCCGTCGGGCGTCGGCGCGACCCTGCCCGTGTTCGTGGAGGCGGCCGGAGGCGGGGTGATCGTCGATGTGGACGGCAACTCCTTCATCGACTTCGGCAGCGGCATCGCGGTGACCACGGTCGGCAACTCGGCGCCGGCGGTGGCGGAGCGCGCGGCCGCGCAGCTGCGCCGGTTCACGCACACGTGCTTCCTGGTCAACCCGTACGCGTCGTACCTGGACGTGTGCGAGAAGCTCAACGAGCTCGCACCCGTGCCCGGGGACAAGCGCACGATCCTGGTGAACTCCGGTGCCGAGGCGGTGGAGAACGCCGTCAAGATCGCCCGCGCCGCCACCGGCCGCCCCGGCATCGTCGTCTTCGACCACGCCTTCCACGGCCGCACCCTGCTCACCATGAGCCTCACCGCCAAGAACAAGCCCTACAAGCAGGGGTTCGGTCCCTTCGCGCCCGAGGTCCACCGGGCCCCGATGGCGTACCCGTACCGCTGGCCCACCGGTCCCGAGCAGTGTGCCGAGGAGGCCGCGCACGCTCTTGCCGACCTGCTGGACCGGCAGGTCGGGGCGGAGAACGTGGCTGCCGTGCTGGTGGAGCCGATCCAGGGAGAGGGGGGCTTCGTCGTGCCCGCTCGGGGGTTCCTCAGCAGCGTGGCCAACATCTGCCGGGCCCGGGGCATTCTGCTGATCGTCGACGAGATCCAGGCCGGGATCGCGCGCACGGGCCGGATGTTCGCCTGCGAGCACGAGGGGATCCGGCCCGATCTGCTTACCACCGCCAAGGGCCTCGCCGGAGGGCTGCCGCTGGGCGCGGTGACCGGTCGCGCCGAGCTCATGGACGCCGTTCCGGCCGGCGGGCTCGGCGGGACCTTCAGCGGCAACCCCGTGGCCTGCGAGGCGGCACTCGGCGTCTTCGACGAGATCGAGGCCCACGACCTGCTGGGGCGTGCCCGGGAGATCGGCGACACCATGTTCGCGTTGCTCAGTGAGCTCGGTGACCGGTATCCGGTCGTCGGCGACGTCCGGGGCCGGGGCGCCATGGTCGCGATCGAGCTGGTGGAGCCGGAGGGTGACCGCGTCCCCGCCGCCGACCTGGCCGCCCGGGTGGCCAGGCGTTGCCACGCCGAGGGACTGCTGGTCCTGACCGCCGGCAGCTACGGCAACGTCCTGCGCTTCCTGCCGCCCCTGTCGATCTCCGACCGTCTGCTGGAGGAGGGGTTGTCCATCCTCGGCGAGGCCATTGCCAAGGAAACGGCCTCGGCCACCTGAGCAACCTTCAGGACGTTCGACCGCTGTCGTCGCACTCCTGCCACGCGGACAGCGAGAGCAGGAGTTCGGCGCGCGCATGAGCCGAGTCGAGGTCCGCACTCAACAGGCTCCGCACGCGCTCCATGCGGCTGCGCAGGGTGTGCCGGTGCACGCCGAGCGCCGCCGAGGCCGCCTCCCACTGGCCGTTGTGTTCCAGAAAGGCGCGCAGGGAGACGAGCAGATCGGTGTCCTGTTCGTTGTCGTGCGCGGCGAGCGGGGCGAGCTGCGTCCGGGCCAGAGTCGCGAGGACCTTCCTCGTCTCCGGCAAGGCTGAGAGCAGTCGGCCGGCCAGCGACTCGAACGTCACGACGCCGGCATCGCCCCGCGCCCGAGCGACCGAGGCCGCGTTCAGGGCTTCGGTCAGGGCCGCGGGCCCGTCGGCAAGATCGTGGGCGGCACTCAGGCCTGCCCAGAGGGGTCGGTTCAGCCGGGCACGCGCACCGTCCGTGGCCGTCTGTGCCGTGACCGCGTGGCCGGTCGGCAGCAGGACCGCCGCGCAGCCGCCCTGCACACGGCCGAAGAGGGGCAGGCCACGCTCGGCCAGCTCGTTCCCCAGGTTCTGAAGGGTCTGGCGTGGGCTGCCACCGCGCAGGGCGAGGACACGGATGCCGTCGCGGACGGGAAAGCCGGCCTCGGCCAAGTGGTCCCTGGCGGCCGCTGCGGTGACGGTGCCGTCCAGCAGCAGCCGCAGGAACAGCCCGTTGACGCGGTTCTGCTCGTCACGCAACCGCAAGGGCTTCTCCGCTTCCAGGGCGACCAGGGACGCGGCGTGCCCGACCAGGAGATGATCGACCGGGGTGAGAGCCCGGTCGGCCGCCACGACCAGGCGGCCATGGACACGCGGTCCCACGCGAACCTGCTGCACGGCCGCCACACCGTCCTGGCAGCTGCTCACCGCGGCCGTCACCTGTTCAAGGACGCCGAGGGCGACTTCGGGTGTCGCGACGCCGGGCGGATGGGCCGCGCGCACCTTGTTCTCGTGGTCCAGGAGGACGACGGACGTGCTGGTGGAGACGGCCAGTTCCCGAACCACCGCCTGAGCCCCGCCGTGCAGCGCCGCCCGGGTCATCCGCGGCTGGATGCGTGACGCCTGCACGACGCCCTCGTACTGCTGCTGGGCCAGACGTTCCATGACCGCCTTGGTGACGGCCACGAACGGTGTCGGCAGCGGCACCTCCAGCAGTGGCAGCTCCGCCTCCGCCGCCGCGCGCACAAGCGCCTCGGGGACCTGGCCATGCGACAGGCCGACACCGAAGCCCACGGCGGCCACGCCGACTTCCGCGAGACGGGTGACGTAGTCCTCGCAGGCCCCCCTCTCCGCCGCCAGGCGGAGACCGGTGGTGAGCACCAGCTCACCACCGGTCAGCCACGGGGCGGGATCGACGAGTTCGATGCTGTGCGCCCAGACCACGTCCCGGTCCAGGCCATCGTGGCCCGCCAGCACCTTCAGACGCAGGTCCTGATGCCGCGTCAGCCAGACCAGCGGCACACCCACCGCACTCAACGCTCCGTGACTTTCAACATTGGAGGTATTTCCCTCAGTTCTCCACGCGGAACGTGAAGTCGTACGCGCTTCCCTTGGTGTCACGAGCGTGCAGGTGCATCTGCCCGCGGGCCTCCCGCCATCTGCCCGTCCCTCCGGTGATCGCCAGAGTGGAGTCGGACGTGTCGTAGAAGGGGCCCTGGACGACGATCGACCCGCCCTTCAGTGTCGTTGTCCAGCTGCACTCCCATGCGGTTGCGACCTTGGTCCGGACGCAGGAGCCCTGGTCGCTGCCGACCTTGGTCCCCTTCGCGTCATAGACGGGGTTTCCGAAGGCCAGCGTGTCCCCGATGCTGTCACCGTGTGGACCGAGGTCGATGACGGTGTCCGTGTCGGCGTGCTCGACCACGGTGAAGGTGACGGCCTGTGCGTGCGGGCTCGGGGTCTGTGGGGTGGCCTGCGCCACGGAGAGCCCGACGGCGGCGAGCATGCCGACGGCGGCCGTGAGGACGATGGCGGGACGGAACCTCGGCATGGTCACCAGCCTCCTTCGGCGCGGCGGTCGTAGCGCAGTTCGCTGTCTCCGAGGTCGAAGACGAGCAGCTTGGACTCGGTGAAGGTGTCGAGGAACCAGCCGGAGAGTTCGCGGCCGACGCCGCTCTTGCCGGTGCCGCCGAAGGGGGCGAGCTGGTCCCAGTAGTTGCTGGTCTCGTTGACGTTGACCGTGCCGTGCTGCAGGGCCTCGCCCACCCGCCAGGCGGTGGCGAGGTCCTTCGTCCACAGGGACGCGATCAGGCCCAGGTCGCTGGAGTTGGCGATCTCGACGGCCTCCTGCACAGAGGCGACCTTGATGACGGGTGCGACCGGGCCGAAGGTCTCCTCCTGGGCGATGCGCATGTCGGTGGTGACGCCGGTGAGGATGGTGGCGGGGAAGAAGAGCCCCTCCTCCTTGCCGAACTGCACGACGTCTGCGCCGCGGTCGCGCGCGTCCGCGACGTGCTCGGCGATGCGCCGCAGGGTGGCCTCGTTGCGCACGGGCCCCATGTCGGTGTCCTCCAGGGCCGGGTCGCCGATCCGGAGCCCGGCGGCGCGGGCGGTCAGCTTGGTGACGAACTCGTCGTGGACGTCCTCGTGGACCAGGAGGCGTTCCGCCGAGGTGCAGACCTGTCCCGCGAAGTAGAAGCAGCCGTTGACCGCCGCCTCCACCGCGGCGTCGATGTCCGCGTCGGGAAGGATGATGAAGGGTCCGTCGCCGCCGAGTTCGAGCAGGTGCGGGCGCAGGGCCGCGGCGCGGGCGATGCGCTCGCCGGTGGCCGTGGAGCCCGTGAAGAACAGGCCGTCGACGCCCGGGTGTTCGACGATGGCCGCACCGACGTCGCCGAAGCCGTGCACCACGTTGATCACGCCGTCGGGCAGACCCGCCTCGGTGAAGATCTCCGCCACCAGGTTGCAGCTGATCGGGGCGAACTCCGAGGGCTTCCAGACAGCCGTGTTGCCGGCGGCGACGATGTGCGCCAGCGCGATGGAGGAGATGTCGGTGGGGAAGTTGTACGGGGTCACGACGCCGACGACGCCCAGCGGACGGTGGTTCATGACCAGCCGCTTGTTGTTCGTCTGTTCCTGCGTGGAGGGGAACGACAGGCCCCTGTGCCGCAGCACCTCCTCACCGGCCTTCTGCCAGGCGGGGGCCGCGTACTCGATGACCTCCTCGCGGGCCTCCGCGACGGTCTTGCCGATCTCCAGCGTCAGCACCCGGGCGACCTCTTCGGCACGCTCGGCGAAGAGTGCGTGAACGCGGCGAAGGATCTTGACGCGCTCGATGAGAGGGGTGGCGGCCCACCGCGGCTGGGCCCGGCGCGCGGCCGCCACCGCGCGCTCGGCGTCCTCGGCGTCGCAGCGGGTCACCTCCGCGATGAGCTCGCCGGACTGGGGGGAGCGCACGGGAAAGCTTCCCGCGCCGCCTTCCAGCCATGAGCCGTCGACGAGTGCCTTCGTGGGCAGGGTTGCGGACATGTTGGTTTCCACCTTCGGATGTCGCCGTCGCGTCGCGCGCGACGGCCGTATGGGAAGCGGGGTGTGAGGCCGGACCGTCGCCGCGCCTCAGACCGAGGCGGGTGACGAGGACGGCTCGGATGTGGCGGATACGGCCAGCGCGTCCCCGGCCGGGGCGTCCCCGCGCTCGTGCGGCTTGGAGACCGCCATGTACACGGCGCCCACGCCCACCACGACGGCACCGCTGACCAGCACGATGTAGTTGTCGTACCAGGGCGTGCCGGGGGTGCGCGGCCAGCTGATGTTGACGAGCGCGACGATGCCGTAGACCAGGGCCCCGATCGTGACCGGAAGTCCCCAGCGCCCCAGCCGGTACTCGCCGGAGGGCTGCCAGCCGCGCAGCCGGGCCCGCAGGGAAGCCAGGACGACCATCTGGAAGGCGACGTAGATGCCGAGCGTGGAGAAGGAGATGATCTTCACCAGGGCGTCGGCGGAGTACGCGGAGCCCACGATGATCAGCCCGGGCAGGACCGCCGCGAGCAGCAGGGCGTACGGCGGCACCCGCAGCCGCTCCGAGAACGTCGCCAGCACCCGGCTGCCGGCGATCATCCGGTCGCGGGCGAAGGAGTAGGTCAGGCGGCTGGCGGCGGCCTGCAGGCTCATCGCGCAGGAGATGAAGGACAGCAGGACGACCACCAGGACGGCACGTGCCCCACCGCTGCCGAACGCGTCGGTGAGCACGGTGGTCACCGGGTCGGCGTCCTTGCCCGAGATCACCGCGCCGAAGTCGCTGACAGAGAGGATGAGGGCGAGGCACACCGCCGTCGCGGCGGCACCGCCGATGTAGATGGTGCGCCGCATCGAGGTCGGGATGCGCCGTCCGGGGTTGGGCACCTCCTCGGCCACGTCACCGCACGCCTCGAAGCCGTAGTACTGGAAGACGCCGATGAGCGACGCGGCCGCGAAGGCGTAGAAGTACGAATGGCTGCCCTGCGACCCGAAGCCGTGGAAGAGCACGCCCAGCCCGTGGTGCCGGTCGGCGATCAGCAGCCAGGCACCCACCACGACGGCTCCGACGATCTCGGCCACGAAACCGAAGACGGCGACGGCGGAGAGCACCTTCGTGCCGCCGAAGTTGATGACCGTCGCGAGCAGGAGCAGCCCCAGGGCGCAGAGGATCGTCGTCGTGGTACTGGAGGCGAAGCCGAACACCGCGGCCACGTAGGGCCCGGCGCCGTAGGCGACCGCGGAGATGGTGGAGAGCAGGGCCAGGAGGTAGATCCAGCCGGTCATCCAGCCCCACTTGCGGCCCCACAGCCTGCGGGCCCACGGGTACACCCCGCCGGCCACCGGGAACTGGGCGACGACCTCGCTGAAGACGAGCGCCACCAGCAACTGTCCGACCCCGGCGATCACGAAAGCCCAGATCATCGGCGGGCCGCCGGCCATCAGGGAGGCGGCGAAGAGGGTGTACACGCCGACGACCGGCGAGAGGTAGGTGAAGCCGAGCGAGAAGTTCGCCCACAGGCTCATGTCCCGCTTGAACTCGGACTCGTAACCGAGAGCGGCTAGGCGCTGCGCGTCGGCGTCAGCGGGGGACGGCGGGGATTGCGTGGCGTCGTTCATCGACGGGCTCCTTGATGGAAACACGCTGAGCGGGAGGTCGGCGGTGCCAGGGCCATGGGAGGCCGACGAGGGCCGGAATATGTCCGGCGTCTCAAGTGGGCGAAAACCTACTACATTGAAGTTCAAAGGACAACGGTTTGGTTGATAGCCTGAGGACGACTTCTCGTTACCCATCGCGACCGTGGAGGAGGGGGCCGTGGCGGCAGTGGAGGGCCACTCGCCGGTCATGAGTGCCGTCTTCGCCCCCCTGAGCGACTCCGGGCGGGCCGACATGGTGGTCCGCAGGATCGCCGAAGCGGTCACGATCGGTCTGATGGCCGAGGGGGAACAGCTCCCCAGCGAAAGCGATCTCGCCTGCCAGCTCGGCGTCGCCAACGGCACCGTCCGCGAGGCCCTGGCCATCCTCCGCGAGCAGGGGCTCGTACAGACCCGGCGAGGTCGCAACGGCGGCAGCTTCATCCGCAGCCCGGAGGAGGGCCTGACCAGGATCCACCAGGCCCGTCTGAAGGAACTGGGCATCTCGGAGCTGCGCGATCTCGGCGACGAGCAGTTCGCCGTCTCGGGCACAGCGGCCCGCTTCGCCGCCGAACGCGCGCCCTCGGATCTGGCGAGGAGCCTGGACCGCCTGGTCACGGCGCTGAGAAAGGCCGAATCCCCCGCCGAACGGCGCAAGGCCGACGCTCGCTTCCATATCGAGGTGGCTGTCGCCGCGCAGTCCGTCCGGCTGACCCGACTCGAGGTCCGGCTCCAGGCGGAGCTCGGGCCGCTGCTGTGGCTGCCGGGGGGCGACGGTCCCGATGCGTCGGCCTTCGCCGATCAGCATCACGAGATCATGGTGGCCATCATGGCCGGAGACGCGACGGCGGCACGTCACCTCGCCGAGGAGCACACGATCGCCGGCGCTCGCCATCTGGTACGTACGCACCTACGCTTGACCGATGCCTGACCCGGTGGCGCACGCCACGCCGCCCTCCTTGACGGAGCACGTGATGACCAGCACTCCCACCACCGGCATCGTCCAGTGCAGCGACTCCGTCCAAGAGGCAGTGGAGTCCGTGTTCTCGGCACTGGCGGTCCTGGAGGACGCGGCACGAGCGCGTCTGAGCGCGGCCGGGCGGCGGGGCTGGAGCCTCGGGACGGGGGACCTCGCCACTCTGCGGCCGACCATCCAGACCCTGCTGCGCGAGCAGGGCGAGAGATTCAACGGCACCGGTGTGGTCATGGCACCCGACGCGCTCGCCGACGCCGCCTTCCACCTTGAGTGGTGGCAGCGGAGCGGGGAACAGGGTCCCCGACCGCTACGGCTGAACCTGGACCCGCGCAGTGAGAGCTTCTACGACTACACCCGCAAGCCGTGGTTCGTGATTCCTCGGGACGAGGGTCACGGCACGGTCATGGGGCCGTACGTCGATCTGCACTGCGCCGGCCTCTACATCCTGACGTTCACCCGGCCGTTGACCGTAGACGGCGAGTTCGTCGGCGTTGTCGGTGCCGACGTCCCGGTGGCCGCCTTCGAGCAGATCGTCGTCCCCTCACTCAAGCACCTGGGCGGTGAAGCGGTGGTGATCACCGACGAGGGCCGCGTCCTGGCCGCGAACACGCCGACATGGGCCGTCGGGGAGATCGCCCGGGAACTGCTGGGCCGTACGGCCGGGATCGAGCGGGCGGCGGTGCGGGCCCCGCAAGTCGACTGGAGCGTGATCCGAGTACAGTCCTCCGCCACCGGCTGAGCAGTCACGGCGGAGGGCTGGGCTCGAGGCCGGCACCGGGACGCCGGCCAGCCGGTGATCAGCGTGGACACCAAGTAGAAGGAAATCGTCGGCGAGTTCAAGAAGAGCGGCCGGCAGCGGCGGCCGGCTGGCGATCCGGTGCCGGTGAACATCCACGACCTCGCCGAGCCCGAGCTGGGCAAGGCCATCCCGAAGCGGAACAAGGTCGAGGTGCGCCACGAGGCGCCACTGTCACCGGGCAGGGGTGAAAGGTCCCTGCCGCCCGACTGTCGCAGCAGTCCGGTGAAGCCGGAAGGCGACCCCAGCATCACCGTGCGTCCTCAATCGAGTGGATCCCCGAGAGGGGGTTTCCGGCGATGGTCCCCGCCCACGATCGTGTTGCGGAGGATCCCGAGGCGCTCGACCTCGACCTCCACCACGTCGCCGGGCCGCAGCAGCCAGGGCGGTGTGCGGGCGTAGCCGACACCGGACGGGGTGCCGGTGGCCAGCAGGTCACCCGGGTGCAGCGTGAGGGTGCGCGAGATGTGGGCCAGCGTCTCGCCCACGGGGTGGATCATCTGGCCGGTCGAGGCGTCCTGGACGGTCGTGCCGTTGACCCGGGTCCGCACTCGCAGCCCGTCCCGCAGGTCACCCACCTCGCCGGCGGGCACCATGGGGCCCAGCGGGCCGGAGCGGTCGGCGTTCTTCCCGAGGGTCCACTGTGAGGTCAGTTTCTGCGCCCGCCGCGCGGTGACGTCGTTGAACGTCGAGTAGCCGACCACCGCATCGAGCGCCTCGGCGGGGTCCGCGTCCACCAGCCTCCGGCCCACCCAGGCCACGATCTCGCCCTCCCAGTCGAGACCATCCTCGGTGGAGGGCACGGGGATCTCGGCCCCGCCGACCGTCAGCGACCGCGTCCATCGCGCGAACAGCGTGGGGTGCTCGGGCATCTCCTGGTCGCGGTAGGACCCTTCGGCGGCGTGTTCGAGGTAGTTCAGGCCGACGCACAGCATCTGTGCCTCCGGCAGTACCGGCGGCACCAGGCGCGCCTCACCCGGGGGCACCACTTCGCCGGTCGGAGGGCGGGTCAGCCATGCTTCGGGGTCGGCCCAGAACTCCCGCAGCCCGGCCACCACGGTGAGCCGGTCGCCGTCCGGCGACAGGCTCGCAACCCGCACCTCGTCGCCGTACGCCACTCCAACGATCTGCATCCGCACTTCTCCGCTCGGGAAGACAGCCATGCCATAGCTTCTAAAGGTTATAACCTTTGTGATTGAATGCCGTCATGGTCACCGAGCACCGCGCCCTGCTGGCCGGCCTGAGCGCTCCCGGCGGCACACGGGCCGAGCGACTCGCCGACGCCCTCGAAGAACGCGTCCGCGGACTGAGTCCCGGCTCCCCGATCGGCACCATCGAGGAGGTCCGGCAGGAGTCAGGTCTGGCACGCGCCACGGTCAGCGAAGCCATCCGGCTCCTGCGTGACCGTGGGGTGCTCGAGATCCGCCCCGGTCGCGGCGGCGGACTGTTCGTCGCGGACCAGAGCCCGGTCGTACGGCTGCGGCACACCCTGCTGAGCGTCGCGGGAGAACCGGGCGCGGTCGCGGACGCCATCGAACTCCGCAACCACCTGGAGGAACTCGTCGACGTCGGCGCCGCCCGGTGCGCGGGTGCGGGAGACATCCCGCCGCTGCGGGCCTGCCTGGACGACATGGCGGCCGCGCCGGACTGGGACGCCTTCCTGCGCGCCAACTGGGCCTTGCACGAGCGCATCGCGCGGCTGTGCCCGAACGCCATGGCCCGCGCGGTCTACATCGGCACGCTCGGACATCTCAGGTCGTCCACCGCGCGCGCCGCCGACCGGGACGCCGACGCCTACCGGGCGAGGCGGCTGCGGATCCACGCCGACCTGGTGGCGGCGATCGCCACCGGGGACGAGGACGCCGTTCGTGCGGCCGTCGCGCGCCACAACCACACCGACTGAGCGTACGGGGTCACGGGAGCCGTCATGCCATCAGCCGAGTACCGCAAGTACCTCTACCCGTCCGACTCGCCGCGCCTGTCCTCGATCAGACGCATCCACCCCGGCGACGAACGCCACCTCGCCGGCGCCTTCCAGGACAACCGGGTGATTCCGGTCGAGGGCCTGCGGACCGCGGACATGCCCGAGCAGGCCCGGGAGATCCTCCTGGAGATCGCCGAGTCGTTCGTGTCCCTGCTGCCGGACGGCCCGCGCGGCCCGGATGCGCGAGATCCGCGACCACCTCGACGAGACCTGGTTCAGCTGGATCGGCGGCCACGAGGTCGGCGACGTCTTCTACTACCGTCTCCAATCGCCGGTGCTCATCGCCGAACTCGACCACCACTGCGGCGTCTTCCTCGACTACGACACCCCCAAGCCCTTCCACATCCACACCGTGCTGCGTGCTCCGCACGGCAACGACTACGGCCGCGCCTGGCAGGCACGGAACGCCTGAGGGGTCCTTGCGCTCTGAGATCTCGGATGGGTCTACGCGGCCCTGGCCCGTGCCCTGGCGCTCGACGTCGCATCCGAGGCGGCCCGGGGGAAGCGGTCTTACCGCTGGTCGAGGATTTCGGTGGTGTGGGCCCTGTCCTTCCTGGTCCTTCTGCGGACCGAGCCTGGCGCGGCCTCCGGCTGATCCGGAACGCCGAACCGGCCTGCGTGGCATCCGTGACCTCGCTCTCTCGTCACGAGAGGCTTCGATGGAAGAGCCCTGGGTCGTGGACCTGTCGACCCAGGTCCAGATGGACTACCGCGGCCGGCTCGGAGCCGGTGCCGTCCGAGCCCGGAGACGCCGCCGTGGTAGCCGGGTGAGCCGATCACCAGGCCGTCCGCCTGGCGCACCGCCTCGACCAGTTGGCGCGCTGGCCGGAGTTGAGTGTGACGCCGAGCGGGGTGGGCCAGCCGCGCATGGCGTGGATGGCGGCCGCGCAGGTGCCGGTCGACGGGATTCACCTCGCGGTACGAGGCGTATGGCCTCCTGACGGGCGCCAGTGACGACATCGCGCTGGACCTGATCCGTGAGGGCGGCAACCGCGCCGTCGGCCTGGTCTTTCGTCGTACGCGGAAAGACCGCCCGAGCGTCAACAATGCGACCGGACGGGCAACTTGGGCACCCGGTGTTCGACCCGGTACGGCTCGGGGGCGAATTGTCGGCGGCTCAGCAGTGGATCGTGTCCATAGCGCGGGACTCTGCCACGATGCACGGCTCATCGTGGTGGCCGAACAGTCCGCCGCGCTCGACCCTGACGGGCGATGTCGGCACCCTGATGATCGGGGGTATCGTCGAACACGTCTCCCCGGGCCGCACCACTTCGCGGCGCACTGGGGCTCGAAGTTCACGGACTGTGCCACACAGAGACCAGACCCCTGGATCTCACTCTCCATTCCGCTGAGATCGCGGTTTCTCCGGGATCGTCGACTCCGGCGTCGGTCTGAGCTCCTGGAAGTGATCCACAGGGCGTGCAGACCGGCGGCGGCGCGTTCTGGTCGAGGGGGTGGGCTATGCCCCAGCAGCGTCCATTCGTGCCGCCTACCCGAGCGCGACACGCGTGACCCGAGGCGGCCAGGTTGTGTTCCGCCCGACGTGTCGCGCCTGGATAGTTGACGGATACCGAACGCAGGTCTTCTCCATCTCGAACAGAACCCGGCGTACAGCCCGACTCGTCTGCCGCTCCTCGTTTCCGCAGGTCAGAGGCAATGTTTACTGACTGAATAAACCGTCGGGGTCGAATCTGTCCTGCGGGTATAGTCGTTTCTGTCTGCCACCTACAACACGTATGCGAGCATTTCGGGTGTCAAATGCGACCCAGACTTGCCCTGTTGGACACATCTCGGATTCTGATGTACGCGGAAGTACATGTACGAGCTGTCTCCTTGCTGACCCGCTCGGGCGGAATCTCTTGTCGCCCGCATCCTGGGGTCCGCTGGCTGGCGCGACTGGCTGTCTTCGACCAGGCCCGGATGCTTTGGCCGCAGCCCGCGATGTTGTCGCGGTACGACCTCTTCGGCATCACCTGCGTCGCCGACGTGGGCCAGGAAGCCGGAGCCATCCCGAATCCGAACTGAAGGCGAACGGGTATCCGCAGGGCGCACTTTGCCACCTGGAGCAGGTGGTCCCTGGTGCGAGGGGCTCCTTCGCGGAACTGGCCTTCAGCGCTGGACCGTCACTGGAGGCCTCAGCCGTTCGCGATGGGCGGCGTTCATGCCCACGGCGCCGACGAGGAACAGCAGGGCGACGGTACCGAGGGTGAAGGCCTCGAACGAGAGGCGGGAGACGCCCCGGACGTCGTGGAAGTCGTAGCCGATTAGGGCACCGCGGACCAGGATCTGATCAGAGTCCAGACGTAGACCACTCCCGCGCAGGTCAGGAACCCACGGGTGAGCACGACGGCGAAGACGGCGCCGGTGCGGCCGTCGGCGGGCTGCATGGCGGCCAGCATGAACATCGACACATGGAGTGGGCGCCGAAACAACTGCCTGGCCCCTGGCCGCTGGCGGCGACGATCTGCAACGCCTCTGTTCCGAGGTAACCTTCGCCGATCTTGTGGTGACGCCCCCATGTCCGCCTCGTTCAGGCGCAGGGACCGGCAACCACTCAACCGGGGAGGGTGCCGTTGCACCACGGGGCCCTTTGCCGTCGCCGTCGTGTGAATGGAAACATGGCCGTCGGACACGCGAGCACGTCGTCAATGCCCTCATGTGCACCGATGGCAAACAGAGGGCTCTCGCACGGATCGGTTGACACACGATACGAGCAGCTCCCGCACCGGCTGGTTGAGAAGTCGAACACCTCTCTCAGCGGCACAGGAGCCTGTGCGTCGCGGGCCCGCTGCCCGTCATCTGATCAGGGGCCACTCTGACAGCGCTCACTTGTGCAGGCCGCCGCTTCGTCAGAAGGGACGCACGCGCGGTCACATACCGGGCGGCACACCAAGTTTCGTCTGGATCCACTGCAGCTCCGGCGGCGCGCCCAGGAGTTCATGACCGATGTCCGGCAGCAGGCTGCGGCTGGCCACCGCGTGCTGACCACCGGATATGGCATCACGGATGACGCGCTGTAGCTTTCCGGCGCGCAGTGCGGTGCCTCCGCCCTTGTTGAACGCCCACAGGGCGAGATCGCGACAGATGTCGTGCATGTGCACGCTGGCGCCGGCGAGCAGAGTGTTCAGCCGGCGGCTGAGGGTCTCCCCACGTGCCAGCGTGGCGTCGACCTCGGCAAAGACTTCGGCCCCGAGTGCGCGAGCCGAGCGGTAGGCCAGTTCGAAGTCCGCATACTCGGCGCGGAAGACCGGGTTGTCCGCGAGCCGGGTCGCTCCGGGCCTGGGCTCACTGGTCGCGTGGGAGGCGATCTCATCGAGGAGTCGACGGGTGGTGCCGGACGCCCACGCCTGGCGCCCGAGGTGAACGACTGCCTGCAAGCCGGCGGTTGAGGTACCAGGTGCTCCGGGCGGTGGGAACAGCGAGACGGCGTGGTGTTCCGGAACGAAGCAGTCGGTCACGCTGAAGTCGACGGAGCCGGTGCCGCGGAGCCCGATCGTGTCCCAGTTGCCCTTGAGGGTGACCTCCGAGGCCGGCACGAGAAACATGAGCGGAGGGCCGGGGACGGGCTGATCGCCGTCGAAGACCAGGGAGTTGCAGAGCACATAGTCCGCGTTCGGAAGGCCGCTGCAGTAGGAGTAGGACGCGGTGATCCGGTAGCCGCCCTCGACCCGGACGGCGCGTCCGTTTGGGTAGGCGGTCGCGGAACAGTTCGGTACCCCGTCGGCCAGGAGGGATTTCGCGACGGACTCCTCGAAGAGCGCCAGGAACAGGCCGAGGCCCGCGAAGATTCCTCCTGTCCAGCCGATGGCCCCGTCGATGTAGGCGAAGCGTTCGAAGACCAGGGCTGAGTCTCCGGCAGACAAGTCCAAGCCGCCCAGGTCCCTGGCGACATATGTCCAGCCCAGGCCGCTGTCTCGCAGCAACTCCATCGTGCGATCCGTGAGTTTCCCTGCTTCGTCGCAGGCCGGGCCTTCGAGCTGGAGTTCGTCGGCAATCGCATCCAGGGCGGCGAGCAGCCGGTCGCGGCCGGCGGCCGAGTCGGTGCCGGTGAAATTGGGCAGATCAGGAGTGGGGGTCATGGGAACCTCGATCCGTGAGAACGGCGTTGCCGGGGCGAGAGCCCCGGGAACAGGAGAATTCGGAAGCCATCAGCTTCGGCAGGTATTCGGTGAAGCCATCGGAACTGGCGTCGGGGATGGTTGCTGACACATCGAACAATCTCTATTGCCGGGCGATATGCCTGTAATGCGGCCTGTAACAGATTCAGCAGTCGGCGCCGCGCCCCCGAAGCCGACGGCGCCCCGAAAGCTGTTCACAGTGGTTGGCGCCACCGGCGGCAGCCAGTGCCTGTCAGGGGAGCAGCACCAGCCGCCCCCGTACCCCGCCCTCCGCGAACCGGGCGTGCGCCTTGGCCGCGTCGTCGAGGGCGTAGGTCCCGGCCACCCGAGGGGTCAACACCCCTTCGTCGGCGAGCCGGACCAGCTCGGCCAGGCTCGCCCCGTCGGCGTTCACCTCGACACCACTGATCCTCACGCCACGCTGCGCCGACGGCAGCAGGTGCGGCAGGAGGCCGACGAAGGCGCCGCCGTCCCGAACCCACGCGAGGGCCTTATCACCGAGGATCGCCGCGTCGAGGACCGCGTCGAAGCTCTTCCGCACTCCGCTCGTGACGTGCGCCGCACCCAGCGACCGTACGAATTCCGCGTCGCCTTCGCGCGCCTGCCCCGTCACCACGATCCCGCGGCGGGCGGCGAGCTGCACGGCGTATCCGCCGACCGCACCCGCGGCGCCGGTCACCAGGAGCGACTGCCCCGGCTTCAACTCCAGGAGGTCCAAGGCCTGGAGCGCGGTCAGCGTGTTCAGCGGCAGAGTCGCGGCGTGCGCCGAGTCCACCGTCGAGGGCGCCTTGGCGACGGCGTCCGCAGGTACGACGACGTATTCGGCATGGGTGCCCAGCTGCTTGACCAGGCCGAAGAGGAGCGCCACGACCTTGTCGCCGACGTTCCAGTCGCTCTCCTCGCCGACCGCGTCGATCGTCCCGGCGACGTCCCAGCCGAGCCCCATCTGCTGCCCCTCGCCACCATAGACACCGGATCGTGCCGCGATGTCACACGGGTTCAGCGCGGCCGCGGCCACCTTGATCCGCACTTCCCGCGCATTCGGCTCGGGCACTTCGGTGTCCGCGATCTCCACGACCTCGGGTCCGCCGAAACTGTTCACTACTGCAGCACGCATGGTAAGTCTCCCTGTATTCATTGATCATTTACTCGGAGGTGGTGTTCGTGGGGTGCTGCCAGGCCCTGAGTCCGGGCATGACGTGTTCGGCGAACAGGTCCATGGAGCGGCGGACCGCGACCGTGTCCATGAACGCCTGACGGAAGGACAGGGCGAGGTTCGTGTGTCGAGCCGAACTGACCCTCTTGAGCAGCGATTCGGCGACCTGGTCCGGGGTGCCGACGTGGTACGGGATCAGTGGGTTGGCGGCCCACTCCCGCAGCTTCGCGGGTTCGGGCACATCCGGTTTTCCACTGGTGGGTTCCATCCCCACCCATTCGTGGCCGGCGAGCCAGCTGAGCCAGTGATGGATCCCGCGGGCTGCCTCGGCCCAGGCCTGGTCCTCGTCCTCGGCGATGTGCACCATGGCCAGGAGCCCTGACCCGTGGTCGGCGGGGTTGCGCCCATGCGCGCGCAGCTCGCTGTCGAACAGTTCCACGATCTGAGGACTGAACGCGGAAGCACCGGCGACGTTCAGTCCTCGGCGCGCGACACGCTTCACTCCGACGGGACCGCTGGCGGCGACCCAGACCGGCAGCTTCTCCTGGAGCGGCTTGGTGGTCATCCGCACGTCGGGGAAAGTGAAGTACTTGCCCTGATGGCTGAACTCGTCCTCGGTGAAGCACTTGAGGATGACGTCCAGTCCTTCGTAGAGGCGGCCTTGACGTTCGGCGGCGTCGACGTTGAAGGAGCGGAACTCCTCGTTGAACGACCCGGCGCCGACGGTGAATTCGAATCGGCCCCCGGAGAGGATGTCGAGCGTGGCGGCTTCCTCCGCCACCAGGAGCGGATGCTGGAAGGGCAGCACGGTCAGGTAGGTGCCGATGCGGATCCGGCTCGTGCGGCCTGCGATCGCTGTCAGCACCGGGAACGGGCTGCAGGCCGCCTGATCCAACGAGAAGTGATGTTCGCCGAACCAGACATGGGTGAATCCGAGCTGCTCGGCGTAGACCGCGTCGTCGATGTGGTCCTGGTAGATCTGCTGCAGGCTGCGCAGCTCCTCGGGATGCCGACGAATGACGGGCATGAAACCGACGTCCATGGCGGTCTCCTATCCGGTACGAGTTGTGCAACGTCACGTGTGCGGGTGCTGGTGCTCGTAGTGCTGGCGCAGCAGGTCCTTGCCGTAGTCGCCGCCGTTGGGAGTGCGCACGATGGTGTGCACGTGGAACGTCTCCGGCTCGTCGTTGTCGAGGAAGATGCCGGCGTGGTTGTCGTACTCGATCAGCACGACCGGACTGTGCACCCGGTAGTAGAAGGGCGCGCCCTCGTCATATCTCCCGATCCACCCCAGATGGGTGTCGTCGAGGAAGCGCTCGATCTGGTTCCGGCGGTGCGCGCGAGGCTGTGGGGGCAGGTTGTCCAGATAGGGGTCGGTGAGCGACATCAGCAGCTCACGCTGGCCCGCCGTCAACTGGTCGCCCGCCAGTCCGACGTAGGGCAGCACACGGTTGTCGCGGCCCGCTGCGGTGCGATGACGGCCGTCGACGATGCCGGCGAGTTCGGGGGGTAGCTCGGAGGACAGCACCGAGCCGTACAGCAGCGCACGGTCACGCTGCGACGCGTTCAGGGAGTCCATGAACTCCCGGGCGAGAAGGCGATGGTCGGCGAACACGGTGTCACCGCCGAACTCCACACCGAGGAAGGCCGGTGTGAGCACCAGCTGGCCGCCGATGAAGAGCGCGTGCAGGTCGATGTGGTGGCCCGCGAGTTGCCAGCCCCATGGCTGGTCGAGTGACGGCTCGCCGAACAGCGTGAACCGGTAACAGTACTCGGTGAGCGTGTCCGGGTAGATGCCGACCAGTTCGCCCAGCTCGGCGTTGAGACGCATCGCCGCGCGCATGCGCTCATAACCCGCAGGGGTGAGGGTGGCTTCGATCACCGACAGTGCCGCCTCACGTGTGGGGAGGGGCAGCTCCTGGAGCAGCAAGCCGTGTTCGGGGAACGTCAGAAACGCGTTGGACCACAGGCGCCATTCGGTGGCGTCGACCGGCAGCGCGCCACGGGTCTGCTGCTCAGGCGTGAGCTGATCCAGATAGTGCCGCGCCCTGTGCGCCGCCTGTTCGGTCGGAGCACCCTCGTCGGCAAGGGTGAAGAGGTCGGTGAGGCGTTGTCCGTCGGTCGTGATCCCGACGAAGGGCTCGGCGGCGGTTTCCGCCACCGGCGGCAGCTCCGCGTCCCCGACGAGCTTCATGATCGCCGCCACACCGGAGTCGTCGGAGAAGTCGACCGCGCCCCGCTTCAGCGCCAGGCGCTCCGGGCGCGGTTGGTAACCACCATGGAGACCGCTCATGGCTGTCCCACCTCGACCCGCTCGAACACGGATTGCGGACCGGTGACGTCGTCACCGTTGGCGCAGAAGTCCACACCGCTGTCCCAGGGCTTGCCCGGCTCGGGTGCGGGCGTGAGAAGTCCCAGGTGCTTCTCCGTCATGGTGCCGGCGTTGTACTGCCGGTGAGGGACACCGGCGGGCAGCACCACCAGCGTGCGGGGGCCGACGACATGCTTCTCCAGAGCGACCTCGACGGTCAGTTCCCCCTCCAGCACCAGGAAGTACTGGTCGAAGGCGTGGATGTGGGTGCCTGGCCCGGCTCCGCCCGGAGCGACTTCAAAGTAGTTGACGACCGCGTGCTGGGCGCCGGTCGCGGGACCTGCCAGAGGGAGCAGCTTGAGACCCGGCAACGGCTCCGTCAGGGCTTCGGGATCGACGCGACGGGTGTAACCGCGCTGGTCGGTGCGGTGGGCGACCGGTACGTCCTCGGGAGTGTCCACCATGTACGCCAACTGGGCCATCGGCGCGGGAGCGGGGATCAGCATCTCGAAGTGGGTCTCGGCACCCGGACCGTCGTTCCAATTGCGGTGTGCCAGCCCGGCCGGGATGAACACCAGGGTGCCCGCGCCGATGTGCTGGACCTCGTGGCCCAGCTGGATGTTCATGTTCCCTTCGACCAGGTAGTACAGCTGGTCGACGTGGTGGTAATGCAGGCCGGGGCCGCAACCGCCTTCCTCGATGTGGCTGTTGATCAGGATCGCGCTCTCCAGGTGGGAGAGGAACTGGGCGCGATAGCCGGGGAACCCCGTGTCGAAGGCCTTGTCCGGGTCGAAGGAACGGACGTACTGGATGCGCGTCCGCGGTGTGGTGGGTGACATCTGCCTACTCCTCCGTCGTGTCGTTCTCCTGATGTGCGGGTCTTATCGGGAGAAGGCGGCTACGACATCCTCGGTGGCGACGACATCGCCCAGCAGCGTGAAGGTGTTCAGGGTGGCTTGGTGTGCCTCGTCGCTGCTCGTCGAGCACGCGTCGGACACAATGAGGCTGCGGTAGCCGTGGTTGACCGCATCGCGGGCCGTGTTCTCGACGGAGTAGTTGGTGGCGACGCCGGTGAAGAGGACGGTGTCGATGCCCTTCCCGCGCAGTACGTGGTCGAGTTCGGTGGCGTGGAAGCCGCTGACGGTGGTGTGGGTGATGACCACATCGCCGGGCTCAGGCGCAATGTCCTCGATGAGTTCGGCACCGTGCGTTCCGTCAACGAGGGCCTTGTTCTGTTCCACCAGGGCATGGAGGGGACAGTTGACGATCAGATCGTGGTAGCCGGGCCGGAATGCCTCCCGCAGGTAGATGACGGTGGTTCCCGCGGACCTGGCCGCCCTGGAGAGCAGGCCGGCCTTGGCGACCACACCGCGCCGCTGCACGCCCTCGGCGAAGAACGCTCCGAAAGCACCTTCGGGCGCCACCATGTCGTACTGCCAGTGGACGTTGATCACGGCGGCACGAGCTGGATCGAATTCGATCATGTTGTCCTCCAACAGGCGGGCCCACGGGCATCCGGTTGACCGCTGAGCTGTTTCAGATCGCAACATGGCAGATCTCAACTGTCAATAGAAATGTTTATTCTCAAGTTAGACATGTCTATGTTACGTTCGACTCGACGCGTCGGGGTCGTCGGACTGTTGCCATGCGGCTGTAAGGCCTGCGGGTCCGGCAGGGCACGCGCATCAGAGGAGGCGGTACCGCATGGTCGTCCCCCAAGGATCCATGAGGGCGAGCCCCAGCTCCTCGGGCCCGCCGTCGCACGAGAGCGGGCCGAGCTCGGCTCGCGTCACATGAGCCTCGCCGACGCCGTAAGCCGCTACAGGGCGGCGAAACACCTCGGCTGGGGCGCCGCACATGAAGCTGTTCGCCGCTGAGGTGGTGCCGACCGCGCCTTCAGGGACCACACGGCGCACACCTGACCTGAAAAGGACAGCAAGGATGACACCGATACCATCGCCGGCCTCGCAGAGCCGCTCAGGCAGGGGCGCGGCGCCCCTGGAAGCCACCCGTTTCCGTGACGTCCTGTCGGCGGTGCCCACCAGCGTTGTGGTGGTGACCGCCTTGGATCGCGGCGAGCCGGTGGGGCTGGCCGTCGGCACTTTCCTCTCGGTGTCGATGGATCCACCGCTGGTCGGGTTTCTGCCCGCGGTGACATCGACCAGTTTCTCCCGGATACGACGTGCCGGCGCCTTCTGCGCGAACGTGCTGACGGTGAACCAGCAACACGTTTCCACCGCGTTCGCCACCAGTGGCGCCGACAAGTTCGCCGGTCTTTCCTGGCGTCCGGCACCGGTGACCGGCTCACCGGTTCTGGAGGGAGTGGCGGCGTGGATCGACTGCAGGATCACGACTCTGCACCAGGCGGGGGACCATTTCATCGTCATCGGTGAGGTCGCCGACCTCGATGCGACACCGGGGGAGGTACCGCTGGTGTTCCACCGCCGCCGCTATACGGGCGCCATAGAGCCGACCGCGGCCTGACCGCCGAGCATCTCGCCGGACGCCCGGAGCGTTGGTCGCGGCCGAGAGTTCGAGGAGAGCGGAGAAGTCGTCGGACTCGATGTGGCCGGGATGCGCTCCCCAGTCGAAGAACATCGTGTCGGGCGGATGCCTGATGCGGATCACGTCCGCGCGCATGGCAAGAACGCCCGATCACTGCACGACTCGGCCGCCGCGTCCAACGCGGTGCCGACCGACCGGACAGCCGACCGGTACCTCGTCGCATTCGCTTCCAAGACAAGACTTTATGAGGAGAAGCACCGATGAAGCTGCTCACGTATCGCATCGGCGACAGGGTGTCATTCGGCGTCCTGTCGTCCGACGGCGTCATCGACGGCGCCGAGACGCTCGGCGGAGAGGCCACCTCGATCCGGCAACTTCTGGAACGCGATCTCACGGGCCGTCTCGAGCGGCTCAGCGCCGGTCGCGAGGCCACCCACTCGCTGGCCGAGATCGAATACCTCCCGCCGGTCCCGGACCCGGCGAAGATCCTTTGTGTGGGGGTCAACTACGTCGACCACCGGGAGGAGACGGGGCACACCGAGAAACCGGAGCACCCGACCGTCTTCAGCCGGTTCGCCGACACCCAGGTCGGCCACGGACACCCCGTCGTGCATCCGCCGAACTCGAAGCAGCTGGACTACGAGGGCGAGGTCGCGATCGTCATCGGACGTCATGTGTCGGCGATCGAGACGGACGCCGACGCGCGGGCGGCGATCGCGGGCCTGTCC
>Ga0075367_10000025_pt1 | contig 32025 bp, 27 predicted proteins | sample EndMethybrTD3032_FD_71399 | JGI IMG/M metagenome (GOLD analysis project Ga0075367, IMG submission 71399) | Populus endosphere microbial communities from Tennessee, USA - Endosphere MetaG P. TD hybrid TD303-2 | ecosystem: Host-associated > Plants > Roots > Endosphere | place: USA: Tennessee... | reverse complement strand
GCCGGGCGGGGCGAACTCGCCGTTGCCGTACGGGTCCAGGCCCACGTCCTCGGCGGGCGGGCCCTCGGCAGCCAGTTGCGCCACCGCGGCCAGGTCCGCGTCGGTGGGCGGCGGCAGCAGTGTGCGCAGAGCGGCGAGGAGGTGCCGGTAGGGCGAGTCGGCGTCCGTCAGGGCCTGATGGATGAGCTCCAGGCCGCGCCGGTGCTGCCGCAGGGGCGCCTCGCCGCGGCCGGGGCCGGCCAGCGCGGCGAACTCGAGCACGACCGGCAGGTGGTCGGGCAGTTCGCCGCCGTCGATGTCCCAGCCGGCGGCCTTGTAGCGCTGGGCGAGCGTGAGCAGGGCCATGCCGCGGCGACGGGTGTCGCCGTGCAGGTAGTAGGTGAGGTAGAGGCTGCTCTTGCGGCGCAGGTCGAACATCTCGACGTAGTGCCGCTCCAGTGCCTCGGGCTCCTCTCCGGTGAACCAGTCCATGAAGGCGGCGAGTTCGGCGGCGGCCGGGGACGGCGGCAGAGCGGTCACGGCGGCCGCCAACCGGGGCCTGCCACCGGTCAGTTCGGGGTCCGGATACTGCAGGAGCAGGGAGAGCAGCCGCAGCAGCAGGACGCGACGCTCGGCCTCGTCGGGGGTCGGCACGGTGCGGCGGCGGGCGGCCGCGCGGATGCGGGTGCGGACGATGGCCGGGATGGTGGCGGGCAGCGGGGTCATGCGTGGCCTCCGTCGGTGGAGCGGCGCAGGGTGGGGATGCCGAGCATGACCCGGCGTTCGGACGGTTCGGCGGAGTCCACGGGGCAGCGGCTGTCCATCGCGTTGAGCGCGGCCGCGTCCTCCTTGTGGGCGGCCGGGACGACGTATCGGTCCTGGTACTTGGCGACGGCGAGCAGCCGGTGCAGGTCCTCGGCCTCGCGTGCGGTGAGGCCGACCGCCGTGAGCGCCGACTCGTCGGGCTCCTCGCCCAGCGTGCGGGCGCGCATGTGGGAGCGGAGTGCGGTGAGTTTCATCAGGACGCCGGCCACCACGTCGGTGTCGCCCGCGGTGAACAGCTCCGCGAGGTACTCCAGCGGGATGCGCAGCCGGGTGACGGCGGCGAAGACGTGATCGGGGTCGTCCTGGTTGCCGCCCGCGCCGGTGACGGCGTCCAGGACCGGGGAGAGCGGCGGGACGTACCAGACCATCGGCATCGTCCGGTACTCCGGGTGCAGCGGCAGGGCCACCTTGTAGCGCATGACCAGGTCGTACACCGGGGAGCGGCGGGCCGCCTCCAGCCAGTCCTCCGGGATGCCCGACTCCCGTGCAGCCTCGATCACGTCGGGGTCGTGCGGGTCGAGGAAGACTCCGCGCTGGGCGTCCAGCAGGTCCTGCTCGCCGGGGGTGGCGGCAGCCTCTCCGACGCGGTCGGCGTCGTAGAGCAGCAGCCCGAGGTAGCGCAGGCGGCCGACGCAGGTCTCGGAGCAGACGGTGGGCTGGCCGGCCTCGATGCGCGGGAAGCAGAAGGTGCACTTCTCGGCCTTGCCGGTGGCGTGGTTGACGTACACCTTCTTGTACGGGCACGCCGTCACGCACATCCGCCAGCCGCGGCAGCGGTTCTGGTCGACCAGGACGATGCCGTCCTCGACGCGCTTGTACAGGGCGCCGGACGGGCAGGCGGAGACGCAGGCGGGGTTGAGGCAGTGCTCGCACAGGCGGGGCAGGTGGAAGAGGAAGGTCTGCTCGAACTCGAACTTCACCTTCTCGGCCCATTCCCCGGTCAGATTGGGGTCGCCGCCGGCGTTTTCGGGGGCGCCGCCGAGACCGTCCTCCCAGTTGGCGCCCCAGGTGATCGCCGTCGGGCGGCCGGTGAGGACGGATCGGGGGCGGGCGACCGGGATGTCCTGGCCGGCCGGGGCGCTGACCAGGTTGTCGTAGTCGTAGGTGACCGGCTCGTAGTAGTCCTCGATCGCCGGCAGGTCGGGGTTGGAGAAGATCGACAGGAGCCGCTTGATCCTTCCGCCGGAGCGCAGGACGAGGCGCCCGCGCTTGTCGAGCATCCACCCGCCCTTCCACTGCTGCTGGTCCTCGTAGCGGCGCGGGTAGCCGACGCCGGGCTTGGTCTCGACGTTGTTGAACCAGGCGTACTCGACGCCGGGCCGGTTGGTCCACGTCTGCTTGCAGGTGACCGAGCAGGTGTGGCAGCCGATGCACTTGTCGAGGTTCATCACCATCGCGATCTGGGCCATCACACGCATGTCAGTACTCCACTTGCTGGCTGCGGCGGCGGATGACGGTGACCTCGTCGCGCTGGTTGCCGGTCGGGCCGTAGTAGTTGAAGGCGTAGGTGAACTGCGCGTAGCCGCCCGCGAGATGGGTGGGCTTGAGCAGCAGCCGGGTCAGCGAGTTGTGGATGCCGCCCCGTTTGCCGCTGACCTCGGTCTTCGGCACGTTCACGTTGCGGTCCTGGGCGTGGTACATGTACACCGTGCCCTCCGGCATGCGGTGCGTGACCACGGCGCGGGCGGCGACGACGCCGTTGCGGTTGTACGCCTCGATCCACTCGTTGTCCTTCACACCGATCTTCTCGGCGTCGGCGGTGGACATCCAGATGACCGGGCCGCCACGGGACAGGTCGAGCATGTACTTGTTGTCCTGGTAGTTCGAGTGGATGGACCACTTGGAGTGCGGGGTCAGGTAACGGACCGTCACCTCGGCGTTGCCGTCGTGCAGCTGCTCGTCGCCGTAGTGCCGGGGCGTGTTCAATGGCGGCCGGTAGACGGGAAGTTGTTCGCCGAGTTCGGTCATCCAGTCGTGCTGGACGAAGAAGTGCTGGCGGCCGGTGAGGGTGTGCCAGGGCTTCTTGTGCTCGGTGTTGATGACGAACGGCGAGTAGCGGCGCCCGCCGGTCTCGGAGCCGGACCACTCGTACGAGGTCATCACCGCGCGGGGCTGGGTGCGGGTGTCGGCGAAGGTGATCCGCTCGGCCTCGCGCTCGGCGGCGAGCTCCACCAGCCCCTCGCTGCCGGTCTGTTCCTGCAGTTCCCGGAAGCCCTCGGTGGCCAGGCGCCCGTTGGTGGTGCCGGACAGGGCGAGGATCGCCTCGCACATGTGGGTGGCGGTGGCCAGGGACGGGCGGCCGGCGGCCACTCCGTCACGGACGGTGCCGTTACGGTGCCGGAGGTCGTCCAGCTCCTGGTTCGGGTGGACGGTGACGCCCTTGGTGGTGGTGCCCAGCGTGTCGAGGAGCGGGCCGACGGCACGCATCTTCTCCGCCACGGCGGCGTAGTCCCGCTCGATGACGACCAGCTTCGGCATGGTCCGCCCGGGGACCGGTTCGCACTCGCCGGCCTTCCAGTCCCGGACGACGCCGCCGGGCTGGGCGAGTTCGTCGGGGGTGTCGTGCAGCAGCGGCACCGCGAGGACGTCGGTGCGGGTGCCCAGGTGTTCGCCGGCCAGCTCGCTGAACCGGTCGGCGAGCGTCAGGAACGTGTCGTAGTCGGTGCGGGCCTGCCAGGGCGGAGCGATGGCCGGGGTGAAGGCATGCACGAAGGGGTGCATGTCCGTGCTGGACAGGTCGTCCTTCTCGTACCAGGTCGCGGCCGGCAGCACCACGTCGGCCAGCAGCCCGGTGGAGGTCATCCGGAAGTCCATGCAGACCAGCAGGTCCAGCTTGCCCTCGGGTGCCTCCTCCCGCCACACCACCTCCTCGGGACGGGCCTCGGGCGGCGTCTCCTGGGAGCGGACCGCCGCGTCGGCGCCCAGCAGGTGCCGCAGGAAGTACTCGTTGCCCTTGCCGGAGGAGCCGAGCAGGTTGGCCCGCCACACGGTGAGCACGCGCGGGAAGTTGGCCGGATCGTCCGGGTCCTCGGCGGCGAACCTCAGCCGCCCGGCCTTCAGCTCGTCGACGATGTGCCCGGCAACCGGCCGGCCCTCGGCGGCGGCCTCGTCCGCCAGGTCCAGCGGGTTGCGGTTGAAGCCGGGATGGCCGGGCGTCCAGCCGAGACGGACGGCCTGGGCGAGGGTGTCCGCGAAGGCCTTGCCCTTGAAGCGGCCCTCACCCAGCGGCGACGCCAACTCGTCGGGCCCGAACGCCTCGTAACGCCACTGGTCGGTATTCAGGTACCAGTAGGAGGTGCCCGCCATGTGCCTCGTGGGCCGCTGCCAGTCGAAGGCGAAGGCCAGGTGCTGGAGGCCGGTGAGGGGGCGGATCTTCTCCTGGCCGACGTAGTGGGCCCAGCCGCCACCGTTGACGCCCTGGCAGCCGGTCATCGTCGTCAGGGCGAGAAAGGCGCGGTAGATGGTGTCGGAGTGGAACCAGTGGTTGGTGCCGGCACCCATCGCGATCATCGAACGGCCCTGGGTGCGCTCGGCGTTGCGCGCGAACTCGCGGGCGATCCGGGCCGCCTGCTCGGCCGGGACCGAGGTGATGGTCTCCTGCCAGGCCGGGGTGTAGGGCTGCGAGGCGTCCTCGTACGACGTCGGCCAGCTGCCCGGCAGACCCGGGCGGTGCACCCCGTACTGGGCCAGCATCAGGTCGAAGACCGTGGTGACCAGGCGCCCGCCGATCCTGCGGACCGGGACGCCCCGGACCATCGTCGAGCCGCCCTCGGTGGCGCCCTCGTCGAACCGGGGCAGGGCGATCTCGACCATGTCCTCTGCCCGCTCCAGCAGGCTCAACTCGGGCACGGTGTCACCGAGTTCGAGGTTCCAGCGGCCTCGCCCGGCTTCCCCCCACCGGAAGCCGAGCGAGCCGCCCGGGACCACCGGTTCACCGGTGGCCCGGTCCAGGAGGACGGTCTTGGACTCGGCGTGCTCCTCATCGTCCCGGCCGAGATCGGCCGCGGTGAGGAATCCGTCGGGGACCAGTCCTTGTTCGTGTTCGCGCAGCGTCACCAGGAACGGCGCGTCCGTGTACGTCCTCAAGTACTGCTGGAAGTACGGCACTTCACGTTCGACCAGGAACTCGCGCAGGATCACGTGCCCCATCGCCATCGCCAGCGCCCCGTCCGTGCCGGGGTGCGGGGCCAGCCACTCGTCGGCGTGTTTGACGCTGTCCGCGTAGTCGGGGCTGACGGCGACGACCTTGGTCCCGTTGTAGCGGGTCTCGGTGAGGAAGTGAGCGTCAGGGGTACGGGTGACAGGGATGTTGGAACCCCACATCACCAGGTAGCCGGCGTTCCACCAGTCGGCCGCCTCCGGCACGTCGGTCTGGTCGCCGAAGACCTGCGGGGAGGCGATCGGCAGGTCGGCGTACCAGTCGTAGAAGGAGAGCAGGGTGGCGCCGATCAGCGACAGGAAACGGGCGCCGGCCGCGAAGGAGGCCATCGACATCGCCGGGATCGGGGAGAAGCCGGCGACGCGGTCAGGGCCGTACGTCTTGATGGTGTGTACGTGGGCCGCGGCGACCAGCTCGGTGACCTCGTCCCAACTCGCCCGCACCAGGCCGCCCTTGCCACGGGCCCGCTTGTACGCCCGGGCCTTCGCCGGGTCACCGGTGATCTCGGCCCACGCCGCCACCGGGTCACCGAGCCGCTTGCGCGCCTCGCGCCACAACTTCAGCAACTCGCCGCGCACGTACGGGTAGCGGACGCGGCTGGGCGAGTAGGTGTACCAGGAGAAGGAGGCGCCGCGGGGGCAGCCCCGCGGCTCGTACTCGGGGCAGTCCGCGCCGATCGACGGATAGTCCGTGGCCTGGTGCTCCCAGGTGATGATGCCGTCCTTGACGTACACCATCCACGAGCAGGAACCGGTGCAGTTGACGCCGTGCGTGGAGCGCACCACCTTGTCGTGCGCCCAGCGGTCCCGGTAGAAGCCCTCCCAGGCCGGGTCGCCCGTGCCGAACACGGCCCGCCCGTCGGCCGACACCTCACGGCGCGTCAGTAGCCGACGGGCGGCGAGTGGCCAGCCCTCTGTGGCGCGGCGCTGTGCGGGGCGCGCGCTCTGGTGGTTCTCCATGGACCGGGACGCTATGCGGGGCACCGGCCGCCCCACCCTGGGCCGAACGGCCCCGGGCGGGTCCCGACCGGCCGTATGTCGAGGTCCTTCGGCCCACGCCGTCCAGTGAGGTGATCCAGAAGTCTGACGGCAGTCACCCACCCGCAGAAGGGACCCGTGCCATGCGCCAGCCATCGAGGAACCCGCGACAGGAACAGACACCTCCGGTGTCGTCTCGTGCCTGGCTGATGCTGGCCCTGGCCACCGTCGGATTCGCCGTCAACTTCTGGGCGTGGGCGCTGATCAGCCCGCTCGGCCCGCGGTTCAAGGACTCACTCGGGCTCTCCTCCTTCCAGCAGTCGCTGCTGGTGGCGGTGCCGGTCGTGGTCGGCTCACTGGGCCGGATCCCGGTGGGGGCGCTGACGGACCGGTTCGGCGGCCGGGTGATGTTCCCGCTCGTGTCCGCGGCCACCGTCGTTCCCGTGCTGTACCTGGGACTTGCCGGACACTCCTCTCTGACCGCGCTGCTGGTCGGAGGCTTCTTCCTCGGCATCGGCGGAACCGCCTTCGCCGTCGGAGTGCCGTTCGTGAACGCCTGGTTCCCGCCCGAGCGGCGGGGCCTCGCCATCGGCCTGTTCGGCATGGGCATGGGCGGTACGGCGATCAGTGCGCTGAGCACGGTCAAGCTGGTCAAGGCACACAGCGTCCAGACCCCGTTCCTGATCACCGCCGCGGTCCTGGTCGTGTACGCCGTCGTGGCGGCGCTGGTGCTCCGGGACGCGCCGGACCGTACGGTGCCGACGGAGCCGCTGAGCACCCGGCTGGCCGCCACGCTGCGGCTCGGGATCACCTGGCAGGCGTCGGCGCTGTACGCGGTGGCCTTCGGCGGTTACGTCGCCTTCTCCGTGTACCTGCCCACTTACCTCAAGAACGGTTACGGACTCACTCAGGCCGACGCGGCGAACCGGATGGCCGGGTTCGTGCTGCTCGCGGTGGCGATGCGGCCGGTCGGCGGCTGGCTGTCGGACCGCGTCGGCCCGGTGCGCGTGCTGACCGGCTCGCTGGCGCTGATCGCCACCGGCGCCCTGATGCAGTCCGCGACACCCGCGCTGGCTCCCATGGGCACGGTCGCCTTCCTCGCCATGGCGGCCGCGCTGGGTGCGGGCAGCGGTGCGACCTTCGCCTTCGTGGCCCTGCTCGCCCCGCAGAACCGCACCGGCTCGGTCACCGGCGTCGTCGGCGCCGCGGGCGGCCTGGGCGGCTTCGTCCCGCCGCTGGTGATGGGTTCGCTGTACGGCTCCTACGGCTCCTACGCGGTGGGCCTGTTGTTGCTGGCCGCCGTGGCGACCGGCGCCCTGGTGTTCACCGGGACCGAGGTGCGGCGGGCCCTGACCCGGCGTGCGGTGGTGCCGGCCGCCCACTGACCGCCGTCGGCGGCCCGAGCAGGGGAAAGGGCCGTTCGGCCTGTCACCGGAGGCCACGCAGCCCCTGCCCGGGCCGTCGCCCGCGTACGGATGCTGAGAGTGGAGGCTCGTGCCGGAACGGACCGCGCGGGCATCGCCCCGGGAGGTGTCGATCATGCTGCGCCCCGTTGTCGCAGGACTGGACGGTTCACGTGAGAGCCTCGCCGCCGCCGACTGGGCCGCCCGGGAGGCGTTGCGGCGCGGGCTGCCGCTGCGGCTGGTGCACGCGTACGAAGGGCTGTCCTCGGACGCGTCCGAACTGCCGGAGCTGGATGCGCCGCGCTATTGGGCGCGGCGCATCCTGCGTGGCGCGATGGACCGGATCAACGAGCAGTACCCGCAGGTCTCCCAGAGCGCCGACCAGATCGCCCGGCCCGCCGCGGAGGCGCTGGTCAGGGCGGGTGGCCAAGCCGAGCTGCTGGTGCTGGGCAGCCGCGCGTTCAGTGGGTTCGGCGGCTTCATGGCCGGATCCGTGGCACTGGCGACGGTTGCCCATGTGAAGCGGCCGGTGGTGCTGGTGCGCGCCGATCAGACTCCGGCGGACGAGCGGGTCCCCGACGCCGAGGGCCGGCCGTCGGCGCGTGAGCCGTACCGCGAGGTCGTCGTCGGTGTGGACACCACGCATCCGTGCGAGGAGGTCCTGGCGTTCGCCTTCGAGAGCGCGGCTCTGCGCAACGCTCCGCTGCGGGTGGTGCACACGTGGCAGCCGTCACGTCTGCCCGGTCCGGGCGGCGAGGAGGTGAACGCCGCCGCGAAGAAGGCCGCCGAACAGGAGCTGGCCGCGATGGTCCGGCCCTGGCGGAAGAAGTTCCCGACGGTGGAGGTCCATGAGCGGGTGGAGGACGGGCACCCCGCACAGCAGCTGCTGGACTCGACGACCGAGGCAGGGCTGCTGGTCGTCGGCCGCAAGACCCGCCCGGGCAGGATCGGCACACACACCGGGCCGGTGGCACACGCGATGATGCACCGCGTCCGCTGCCCGGTCGCGATCGTGCCGCACCTGTGAAGCCCGGCGCCGTGCCGCGCCCCTCCTGGGGCACGGGGCTGTGTCGATATGCGGCTCCGCCGTGTGGCCGCGACTCCGCCAGGGACTTTCGGCCCCTGCGCAGACCGACCGCCGCGGAGATACGACAAGAAGACCCAGGCTCCGAGAGGAGAGCCCCGTGTTCCAGGTCCGTATCCACGGCCGCGGCGGCCAGGGCGCCGTCACCGCCGCGGAGTTGTTGTCGGTGGCGGCCTTCCTGGAGGGCCGCCACGCACAGGCGTTCCCCAGCTTCGGCTCGGAGCGCACAGGCGCGCCGGTGATGGCGTTCTGCCGCATCGACGACCGGCCCATCCGGGTACGTGAGCCCGTCATGCGCCCTGACGCCCTGGTGATCCAGGACGCCACGCTGCTGCATCAGGTGAGCGTCTTCGAGGGGCTGCGGGCCGACGGGTCCGTGCTGATCAACTCGGCCCGCCCGATCGAGGAGCTGGGCCTCGCCGACCTCGCGGCAACGGTGCCGCACGCGGTCGCCCTCACCGTGCCGGCCACCGGCCTCGCCCTGCGCCACGTCGGGCGCCCGGTCCCCAACGCCGTCCTGCTGGGCGGGCTCTCCGCGCTCACCGGCTGTGTGCGGATCGGGTCGCTGACGGCGGCCATCGAGGAGCGCTTCCCCGGGGAGCTGGGCGCGGCCAACGCGACCGCGGCCAGGGAGGCCTACGCCCATGTCCGCACCGAGCGTGAGGAGCTCGTCCGTGCTCAAGCAGACTGAGGGGTCGCGCGCGGTCGCGGAGACGGTGGCGTACTGCCGTCCCGAGGTGATCGCCGCCTACCCCATCTCACCGCAGACCCACATCGTCGAGGAGCTCAGCCGCCTGGTGAAGTCCGGTGCGCTGAAGCCCTGCGAGTACGTCAACGTCGAGTCCGAGTTCGCCGCGATGTCCATGTGCATCGGAGCCTCGGCGGCCGGCGCCCGCACCTACACCGCGACCGCCAGCCAGGGCCTGCTGTACATGGTGGAGGCCCTCTACAACGCCTCCGGTCTCGGCCTGCCCATCGTGATGACGGTGGCGAACCGGGCCATCGGCGCCCCCATCAACATCTGGAACGACCACAGCGACACCATGTCCCAGCGCGACTCGGGCTGGATCCAGCTGTACGCCCGTGACAACCAGGAGGCCGCCGACCTGCACCCGCAGGCCTTCCGGCTGGCCGAGGAGCTGTCGCTGCCCGTGATGGTGTGCATGGACGGCTTCGTGCTCACCCACGCCTGGGAGCGGATCGAGGTGCCCGAGCAGGCACAGGTCGACGCGTTCCTGCCGCCGTACGACCCCCGTCAGATCCTGGACCCGGACGAGCCGGTGTCGATCGGCGCGATGGTCGGACCGGACGCCTTCACCGAGGTGCGCTACCTCGCGCACGCCAAGCAGATGCAGGCGCTGGAGGCGATCCCGCGGATCGCCGACGAGTTCCGGACGGTCTTCGGCCGCTCCTCCGGCGGGCTGGTACATCCGTACGCCTGCGAGGACGCCGAGACGATCGTCGTGGCGCTGGGCTCGGTGTTCGGCACCGTGTGCGACGTCGTCGACGAGATGCGCGAGCGTGGGGTGCGGATCGGCGCCCTGGCGATCACCTCCTTCCGCCCGTTCCCGCTGGAAGCGGTGCGGGCCGTGCTCGGCGGCGCTCGCCAAGTGGTCGTCCTGGAGCGGGCGTTGGCGGTGGGCATCGGCGGGATCGTGTCGGCGAACGTGCGCACCGCGCTGTCCGGCATCCAGCTCGACGGCCACACCGTGGTCGCCGGACTCGGCGGACGGCCGATCACCAAGCAGTCCCTGCACCGGCTGTTCGACGACGCCACCGCCGGGCGGCTGGGGCAGTTGACGTTCCTGGACCTCAACACCGAGCTGGTGGAGCGGGAGTTGGCGCGGATGGCGAAGACCAGGCGGTCGGGTCCGTCGGCGGAGAACATCCTGCGTGATGTGGGGAGCAACCGATGAGCGGCGCACCGCAGGTCAAGTTCTACCAGGTGGGCAGCTTCGCCGCCGGAAACCGGCTGCTGGGCCCGGAGGCGCAGTCCGACCAGGCCGACCCCGGCCGCTCCAACGCACTCACCTGCGGCCACCGGGCCTGCCAGGGCTGCGGCGAGGCGCTCGGCGCCCGGTACGCCCTGGACGCGGCCCAGCGGGCGGCCGGCGGCAAGGTCATCGCGGTCAACGCGACCGGCTGTCTGGAGGTCTTCTCGACGCCGTATCCGGAGACCTCGTGGCAACTCCCCTGGCTGCACTCCCTGTTCGGCAACGCACCCGCCGTCGCGGCCGGGGTCGCCGCCGCACTGCGCGCCAAGGGCCGCACGGACATCCGGGTGGTCGGACAGGGCGGAGACGGCGGCACGGTCGACATCGGACTCGGCTGTCTGTCCGGCATGTTCGAGCGGAACGACGACGTGCTGTACATCTGCTACGACAACGAGGCCTACATGAACACCGGCGTGCAGCGCTCCGGGGCCACTCCCCCGACCGCGCGCACGGCCACCACCCAGGCCGTCGGCGAGGACCCCGGCGCCCCCTTCGGGCAGGGCAAGAGCCTGCCGTTGATCGCGATGGCGCACGAGATCCCGTACGTCGCCACCGCCACCGTCGCCGGTCTGCGCGACCTGGAGGCCAAGGTGCACCGGGCGATGGGCATGCGCGGCGCCCGTTATCTGCATGTGCTGGTGCCCTGCCCGCTGGGCTGGGGCACGGCGTCCCACGACACGGTGCGCATCGCGCGGCTGGCCGAACAGACCGGTCTCTTCCCGGTGTTCGAGGCCGTCGACGGCGAGGTCACCGACGTCACACCGATCCGGCGCCACCTGCCGGTCGAGGAGTACCTGCGCCCGCAGAAGCGGTACGCGCATCTCTTCCGGCCGGAGCTCCGCACGGATGTCATCGCCCGTCTGCAGCGGGCCGCCGACCGCAACATCGCCCGGTTCGGGCTGCTGACACACGAGGAGGCGCCATCGTGAAGGAGAAGCCGTTCGCGATCACCCTGGACGTCGGTTCCAGCCTGGCCAACCGCACCGGCGCCTGGCGCACCGAACTCCCCGTCTACGTCGACCGGATGCCGCCGTGCAACCAGGCCTGCCCGGCCGGCGAGAACATCCAGCAGTGGCTGTACCACGCCGAGAGCGGCGACTACGAGGCCGCGTGGCGACAGCTGATGCGGGACAACCCGCTGCCCGCCGTGATGGGCCGGGTCTGCTACCACCCCTGCGAGACCGCCTGCAACCGCGTCCAGGTCGACAACGCGGTCGGCATCAACTCGATCGAGCGGTTCCTGGGCGACGAGGCGATCAGGCGGGGCTGGACCGTCGAGGCTCCGCCGGAGTCGAGCGGCAGGCGTGTCCTGGTGATCGGCTCCGGCCCGGCCGGTCTGTCGGCCGCGTACCATCTCCGGCTGCTGGGGCACGAGGTCACCCTCCGCGAGGCGCAGGACCGGCCCGGCGGGATGATGCGCTACGGCATCCCGCGCTACCGGCTGCCGCGCGAGGTGCTGGACGCGGAGATCGACCGGATCGTGGCGCTGGGCGTCACCCTCGAACTCGGCGCGAAGGTCGACGACGTGCTCACCGCGCAGGAGGACGACGGCTTCGACGCCGTGTTCCTGGCCGTGGGCGCGGGCATCGGCAAGCGTGCCTACATCCCCGCCGGGGACAGCGCCCGCATCCTCGACGCGGTGTCCCTGCTCGGCAGCATGGAGGGCGAGGGCCCGCCGCTGCTGGGCCGCAGGGTCGCGGTGTACGGCGGCGGCAACACGGCCATGGACGCGGCCCGCACCGCCCGCCGGCTGGGGGCCACGGACGCCGTGGTGGTCTACCGGCGCACCAGGGACCGGATGCCCGCGCACGACGTCGAGGTCGAGGAGGCGCTGGAGGAGGGCGTGCGGATGAAGTGGCTCTCCACCATCAAGCACGCCGACGAGGGCCGGCTGACCATCGAGCGGATGGAACTCGACGAGACCGGATTCCCGCAGCCCACCGGCGAGTTCGAGGAGCTTGAGGCGGACAGTGTGGTGCTGGCACTGGGCCAGGACTCGGACCTGTCCCTGCTGCGGGACGTCCCGGAGCTGGCCGTGGATCACGGCATGGTGCAGGTGGCCGATGGTCTGATGACGGGGCATCAGGGCATCTTCGCCGGCGGGGACATGGTGCCCGCCGAGCGCACGGTCACCGTGGCCGTGGGACACGGCAAGAAGGCGGCGCGGCACATCGACGCGTATCTGCGCGGGACTTCCTGGGATCCGGGCGCGCGGCACGCGCCCGCGACCTTCGACCGGCTCAACACCTGGTACTACTCCGACGCACCCGCCTCGGTCCGGCCACGCCTCGAACTGGCCCGCCGGGTCTCGACGTTCGACGAGGTGGTGCAGGGGCTCGACGAATCGACAGCCCTGTTCGAGGCCCGGCGCTGCATGTCGTGCGGCAACTGTTTCGAGTGCGACAACTGCTACGGCGTCTGCCCCGACAACGCGATCACCAAGCTGGGGCCGGGCAAGGGGTTCGCCATCGACCTGGACTACTGCAAGGGCTGCGGACTGTGCGCGGCCGAGTGCCCGTGCGGGGCGATCGAGATGGTGCCGGAGGAGTGACGGACTACTTCTCGTCGAAGACCAGGTCTTCCGGTGCGTGGGTGAGCTTCACACTGTCCCCGGCCACCTCGACGACGGTGTCGAAGCTCGTCCACTGGCCGGCCGAGAGGATCAGCACCCGGTCGTCGCGCTGGGCCAAGTAGTCGGGGAATCCCGCCAGATCGGCGCTTCCGTCACCGAGTACGAGATAGTCGGCCAGCCGGCGGAACAGCTTGGGGAGGAGCACCGCGGTGCTGGTGAGCGAGTTCAGGCCGGAGATCTGCGCTCCCGTCTGTGTCACGTCGGCGGACCACAGGCCCATGCCCTTCTCGCGGGCCTGTCGCGTCACGGCGGTCATCTCCTCGCGGAGGTCGACGAAGAGCTGACGGTAGAAGGTGGGGTAGGCCATGCCCAGGGCGAGCTGGTGGTGGTTCAGCGTCTCGAGCAGGTCGGACACCTCCACCCTCACGAAGGTGCCACCGGCGACCGGTGGTTCGCCGACACCCGCGAAGGCCACGCACCGCCCGTGCACGTCCGCGCTGCGGGTGTATATGTACCCGGGCCGGGCGTCGGGCGTGGCCGCGGTGACGATGCCGTGGGCGTTGCGCTGCACGTTCTGGAAACCGATCTGGTCGAGCAGTTCCTGAGCCGCCTGCCCCGCGTAGGGCGCCGGTTGGTGAAGCTCGGCCCCGTGCGGCGGGCGGTAGTGGGTCTCCAACGTGTCGATGCCGTCCAGCCGCAGCTGGGCACCGCCCGCCGCGTTGCGCTGTACCCGCCGGCCCCGCAGCAGATCCCACTCGGTCGGATCGTCGGGGTAGAACCGCACGGAGTCCCCGTCCGGACTCGCTCCGACGATCCTGTAGGCACCCTTGATCAGCAGCATCGGCATGACGTCCCCCTTTTCGGTCACGGTGGACTCACTGTGACCGGCCGCCGGTCGGACGGCACCGGTGCATACCGGGAAGCGGGCCAAACGTCATGCATCCAACGGACAAGGCGCGCATATGTGTCGTACGGCGATCGCTCGCCCGGACACGGACAGTGAGGAGGCCCCCGAGTATCGGAGGCCTCCTCACCGGACCGGGCGTCAGCCGACGAACTCGCCGACCGCCGCCTTGAGTTCGCTCAGTCCCTTCTTCGCGTCGGTGAAGAACATGCCGGTCTTCGGGTCGGTGTACAGCTCGTTGTCGATGCCGGCGTAGCCGTGACCCATCGACCGCTTGATGACGACGACGCTCTTGGCCTTGTCGACGTCGAGGATCGGCATGCCCGAGATCGCGTTGCCGGGGCGGCGGGCGATCGGGTTGGTGACGTCGTTGGCGCCGATCACGAGGGCGACGTCGGCCTGCGCGAACTCGGGATTGACGTCGTCCATCTCCTTGAGCTGGGTGTACGGGACGTTGGCCTCGGCCAGGAGCACGTTCATGTGTCCTGGCATGCGACCGGCGACGGGGTGGACGGCGTAGCTGACGTCGATGCCGTGGGCGGTGAGCAGCTTGGCCAGGTCGCCGAGTTCGTGCTGGGCCTGGGCGGCGGCGAGGCCGTAGCCCGGGACGAAGATGACCTTGCTCGCGTACGCCAGCTGGATCGCCACGTCGTCCGCGGAGACCGACCGCACCTGGGCCTGCGCCCCTCCCCCGGCGACCGTCGGAGCGCTGTCGCCGGTGCCGAAGCCGCCGATCACGATGTTGGCGATCGACCGGTTCATGGCGTCGGCCATCAGCTTGGTGAGGATGCCGCCCGAGGAGCTGACCAGCATGCCGGCGACGATCAGTGCGGTCTCGTTCAGGACGAAGCCGGCCATCGCGACCGCGGAACCGGTGAAGGCGTTCAGCAGGGCGATGACGACCGGCATGTCGGCGCCGCCGATGGGCAGCACCATCGTCACACCGAAGAGCAGGGCGACGGCCACCAGCCCGTACAGGGCCACGAGGGAGTCCGGAGCCAGCACCAGCCAGACCGTGCCGACGACGAACGAGGCCGGCAGCAGCACGTTCAGCAGACGCGCTCCCGGGAACACCACCGGCGCGCCGGAGACGACCCCCTGGAGCTTGCCCGCCGCGATCAGCGATCCGGAGAAGGTGACCGCGCCGATGACGATGTCCAGGGCGCCCGGGAGGGCGACCCGCGCACCGAGGGTGGCGGGGTGGTCGGCCTGGAGCAGGTCGTTGACCGCGATGAGCGCGGCGGCCCCACCGCCGACGGCGTTGAAGATGCTGACCAGTTGGGGCATGGCGGTCATCTTGACCTCGCGCGCGGCATACAGGCCGAGCGCGGCGCCGACGAGACCTCCGGACGCGAGCACGAGCCAGCCGGTCGTGCTGATCGTGCCCTCATGGGCCACCAGCCACACGGTGGCCGCGATCGCGACGGCCATCGCGCCGGCGGAGATCGTATTGCCGCGGCGGGCCGTGCGCGGGTGGTTCATCAGGTGCAGGCCGAGAACGAAGCAGGCGGCCGTGGCGAGGAAGACGTAGTGGACGGCGTTGGAGACGGTGTCCATGGCACTCACACCTCCTTCTTCTCACTGGGCCTGGCGTGGAACATCTCCAGCATCCGGTCGGTGACGACGTATCCGCCGACCACGTTCATGGCGCCGAACACCATGGCCGCGAAGGCGAGGACATAGCCGAGCCAGGTGTGCGACTCGGCGGCGATCAGCATCGCGCCGATGACGACGATGCCGTGCACGGAGTTCGAGCCGGACATCAGCGGGGTGTGCAGGGTCGCGGGGACCTTGCTGATGACCTCGACCCCGACCAGGACGCTCAGGACGAAGACGGTGATCGCGGTGAGGAGATCGAGGTTGTTCATGACGTCACGCCTCCCTTCGGTGACGCTTCGCCCGTGAGCGCGGCCGTGATCTCGTCGGCCGGGTCGAGGACGAGTTCGCCGTCGCGCACCAGGTGGCGCAGGAGGGCGGCGAGGTTGCGGGCGTAGGCCGTGGACGCGGCGGTCGCCATCGCGGACGGCAGCCGGCCGGCGCCGATGAGCGTGACGCCGTTGTCGAGGACAGTGGTCTTGTCGGGTTCGGTGCCCTCGACGTTGCCGCCGAGGTCGCTCGCGGCGAGGTCGACCACCACCGAGCCGGGCCTCATGGCCTCGACGGCGGCGGCGGTGACCAGCAACGGCGGCTTGCGGCCCGGGACCTGGGCGGTGGTGATGACGATGTCGGTACGGGCGATGTGCGCGTCCAGCGCCGTGCGCTGCGCCTGCTGCTCCTCTTCGGTCAACTCCCGTGCGTAGCCGCCCTGTCCGGCGCCCGGTTCCCCTTGTGGCAGACTCGCGAGGTCCAGGAACCGGGCGCCCAGCGACTCCACCTCCCCTCTCGACTCGGGGCGTACGTCGTACGCCGTGACGACGGCACCGAGGCGGCGGGCGGTGGCGATCGCCTGCAGCCCGGCCACTCCGGCGCCGAGGACCAGGACCTGCGCCGGGCGCATGGTGCCCGCCGCGGTGGTCAGCATCGGGAAGAACCGGTCGTACGACTGGGCCGCGAGCACGGCCGCCTTGTAGCCGGCGACATTGGCCTGGGAGGTCAGCGCGTCCATGGACTGGGCGCGGCTGAGGGTGCGCGGCAGCAGATCGAGGCTCACCGTGCGGATCCCGCGCTCGGCCAGCTCCTTGACCAGGCCGGGGTGGCGCAGCGGTTCGAGCAGCCCGATCAGGAGCTGCCCGGAGCGCAGCGACTCGGCGGTCTCGGCGTCCGGCGGGCCCACGCACAGGACGGCGTCCGCGCGTGCGTACAGCTCGTCCGGGGGTACGACGGTGGCGCCCGCCGCGGTGTAGTCGGCGTCGGCGAACCAGGCGCCGGAGCCGGCCCCGGTCTCGACGAGGACGTCGATGCCGGCGCGGGTGAGCAGGGTGACGGCCTCGGGGACGAGGGCGACACGGCGTTCGCCGGGCGCCCGCTCCCGTACGGCTCCTACGGTGACGGTTCCCATGATCTGCTGCCTCTCCCTGGGGCGCGGGGGTCTCCCGTGCCTCAGAACTCGAAGACGAGCCGGGCTTCGGCCCGTCCGCCGAGCACCTCGTCGAAGGAGTCGTTGACCTGGTCCAGGCGCCGGGTCTCGGCGATGACCTGGGTGCGTCCGGCGGCGTGCAGCGCGAAGACCTCGTTCAGGTCCTGGCGGGTGCCGACGATGGAGCCGATGACGGAGATGCCGCCCACGACGGTCTCGAAGATCGGCACGTTGATCGACGCGTCGTCGGCGGGCATGGCGACCATGACGAGCCGTCCGCCGCGGTTGAGGGACTTGTACGCCTGCTCGAACGCCTTGGGTGCGGCGGCGAGCACGACCGCGACGTCCGCGCCGCCGGCCTTCTTGATCTCCTCGACCGGGTCGTGGGTGCGGGCGTTGACGATCTCGTCCGCGCCGAGCCGGTGGGCCAGGCCCAGCTTGTCGGGCTCCAGGTCGACGGCGGTGACCAGACCGCCGACGAGACGCGCGTACTGCAGGGCCAGGTGGCCCAGGCCGCCGACGCCGAAGATCGCGACGCGTTCGGCCGGCACCACGTTCGCGACCTTGATCGCCTTGTATGTGGTGACGCCCGCGCAGGTCAGGGGCGCCGCGTCGAAGGACGTCACACCGTCGGGCACCTTGACGAGCGCGCCCGCGTCGGCGACGGCGTACTCGGCGTAGCAACCGTCCACGGAGTAGCCGGAGTTGACCTGGGACTCGCACAGGGTCTCCCAGCCGGAGACGCAGTAGCGGCAGGTGCCGCAGGACGAGCCGAGCCACGGTATGGCGACGCGCTTGCCGACGAGGTCGGCGGAGACGCCGGCGCCCACGGCCGTCACCGGGCCGATGCCCTCGTGGCCGGGGATGAACGGCGGCCGCGGCTTGACCGGCCAGTCGCCGTGGGCGGCGTGGATGTCGGTGTGGCAGAGGCCGGAGGCCTCCATCTTCACGAGCACCTGACCGGGGCCGGGCTCGGGGACGGGCAGCTCCTGGATCTCCAGGGGCTTGCCGAAGTCGGTGACGACTGCTGCCTTCATCGTTCCTCTCCTCAACTGGTCTGGCTCCGGGGCGCCTTGACCCGGGTCACGAAGTGCAGCCCGTCCCCGGCTGCGAGGGAGAATCCGCCCGGGGTGCCCTCTTCGACGTCGAGGACGTAGCAGGGGCGGCCGAACGCCTCGTACTGTGCGGCGTCCGTGTGGAAGGTGCAGCCCTCCACGACGCCGACGAGCATGTCGCCGTCGCCCAGGGCGAATTCGCCGTTCTGGAAGCACATCGGGTCGCTGCCGTCGCAGCAGCCGCCCGACTGGACGAACATCACCGGCCCGCCGTGGGCGGCGCGCAGGGCCGCGAGGGCCTTGCGCGCCGCACGCGTGGCGGTGACTCGTCCGACGGTGTCGTACTCGGCCTTCTCGGACATGTCGCCGCGCTCCTCCTAGAACAGCCCGAGCGGCTTGTCGCTGTAGCTGACCAGGAGGTTCTTGGTCTGGCTGTAGTGCTCGAGCATCATCTTGTGCGTCTCGCGGCCGATGCCGGAGACCTTGTAGCCACCGAACGCGGCACCCGCGGGGTACTGGTGGTAGCAGTTCGTCCAGACGCGGCCGGCCTTGATCGCGCGGCCCATCCGGTAGGTGCGGCCGGTGTCGCGGCTCCACACGCCGGCGCCGAGGCCGTACAGCGTGTCGTTGGCGATCTCCAGAGCCTCGGCCTCGTCCTTGAACGTGGTGACCGCGAGGACGGGTCCGAAGATCTCCTCCTGGAAGACCCGCATCTTGTTGTGGCCCTTGAGGACGGTCGGCTCGAAGAAGAAGCCGTCCTTGAACTCCCCGTCGAGCGTGGGCCGGTGGCCGCCGATCAGCAGTTCGGCGCCTTCCTTCTGGCCGATCTCGACGTACGAGGCGATCTTCTCGACCTGCTGCCGGGAGACCTGGGGGCCGATCATGGTCGCGGTGTCGAGCGGGTCGCCCTGCTTGATGGCGCGGATCCGTTCGAGGCAACGCCCCATGAACTCCTCGTAGATGTCCTCCTGGATCAGGGCGCGCGAGGGGCAGGTGCAGACCTCGCCCTTGTTGAACGCGTACAGGACGAGTCCCTCGACGGCCTTGTTGAGGAAGTCGTCGTCGGCCGCGGCCACGTCGTTGAAGAAGATGTTCGGCGACTTGCCGCCCAGCTCCAGGGTGACCGGGATGATGTTCTGGGACGCGTACTGCATGATCAGGCGACCGGTGGTGGTCTCGCCGGTGAAGGCGACCTTGGCGATGCGCTTGTTGGTGGCCAGCGCCTTGCCGATCTCGGCGCCGGGGCCGTTGACGACGTTGAGGACGCCGGGCGGCACGATGTCGCCGATGACCTCCATCAGCTTCAGGATCGACCACGGGGTCGGCGAGGCGGGCTTGATGACGGTGGCGTTGCCGGCGGCGAGCGCCGGGGCGAGCTTCCACGCGGCCATCAGGAGCGGGAAGTTGAACGGGATGATCTGTCCGACCACGCCCAGCGGCTCGTGGAAGTGGTAGGCGATCAGGTCCTTCTCGATCTCGGTGATCGAGCTCTCCTCGGCGCGGATCGCGGCCGCGAAGTAGCGGAAGTGGTCGGCGGCCAGGGGGATGTCGGCGGCCAGGGTCTCGCGGACCGGCTTGCCGTTGTCCCAGCTCTCGGCGATCGCGAGTTCCTCGTTGTGCGCCTCGATGGCGTCGGCGACCTTGTTGAGCACCGCGGCCCGCTGGGCGGTGGAGGCCTCGCCCCACTTGTCCTTGGCGGCGTGGGCGGCGTCGAGGGCGAGTTCGATGTCCTGGGGTCCGGACTTCGGGACCTCGCAGATGGGCTTGGCGGTGGCGGGGCACAGGTTCGGGGTGTACTGCCCGGTGGTGGGCGCCTGCCACTTGCCTCCGATGAAGTTCTCGTAGCGCGGCGCCAGGTCGACCGGGCTGCCCGGCCTGCCCGGAGACTCGTACTTCATGACCGTCCCCTTCCCTTCGGTCACGATCCGATCGATGGCGATCGGATCGATGGCGATCGGATCCGGTGCGATCTCGGCGATCGCTCTGATACCGATCACGCTAGGAGCGCGAACGCTGCAATAGCGCTGCATGCCGTCCGGCCTGCGGTACGAAGGTCGTCCGGAACCCCAGTGCGCGGGCGCGGGCCGCCGCCGCGGCGCGCTGCGGCGAGCCGCCCGGCAGAGTGCCGGCGAGCGCCGCCCAGGCCGGTGCGTCGTCGCCGCCCCAACCGGCGTCCACCCAGCGACGCAGCAGTCCGGGGTCGCCGCTGCCCAACACTGCTCCGCGCAGCTGCTGTTCGAGACAGCGCCGGTGCTCCACCACCACGGGGGCGTCGGAGCGCGGCAGCAGCGGGCCGGGGTAGCGGGCGAGCGCCTCGCGGACCCGGCCGGCGGCGAGCAGCTCGGCCACCTCGCCGAAGTCGGTGCGCAGCGGGCGCAGCAGGGCGTAAGGCCGTGACCCGAGCAGGTCGGGTCCGAGCGCGGCGCGCAGCCGCGTCAGCTCGGCCCGCAGGGTCGAGGCGGGCACCTCCCGGTCCGACAGGTCGACGGCGAGCCGGTCGCCGGTGACGCCCCGCCCGGCCAGCGCGAGCGCGAGCACGATCTCGCTGTGCCGCGGGCTGAGCCGGTGGACGCGTCCGGCGTGCTCCAGCACGGCGCTGTCCCGGCCCAGCGCGGTGAGGCGTACGACGTCCTCGGTGGACGGCGCCACGATCAGGCCCGCCCCCTGTGCACGGGCGAGCTCGGCCTCCGTGGCCAGCGCGGCGGCTCGCACCGCGGCCAGAGCGGGCGGTGTGGCGATGGTCGCCCCACCGGACAGGTCGATCACACCGACGAGACGGCCGGTGCGCGGGTCGCGCACGGGTGCGGCGGCACAGGACCAGCCGTGCACGGCGGCGCTGTAGTGCTCGCCCGCCACGATCTGGACGGCGCGCCCCAACTCCAGTGCCGTACCCGGGGCGTTGGTGCCGGCCTGCCGCTCGGACCAGACGGCGCCCTCGGCGAAGTGCATGCGCTCGGCGCGCCCGATGGCGGAGGTTTCCCCCTCGACCCACAGCAGGGTTCCGTCGGCGTCGCCGATCGCGAACACATGCCCGTCGTCCGCTGCGCCGGTGCCCAGCACGTCGCGGAGCATCGGCAGTGCCACGACGAGCGGATGGGCGCTCCGGTAGGCGCGCAGGTCTTCGGCGCCCCTGCGCAGCGGCGGCAGACGGCTGCCGTCAGGGCGTACGCCGCACTCCGCGCAGCGCCGCCAGGAGTCGGCCACCAGGCCCCGTGCCTCCGGTCGTGTGCCGGGGGAGATCACGAACCGCTCGTGCGCGGTACGCAGTGCGGTGAGCGAGGCGGCGGCGGACGCGTCCATGGCACCTCCCGCATGGCTTCCTCCCGGTGGGGTCACACCAGCCTCATGGGTGCGCCGGGCCGGCTGGAGAGGCCGAAAGGCCCCGGGGACAGGGCCGCTCGGGCCCCGTCCCGTGGCCGGGACCGGGATCGCTCTCACGGACCCCGCTTACCAGCGTGGTCCGGACGAAAGGGCACGACGAGGGGCCACCCGGTCACAACGGGAGGCCGCAGGACCCTTCTTGGGCGCGGCGTGCGACAGCCGGAATCCGGCTACCGCTCCCCCACCGGCACCCGCCACACCAGCGTGGTGCCGCCGCCCTCGGGGCAGTCCATCCGGAACGTGCCGCCGAGTTGCTCGGCCCGTTCGGCCATGTTGCGCAGCCCGCTGCGGCGGCCCTCGGGCGGGACGCCCCGGCCGTTGTCGGCGACCGTCAGACGCACTACACGGCCGTCGGTCTCCAGGGCGACGTCGGCGCGCTGGGCGCCGGCGTGCCGGGCGATGTTGGTGAGGGCCTCGGAGAGCACGGCGACCACCTGGTCGGCGATCTCCCGCGGCACGTCGGTGTCGATCAGGCCCTCCATCCGCACGCTGGGTGCGAAGCCGAGCACCGGGGCGGCCTCGCCGACCGCCCGCACGACCCGGGCCCGCAGGCCCGTCCCGGCTCCGCCGTCGCGGGCCCGTAGACCGAAGATCGTCGACCTGATGATCTTGATGGTCTCGTCGAGGTCGTCGACCGCGCGCACCACGCGTTCGGCGGCCTCCTCGTGCTCGATGAAGCGGCCGGCACTCTGCAGGGTCATACCGGTCGCGAACAGCCGCTGGATGGCCAGGTCGTGCAGGTCCCGGGCGATCCGGTCGCGGTCCTGGAGCACCGCGATCTCCTCGGCGTCCCGGCGGCGTTCGGCCAGCTCCATCGCGATGGCGGCCTGCGCGGCGAAGGCCTGCAGAGGCTCGGTCTCCGTCGCCGAGAACAGCGGCCGGCCGGTTTTGCGCGCCAGGAGGACGACGCCCAGGGGACTCTGCTCGCCGGTGAGGATGGGCACGGCCACGGCGGGGCCGAGTCCGTCGAAGCGCCGCGGCTCCCGGGAGATCCGTTCGTCTTCTGCGGCGTCCTCGCTGGTGACCACGGCGGCGCCGGAGAAGGCCAGCCCCATCAGGCTCCGGTCCATGGGAAGCACGAGCCCCCGGTGCGCCTCGGCGTCCATGCCGACGGCGATCTCCACGGCGAGCGACCCGGTGTCCTCCATGGGCAGCGCGACCGCGGCGAGCGCCGATCCGGTGATCTCGCCGGCCCGTTCGGCGATCAGGCGGAGGACCTCGGTGCCCGGACCGCCGGCCATCAGGCTGTAGGTGATCTCGGCGTTGGCGTGCAGCCAGCGCTCGCGCAGCCGGGACTCCTCGTACAGCCGGGCGTTGTCGATCGCGACACCGGCCGCGACGGCCAGGGTCGACAGGACCGACTCGTCCTCCTCGTCGAACTGCGCCCCGTCGCGCTTCTCGGTCAGGTACAGGTTGCCGAAGACCTGGTCGCGCACCCGGATCGGCACGCCGAGGAAGGAGTTCATCGGCGGGTGGTGGGCCGGAAAGCCGTACGAGGCAGGGTGCTCGGCGATCTTCGCGAGCCGCAGCGGCTCGGGGTGGCGGATCAGTTCCCCGAGGATTCCGTGGCCCTCGGGGAACGGTCCGATCCTGGCGATCTCCTCATCGGTGACGCCGACCGTGTGGAAGGCCGACAGCCGCTTGCCGTCGGGGCCGATCACACCGAGGGCGGCGTACTCGACGTCGACCAGTGCCGCAGCCGCCTCGACGATACTGTGCAGCGCCTGCTCCAGTTCGAGCTCCCGCCCGACGGAGAGCACGGCCTCCAGCAGGCTGTGCACCCGGTCCCGGGTGCCGCGGGCCGCGTCCAGCCGTGCCTGCAGCTCCTCCAGCAGCTCGTCCAACCTCAGCTGAGGCAGCCGCACCCGCGCCTCCGCGGGCTCCTCGGGGCGTCCCACCCGTGATCCTCCAGCTCCCAGAACCGACCGTTCCGTCACGTGCCACGGTAACGGTCCGAACGAAGGGACGATACGGGATCCTACGTGGGGGGACTCCCTCAGGGCCGATCTTGTCTACTGCAGCCGGGCGATCACGTGCTCGGTGAGGTCGAGCAGCCGGTTGGTGTAGCCCCATTCGTTGTCGTACCAGCCGAAGACCTTGACGAGCTCGCCGTGCGCCTGGGTCAGCGGCGCGTCCAGCACGCACGAGGCCGGGTCGCCCACGACGTCACGGGAGACGATCGGGGCGTCGGAGACCCGCAGGATCCCCTTCAGCGGCCCGTCGGCGGCCTCCCGGTAGGCGGCGTTGATCTCGTCGGCGCTCACCGCCCGGTCCAGGATGATGCTGAGGTCGGTCAGGGAGCCGTCCTCGACGGGCACGCGGACGGCGATGCCGTCCAGGGTCCCGGCGAGCTCGGGCAGGACCAGACCGACGGCGCGGGCGGCGCCGGTGGACGTGGGGATGATGTTGACGGCGGCACTGCGGCCACGGCGCAGGTCCTTGTGCGGGCCGTCCAGGACGACCTGGTCGTTGGTGTAGCCGTGGATGGTCGTCATCAGGCCCTTGACGACACCGAAGTGCTCGTCGAGGACCTTGACCATGGGGGCCACGCAGTTGGTGGTGCACGAGGCGTTGGAGATCACGTGGTGGTGCTCGGGGTCGTACGTCCCCTCGTTGACGCCCATCACGAGGGTCGCGTCGACGTCCTTGCCCGGCACGGACAGCAGCACCTTGCGCGCGCCCGCCTTCAGGTGCGCCCCGGCCGTCTCCCGGGTGCGGAAGCGGCCGGTCGACTCGATGACGACGTCCACGCCGAGGTCACCCCAGCCGAGCGCCGCCGGGTCGCGCTCGGCGGTGACGGCGATGCGGTGCCCGTCGACCGTGATCGAGGAGTCGTCGTGCTCGACGGTGCGGCCGATCCGGCCGTACGTGGAGTCATAGGCCAACAGGTGGGCCAGCGTGGCCGGCGAGGTGATGTCGTTGACCGCGACGACCTCGATCCGCGTGCCGTTCCCGGTCGCCGCGCGGTCCAGCACACAGCGCAGGTAGTTGCGGCCGATGCGGCCGAAGCCGTTGATGCCCACGCGCACGTTCATGTCCGTCCTCCCCTTCGGGGCCCGGTAGCTCCGGGCTGCACTGCCAGCCTCCGCGAGAGGGGCGGGGCGCGGCATGGGCCGTACGGGGGCGGCCGAGGGCCGTTCGGACCCCGCACGGGACGTCAGTGGCCCTGCTGACGCAGCCGGTCCTGGGCCTGGGTGGCGATCACGGCGGCCTGGATGCGGCGCTCCACGCCCAGCTTGGCCAGCAGGCGGGAGATGTGGTTCTTCACGGTCTTCTCGGCGAGGAAGAGGCGCTGGCCGATCTGCCGGTTGGTCAGTCCCTCGCCGATCAGAGCGAGGATCTCCCTCTCCCGGTCGGTCAACCCCGGCAGCGCGTCCGGTTCCTCCTCCTTCTGCTGGTCGTGGCGGAGCCGGGCCATCAGGCGCGTGGTGGCGCTCGGGTCGAGCAGGGACTGCCCGGAAGCCACGGTACGTACGGCCGACACCAGGTCGGAGCCCTGTATCTGCTTCAGCACGTACCCGGAGGCGCCCGCCATGATCGAGTCCAGCAGGGCCTCCTCGTCGTCGAAGGAGGTCAGCATCAGACAGCTCAACTCGGGCATGCGCGAGCGCAGTTCGCGGCAGACGGTGACGCCGTCCCCGTCGGGGAGGCGGACATCCAGGACCGCCACCTGCGGGCGCAGCGCGGGAACGCGCACCAGGGCCTGCTCGACGGTGCCCGCCTCCCCGATCACGGTGATGTCCGGTTCGTCGTTCAACAGGTCGTGCACTCCACGCCGTACAACCTCGTGGTCGTCCAGCAGGAAGACCCGGATCGGTTCGTCGGGGCCGGGCCGCCGGCTGTCCGCCATCTGATGCTCCTCGCCATGTGTGCCGTGGTTCCGCAACTCGGGCGCGCGAAACCGGTTCCCGCGAGGAGATCCTTCTCTCCTCGGGGCCGATGGGCCAGGGCCGGTCGGCCCTGATTCCCGCCCCTTCCGCAAGGAGGCCCCCCGGGCCGGCGCACGCGCACCTCGCGGCGCCGGGGACCCACGGCCCCCTGCGTGGGCCGGGCGGCCCCTGGGGTCCGGCCGGGGCCGGGGGGAGTCTGGTACTGCTCACAAACGATCAAAGGAGTGGAGCACATGACTCCCAGGGACACCGGCACCGACGCCCCCACCACCCCCGCGGTGCGGGTACGGGCGGAGGGCGGCGACGTCGACGAGCAGGCACTCGCATACGTTCGGACCAAGGTGGACGCCGCCCTCGACCGGCCGGGCCTGCCGGCCGTCGCCGGCGAGGTGCGGGTCGTCAGGGCCGAGGCCAACCATGTCGAGCAGCCCTGGTCGGCGGGGGCCGAGATCCGCGTGGGCGGTGAACTGCTCGTCGTCCACGCCCGCGAGGCGAGCGCCCACGAACTCGGCGACCGGCTGCAGGACCGGCTGCGCACCCGCCTGGACCGGCTCGCCGACCGTCGCGAAACCTCCCGGAGGACCGCCACCCCTCCGCCGTGGCGGGGTGGCCCGTCTCCCGAGCGACAGGACTAGGGATTGGGCGGTGGGCGGGCTCCCCGCCCACCGCCCCCGCGCGACGAAGGAAGAAGACGCCGTGAAACCGCACATCATCGGCGAGGTGATGACCAGTGATGTCGTCCTCGCCCAGCGCACAACGCCCCGCCAGGAGCTGGCCGGGCTGCTGGACCGGCACCGCATCAGCGGGCTGCCGGTCGTCGATCACGACGACAAGGTCCTGGGAGTCGTGTCCAGCACCGATCTGGCGCGTGCCGAGGCGGGCGCCCTGACCGCGGGGGAGCTGATGTCGACTCCCGCGATCACCGTGCACCCGGAACAGTCCGTCTCCGGCGCCGCGCGAGTGATGGAGCGGCACGGCATCGAGCGGCTGCCCGTGGTCGACGAGGAGGACCGCCTGATCGGCATCGCCACTCGGCGCGACCTGCTAAGGGTCTTCGCGCGCACCGACGGGACGATACGCCGCGAGGTGATCGACAAAGTCATGGTCGGCACTCTGGGCCTGCCGCCGGATGCGCTCTCCGTCTCCGTCCGGGACGGCATGGTCACGCTGATCGGACAGATGACGCGGAGCAGCGACATCCCCCCGGCCGTCCGGTCGGCGTGGCAGATCGAAGGGGTCGTCGGTGTCGTCAACGGCCTCACCTACCGGGTCGACGACGCGGGGCCGCCCGAGGGGTGACCCCCCTCCGTCGGGTGTGCACAGCGCTTCTGAGGGAAGACGGAGCCGGTGCGAAGGGCCCGCCCGGTCCGGCGAAGGGACCGAACGGCCCTAGCGCCCGGTGCCCCGCCCCGGTTCGAATGGTCTGATCACGCACAGAGCCGCACCACGCGTTCGACGGACGACGGACGACGGACGACGACCGAGTGAGCCACGAGAACATACGGAAACCTCCCATGGCCCTGGACCACGCCCAGCCGGTTGCGACAGGCCCCCGCGAGAGCATCGCGCTCGACACCGCGGAAGCCCTGCGGCTGCTGGGAAGCGTCTCCTTCGGCCGGATCGTCTTCACGCAGCACGCGCTGCCGACCGTCCGCCCGGTCAATCATGTCCTCGACGACGGGGACATCGTCATCCGCACCCACGAGGGCGCGGCCCTGACCTCCCGGACCCGGCAGGCCGACGAGGAGGGCGTGGTCGTCGCCTACGAGGCGGACGCCATCGATCCGGACACGCATCTGGGCTGGAGCGTCGTGGTCACCGGGTACGCGCATCTCGTGACCGACCCCGGCCAACTCGCGCGCTACCACCGGCTGTTGCACCCCTGGGTGGGCCGTGCGATGGACTACGCGGTCCGTATCCGCCCGGACCTGGTCACCGGGATCCGGCTGGCCCCCACGGACATCTGAGACCGACCCTACGGGGCCCGGCCGGGTCAGCCGTGCGGTACGACGGCCACCGGTGCGGCCGCGTGCCGAAGCACCTCGTACGTCACGGGACCTGGCTGCGAACCGACGGTCGAGGTGCGGCGGGTCCTGCGGCCGACGACAACCAGTGAGGCGTTCCGGGAGGCGTCGACGAGGTGTTGTCCCGCCCGGCCCACCACAGCCTCCGCCGTCACGACGACGGCCGGGAACTTCTCCCGCCATGGCCGCAGCAGGCCGTTCAGCGCTTCCCGTTCGTCCCTGCCCGCGCCCGTCACGTCGACGTGGGAGGGCAGCCGCCGGCCATGGACGACCCGCAGGACGGCCGAGCGGCGCGAGGCGGCCGCGAAGGCGAACTCCACGACCGCGTCGTCGGTACGGTCGTGGAGTTCGACGCCCAGCACGACGTCCGCGGACGAGGCGGCGGCCACGAGGGCCTCGGGTCGACGCTCGCCCGAGACACGGTCATCGGCCCGTACGAGCACCACGGGCCCCTCCGCCCTGCCCAGTACGGCCGACGCCACGGAGCCGAGCAGATGGCCGGCGGCCCGGCCCAGCCCGCGCGAGCCCAGCACCAGGAGGTCGGCCTCCCCTGCCGCCTCCAGCAGGGCCGGGGCAGGGCGTCCGGCGAGCCGCTCGACCCCGACGACCAGACCGGGGTGACGGTGCGTCAGCGAAGCTCGAACCTCCCCCAGCATGCGCTCGGCCCGGTCCTCGCCGGGCGACAGGACAGCCTCGCCCGCGAACGGCACGTAGGCGCAGGGCTGTTGGTCGCCGACGTGCACGGCGCGCAGCCCGGCCGGCCACAACCGGGCCTCACGGGCGGCCCATTCCACGGCGGCGAGACTTTCGGGCGAGCCGTCCAGGCCGACGGTGACGGTGCGGGACATGATCGGGCCTCCTTCGTGTCAGGGACCACTCTCCTGTCCGACATCCGGTGGCCGGAAGGTCCACACGTCCCTCTGCCGTGCCGACCGGCCCCCTGTGCCGGTACGCGAAAGGGCGCCGCCGCTGCGGGAGTTGATTCCCTCAGCGGCGGCGCCCCGCCCCGATGTGCAACCGAGCGGTCAGAGCAGCCAGCGGTTACGGCTGACGAAGGGCAGCCGTGCCCACACCTTGCCCAGGCCCCAGGTGGCGCCGGCGCCCACGACCGCCAGGGCGATCAGCACGACGGCGTAGATGAGGTGGTAGTCGGCGAACGGGTTGGTCGACATGCTCGCGGACCCGTCCGACAGGTGCTTGGCCGGAGGCCACTCGGCGATCCACATCAGCGCCATCATCGCCGTGCCCGCCGCGGCGGCCAGGCGCAGCGCGACGCCAGAGACCAGCGCGAGGCCGATACCCAGCAGCCCGAGCATGAAGAGCCAGTCGGCCCAGCCGGCGCCGGCCCAGTCGTGGAAGGTCGACTCCATCGGGCCGGCCGCCACCGAGCTCAGGAAGCCCTTGGTGGGCGAGCCGCCGTCGATCCAGCCCTTGCCGGACGGCGTGGCGTAGCCGAAGCCGAAGGTCTTGTCGAGGAACGCCCACAGGAAGACGAACCCGGTCAGCAGACGCAGCCCGGCGAGAACGTGCGCGCCGGCCACCGTCGCGGTCGCGGTGTCCGTGGCCCGCGGGGCCGCCGTGGCCTTGCGCAGGGACGGGAAGTGGAATCCCGAATGACGTTGCGGGTGGTCGTGCACTGCCATGATCTTCATCCCCTCCGAGGAGTGTCGCGCGGACTGTCCGAATCCGCGTCGCGTCTGCAATGTCTCGCTCCGGCGACGGTCGTCGCAGGGGCTGCAGGGCCCGGCCACGGGTCCGAACGTCCCCGTCGGCGGGACCGGTCGGTGCCCGCCGACGGTGCGTCACGACTCCGTGGGGACCAGCACCACGGGGCAGTGCGAGTGATGCAGCAGGGTGTGCGCGACCGAGCCCAGGTGCGGGCCGAGCCGGCCGGTGCGGCGGTGTGCGCCGATCACCACGACGGATGCCTCCTCGGAGGCCTCCAGCAGGGCGTGGGCGGGGCCGGTGCGCACCGTGCGGGCATCGACGCCCACCCTGGGGTGTTGCGCCTGAAGGTGCGCGAGGCTGAAGCGGGGCACCGCCTCCTCCGACCGTTCGTGCTGCGCCAGGCTCTTCTGACCGGGGCTCGTCGCGGGGACCAGCGAGGGCAGCTCGGGGGTGATGTGCCGGTGGTCCCAGGAGTGCAGGACGCGCAGCCACACGCCGCGCCGCTCGGCCTCCTCGAAGGCGTAGACGGCCGCGTCCGCGTCCGTGTCGCCCTGCAGTCCGAGCAGTACCTCCCGCCCCGCGTCGAGGCCGGCCTCCCAGGGGTGGTCGCCACGGACCACCATCAACGGACCATGGACGTGCGCGGCCAGCCGCAGGCTCACCGAGCCGAGCAGTGTGCCGCCGATCCCGCCGAAGCCGCGCGTGCCCACCACGGTGAGGGCGGCGCCCTCGCTCTCGTCGGTCAACGCCCGTACGGCGCCGCTCTGGACGGCCCTGGTCACCACCCGTAGACCGGGGCGCCGGGCCTGGACGCGGGCGACGGCCGACGCCAGGATCGGCCCCGCCTCGTCGCTGTCGGGCACCGCGTAGACGACGCGCAGTTCGGCATCGCGCCGTGCGGCCTCGTCCGCGGCCCGGTCCAGGGCTCGTATCGCGTGCAGTGAGCCGTCGACCCCGACGACCACGTGTGGGAGTGTCATGTCCCGTTTCCCTTCTGTGCCGTGCTCTTGTCGTGCGGCGGGAAGGGGCCGCCGGGACGGGGCGCCGCGCCGTCGGGCGGCTCGCCGGATCCCACTACGGCTCCGAGCACGATGCTCGTCCCGCGCGGGCGGCGGGGGCAGGGTCCGCGAGAACCCGGCAGGGCGCCGTACGGCCCCCTGCCGTAGGGACCTACGGTCCGTCGGCAGGGGGCCGTCGCGTTCGGTCAGCCGGTGACCTTCAGGTCCACTCCGTACAGGGTGCGTCCGGGGATCAGTTCGCGGCCGGTCACCAGCTCCGGCTCGATGCGTACGAAGACCTCCTTCGGCGAGGGCACCCAGGAGCGGGGGCCGGTGCGGACCAGCCGCTCGTGTTCGGCCACGTCGGTGATCACCGCGGCCGGGCCCGTGACGACCACGCTCCAGCCGGAGTGGGCCACCGCGTCGACCTCGTCGGCCTCGAAGGCCACCACGGCTCCGTCGATCGCGCGGACCAGCTCGGAGGCCGCCGCGGTGCGCAGCAGCACCGCGCCGTCCGCATCCAGGGCGAAGTTGACCGGGAGGACGGCCGGCAGGGCCTGGCGCGTGTGGACGATACGGCCGACGGGCGCCGTCGCCAGCAGACGCAGGCACTCCAGCCGTTCGAGTTCGCGGAATCCGTCGTTGGGATACATCAGCCAGTCGTCTTTCAGCCCGTCGTCTGCCGCCTGGGTGCGGCGGTCCGGAATATGAGTCCATCTTTCGTGCCGCGGCCCCTCGGCTTAAGGGCCATCGGTCCCGAGCCCGTCGGACAACGGCCCTTTCACGCGGTGATCCGGCGGCCGGTGCGGGCTAGCGGCATGACGGTCACGTCCTTGATCCACAGGTTCTCCGGGTGCAGGGGCACGGGCGTGCCGTGGACGCCGAGGCCGGCGGCGTGTTCGCCCGGGCGCACCCACCGTCGACGAGGTGGCCGAGAGCCCAGCCCCACCGCCCCGGCACTGGCCGTACCTCCCTTGCCGGCGGTAGGCACAGCGGCCACCGGCTGATACGGGACGATCCTTCTGTCCTCGGCCTCCCGGACCGGTGGCCGGAGCCGCCGCGAGCCGATGCGGCGCCGGGACTGCCCGGCAGGTCCGCCTTGTCCGGGGCGATGACCGGCCGCTTGGGCCGCACCGGTTCCAAGAACTCCCCGGACGGGTCCTTCCCTCCGGCAGGCCCGTCCGGCCCACCCCCGAAGAGGTCGTCTGGACCGAACGGCCCTACCCTTCGCCCGGGTGGCCCGCTTGCCTTGGACCATGGCCGAAATGCACTTCATCCCCCCGCCGACGGTGCACGTCGTGGCCGACAGGACCGTCGTCGCGTTGCGCGGGGAGATCGACCTGCTCAGCGTGCCGTCTGTGTCGGAACGGCTCGATCTACTGACCGCCGCACACCGCCCCGACATGGTGCTGGACCTGCGCGAGGTGACCTTCATCGACTGCTCCGGACTCGGGCTGCTGTGCCGGGCACGCAACCGCGTCACGGCGCGGCACGGCCGGCTGCGCCTGGTCACGGACAGCCCCGGCTTCCTGAGGCTGCTGCGCCCACTGGGTCTGGTCGGCGTTTTCGAGATGTACGCCCGGCTGTCCGACGCCCTGGCAGGGGCGCCGGGGGCCGACGGACTGGCCGACGCGGTGGGCTGACCCCTGGGCCAGGTGGGCTCAAACGGCCCGCCCCAGCCAAGGGAGCATGGCCCCATCGGCCCCCCGACTGCGCCTGACCGGCCCATCCCGACGAGTCTCGCCCGGTGTCACGGTCTTGTCCGTGACCACGAGGAGGAGGAGCGGACCGATGAGCGGCAGGACCATGAACAAGCTGCTGTGGCGGTGGCGGAACAATCCCCTGCGCCGCCACGACGACATCCTCGAGGCATGGACCGTCCTGGCCATGTGGGTGATCATCGCCGTGGGCGGCACGCTCGCCGGGCTGGTCACCGCCCACGCCGCCGACGACGTCCTCGCCCGGCAGCGCGCCGAACGGCAACCTGCCCGGGCCGTCCTCCTCAGCGACCTCCCGAGCGCCACATCGGCCGGGGACTCGGCCGAGCGGGTCCCGGCGACCGTCCGCTGGACCACCTCCGACGGCAGGCCCACACC
>Ga0075367_10000023_pt1 | contig 33125 bp, 35 predicted proteins | sample EndMethybrTD3032_FD_71399 | JGI IMG/M metagenome (GOLD analysis project Ga0075367, IMG submission 71399) | Populus endosphere microbial communities from Tennessee, USA - Endosphere MetaG P. TD hybrid TD303-2 | ecosystem: Host-associated > Plants > Roots > Endosphere | place: USA: Tennessee... | reverse complement strand
GGGCAAGCTCGATACCGTCGACCGCGCAGCTTGCCGCGAGCATGTTAAGGCCCATTTTTCTACCAGCCGCATGGTGGACGGCTATGAGGCCGCCTACAAAAAAGTCCTCCGGGAACAGACTAACAAACAGCGCGTTGTCCGTGACCTTAGCATTTTGCGCAGCCGTTTATTCCGGCTTCCACATAAAATCCGTAAAAATCTACAAGCGGAGACCAACATAGAGCAGACTGTTTTCGCGCCATTTTTACTGGAAGAAGAGCGCGGCTCTGTTCCTGGAAAGCCGCGCCCCGAAGTCAAAAAATCTTAGGCAAAAACTGTTTCAATCAGAAAACTTTAGATGAGCATCGTGCCGCCCAGATAGTTCACCGTAGAAGAGGGTACGTTTGTATCTGGTATACGAGGCGCTCCTCCATAAAAGTCTGCGATAAGGTCCGAGCCGCCCTCCAATAAGGGCCATCCCGAAGGCATAACGTCGGTGTAGGGCAAGGCACCCGCCAGCGTATTGCCATCATCCGGTTTTCCCGTTTCTTCGCGGATGCGCGCCACACCACCATCACCCTCACTCTGCTGGTTTTGTCGTAGCTGCGCCGAATTTACGCCTTGCTCGCCGCCAATAAAAGCCGCATCAGCACTTCCATCCTCTGGGCTAGGCCCTGAAGAAAAACCGTCAATCATAGTTGGCATACTGTCACCCTCCCATTACTAAGCTCAATATACTAGAATCATAAGCTGGGGGCAACGGTGAAGTATACAGAAAATCAGATACCTATGGTCGCTCAGCCGGAAGTTCAGCCAGATCTTTCGCTAGCCTTCGTGGGACAAAGCCTGAATGGTGGTTTTGATATCAAACTCTCCTGGTCTACGTTCCACAATATTTCATGCGGGGAAGCGAAGCCGGAAGACATTGAGCAACTTAACGCATTCACTGCGGTCCGCAATATCAATCTTTTGCGTCGATTGCTAAAAGATGTGTCAGTGGCTGGCTTTGACGAAACCGCCGGCCTTGGGTTCGTGCACACCATAGGCGATACGCTGACGCAGGCAGAACAAAACGATGCGGATAGTTTCCGTACCGCCTGGACGTATCCTTTTTTCAATGGTTTTACGAAACGTGTTTTTGAGCTGCTTAACAATAAAGAGCCTGGGTATCGCATGAGCGAACAGGTTGCCACACGAATCGCACATGAAACCGGAGCCACGGTAGCGGCAGTAGCGATCCGCTGCGATGCACCATGCAACGTGGACGCTTACGTGCACCAGGATCAGCTGGTGCTGCCATCACTTGGGTCCTTGCAGCTGCCAACTCGGATGACACATATCAATCTAAGTCGGACGTCGGACGGCAAAGTACTCATACGCGACAAAGCCGGGGAGTTTGAGATGGAGCTGCCTTCTGACCTCAGCCAGTCTACAGCCGATTGGCAGCCAGTACGCATGTTGCACGCGGAGGCAGAAGGGCAGACCGTCAGGGTAGCGCTCGATGATCTCCACTATAATCGCTCCGTCTTTGCCGAAAACTTTACAGGCAGATTGTCGGAGCAAACAGTAGCTCGCTGGCAACAGCAGTTCCGAGGCGCCTGGGAGATACTGCTCCGTCACGTCCCCGAAACAGCTTTGGCGGCCGCAGGAGTACTCCGCGCCATTATCCCATACAAAACACCGGCCTATGGAATGTTTACGGTCAGTAATTCGACCCACTACAGGGCAATTGGTTCAAGCATTCCGGACAAGCCTGTCAATTTCGCGAAAGAAATTCTGCACGAGACCAGCCACAACATACTGGATAGGCTGCATGATCTGGTTCAATTCACCGATCTGATGCGGTTTGACCAAACTTGCTGGTCGCCTTGGCGCCGTGACCCCCGGCCAATTGGCGGGCATATTCACGGCATGTATGCCCATAGCGTCCTGGCAAGCTTCTCCCGCGTAATGGCCGGCCATGCTACAACCGAAGAGGATCGCCAGCACTTCACGATAGACTTTGCCCGCTGGAGAAAAAAGGTTAAGGCTGCAGCGAGTATACTTATGAGAGTCGTTAACGTTGAAGGACTCGATCCTGCATCGAACAACTTCGTTGGCTGTCTGCTCCCAAAAATACTGGAGCTTCAGAGTGATGTAGTCGACGAGCGTATCGAAAATTTCGCCTCTGACGAGGTAACAGACCACTATACCGCCTGGCGACTTGCAAACCTACAGGTCGCGCCGGCAGAGATCTGCAAACTTGTCGATATCTTCATGTCCTGGGAAGCGTCCGATCCAGCGCACAGTAGCCTGAATATCGCGCAAAAGCCTGATCTTACCGCTCAGCCCATACACGTGCCTCCCAAAAATCGAGATAGTTTTTTTGCCAAACATCGGTTGTTTGACATGTACCAAAACGATCCAGACATGTTTCGAGCTATCAGCGAGGACCCAAAGCTTCTGGCGGCATTCAAAGGTGTTGTTCCTGCAGATGTAGCACTAGTGAATGGGGACCACAAAGAGGCCTTACGGGGTTACGAGTCGCTTATAAGGCAGCACCCGGAAGTCCCTCACTATTGGCCAGCTTTTCTGACTACGCTGCTCTATTTTGTCCCACACAAAGAGAACAGAGCATTAGGGGTACTCCTGGGGCGGCCCGACATCCTACAGCCGGTGTACGCAGGAGTGACCAAAAAGATGGCTGAGCAACAACTGGGGCGCATACGGCCACGCGATTTTGTCGAGCAACTTGCCGCCATGCTCTCTACTACTGACATTAATTTCGAAACAAGTGAGGCAAGCGATGAATGATTTTATTCCCGGCCTAGATGGAGCGACGCCCGCCCAGGATCCGACTGTAGCCGAAGCCTGCCCATTTGTATCACCTGCCGATCCGAATGAGGAATATGCTCGACGTGAAATCGCCGAAAACGCAGCACAACAGCTTTTTGACGATAAAGACCCTTACGATGCAAGCTTTGAGGCGGAGCGTAGGCTTCGTGAAAAATATGCGTTGATGTTAGACGAGATGCCTGTGAAGGCCCGGCTGCTCATAGACCGTACTCTCCGGCGAATTTTCTTTGCAGCGCGCGGCCACAAAATGGACGTCCACTTGCTAGAGTACCTGAACACCTGCATTGACGAAGAAAAAGATCCTGCCGATGGTAGCTGGCCGACAGACCCTGACTTCTACCGTAGCACCACCGTCGAGCCATACAAGGGCAGTGCCGACCGTTTTATGCGCACGATCGTAGGGATGGGCGATCTTGCATCCGCACAGGCACAGCCTCGTCTGGGAGAACGATTCATGGACGCCTTTAACACAGCATACCGGCGCTATTACACAAGTCTCGAAGCTTACAAAATAGCGTACCCGAACGAAGACGTGCCCGTGGTTGATCCGCCTTCAGAATTAAACTGGGAGTTGGGTCGAAGAGGCAATGGCGATAACGTGGCAGCCTTGCAGATAGCCCATGCATTGGCTTACTATCGTCAGCACCCCGATGCCAGCGTAGAGGACATGTGGCGGTCGGCGCTCACCAGCTGTACTGTGCTGAGTACGGCGGCGCGGATCAGAAGGGAGACCTTTAATAAGCTCGGCCTGAAGGCCATCACATCCGATTTTGATAGCTGGGAAACAGAGGGGACTCAAGATTTTATGCGGCATTCTTCGCTGTTTGTGTATACCGACAGCGGACTTGCAGTGCCCACGCATTTATCTTTGTCGGAAAGGAACGACAATTATTGTTCTGCCAACCTGGATGTGCAGCACCGCGACCCTTACGAGGTCGGGCACATCGACAGGCTTTCTTCCTGGGTCATCGAACAATCTAATTGGCGGGGAGTAGACGACGGGCAAGGCGGGTTACTGCACGAAAAGGGCACTTTTCAGGAAGCAAACTTACAAATGATACTCGGCAGCTGTGCCGCCAAAACCACACTCTTTCCAGCTTTAATCCGGACCATGCGGCAATAATCCTTATATCCGGACACTCCGTTCGTATAACGTACACGCACTATAAAATTCCCCACAGCCAGTCGCCGGGACCCCACGTTACGGTACTATTTGATGTTGCTAGCGCATCAACCACCGGATGCTAACAAGAGATTATCTCAAGGAAAATAAGGAGGGTTTTTATGCGAATAACTAAAAAACTGGCTACCGTAGGGGTAGGAACCGGGCTGTTTGCCGCGTCGCTCGTTGCGTTGCCATTTGGAGGGACAGCCTCGGCCAAAACCTTGACGCCGCAGCTGCCGAATGACTTTGGGACTAACGAAGCCATGGATGTGCAAACCGAGCTGAACTGTTCGACGCACACACTGACCGCCAAGGTGACAAACAAAACCGACGGCCAGATAACGCCAAATGTAACATTTAACCAGATGCCGTCGGTATTGCCGCCGATGCCCATCGAGCCGGGAAAGACTGGCTACACGACGTATAGCTACTCAGGCAACTTGATGCCCGTCGAAACGGAGGTAAGCCTAGGCACTTCCGAAAACACCATTACATTGAATCAGACGCTGCAATGTAATGAGGATGTCAGTTTTCTCGTAACACAGGCCAGTGAAAGCGCTGTCGGCGGTATGCTGTCGAACAATAGCACCCTGAGTGCACAAGTCGTCCTGACGCGCGCCGTGGGCGGCGATGTACGCGTCGAGAATCTGGCTCCGGGCGAATCCCGGTTTGTCGCAATGCCGTTTACTGGTATGCCAGACCAGACATTTGCCTTTGTCATAATTGCTGTCAATGGATCGGAAAGCACGTACAGCGTGGACTTAACGCGCCCGCCGTTGCTGCCTCCGCTGCCACCAGCGCCAGAGCCTAAAGACGAGATCTAGCTCCCTGGAGCAACAGCCACATAAAAGAGGTGTCCACGGGGCACCTCTTTTATGTGTAGCGCTCTATTGGGCCTTAGCAGATCAAATTAGGCAAAGGCACGCGGCGATTCCGCAATGTCTACCAGTGTCCAAAGCTTGTCCTGGTCATCGAACCGCAGACGATAATTGGCCACGCCGTCGGTCATGTCAAAAATCTGGGTAAGGCGCTGTCCTTTGTGGATCAGGTAACGCAAACCCGACTCCAAAAAGGTCACCTCACGGCCTTCGTATTCGATACGCTTTGGAAAGCTTTTTAAGTTGCCGTTGCTACGGAAGTACAAGGCAGTTACAGATACTTCTTTGTTTACAGTTACTCGTGCGTCGCTCATAGGTCAAGCTCCTATATTTGAGGTTTATAAAGAGGACTGATCGTAGTTTTACGCCAGTGAACGGATAGATAAGAGTGGTCTGGAAGAGGGAAGTAACCGTTCGTACTTCGCCCGTATAACCAGGACACTTTGCTTGATAGGGGAGTTCAGGGACGCTTCGCCGCCCAAGGAGCGGCCAGTGTGTTTGATTCCCGGAAAATGGTCACATAAGCCTGTATGTAAGAAGACCTCGAAGCTCGCGCGTGTCGGTCAGCACACACATTGCTAATGGTTATTATACGCCGGACCTTACTGTGTGCAACACGTGAAATATGTAAGATACACAACATGGAAGATGAGCTGCTTGTGTTTACAGTGATCCTCCAGTATATGTGTTTATATGCCAGAACACTTACCAAACCTTCAAGAACTCCCCGACTCTTGTCCGGCTCGCAATGCATGTGTGACCATAGACGAACAACTGCCTGCCTGTGGCGATACGTCTGAACACCTTCCGCCCTTACCTTTGGGAGACGAATTATGCCCTTGGGCGATTGCAAGCGCGATTAAGTCCGAAGAAACAACCATGCGACGGTCGTCCAAGCCGAGCCGAAACTGGATGTCAGGTCGGGATTTCCGGATGGGAAGCCTTTATTTCGATTTAGCACGCGCGCAAAAGGCCGGCCCCGAAGCTTTCGAAGCGCACATGGCATCTGCGGCTGATCATCTTGAGAAGGCTGCACAGCGGGACTCGCCTGGCGCCCTGCACGCGCTTTTCCTCAAAGCCAGCATACCCTTTGTCGGGCAAGAACATACCAGCCGCCTTGACGGCCAGCTGATTTTAAGCCTCCAGGATAATCTACTTGAGGCAATTGACCGTGTTCCCGAAGCATGGAAGGGTTCGGGCAATATAGTAGGGGGTATCCATCTGCTATACGCCAGAGAAGGAAGAGTTGCCATAGCAGCAACGGCACGTGAGATGACCTATACTCCCGGAATCCGGAGACCTGCCGATCATCCTTTGTACCATGATCTGTACGTCATTAATATGGGTGACCAGAAAAAAATTCCCCATCGCCTGCAACCCTACACGGCCGAGACCGATCTAAAGCGTGTGCTTTATGTAAGTTTGGGCCGGATTGCTAAACTGGCGATCAGAGACAAGACCCGTGAATCTCTCGATACTAACACTGCGAAAAACCAAGCCTTTAACTGGCTGTATGACGAAGCTGCAGGTTATCAGCCGGATACGACCACAAGACAAATCCTTGACCAAATGGGATCGCGTCTCCGTACTGAGAGAGAAGCCTTCTTGAGGCGTCGTCAGGGAAGCTAAGCTTTTCAGCTGACAATGCTAGGCTACCTGTAAAATTTTCGACTGTAAGGTGTTACGCTCCTCGACTATGCTGCATACATACGCCAAGAGACATGTCTAACAAGAAGGAGCGAATATGACACACCTCTCCGGTAAAAAAGTCGCCATTATGGCTACTGATTACTTCGAGGAAGTAGAACTGACCAGTCCGCGTGATGCCCTGGAGAGCGCTGGCGCCACGGTAGAAATTATTGCACCGCACGCGGGCGAGATAAAAAGCCTTAACCACATCCGGCCAGGAAATCCCGTGACTGTCGACAAAACAATCGACGATGCCGACCCGGACGATTACGACGCGTTAGTACTTCCCGGCGGTGTCGTAAGTGCCGACCATCTACGGGCCGAAGAGAAAGCACGCGACTTCGTCGTCAAGCTCGAAGGCGAGGGCAAACCGCTGGCCGTTATCTGCCATGCGGCATGGCTGCTGGTATCGAGCCGGGTGGTGCGGGGCAAAAAGCTCACCAGCTATCCCACACTTCAGGATGACATAGTGAATGCTGGCGGCGATTGGGTCGATCAGGAAGTAGTGGTCGACGGCAACCTCATAACCAGCCGCAATCCGGATGACCTGCCAGCTTTCAATAAGGCGCTGGAGGAGGCACTCAGCTAGCTGTCTTCTCGGGGGCAGAAAAACATGCCGTAAGGGTGGGGCCTGTGTTAATCCTACAACCTCTGTAGCGCATCATGAGTCTATGCAGTACAATAAAACCGTATACCTTAGAAGACCGGAGAAACTGAGACACATGGAAACACCATTGCCGCATCTGAGCGATTTGCTGAATGCTTACTCGCTGCGTAAATTCAAGAAGGGCCAAACTCTCTTGTTCCAAGGGGAAGTGCCCCGCTATGCCTATGTCGTTAAGTCCGGGACTGTCAAAACATATAATATTTCTCCGCTCGGCGAAGAGCAGCTGGTTTCACTAAGCTCAGAGTACGATATTTTGCCGGAAGCCTGGTTTTTGGGCGAAGCATCGGTCGCTTACTATTTTTATGAAGCTTTCACGGACTGCACCGTGTACGCTATCCCGCGCGAGGAACTGGCACGGAAAGTAAATGAGAATCCCGCGTTTACGCATCACTTGTTACAACGGTTTATGCGGCTGTACGTGGGGGCAAGCGTGCACATTAATGCACTGGAGCAACCACGCTCGCGTGACAAGCTCGTACATCTGCTGCACTACCTGATGATGCGCTTCGGCAAGCCGGTAGGCAAAGACAGCGTCCGGCTCGATTTGCGATTGACGCATCAGACCCTGGCTAACATGCTTGGGGTAACGCGTGAAACCATCGCTACCGAAATCGCCCGGCTCAGGCGCGAAAAAGTCCTCGACTACAAACAGCAGACCTACACCATCGACAAAAAACGGCTGCTACAGCTGCGCAACGACGAAAACCTGATTCCGGCATTATAGTTCTTGTATTTTAGTGGAGCCGGTGGCATGATGGTGCCATGAATTCCCGCAGACGGCTTGAGTCTGCATTTCGGTAGATCTCTACTGAGACCGATCCCAAGCTGGCCGTACGCGGTTTGATGGCTTGCGATATTACAAGCTTCGGGGGCAATTTACCAAGACAAAACAGGCCGCAGGGCAGGTTAGCCAGATACATTTACAGCACTGAAGCAACCGCCTTGCCAGAGTGCGCTGTCTATCCCTTTAGGCTTCAAGACCCTCTTCAACAACCTTGACCAAATCCTGCGGCGCGGCCCATGATTTCAAAAGGTAACGCTTGGCGCCTAAGCGGAACGCTTCCTCAATGTCTGATTCGTTGTCCTGATTACTAAACACGATAACCCGGTTTTGCAGTTTAGCCGCTTCCAGCTCGCGCAGCATCTCCAGCCCGTTCATCTTGGGCATGTTCATGTCGAGCAGGATCAGGTCGAAAGAACCTTTCTTGATCAGCACCAACGCTTCTTCGCCGTTATACGCCACTTTGGCGTCATAGCCATTTTGTTCCAGAATCGTCTGGTAGGCAAGGGCCAGGCTTTTTTCGTCTTCTACGATAAGTATTTTCTTCATCCTACTACCTTTTTACAAAATTATTTGCTGCTCGACAATATCTTTTTTACTACTTCTACCAGCTGGGCGGGGGAAAGATCGGCCTTTAGAACAGATGAGGCGACGCCATACTCATGCGCGTCGTCAAAGGTTATGGCATCGGAAAGATTGCTGAGCATTAACGTTTTTACCTTGGGGTACTTGACGGGTAAGTGCGCTTCTTTCAGGAACGTCATGCCGTCCATGACGGGCATCAGCATATCCAGAAGTAGTAAATCCGGCTTAAAGGTGGCCAGCTTAGGCAAAGCCGCCTTGCCATTCTCTGCCCACTCGACCTCAAAACCCTCACTTTTTAGAAGGAAAGCGAATGCTTCCCTCAGAGGCTTCTCATCTTCGATAATCAGAATACGCTGCATCCTTACTCTAGTGTAGGCGCTCCTGGCAGATAAGTCTAACTCATTGGGGCGTCGCCAGCGCTCAGATCTCGTTTTGGCTGGTCGATCGGTAAGTGGATGGTGAATGTTGATCCTTTGCCAGCCTGCGACTTAACCGTGATGCGCCCGTCGTGAAGCTCAACGATCTGCTTGGTCAGATACAGACCGACGCCACTGCCGTTAACATCGGTGGATAGCTCGTTCTCGACGCGGGTGAACTTCTCGAAGATAGTGTCTTGCGCCACCGTATCAATGCCGACGCCGCTGTCCTTGACGCGCACCACGACTTCTTTCAGAATTTTATGCGCCTCAAGCGTGATTACGCCGCCCTCCGGGGTGTATTTAATAGCATTGCTGAGCAGGTTTTCGAACACCATGCGCAAGTAGTGCGGATCAGCTTCGATATTTAGCGCCCGCCCCGGCAATTTGACGGTGAGCTGCTGCCGTCTGCCGGTGACCGCCTCGTCCTGTTCGTTCACAACTTCGCGGAGCAACTTGACGAAATCGATCTTCTTCGGGTGCAAGGTAATCCGTCCGGCGTCCAGGCGGGCAACATACAGCAGCTGGTTAATGATCTCGAGCTGGCGCTCGTTGCTATCATATGCGTTGTTCAGCATACCGACTTGGCGTTCGGAAAGCTTGCCAGCGTAGCCCTGCAGCAGCATGCCGACGTACTGCTTCACGACCGTTGCAGGCGTGCGCAGCTGGTGCGAGGCGAGCGAAAGCAGATCGTCTTTGGCGGTCTGCACTTCTTCCTGCTTTTGGCGGGCGTACTTGCGTTCACGATCAGTTATGAGGTACCACACCAGCCCTGCGAAAAAAATACATGTGATGAGTCCGCGCCACAAAGCCTGTTGCGGGAGCTGACGTTCGCGTGGCGCCATAAGTTCGGGCGAAGCCGCAAAAGTCATATCCCACTGGTGTCCGAAAATTTCAGTATGGATCGTTTCCACCTTCGAGCCTTTTCGCTGCTGGATTTCACTGAAGTTAGAACTTTCGTAGCCAGCCCCCTCGCGGGACGGCGCTTCGGCATCTGCCATCCGCAGCGCTATATCAGGATTCTGGTTACTCGTAAGGATAGAGTTTGCGAAGGTGGCATGGTCAATAGCGATAAACACGAACCCAACTAAGGAGTTCCAGCGTTCTTCCTTTGTAGCGGATGGCGTGTTCTTGCCGTACACCGGCAAATAAACAGTAAATGATGAGCGGTTCGGCCGCGACTCACTCACTAATTTGAGGTTGCCGGACATCGCTACAGTACCAGTATTAACCGACCGCTCCATCGCCCGGCGGCGGATCGGGTCACTGAATGTGTCGTATCCCTTGTTGCCGCCTTTATTTCCGGTATACGGCGCATCGAACATGATAGGTGCGTATACATCACGGTCTCCGGCAGGAAAAATCTGAACAGGTTCGCCCGCGGCAGCCCGACGTTCCAGATAGGCAGGCACCTCGGCTTTCTTTAAGTAGCGGCTAACCCCGATGCCCTCGATGGCCGGAAAATCCTTCTGCATGTCATATGGTTCGTGGTACTTGTTCCATTCGGCCTGTGTCGTCCCGCTGTGGATAGAAAAAAGACCGGCGCTGCCGCGCAGCAAATAATCGTATTGCTGGAGACGAGAAACCATCCCGCGTGTGATCGTCTGCGCCTGGCGCTCGAACGCCGTATCGTAATCTGCCTGGACGCCTCTGTCCAAGCTGCGCCAGTAGTACAAAGTTGCGCCCAGTCCGATCACAAAAACAAGCAATGCCACGAGAGTGTGCATTCGCGCGTGGTTTTTTATCCATAAACCGGTTGAGGTGAGTGTTGTCTTGATGCCTGTAACCAGTCTGCCCACGGCTGCTAGCAAAATACTGTACTCTAGTATAACGCTTTGTTCACTAAAATGTGTAAAAAAGTTAACAGTTTTTTTAGCACATATCTTACGGCTTCGTATTCCAGATTAAATTACTATGAAAGTACCGAAAGGCAAAGTAAGGCAAGGGGGATGATCATGAAAAGCAATGATCGCGAATTACAAGGGAAGATTAACAATTTCCTTCGTCGCAAACAAGCCCAGTACCCTGACTTGACGCAGCCGTCTGCCTAAGGGCAGCAGGCGGTTACATCAGGATGCAGGCAGGTAACATATTACTTGCTGCACGTGGTCTGCCTGCCAGCTTTAGATGCCTAGAAAGGATAAGAAAGGCGGCTAAGATGCTGACTATTATTTTTTGGGTGACATTTGGCGCGACAATCGGTTGGGTCGCTACTATTTTACGTGGCGAAAAGGAGCCTAGGCGGGCGCTTTTATATATGCTGGCCGGCGGGTTAGGCGGGTTGGCAGGCGGCTTCGTTGGCGGACTACTGAGTCCAAGTGCGCCAGGCTATTATGCGTCCACGACTGATATCATGTTCGCTGTTTTTGGTGCGACGGCTTTCGTACTTGTAACTGGACTGGTGACCGCCCTTAAAACCCAGCGCCGCTCAGGTTAGCTTGTCTCCAGCCCGTCTAGCCGATCCTCGTAATCATCTATGGTATCAAGTAGTTTAATAGACATGCCCGCAAGAATTTCGCCCTTCAGCTCATTTATAGGCATGCCGAGGGCTTCATCGATAAGCCACGAAATCGTCTTTAGGGGGAATTCTTGAAGATTAAACGTTTCAGGGACTAGACGTGCTTCAAGTATTTGATCTCGCCGGGCGATTGCCTCTTCTTTGACCAGAGAATCGTACGCTATATACACGATGGACGCGTCGAACTTTTGTTTTGCACCACTACTGGATTTTATTTTGACAGGTATCTTATGGGAAGAAGCTGTAAGTGCATAGTAATCGTGCGAATAGCCTGTAGCAGGCGTTCTAGCCCGGTGCGATATCACTGCCGATTCCCGAACCGACCCAGGATATATTTTCAGCCCAGCGCGCAGTGCTAAAAGCATACCGCCCATTTTTTTCAAAGCTCCGTTTCTTCCTGACTCCGAATAGAAGCAAGGAGTATGGTTGGCACTGACAATGTGGCCGGGATGAGTCTTCTGGGTATGAATAGGAGCCTGCCTGGCAGCTTGTCCCAACCTCGCGGTAGACTTTCTAGCGAACTGAAGAAATTGAGGCCCAAGGTCTTCTCCCGCCTCCGGGCTGCCGAGGGTCTCTGATCTAAACAGGGGTAAAAAGGCTTTTAAAAGGGAGGCGCTTTGCCATACAGTAAACTTCGTTTGGCTATTGCGGACGACTCGGTCGGCATATATTCTTGCGTCGTCAAAGTAGTCTGAGGCATCGCTTCTTTCGATATATTCGGGCATAGCTTGCTCTAAACAGAGCCAGGCAAGGCGAAGGTCGCGTTCGGATTCTGCGGTTAGAGACTGAGCTTCAACTTCGTCAAAGGGCTGGCTTTCATGCTGCGCACGACCTGCAACAGCACGCTGACAAAGATCCTCGGCAAGCACGAGTGGCGGGAGATGATCCGCTGAAGTCCCGCAGGGGGCGGCACCCTCGGTTGTTGCTTCGCACTTAATTTCTAATGCATTCGCAAGTGGGCAAATGGCCGATTCGTCAAAATGTATTTCTCCCATTAAGAATTAAGCTAGAGGACTCGTGGGAGCAAGTCAAGCCATGCGCGCGTAATCATGTAATCCTAATGTGCTTACGCTAAAAACCCTGCTACAATACAAATATGATTTTAGAGATGCTGCGCTGGTGGTACGTTACGGGCTGGCTGGAAGCAGTACGCAGGATCGGCTCGTGGGTAAAAGGCGTCGAGCGGACGTTTTCGTTGTCGCTTTTGGCGCAGACACTATTTGCGCCATGGCGTCGGATTATTACTCCGGGCGGCAAGGGCATTGATGCCCACATTCATGCCGCAATGGACAATTTAGTCTCGCGGGCCGTGGGCTTTGTTATCCGGCTTTTCGTTATTTTAGGCGCGCTCGTCGCTATGGCGGTGGCGTTTATCTTTGGCTTAGTTATGGCTGTGGTGTGGCCGTTTTTGCCGCTAGCCATCTTTTTCTTTGCATATAAAGGAGTGGCGGGATGAATCCGATAGTTGATCTTTCCAGTCCGCGCGCCCGTAAAGCCCGGCTAGCCAAAGCATTCGGGAAAGGTATAGAAAAGACTCTGGCTTGGTTCGGTTTGCTGCTCTCTGGTGGTGCCGGTTACTTTTTGACCGTTGGCGAAAGTGCCCAACTGGGTTACGCGTGTATAAGTGTCGCGTCGCTCTTTTTCACGGTCTTTTTGTGGGCGCATTACGACCTGCGCCGCAATCCTGTTGAAAAAAATCCAAAACAGCTTGATGAGCTTATCGAATCTTCGTTGCTCGCCAAGCTTAAACATCAGCTAACTCCACAAGCGGCATGGGATATTGTGCTGACGTTGCCCGAAGCAAAGTTCCTAACCAACCACTTATTGATGAGCCAGGCCATGGTCCGCACTAGCCTCAGCACACGCGAAGAAGATATGCACATTGTATGGGACCAGGCAAACCGGCTAGTAGACCATCAGGTATTGCCAGAGTTACATGCCGGGACACTAGCTGCGGCGCTTATCGCCACTTCGCCGGATGCTATGAGCTTTTTGACTTCCCGTAAGTTAACAGGCGACGACTTGGTTGAAGTCTTATATTGGCTGGACCGCCAGGTTTCGTATATGCGCCAGCCCAAGCCTTATTTCGGTGGCATCGGGCGGGACTGGGCAACTGGTTTTACTCCTACGCTGGAACATTTTAGCCAGAACATGAGCAAGATCGTCGAAATGAGCGGCGGTTTCACGCACTACTACGCGCACAGCGATCTGCTCGATGGCATCGTAAACAGCTTGCAGCGGGACACTGGCGTAGCGCTGATCGGCCCTGATGGAGCCGGCAAGACCACCCTGGTGTACGGCCTGGCGCAGCGGCTGCTTAGCGGCCGCGATCCACATCTTCAGTATTACCAGGTGGTCAGTCTGAATGCTTCACTTATCTTGTCGTACAGCGACAACCAGCTTGAAAAGCTCATGCTCAACCTGTTTGGTGAAGGCATTGCGGCTGGAAATATCATATTGTTCCTGGATGATGCGGAGCTGTTCTTTACCCAGGGCGTCGGCTCTTTTGACATGAGTCAGATCCTGATGCCCGTACTTAAAAACCGCAATCTAAAGTTAATCGCCGCATTCAATCCGATAGATTGGCAGCATCTGCAAGCCACCCGGCAGGCACTTACCAACGGTTTTACCGCGATTACCATAAACGAGCCGGACGCCTCTGCGACGATGATGATCACCGAAGATAGTGCGCTCATGCTTGAGCACCGCAATAACGCCCTGATTAGCTACGAGGCGGTCCGTGAATCCTACCGGCTAAGCGGCCAGTTTATGCAGGAGCAAGCGTATCCGGGCAAGGCTGTGCAACTCTTGGAGCAGGCCATGCCTTACGCCGAGCACGGCGTACTGACAGCAGAGACCATCCAAGCCGCGGTCGAAAAAACAAAGGGCGTCAAAGTTTCGGCAGCGCAAGCGCCTGAAGCGGAAATGCTGCTTAACCTCGAAGACCGTATCCACGAACGGATGATTAACCAGAAGCGGGCAGTGAACGTTGTGGCTTCTGCGCTGCGACGCGGCCGGGCAGGGGTCTCCAATCCTAAACGGCCGGTGGGAAGCTTCCTATTCCTGGGTCCGACCGGTGTCGGTAAGACAGAGCTTGCCCGCTCACTAGCCGCGGTATATTTTGGCGACGAGCACCAGATGATCCGCTTGGATATGAGCGAATACCAGCGCCCCGAGGATGTCAGCCGTTTGCTGGCTGGCGGCAGTAATAATAACCTCAGCCTGCTGCTTGCTATCCGTCAGCAGCCATTTTCGGTTGTGCTGCTCGACGAGATTGAAAAGGCGCATCCGAATATTTTGAACCTGCTACTACAAATGCTTGATGAAGGTCAACTGACCGACGAGCAGGGCAGACCGGCGTCATTCCGCAGCAGCATCATTATCGCCACGTCTAACGCCGGGGCGGCGGATATTGCTGGCCGTGTTCGCGAAGGCGGCAGCCTTGACGACTTCGAACGGCCGCTGATCGATAAGTTAATCGGACAGGGGCAGTTCAAGCCGGAACTGGTCAACCGTTTCGACGAAGTCGTGCTGTTCCGTCCACTTAATGAAGAAGAGCTTGCCCAGGTCGCTAACGTCATGTTGCGGGAAGTTAACCGCACGCTAGCAAACCAACAGGTTCAGGTGCAGCTGACGCCAGAGGCACTCAGGCAGATCGTGCATCAGGGCTACGATCCGGAATTTGGTGCTCGCCCGATGCGCCGCATCATCCAGAAAACGGTCGAAAACGCGGTAGCCATGAAAATTTTACGGCGTGAAGCCGGCCCGGGTAGTATAATATTGCTCGATGTAGGAGATCTAACAAGTACGACAGACCAATAAAAACGTAGGTTCGGAGGCACTTAGCGATGGCAAAGACAAGGGGCTTGCACACTCTAATCAAAGAGAACAGCCTTAGTCTTGTCCTAATTGGATTATTCTTTGTGTTCCTGATAGGGCTTGGCGTTACCGGCTTCGTGCAAAATAACGACCTGCTGGAAGAGCATGGGCAGCCAGCCGTATCGTTTGCACAGTATCTTGTCAGCGGCGATTTTATTGAGGCAGTTTTTGAAAACTGGGAAAGTGAATTCTTGCAGATGGGAGCGCTCGTCGTATTGACGATTTTTCTGCGGCAGAAGGGCTCGGCTGATTCTAAAAAACTGCGCGGCGAAAGCGAGGTAGATACCAGCTCACGCTATTCCATACTCCATGCTGCAACGTGGAAGCTTCGGGGGCGGGCTGTAAAGAGCTTCTTTGCCTCCAATTCGCTCAGCTTGGTACTGTTCGGGCTATTCCTCGTGTCGTTTGTGCTGCACGCTGTTGGCGGGACAGCCGCCCATAATAATGAGGCGATGTGGCACGGCGAGGAAGCCGTATCTGTTTTAACCTACGTAACCACTGCACAATTTTGGTATGAATCGTTCCAGAACTGGCAAAGTGAGTTTTTGGCAGTCGGCGCCTTACTGGTGCTATCGGTCTTTCTGCGGCAACGCGGGTCGCCTGAGTCCAAGCCGGTTGGCGCGCCGAACAGCAAAACGGGGGAGTAGCCATACTAGCCATCTCGGCCCGCGTACTACCGACGGAACTTACCGAACACGTACCCGTATGTATTCCGCCATCTATTCATAAGCTCCCGGCGTTTGGCAGTCTGAACCTCGGCAAGCGGCTCTGACTTTACCGCCATATCGATCGCGTAGTGCGCCATCGTCATGAACGCAGTCATGCTGTTTTCGGTTTCCTGGATTCTGGTATCAAGCCGTTCTGCGCGGCGACGGCTCCAGCGACGTGCCCAGACCATCCTGAGCCATTTAATAGCCGCTGGCGTGTGCTCGCTGCGGCCGAAGGGTCGCGCCTCCTCGACAGGACGTTGCAGGTTTGGTGCGGCCTTGCTCCACATAACACGCTGCCATTCATGTGCCACATTGCGTGGTTTTACCTGTCGGTCTGAGCCAGGCAGGTCCGAGGTGCCCATAGTGCGTCCGACACGGAATGGATATGGATCAGAGATCTTTTCATTCATGGTCACACTCCTTCCGGATCAAATGATAGCTTTAATCATATCCTGAGAATATGTTACGGCGCTGTAAAATGCCTTACAGTCCGGCTAATCAACAGGGGCAGCTCGCAAAATCCTATTCACACCATCTATCGATTAAAGGCTATTTGTCCGACTTCTTCTTCGGAACCTTGGCGCCTTCTTTCCGTGCTTTAGATAACCCGATGGCCACCGCTTGCTTTTTGCTCGTTACTTTTTTGCCGGATGTGCCGCTTTTTAACGTGCCTTCTTTATATTCGTGCATCGTTTTCTCGACTTTTTTCTGGGCTTTCGGGCCGTATTTATTCATAACATCTCCTTATATAAGGCTTCACATCCAGCGTACGGCTTGCCAGGGCAGAGGGCAGTTAGCTTTTTAACTTCCTGTGCACGTATAATAAGAGCATGGCACTCAAGCAAAAAGTGAAAGCAAAAATGGATGACCAAAAGCGGGTCGAGTTTGCCAAACAGCTGGAATATTTTTACGAAGCCAGTCACGCCGACCTAAAAAAAGTCGTAACCTTTTCGTTTCTTAAAGGCATCGCGACGGGGTTGGGGGTTTTCCTGGGCGGCACGATTGTCGTGGCGCTACTGCTCTGGATTCTGAGCCAATTAAGTTGGCTGCCTTTTGTGAATGATATCTCACGGGCCGCCGAGCACAGCATCCACGAAAACCGTCAGTAGTTATGGCGACGCAGCAGGCAATCATTTTGTCGCCGTTTGCGTGTTTGTTCTGGAGCTATCCAGCGAAGCTAGTGGATGGTTATTTCGACCTTTTCCTGCTGGGCAGATGGTGCACTAATGGTGATGCCGCCCGTGATATCCTGCTTTATGGAATAGTCTGCGGTATATATCACGCCTTCGATATCACAGGTGTCTTCTGTTTCTACTAAGGCACCGTCGCGGTACTTGCTGCCAGCCTCGGGATCAAGCGGAAGATCTTTCATAAACGCCGGCACCAGAAAATGACACAAGGCGAACTGCGACTTGTCCGAGCCGATAGGCGTTGCTTTAAGTGGGATACTTGTTGGGAAGCGGCCATTTGCAGCCTTGTAGCGCTGGAGGGCTTGCGCCAACCGGGCGACATCGGTATGGCGCTGGGCGCTGTTTAACTCAGCAATGTATTCCCGCGGCCGTAGCAGGCTAGCCGCGATAATCACCACGAGCACCAATACTCCCGTTACGACGAGTATTTCAGGAAGGGTAAAACCGTGTTGATTCCGCTGCATGTATCTCCTTGGCTGCCATCTGGCCGCCGGCTACTGGTAAGGCTTACAAGCCTCTGGCTCCGGTGTGCCACGCAATTTTCCGCTCACAAGCTGGTACTTGTACATATAGTATTTATTACCGGCCGTGAATTGGCAATCCGGTAACTGTTCGAGTTTGTAGCCAAGGTAGTGGCTGAGCACGAAACGAAAGGTATTGACCGAGCTATTCATCTGTTCTTTCGCGGTGTCTGGGTCGACGCCAGGCAGATAGTAGCTGGCCACAATGCCGAATTTCTGCTGCATTTGCTCTAGCGGCAGGTTAATCGGATCGTAATAGTGTGATGGCGTCAGCGTGCCGCGGAACTGTTTTGGATATGGACCTTCATCAGCTTGGATTATGATTACCGCGCCCGGATCTTTCGCGCGCAGGTCGCTGATTACATTCTGAAACCGGCCATTAACGTAGGTGAGCTGTTTATCGTATTTCACGGTTTCGTCAACGCCGTCATCAATGCGGTCACCGCTGTACAAGGGCGCTTCGCCCGTTTCGGTAAAGACATATGGATCATGTGGCGACAGGATGTGCGCGAAGGTAAATTGCGGCTTTTGCTGCGCCGTGCTACTTTTGGCGATGCGCGTCAGCGCCGCAAGCTGCTCCTCGAAGTTCTGGCGGGGATTGTAATCACGGTCGTACTTGACTACGGCTTTGTCGCCGAGCGTCAAGCCCTTCAGCAAAAAAGGCGATAGGACACTTTTGTTGATAATATCCCGCTGCAAATCTGTCATCCAAAACTGTTTTCCGGCAACGCGTAACCGGAAAGCCTGGGTAGGCTCGTTGTCTGCAGTTGGATTGCCGCGGCTGAAATCCCACCACGAGCTGACCTGGTTATACGCATAACCATTCTGTTTGAAGGTTTCGCTGACCAACGATTTATCCAGCATTTTGCGGTAAGGGAAGGCGGTCTGGAAGCCCGGGGCATCGTTTTCGAATTTGTCTCCCAACGCTTTGTGGTAATCCATCGTTAGCGTTGAGCTGATCGACTGCGTGGTGAAGGGATAGTTTGCATAGGCGTCTTGGCGCGTCACGAATCCTTGGCCGGCCAGAAAATCCGTCATCTTGCTGTTGTCGTAATTGTAGGTGCGCTTAAGAGTTTCATTGCTGGCGTAGCGGTCAAAAACCAGATAGTACACGTTCGGCTTGGAAGCATCTTTTACGGCCGCCTTATCTTGCTGAAGCGTGGGTGGCGAATATTTGTAGCCTAGCTGCCCCTGGATTGTCCACATGCGCTGACCAAGTTTGCCGAACTGCATCACAAAAATTACGCAAATGGCAAATACGGCGATTTTGAGCAGCGGTAGTTCCTGAAGCTGCTTGAAATGCTTGATTAACCGCGCAAGCGCAAAGCCAGCGAAGCCGAATACGGTTGCCCAAACCAATACAGTCACTAGTGCCGAGGTGAATGGCGTAGCCAACGAATCCGGTGTGATTGTATCGGCAAAACGGTGTAGCCGCGGATAAGCGTAACTATATGCATACAGTCCGTATGCCAGAGGCAGCGCAGCCGTATGCGCCGCAAGCGAACTTTTGAGAATAAGCTTAAAAATATAGAAAAAGATCGTTATAAGCACGCCGAACAGTACGATCGGCGTGATAATCTCCGAAGGATAGCTGAAGTCCGAGTTAGGTAAATACTTAGAGATAACCAGCGAAGCCACCAGCAAAATTTCGGGGACACTACTGCCCAGCACGAGCCTGCCCCATACTTTAACGTAGCGCGCAATGCGAGAGGGCGCTTTGTTTGCTACAGTTCTGGCTTCTGCGGTTTCGCCTTCGGCCGCAGTTGCGAGATCTTTTGCCAGGTCTTTATCTGGCGTGCTTGGAGCAGTTTCACCGGCCGGGGGTGTCGTCGCTGCCGCGGACTGTTTCGGCTGCTTCGGAGCGCTTTTTTTAGCTGGCTTTTTAGCCGTTTTTGTAGTTTTTTTCGCTTTAGCCATTACCTGGTACTATACGCTTTTTCTTGTACAGATACAGGGTTCGTTTAGAATGCTGAATCGGTTTCTTTTCGACTAGCTTAAAATATTGCTCCATGGCGGCTTCGAAGTGCTCCGCACTGTATTCGGCAAAAATATCGCGGCGGGAAGCCAGCAAAATTTGTACTTTGGAGTCTTCTTTCGGTACGAATTCGATAATCACGTGGTTGCCGACGGCGGCCAAAAACTCGGCCACGCGCGGCAGCGGCAAATTGCGGCCAATCGCCAAATGATGGATGATAGCGAGCGCCATCACAACGTCAGCTGGGCCACGCTCAAACAGTGAGTCACGCTCATGCCCCATCCAGCCAACAGAGGCGCTGGGGTTGGTGCAGTCCTGCACGAGCGGGAGCATCAAATCGTCTGTCTTTTGGTCGCGGTGATGGTAGTTACGGCCAACGGCGACCGGGTCAATATCAAATGCAAGCGTATAGGCGCCCATTTGGGCGGCCAGCACGCTGAATTCGCCGTTGTTTGCCCCCATGTCCCATACGACTTTCGGCACAGGGCTGACCTTTTTCAGCATATCTCGCACCAGTTTTTGCTTCTTTTTGAATGCTTCGTTGGAATAATTTGTAAAGTCGTAGTAGTTGCCCCATTCGGTTTTTTGGCGCGGCGGACGGAGCGTATGGACGGCGCGTTCCAGGCTGGCCATCAGACCTTCCAAGGCGAACTGGCTGACTTTGCGCTTCGGGACATCTTTAACGGTTTTGTCAGAAGCGATATTTTCGTACCGTTTTTGGGAGGCGCTGTGCAGGAATAAATGCGTGAGCAGGCCCTTGCCGAACCGCGCCCGTTTTGGCAGCAGCGAGCAGGCTACACCCAAAGGAATTCCTTCGATGTCAGACTGCAAAATCTTTAGAATATCGTACGAGGTGTAGTGCGCGACGGCCAGTGGTGCTAAAAAGTGCTCACAAAACTGGCGGTAGCCCTCCCACGGCTCACCGGGAACATATTTCTTGAACGAGAGTGTGTCGATGAGCACAGGTTTTTTGCCGATAAATTGGATGTTGTAGGCGCTGGCATCCTTTAAAATCATGCCGTGTTTGAACGCCAAGCGCTGGATGCGCATGGTCAGCAGCGCCGCATCTTTCAGCTGCGCAAACGACCACTCATAGGGATAGGAAATAAACGGAATCTGCTCGGGCTGGATGATTTTGTAACGGCGGTCGTCATTGTCAAAACGCGAGGTATTTTTGACTTCTTTGTGTGGGACCACCAGGCCTTTTTTGGTCAGGGCGCCGTACAGGCCGCTCTCCAAAAAAAAGTCAAAATCTTCGCGGCCTTCGTGGTTAATTTGGCGATACACGACATCACCTTGTTTAAAAATAAAGCCTGCTGGATCGCGGAAAGAACTTGGATGCTGGGACGTACGGCTCATTCGATGTCTTCTTTACGACTGTCCTTTCGAAACAGCGAACGAGCTTTGTGTGAAACAGTGCCAACCATTTTACGACCAAATACTGCAATACCAGCAGCCACGCCGACCACTGCCTGGATGATAATGCTACCCGTCCCAGGGTCAAGGTACCCGACGTGATTGAAAAAGCTGTGCATACTAAAACCTATATTTTCCGTTTAGTTAGTAATTCTACCTCTTAAGTCTAAGGAAGGCACCTGGAGAATAGCTCCAATCATTGGGTCTGGTAGGTATCAGACGCAACGTATTCTGGCATTATGGAGCGTGCGAAAGATGGTGTCAACCTTAAGCAAGGCGTGCTAAGCTCATATCATTCAAATAGGGTATAGTTACTATAGGTATGAACGTTGTTGACATCCTTATTCTGCTGTTTCTGATATCGGCACTAATACGAGGGGCGGAGCTCGGGCTGGTACGGCAAATTTGTTCAACGGTCGGCTTGATTGGCGGCCTGTTCGTCGGTGCGTTCATTCAGGGGAAGTTGATCCATCTGGTTCACACACCGGCCGGGAAAGCACTGCTGGCGCTGTGCGTCATTTTGGCCACAATCGCTGTATTCTCCAGCATCGGCGAGTACGTTGGCGCACGCCTTAAGTCGCACTTGCAAAAGTTCAACTGGAAATGGCTCGAGAATACCGACCGCGCGGTCGGCTCGGTAGTGGCCGGCACGACGTTGCTGCTGGCCGTTTGGCTGGGCGCGTCGATATTTAACAGTGCGCCGGCGACCGGTATCCAACGACAGATCAAGGGTTCGGTCATTATTGCGCAGCTTAATAAGTCACTGCCGTCCGCGCCTGATGTGGTGGCGCGGCTCGGCCACCTTATCGATCCGAACGGCTTCCCGAATGTCTTTACCGGCCTCGAGCCGCAAATTGACACGAACAAGCCCCTGCCGTCAATTGGCGAGCTGGATGATGCTGTGCAAAAAACCCGCGCATCGGTCGTAAAAGTCGAGGGCGAGGGCTGCGGCGGCATCAGCGACGGCTCAGGATTTGTGGCCGATACTAATCTGGTAGTGACGAACGCGCACGTCGTTGCCGGCGTCGAAAACCCATACGTTATTGACGGGTCAGGGAAGCATAACGCCCAAGTAATTTGGTTCGACCCCGATCTTGACATGGCCGTGCTGCGCACCAGCGAGCTAGCCGGTGAGCCGCTTGATATTATGGCTGACCGTGTGGACGACGGGACGGCAGCGGCGGTTGTCGGCTATCCGGGCGGGGGCGATTTTGCGGCGCGTCCTGCGCTGGTCGTCGAGTCGTTTACCGCTGTCGGACGGAATATCTACAATCAGGGCGAAACCCACCGCGAAGTCTACTCAATGAAGGCCGACATCGTGCCCGGAAATTCCGGCGGACCGGTTATTGACCGCGATGGGAACGTTATCGGACTGGTGTTTGCCGAATCAACAACGTACCAGGATGTCGGCTACGCACTCACGATTGATAAAGTTCTGGAAGGAATCAATCTTGCCAAAGACCGCAGCCGCGTCACCACGACCGGCAGCTGCACGCAGTAGCTAACCGGTAGAAAATAGAGATAGCCGGTACTGTATAATAGAAGGGATGGAAAAGTGGAAAAAGCCGAGATGACAGAGGCAAAGACGGCCAAAAAAACCAAACTTGAGCGTTTTTTGCCTTGGCTGCTGGTTATTGGCGGCGCGATCGGTCTGATTGCAGCTTTTATTATTATGATCGAAAAAATCCACCTGATGCAGGACCCGAGCTTCCGGCCTAGCTGCGACCTTAATCCAGTCATCAGCTGTGGGTCTGTCATGGCCTCTGACCAGTCGAATGCCTTTGGTTTTCCAAATCCACTTATCGGCCTGATGGCCTTCCCAGTCGTTATCACCACCGGAGTGTTAATGCTGGCTGGCGTAAAACTAAAGCGATGGTACATGCTTGGGTTGCAGCTGGGGACAATCTTTGGCCTGGGGTTTGTGCACTGGCTCTTTTTCCAGAGCGTATACCGCATTGGCGCGCTTTGCCCGTACTGTATCGCCGTCTGGATCGTAACTATTACGACATTCTGGTACGTTTTGCTGTACAACATCCGCATGAGACACATTTCACTAAAAGGTAAATGGACCGCGCTTGGCAACTTCTTCCAACGGCATCATCTGGATATTCTAGTGTTGTGGTTCCTGGTAATTTTTGCACTAATAATGAACCACTTCTGGTACTACTACGGACCAAAACTGGGCTTTTAGCAAGAATCGCGCTGCACCCATAGTCACTTCGTGCTATTCTCGATGGTATGCCTACTCCCGATATAATTCAATCAAACCTATATCCTGAAGCCATCACTATTAGCGTTCCTCCCGAGACCGAAAGATTTGCAGAAGTCTCCGAGTTTGTATTCGGCTCACCCGAGATGCGTCCGAGCACCTCTGAACGGACTAATATCGAAGAACGGTTCGCGTGGGCTGGCGGATGCCTGACAAGGTTCGCCCTTTACTCATATGCAGGAGAGCTTACCGAAACACGCCGGCGTTTTGAAGACGCTCTTGAACTGGCGCCTTCTTTTGCGCCCACACTGGCCAGGGTAGGAACACTAAAAGCCTTGGATCTTTCGGCCGCGACATACCGGCGAGCAGCAGCAAGAGAAGAGGACACAGATATGCAGAGGATTCAAAGTTCTTTTATGATCGAGGCAGGGCAGGTACTTCACATGCTGGGCCGCAAACTAGAAGCCTTTAAGCACGCCAGGGGCACCGCACACATCAATCCCGTCAGTCTTGAAGATGCCGATAGCTTCGATCAGTTTACTCGTCATCGCTTAGACGCAGAACCCGGTCAACCTGCCGCGCAGGCAACGACGACGTTTCGGACAAGCCGTTCTTCAGATATCCACCCGCACTTCATAGCGGAAACCGCTTTATCCGGGAGAGGCAAAGACGTACAGGCTAGTTTTTCTTACAGTTCTGAGTCGAACGGAGGATCAGAAACACCACCGTATCTCACTGTCTCTGGAAGTTTAGCGTACGGTGAAAGTGACTTTAGGTATCAGAATACGACATTCGCCTCACTTGTCGTGGCGGGTAACAAGTTTTTACGCATGACTATGGAATTGTAGGCACACATTTCTGGTACTACTACGGCCAAAACTAGGATCTTAAACTAGTACAGCTCGTCTAGCTGCGGGATTGTGTGCACGGCAAGTTCGGCTGCCCCTTCGTGCAGATGCTGCAAAAGGCTATCGTGCGGATCTGGCTGCGGGTACGTGTACTCAACTTGGTGCTCCAGATCTGTCAAACTTACCGTCTGCACATCTTCGGGGGTGCCCTTTGGCCAATCTACTAGCGTGTTTACTCCTACATGACCCATTTTCCAGTCGGCATTGGGGTTAAGCCCATAACTGTAACGGGTAGTATGAAGGACAGTTGCTGTATCAAAACCTATCTGCACTGGAAGCTGCCGGTTCACTATCAATGATCCTTCCTTAATGCGATAAAAGATACCGTATTGGACACTTGACCACAAACAGGTATCTGTCGGGCCCAAGGGGGCATCTTCATGAAATGGGGCCTGAGGAGTCCAATGAGCCCGTACTTTTCGTTTCCAGTATAGTCCAGAGCGCTCTTGGCCGTGCTTCTGCACCCGGTCGTGCAAACTGGCGAGCTCTTGCCAGTAGGCGGCAGACGGCACGCGCTCCTGTGGCTGATTCATTGCCATACTCTACAATATTGAGCTATACTTTTCAATACCAGCAAACGGGCGCACACCCTCGCTGTGCTGAAGCCTATTTCTTGCTGGCTTGTAGAAACAAGGCAAGCAATCCAACGAGTGAGGAAGCCAGCCAAACATTATCCCGTTCATGAAGCCGGTAGTTGAAAGCTTTTTCCCACGCAGCCTTGTCGTACTGGGTGTCAAGCATCCGCTCTGCGTTTTCTCCCGAGGGATTCCTTCTGTATAGATCTGCCGCCATTTCGCGTCGCAGATCGGCCAGCCCGACATCACCCAAATAGTGAAGATAATATTCAGGCGCTTCACTGGAGCGCACGGCTTCGGCAAGCCTTGCAGCGGCGGTTTCTTCGCCGGTGTTATGGAGTGCTCTAAGATCATCCAGGAAGGGGTCTGTGCTGATAAAGGTAGGACCCTTTCTGCCAGCCACGCGTTGTTTTATACTCTGTACCGCAGGTGCGTAGCCTGCCGCTGCAAGTTGTCGCTCAATAAACATGCGCGTTTGACTAGATTCGTCGGACTGCTCCAGGAAGTCCAGTGCAGGTTGAAGAGATTCTGCGCGACCACCACCAAAAAGCATAACATGCACAAGCACTCTACTGGCTGCTGTTTCTATGTGCTCCACGAGCTTTAAAGCGTCATCGGCTTTGTTATTTCGGGCCGCAAAGCCAGCCATCTCGAACAAAGCGCTCTCGCTACGGCCATAATGCAGGCCCCCTGTTTGTTCGGCGTGGCTTTTTGCGTCTCTTGCAGCTTCTATGGCCAAGTCTAATGATCCGGCATCACCAGCCCTATAAAGCCTACCAAACAGGGTGGCGCGATTTATGATAAAAGCTCTGTCCGCGGCAGCTCGAGCGATCTGTATGGCCCTCTCGTCTCCGGACTCTACTAATTCTACGGCGCGTTCTGGCACGCCTGGCCGGATTATCGTTCTTTCTTCCAAGAAGGCTTGTCCATCGCTTGTCAATCCTAGTGCTTGCCGGGCTTTTGGGAGTGCTTTTTCATCTCCTGCTTTAAGCAGGTCCGCCCACACGCCGAAGCTATCTTCGGGAGGTACCTCAAGACTCTCTATCGCTTCATTCGCAAAGGTATGGGCTGCTTCGTGGCCTTCTGTCAGAACTAGCGCGCTGGCGATATGACCAAGGGAATAGCGCGCCATGTCGCCTGCACCCCGGGGCAGCGCAGCAACGATTTCGTCGGCAGACTGCCTAACGAGTAGAGGTATTTCAGCGAGATCACGGTTGGGAACAGGGGCATCATTCATATCCGTATATCGTATACTAAGATCTTTAAAACACAATACCTTAACCTCCGCACCAACCATAAGCAATTTCTGCTACAATAGCCTTAGAGATATTTTCGGCCATGTCCAAACCAAAACATAAAGATATTATGACCAGGAGCGCAGAGGCACCCGCTATCGTGCTGGCGCGGACCGTCCTGGCAACCCAGGTAGCCCGTGACAAAGTTATAACATCGCTGCCTAACAGTCGCGTTATCCGCAAGACAAAGGGCTATTGGCATATGCTTGGCCCCGGCCTAACCACCGGTGCTTCAGATGACGACCCCTCCGGCATCGCCACCTATTCGCAAACCGGCGCCCAATTTGGCTATCAATTTCTGTGGCTGTCGGCGTGGACGTTTCCACTTATGGCCATGGTACAAGAGATGTGCGCCCGCATCGGCCTGGTGACGGGCAGGGGACTCGCACACAATATCCGGGTGTTTTTCTCCAAGCGAGTGTTGCATGTTTGCACGGTTTTGCTGTTTGCGGCTAACACCTTCAACATCGGTGCTAACCTTGGTGCGATGGCTAAAGCAGTGCAGCTGTTGCAGCCTCAGTTTAATTTTGCCGCGCTGGTGGTCGGGTTTGCGCTGTTCAGCTTGCTGTTGCAGATTTTTACACCGTACGTACGCTACGCCAAGTACCTCAAGTGGCTGGCGCTCATTTTGTTGTCGTATATTTTGTCGTCAATTCTGGCAAACCTTAACTGGTCTGATATTGCGCGCCACGCCGTTATTCCGGATTTCTCGTTTACAAAAGAACATATTTTGATTTTGTGCGCCGTCCTGGGCACAACAATTTCTCCGTACCTTTTCTTCTGGCAAACGTCCCAGGAGGTAGAAGAGCAGATCTTGCAGGGCAAAACCACTGTGCATCAAAGGCGTGGATTTACTGATCCCAAAGATGTTAAAAGTATGCGCATTGATGTATGGTCGGGGATGTTCTTGTCCAATATTGTGATGTTCTTTATTATTGCCGCTTGCGGAGGCATTCTGTTTACCAATGGCGTAACCGAAATTACTTCGGCAGCGCAAGCGGCAGAAGCCTTGCGGCCATTCGCAGGCGATGCCACATACTTTTTGTTTGCCATCGGTATTATTGGCACGGGGTTGCTGGCTATTCCGGTTCTCGCCGGTTCCAGCTCATATGCTCTGGCCGAAAGCTTTGGCTGGAAAGAAGGCTTGTACCGCAACTTGCAGCAGGCTTACGCTTTTTACGGCGTGATTATTATTTCGATGCTGGTGGGCCTGGGCATCAACTTTATTGGCATAGACCCGATTAAGGCGCTAATTTATGCAGCGGTCGGCAACGGGCTGGTCGCGCCAATCGTTCTGTTTATGATCGTACTAATCAGTAGCAGCAAAAAGGTGATGGGGCACTGGCGGAACAAGCCATTCGTGACTTTTATCGGCTGGGTTGTCTGCGGCTTGATGACGGCTGCGGGAATCGCCGCTATCACTGTTTTGTTCACGTAACTTTGTTTACTTAACGAGAGGCTACCTTGGAAGGCCGGGCTTGTGGCCCGGATCTACTTTTCGATAATCGTGATCGCGCCCGGGTAATGTGTCTCTTCACTGCGGATAAGCACGCCGTCCTGGTATACGTGACGGCGAATGTCACAGGTCGGCTCGCTATTGCCTTGGTTTCCATTTTCGTCTGCACTGTCAGCTTCACCGCAGTCTGGGGCAAAAAGCAGAGAACGCTCAGACTCTATATCTGTAAACGGAATATTGAAGTACAAGGCACTACCACTGGACTCTTCTGGCCCTCCGTCTTTAGTCTCCGGGCAGTGGACGGCTTCAAAACGAGCAGTTGAAAGTATGGCGACAATCGTACCTGCCGCAATACCGAGCACCCATTTGCCAATACGGTCTCGGCGGGCAGCTCGTTCAGCCCAGTCTGATTGTTGGGCGGGCCCTGTTCGCTCCCCGACACTCCGTTCAATTGCAATGTGGACTTTTTTCGGAGTAGCCTCAAGCTCAACTTCGACGCCGGCCTGATCAGCATTCATACGCTCGCTGCGCATCTGATGCACATCTTTTGCCCATGATGGTGACGTCCGGGGGATAGATGTCTCAACCTCTGCCCCGGGAGTCTTGTCAGAGCAGCGCTTGCGACGCCGTACCGGAAACGGCACAAGCACAGGGTATACGGGTATGTGGTCAGTCACAGGAGGAAGCATTTCGGTTTCTATATCAGTCCGGTACGCCGTGAGGCACCGGTACGTTTCTGTTGTGAGGTACACGCCTTCTTCTTCGGGGACGGTTCGTGAAAGTTGCACGGCGAAATCAGTTTGGCGTTGGAAGGTGATAAACGTATCCATCAACTGTTGTGCCTCAGTATTCATCGCCTCAGGGTTTGCTTTGTAAGTCCTAACAAACTCGCTGGCGTTGGCAAAGCCAAGCCGACGCGCTTCAGAATCAAAAATGGCGAGCTCCCCGGCGTCAAGTACGGCTTCGTGACTGGTTGCAGCGACATTCGCTTTGCTTAGGTCTACGCCGGCCTTAGCAGCCACATCTTCAAAAAGGTCTCCAGCGAAGTTGCCATACTGCTCTGCAAATTTTTCGTTTTGGGAGTTAGGACGGCCAAGCCCTGCATTAGTACCATCAGGCCGGAACTCATCTGATGACGTGCTTTCGCGCGTTACACCGGTCACAGTCCAGCCGTCATCCTGAGCGTGCTTGATATCAAGCATAAGCGAGGTAAGCCCGTCAGGGTTAAGAGGCTGCCAAGTCGCAGGATTGCTTGACAAATCGGAGCCAAAGACATCGGGCATAAGTACAGATGCCCCTATAGACCGATTCTGCTGGCGGCCTACCTGCTTGGTGCCGATTCGCCTGGAGGAGCTGCTCATAAAAAAACGAGGTTCGTAGACCGTGGCTGTTGTGCGAGAAACTTCTACGACTTGACGGTCGCGCTCATTCTCAATGTTGAGCACAGGTGATTCACGCCCGGTAATAGCGAATACGCTGCTTGCAACGAGCGACACGCCGACTGAGGCTACAGCAGAGCCGACCTTGTGCATGCCAACATCATAATCATCTGTTCTATGAAGAGTATAGACACCTGGCCAGTGGTCAGGAGAAGGAACGGGTTGAGGTGGAGGGGTTGGAGCTCGGTTATTCACCGCTTCACATTAATCTATAGATGCGCGAATGTCAACTATGTTGCATAGGAATAAACTGCGAGTAGCCGTGTTAGTTGCTGCGGCCTACTCGTGCCTAAGCGCCTCGATAGGATCCTTGCGTGCCGCCTTTATGGCCGGTGCCGCGCCAAAGACAATTCCGATAAGCAAAGAGGTTGCCGTTGCCAGCACAATCGCCTCCCAGGAAATAACCGGCTTGAGGTCAGTGTACGCCCGAAGCGCAAACACACCGCCTAGCGAAAGTACCACACCTACGATCCCGCCAAATACGCTCAGCACGGCGGCCTCCAATACGAACTGGTTCAGAATCTGGCGGTTGGTCGCACCGATAGCCTTTCGCACCCCGATTTCGTGCATCCGCTCGGTCACCGAAGCCAGCATAATATTCATAATTCCAACACCGCCAACCAGCAGGGAAATGGCGGCTACCGCCGCGATCATGGTCGTGATCAAGCTGAGCACGTTGCTGCTTGCGTCCAGGCTTTGCTGTTGGTCCAGCACGCTAAAGTCTTTTTCTCCGCCATGGGCGCGCTGCAATTTGTAATCCAGGGAATTGATGGCCGCCTCGGTATTCTCACGCTTGTCGGGTTTTGCCAGGATGCTGTACATCTGTGTCGTGTTGCCGGTCAGTTTCTCGGCAACTTTGTAGGGGATAAAAATGGCGTTATTAAAGTTTGAGACAGGTGAAAGCGGCGTGCTCTTAAATTCATCGAACACTCCCCGTACGATAAACTGTTGACCGCGGAAGGTGAATGTTTGGCCGAGCGGCACTGTATCGTTGAACAGCGCTTGCGCCACATGCGTGCCGATGACCCCCACTTTGGCATTCTCGTCATTCGGATCGAAAAAATCGCCATATGCCACTGAGCGGTTAAGTGCTTGCGGAAGGCTCGAGTTAGTTGCCAGCACCAGACTGTTCTGGAACTTCTGCTTGCCAGACTCTACTGTTCCCGGAACCACACTCAGCGGCGCTGCCAAACGGACGTGATCCGCGGACTGGACCGTCATAAGATCGTTTTCGTTTAACCCGTTGATGCTATTGAGCCCGAACAACAGGTCGGTATTGGTTACGACTTTGCCGTTATTCTGCTGCACACTGCCCGGCCGCACCGTAATGAGGTCTTCGCCAAACTGATTGATTTGCGTAGCGACCTCACGTTTTACACCCTCACCGATTCCTACCACCATCACCACGGACACGATGCCGATGATTACACCAAGCATAGTGAGCAAACTACGCCACTTAGTGCTGCGTACGCTTGCGAACGCAATCTTCAGGTTGCCGCGCGAGAGCGTGCTCATTTCTTTGTCCTCCGGGTGCGCTTGGCTTTGGTTTTAGAGGTTTTCTTTTTACCCTTTTTTGGCTCGGCGTCCTCTTCCGTGTCCTGGTGGGACTTGGTGCTTGAACTATCTGGTACGTTTTTCATTAGCACCGAAACGCCGGCCAGGTCATCTTCTTCGGTTTTGGTTGGCACCGTAAACATGATCTTCTTCGCTGTAGCGGCAACCTCCCCAATGGCAGTCTGTTCGTCGTGGATGACCGCGCCGTCGTGCATGTACACAACCCGGGTCGCATAGCGGGTGAGTTCGGGGTTGTGCGTCACAAACAAAATCGTATTTCCCATTTTATGGATGTCGCTAAGGAGTTCCATGACCAAACGGCTGTTGCTGCTGTCTAGGTTGCCTGTCGGTTCATCGGCAATAATAATTGAGGGGTTGTTAATCAGCGCCCGCGCAATTGCCGCGCACTGCGCCTGTCCGCCGCTGAGATGCCGCGGATAGAAAAATTCGCGGTCACGGAGCCCCACGCGTTCCAGTATGTTGCGTGCTTGCTTAGTGCGCCGCCCGAGCGATGTACCTTTGTAGACCAAAGGCAAGGCGACATTCTCTAGCACCGTCAAACGGGGAAGCAGATTAAAGGATTGGAACACGAATCCCACCGTATCGCGCCGGATTTTAGCCCGTTGTCCGGTGCGTAGTTTGGAAACATGGCGTGTCCGCAAGATGTATTCGCCGTGCGTGGGCCGATCGAGCAGGCCGATCAAATTCATAAGCGTGGACTTTCCGCAGCCGCTGGGGCCCATCACAGCCACGAACTCGTTTTCTTCAATAGTCAGGTTGACTTCGTCGAGTGCAAGAGTGGTTGCGTCGCCGAAGCCGTACAGTTTGCTGACGTCCTTGAGTTCGATGAGTGCCATTAAAAACAGTGTAAACTTATTTTTGCCATCATGCCAAGGTGTTTTCGTAGTAATTTCTGCAAATTTTGAGTTATAATTACGGAGCACTGTTTATTGGAGAGATGCAAGAGTGGTTGAATTGGCACGCCTGGAACGCGTGTGTGGCAGCAATGTCACCCAGGGTTCGAATCCCTGTCTCTCCGCCAGATTACCAGATCATAAACCCAGGCCAAAGGATACATATGAGCACCGTCAATGTCCCCAGCATCTACGTCATATTGCGAAAAGACGATAAGATTGCTTTTATTCTTAGAACGAACACGGGCTACAAAGACGGCTCCTATACGCTTCCGGCCGGACATGTTGAAGAGGGCGAAAATTACCGCGCAGCTGCTGCCCGCGAAGCCAAGAAGAAGTGGGGATTGCTATCGCGCAGCAGGATTTACAGCATGTCTATACGATGCAGCGCTACGAAGAAGCTAATGGCGATATCCGGGTAGATATATTTTTCGAAGCAGGGAAGTGGGAAGGCGAGCCGCGCAATATGGAGCCGGAAAAACACGGCGAACTCGCTTGGTTTCCGGCAAATAATTTGCCTCTGGACAAAATCATGGACTACCAGGCCGACAGTCTGCTGGCGATTGCCCGCGGCGAGTCGTACGCCGAGCGCGGCTGGTAGCAGGTGGCTGTGCTATATTTGATGTATGGCAACAAAAAATGAAACTCCGTCGTCTGCAAGCAAAAAATCGCAGGCGGGGCGCGCAGGTAATGCACGCAAGATATTTTTATTAACACTAATCGCCTCACTCAGCATCAGCGCCCTGATCGCTATCACTATATTTATGAGTGGCGAGTTTGGCGACACTCAGGGGAAAGTGTTGTTTACTACGCTGGCAATAGGCGTGTACAGCCTGACCGGTTTATGTTGTACAAGCTTATATGACAGGCAGCGGTATGTTGTGCCGGCCTCACTGGGGATTATCGCTTCGGTGGCCGCGTTTATAATTGCGCTGCTGTCGATATGGGGAGATCAATTTATTGAGGCAAATTGGCGACTCCTGCTGACTTCACTTGTGGTTGCCGTATCCTTGGCGCATGTCTCACTTTTATTACTCATCGAAACGGCTAAACGCAGCACGCAATATGTGCGGGCGCTAACGTTTGGCTGCATTGCTGTGGTCGCCGGACTGCTTATTTATCTGATATACGGCGGAAGCGATGGTGATTCGAATGTGCTCATCCGGCTAATAGGCACGTTCGCCGTGCTGGATGTACTAGGTACCATCCTGACACCGCTGCTCCGTAAAATTGAGTCGTAACCCGTCGTAGTCGTAGCTGGGTTCTGGAATCGGCCTAGCTGGCGCCGACGAACGTGCCGATGGACTGGCCCTGCACTGCACTTACCAAGTTGTCACTTTTGTCAGGATTAAGCACGATGAGCGTCATGTGCTGCTCCATAGCCAGACCAAGCGCAGCTTTGTCCATCACTTTGATCGCTTCGCTTTCGAGGGCTGATTGGATGTCGATTTTATCGAACAGCTTGGCGTCAGGGAATTTTTTGGGGTCTTTGTCGTATACGCCGTCGACTTTGGTGGCTTTGATGACCGCTTCGCAGTCAAGCTCAAGCCCCAGACTGACAGCAGCAGTAT
>Ga0075367_10000016_pt1 | contig 35131 bp, 33 predicted proteins | sample EndMethybrTD3032_FD_71399 | JGI IMG/M metagenome (GOLD analysis project Ga0075367, IMG submission 71399) | Populus endosphere microbial communities from Tennessee, USA - Endosphere MetaG P. TD hybrid TD303-2 | ecosystem: Host-associated > Plants > Roots > Endosphere | place: USA: Tennessee... | reverse complement strand
CAGTGGTAGTTACGGGGGCTGGCGGAGGCGTCGTTACGCCGTTTAGGGAGAACCATTCGAAGCTGTCGACATAGGCGGTGATGCCCGAGTTGGCGGTTGTGTAGACTTGCAGGCTGGCCTTTTTAACATTCGCAGAGCTTGGCTGGTAGGTGAAGTTTTCTTTCTTGGCAATAGGGGCGGCTTCGGCCTTCTTCCACTGACCACTGATCCAATTACCACTCGCATCATACTCGTCGATGTAGTAACCAAGTTCGCCGGAAGTGCGGGCGGTCAGGTTAAGGAAGCTTTTCAACATGTACGTGTCGGTGCTGGTTACTGGGATTTTTGGCGAGAACAAGAAGTTGTTGCCAGTTCCAGCCGTCATTTTAACCGAGTTAGCTGCTTCGGGCAGGCTGCCGTTATTGGTGCTGTCCGCGACAACGCCGGTCGGGTTGTTGGTCGTCCAGCCGTCATTAATACCATTTGCCAGATTAGGGTTTGGCATGGCGTTGATATCGCTCTTTACAAAACCATCCTTTAGATTGACGTTGCGAATTTGTGAAGCTTTGGATTTAGCGTACGCAGCGATTTCGTTCAGCTTGCTGGTGGCGTATTCGTAGTTGTTAGGGTCGGTGCTTGGGGTCACCTTAATTTCGTGGAAGGTGAGCACCAGCCACTGGTTGTTGGCGATAGCCTGGTCGATGCGGGTCTTTACTTGTGCAACTGTAACACCTTCCTGGACCTGCATGTTGTTCATCAGCAAGTCGTTGTAAGACCAAATGTTGTTATCAACATCGTGAAATCCCCGGTGACCTTCGTATACTTTGGCGATTTGGGCAAGGACGGCGTTGTTGTAATCGCCATAAGGAGTAGCCATTGTCTTGGCATCGATGCCGTGGGCGGCCAGGGCTGCTTTACTGGAGACCAGCTCCTGCTCGACCTGGGCGGGCGTCAGGGTGAAGTTTTGGCCTTCACCGGCATCGGCGCTAGCCAGAAGCGGGTGGGTTGCGGTGTGAGAGCCGATTTCCCAGCCGTACGTGTTCTGCATGGCCTGGATCTCTGCCCACGTCATGTAGTTTTTGTCGTCACCGGCACGGCAGGTGTTTGGTGCGACCATGCCGACACAGTCGGTAATTACATATGAGGTGCCGGTCAGGCCGTTGGCGGCCAGCGTCGGGGCTACCTGGCTATATACACTCTTGAAACCATCGTCAAAAGTAAAAGAAATCTTAGCTTCCGGAGCGGCATTTTTAACCGCGGCAAACGCCTTAATAGGCGTGCTCAGACTAAGCGCCAACACCGGCAGGGCCAATAGTGCGACCGTAACAGCACGCTTTAAAGTTTGTAGTAGACGCATAAAGAAGTCTCCCTGACGTTACTGGTTAAGTGATGCCTGTCCCGAAAAACACGTAATCTAGTGTCCATATATATCACCTTATTGTCATAATTGCAACTCTTTTTGTTTATTCTACAGAGGTTTAATCTTCTAGTGTTTTTCGTATTGCTTCCACGGCTGGAGTGGGCTGCATGGCCTGGTCCCACAGGAAATCCTGGCCATTTTGCAGCGAGCCGTCGTCATCCCGCCACATGTTGTAGCGGTCGGATACGCCCCAGGTCGTATACGAGACGCAGCTGGGCAAGTCGAGACAGGTTTTGAGCACTTTGCTGTATTCGTCTGCCTGGACGGTTTGGCCGTCGTCAGTGTATACGTCGATTTCAGAGATACGTGATTGCAAACCCAGTTGCTCCAGTGCCTGAATGTGGGCGCGCAACACATCGGTAGGGATGCGGTCAGCCTGTTCGTACACATGCGCCTGGAACCCGACGCCGTCAATTGGCACGCCCTGCTGTTTTAGGCGTTTGACCAGGGAGTAAAACGTATCCCAGCGCTCGCCGTCCTGCTCTAAGCCATAGTCATTTATGAACAGCTTGGCGTCCGGATCGGCTTCGTGCGCCGCGCGGAACGCTTTGGCAATATAGTCTTCGCCCATGGCACGGTACCAAACGTGGTCGCGCAGTTCACCGCCGCCTTGGTAGAACTGTTCGTAGTCGGCAATTGGTTCGTTAATGACGTCCCAGGTAGAGATTTTGCCTTCGTACCGGTCCACAACTTTGGCGATATGGCCCAGCATGACTTGTTGGACGTGCTGCTTGTCTTCTGCGGTGGCCGTCGGGAGCTGCTGCACCCAGACCGGATTCGCCTCACCGAATACCAGTGTATGCCCGTGGACACGGATGTTGTGGCGCCGGGCCAGATCGACAATAGCATCGGTTTCATGGAAATCATAGGTGTCTGCGGTGGGGTGGACAAACTGCCACTTTAGGGCGTTCTCGGTCGTAAACGAGCCGAAGTTACCGCCGAGCGCGACCTGGGCGTACTCGTTGTCTGTTGCGAGCGGTCCAAGCGCTACTGCCGCGCCCAAAGTAAAGCTGCGCCGCCGGTCACTAGCCAGCTCCTGCAGGCCGCGCCTATCGTGGCGCCAGGAGTGTGAATCCCAGATGTTGAGGGTTGAGCTGTCGACAATCTCGAGGTCGGCGTCTCCCAAGCGTTCGGCCCGCAGGCTGGTTAGTAGCCAGTCGGACTCTTCGGCGGCCGCCCCAAACCAGACGGTGCCGCTTGTAAGCAACGAGCCTTCGGGGATGTCTCCCAGCCTTGTCTTATTTACGAAGATGCTGATGAGTCCGTTCTTTCGGATAATCTCAAGATCCCTTGAGGTACCCGATACTGCGGCGTCATCAAGGGGGAATTCCTTGAGCGGCGCGGCCTGGTTGTTTTCCCAGACTTGTACGAGCAGGCGATTACCATCGAACACCAGGTGCAGCGCCGCACGTTCGTACCGGAATTCGTCGAAGATAATTGGGGCTTGGCCATACAAGCTAAATGAGGCCTTGCCACGGACGTCGCGAAGTTTGGCACGGATACCAAAGTCGCCTTTGGTGCGCAAATGTGCGCCATATAAGTTGACCGGCGGATTAGGCTGGCCGCCTGATCCATCCTGCTCTACGATCCGGAAGGGAATAGGACGGATACGCAGGCCATCGTCTTCCCGTTCAGACCCGGGCAGCGTGAACCAATCTTCATGCCATCTGGAGATAAGTTCGGACTTATCCTCGACTTCGCGGGTTTCCTGATAGGCGTGCGTTTCGGCCTCGCTCTTTTTTAGCTGCCACAGCGCTGCCGAGCCGATGATGATGCCCAAAAAAACCATTGCGAGGCCAAAACTCGCCCAAATCCGGGACGGGCGCAAGGCTGCGAACCGCTTTTTAAGCCGTTTTTTGGTATAGATACGCCGATTAGAACTTCGGTACTGCATGTGTAGCCACTCCTCTGTACGTTGTCATATAGTATACACTAATGCGCAAGTGAGTATGCCAGCGAATGTCGTTAACGGAGGAGATTTTTAAATGCGGATGCACCGATGCCCAGCACGGCGACGGCCGAGGGAAGCTCTCGTTTGAGGTAGCCCGGAGAGAGGCTGTTAAAACGCTTAAGCGCTTTCAGCCGCCCCCATGTAAGGCTAGCTAACTCTTTCGGGTTTAGGGTAACTTCCGGCCGCTCGGTACATAGGCCCAATATCGGGACAACACTTATGTCCCCAGGTAACCTGGTTCGGCGTTGTGTGGATATTTCGCCAGCGTAAAACGCCACCAGGCCAAACATCTCGGCCGTAAAACCGCATTCAGTTTCGAACTCTTCCCGTAGGGTATGTGCTATGGGGTCAAAGTTAGGGTTCGGCGGGCCGATAGGCTTTCCGGTCTCCGGATGAAGCGTGGCAGGGTCGTGGGGAGTATCGATGTAGCCGGTAACACCGTTGAAGCTGCCGATTATGCCATCGCCGCTGGCACGTTCTACCAGCATAATTTCCGAAACCTCACTGGGGCCGTACTCCCAGATCTCTTCCGGAGTACGCCAGGGGTCGTGCAGTAGTGTTGCATTGAGTGCATACGCGCGAGTGACATTCTTGCTATGGTAGTTGACCTGGTGCCCATTTTCGTCAGGATAACGCGACAAATCTTTCGTCTTTTCTATAAGTTCAGCAGTGAAATTCGGCAGGTAACCAGCCTCTGGATAGATAATCATGACGCTATTTTACACGAACGAAAGCAGAAAGTATGTGACGTAACCATAAGCGTATAGCTATATATACTTTACAAAAAGTCAAAAAAGTGTATAATGCGGCTCAGTTGCCCTTCAAACAGAGAGACTGTTTCCAAGGACGCGAGTATAAATCAAAGGGAGACACTACGATGTACGTACAAGGTGTACAACATGTTGCAGGTGGCGCATTGCCAAACACTGGTGATAGCTGGTTGCTAATGGCTGCCGGTATTGTTACCGCAGTTGCAGGTGTAGCAATTATTGTTACAACTGTAGCCTTCATGATTGCCAAGAAGGCACACAAAGCCTAGGGATTCCTTAGGCTTAAACAAAGGAAAGGCCTGCGAAAGGTAGAAGCGATGAAAAAACAACGCATCTTACTGATCGCAGGCTTTTGTTTTGTCTTGATTGGGGCGGGCATCAGCTATGCGCCGTTTATGGACTATCTTCGGGGTAAGCAAGTTGCTGCGCCGCTGAACGGCTCGTTCTCATCTGTTGTCAGTGCTGAGGCTGCTCCCGCACCAAAACCTGCCGCGAGCCAAGTAGTTAGCGGCAAGCCTATCCGTTTGCAGATCCCATCAGTTGGTGTCGATCTGACTGTTGCTGAAGGGAAGTTTAACGCCCAGTCCAAAACCTGGACGCTATCTAATGACAAAGCGCACTATGCCGTAAGCGCGCCACTTGCTAATAACAGCGAGGGCAATACTTTCATATATGGGCACAACCGTAAGGGCGTGCTAAAAACATTGAACCGTATTAAAGCTGGGGCTGAAGCGGTTGTGACTACAGATAACGGTCACGCCTTTACCTACACCTTCAAGGCTGCATACGAAACTGATCCGAATGACGACTCTTTATTTGACTACAAGGGCGCACCTATTCTGACCGTACAGACCTGTTCCGGCCTGCGTTTCGAGAATCGCCAATTATTCACCTTTGCCTTCGAAAAAGTTACCTAAGGAATTCCGAGAGAGACCGTATGACCGAAACACTTTTTTACTTATTTATCGCTATTGGCGTTATTAATATGGCCCATGTCGGCCTGTATATTGGTGGCGCGAATGTGTACGACATGTGGCAGCTGCGCCGTCGCAGTGCCAGTAAAACCGCGCCGCGCCGTCGAACCAAGCGGCCACTGCTGACCGTTATTGTTCCAGCGCACAATGAAGAGCTGGTGATTGAGCGCTGCCTGGATTCTATCCGGCGTAACACGTACCGTAAAGTCGAAGTAATTGTGCACAACGATGTCAGCTCGGACGGGACTGCCCGGCTGGTGCGCGGATACGCCAAGCGTTACCCGAAATTTAGTCTTCGGCTGGTGAACCGCCGCAAGCGGTCTGGCAAGGCTGGCGGGATGAACTACTGCACCCGGCATCATGTCAAGGGTGATCTGGTCATGGCGCTGGATGCTGATTGTATTTTGCAGCGGAATGCCATCAAGCGCACTGTTGACTATTTTGATGACCCCAAGATCGTCGGTGTTGCGGCTAATGTCCGCTTGCTGGACGAGCGGACCATCCTTGGCATTTTGCAACGGTTTGAACATCTTATCGGCTACCGCGCCAAAAAGTTCTACACCATGACTAACAGCGAGTTTATCGTCGGCGGCGTGGCCAGCACCTACCGCCGCGAAATCCTGCAAAAAGTCGGCTACTACGATACCGATACGACCACCGAGGACATCGGTCTGAGTATGAAAATCGTGGCGCTCGGCAACCGCGATCACCGCATCGTGTACGCCTCGGACGTCGTCGCCATGACCGAAGGTGCACACGGCTTCCGTGCTCTGTTTAAACAGCGTTACCGCTGGAAAATGGGCGGTCTGCAGAATCTGCTCAAGCACGCCTATCTGATTGGCAAAGTTCAAAACGGCCGCTACACCCGCAGCCTAACGTGGTACAGGATGCCGATGGCATTCGTCAGTGAGGTGATGCTATTGGTGCAGCCGGTCGTGCTTACTTACGTTGTGATTCTGAGCTTGCAGGCGCACACGCTCAATATGTTCTTTGGCGCATATATCCTTTTGACGCTGTACACCTTGTGGACGATCTTGCCGGACGAGCACAGCACCTGGCAAAGCAAGCTTAGCATGGCGGCCTACGCGCCCATCCTGTATTTCTTGTTTTATATTATGGACCTGATCCAGGTGGTTTCCCTGGTGCGCTGTTTGGCGCATCCCCGCCAGCTGGCGCGCCGTATCAAGCATGATGCTACCTGGATTTCTCCAGAGCGGCTAGGGCAGCAGGTCAAGTTTTCGTAAAAACGTAGGTGCTATAGTGGAGTACTATGTCAGAGCAACAGTTTACACCGTCCCAACTACCTGAAATGCCAGCAATACCTGGTACAACTTTTTTGGACGCAGCCGTAACACGCCGCCGGTTTTTGTCCGGTCTGGTCGGGGTCGGAGCTGTTTTGGCAAGTCCGGGACTCGCGGCATGTACTTTTGAAGACACGGAGGGCGCCGAAACCAAAGCTCCCGAGTCCAGCGAGCTGCCGGGACTGGCCGAGATGGACACATCAAAAGAGGTTGATTTGCTTAAAGCTGGTACCTGGGACTTTATGCCCGGTGCCGAAAAAGTAGGCGGCGCCCTTCGTATCTCGCGCACTGGTCTGGCTGTCCTGAAACTTAACGAGGGAGATGCTGGCCGGCCGCCAAAAAGCCCCCAGTACGAAGCGAACCCACCTGTTAACTTGTTCGGGGCGCACTTGGAGATGAAAGACTCCGGCGGCGTAGGGATCCGCGCCCGGCTTTCTGATGTAAAAGGCGGTGCTACGCTATCGTTCCTGGCGTCGCCTACTGTCCGGTTTGACGAGCGTTTAGAGCGCCAATCCGGCCTGGACATACGGGTTGATGGCAGCAAAGCGGTCGTGTCGCTCTGGAATGGTACTGGCCCTGCGCCTATCTCATCCGAGGAATATGACCTGGGCGAAAACGCCTCTAATTACGAAATAACAGTTGCACAAACAGACGAGGGTTTAAGGGTGGGAATCAACAATACGGGTGTTCGCATTCCTGCCGGGGCCTTTGAAAACCAAATCTGGTTTGGTTTGGACTCGGACGGCAGCTTTACGCTTGAAGAGCTCACTGCCTACCCAGCCAACGGGAACGAACTTTCCATGGTCGATACCACCAAAACGTTGCTTGAGCTAAAGCCAAGCGGAAACGGCCTGAAAGATGTCGCCAAGGCGCACGGACGCGGCGATAAAGCTATCGGCACGGCCATCGATCTGGTCGAGCTGGTGGCTAATCCCGAGTATGCCCAATTTGTTGTGGATAACTTCAATCAGCTGGAGCCATCGATGCTGGCCAAGTTCCAGGCGCTTCAGCCTGAACAAGGTAAGTTCGAATTTGCTGAGCTTGATGCCCTGGTGCAGTTCGCCAATGCGCACGGTATGCGTGTGCACGGGCATGCCTTGGCGTTTACCGAGGCGTATCCGCAGTGGCTGCACGATAAACTGAACGACCCAGCAACTACCGCCGAAGATGCACGCAAGATTTTGGTGAACCACGTAGAGACGGCAGTCGGCCGCTACAACGGCAAACAGGGTCGTGGCCTGATCGACTCCTGGGACGTCGGCAACGAACTGTTCGACCCAGAGAATTGGGGTGAACTCAACAAAGAAAGCATCTGGTACAAGAAAATTGGCCCGGACTATATCCAACTTGCTCTTGAAACAGCACGGCGTATGCACCCAGACCTCAAAATGTACATAAATGACTGGGGTGCTGAAACGGATGACGATCGATTTGACGCCGAGAGAGGTCTTGCGGCACAGCTTAAAGCCGCAGGCGTCGAGATTAACCTCGGCTTCCAAGCGCATATCGATGAGGAAACGCTCGCCGACGAAGACGCTATCAATGACCTACGCAGCGGCATGCTCGATGATAAGTTTGCCGTTCTCGCTGAGCAGGGCGTCGGAGTGCGCATTGCCGAAGCTAGTGTCGCCGGTGGTGATACCAACCCCGAGCTTCAAGCCGAGGTATACGAAATTCTCGTCGGTGCCATAATGCGCGCCCCGAATGCCGCCGGCTTCAATTTGTGGGGTGCAGCAAATAGCGAAAAGATATTCAGTTACTACACTGGCAGCGGCTACAACGAAGACCCTGGCAATGATGCTCCGGTGGTGCAAGGAAAAGACGGCAAAATTCAGGGCCGGCCGGCGTGGGCGGCAATCGAGAGGGCTATTGCTGCGTAGCGAGTCGCTTCAGGGAGATGGCCATACAGCCCAAGTACTAGTCCTCCCTCGCTTCGCTCAGTCTGGAGACGTACTTGTCTTGCACGGCCATCTCCCTTACGCTAACTGCTACATCTGTAGACTAACTGCTACATCTCGTGGAAAACCTGGATGCTCGCGCCTAAAGAGTTGAGCCGTTCAGCCAAGTCTTCGTATCCGCGGTTGATGGTGTAGACATTGCGCAAGGTCGAAATTCCTTCGGCGGCCAGCATGCCGATCAGCAGCAGGCTGGCGGGGCGCAGCGCCGGCGGACAAACCACATTTGCTTTCGAAAACTTAGTCGGTCCCTGGATATACAAACGGTGCGGATCGGCCAGCTCGACTTGCATCCCGACTTTGGTCATCTCGGTATAGTAGATGGCGCGGTTTTCGTACATCCAGTCGTGGATGAGCGTGCGGCCGCGCGCCAGGGCCGCAATGGGCACGAAGTATGGAAGATTGTCGGCGTTCAGCCCAGGGAAGGGACGGCTGTAGATTTTGTCGCCCAGCGCGCGCAGTTCGCCATTGTGTTTGTGGATGGTAAGGTCGACCAGATCGGTATGGCCGTTGTCTGCTTTGTAGCGGTCGGTACGGCTGACTTTTAGCCCCATCTTCTCTAATTTAAGGAGTTCCAGCTCCATAAATTCGATCGGCACGCGCCGGATAGCGATGCTGGAATTGGTTGCGACTGCCGCCGCCGTAAAGAACATGGCCTCAATCGGGTCCTCGGCAGGCGAGTAGCTGACATTCTTTTTGATGCTGTCGACTCCGCGGACGCGCAGTGTCGTGGTTCCGACGCCATCGATTTTAACGCCTAGTTTACGCAGGAAGAAACAGAGGTCCTGAATGGCGTAGTTGGCACTCGCCAGCTCGATAATCGTCTCTTCGGGGACGCGCGCAGCGGCCATCAAGGCGTTTTCGGTCGTCGTGTCGCCGGATTCGTACAGAACAATGCGGTTGGCAGGTTTTTTCTTGACGCTAATTTCGTAATGTCCGGTTGTAGTAAAGATGTCAACGCCGAACTCCTCCAGCGCGAACCAGTGCGGCTCAACCGAGCGGCGGCCAAGTTTGCAGCCACCCGCGTATGGGATTTTAAACTCTTTATAATCGTGCAGCAGCGGCCCGATCATCATCAGAACCGAGCGGGTCTTGCGGGCGGCTTCGGCGTTCAGCTCGTCCAGCTTCAGCTTGGCAGGACGGCGGATTTCCAGGTCGTTGCCGTTCGTCCACTTAACTTGTACGCCGATGCTTTCGAGCACCTCGATGATGCGGAAAACTTCTTCAATGCGCGGAAACTTCGTAAATTTGGTGATGCCATAGTTAAGCAGGCTGGCGCATAGTAGTCCTACGGCCGCGTTTTTGCTGGTCTTAAGCGTAATTTCGCCGTGTAGTTCGTGGCCGCCCTCGATACGGAGGTTAACACCAGTGCCGCTGAGCGAAATGAGCTGTTTGTTCAGCACATCGCTAATGCGCCCGAGCGTTTCCAGGCTCAGGTTTTGCTTACCATGCTCCATCCGGTTTACGGCGGATTGGCTGGTGCCGAGGCGCTTTGCGAATTCAGCTTGCGTAAGGCCGCGCTCTTGCCTGATCTGAGCTATTAAATGTCCGATTTTTTCATTTGGTGTATTCATATCGAGCAAAGTATATCACATCTGATATAAAAGCAATAGCATGTCCAAGGCTAGTAAAAAGATTTATCGCGGTCCTGGGGCTTTCTTCCAGGTTTCCAGCGCAGTAGCTACCAAATGCTTGCAGAACCGGGCGCGGTTAGAGGCGCAGGTGCAGTGCCATTTCAGTCCGGTGGGCGTGGCTTCAAGTACAGAAGTGCGCCTGCCGGTGGCGGGAGTTTCTACGAAAGCAGTGACTTTCATAGGTGTAAACTCGGTAAATTCAACCCCGTGTATATCGACAATTTCCTGGCCGTGCAGAAAATCCGAAGGTGTGGCCAGCGCTTTGACAGTTTCTTCATTGGCAAGGTCTGCTACGGAGTTCATATGTATAAAGTGTAGCATTTTTTCAGAGTCTATACCCGAAAAACCAATCACTAGCCCCCCACTTCGCTCAGTCCGGAAACGTTCTTTTATGGGTATAGACTCCATCCTCCTACCTGCTACAATAAAAGCATGATCTAGCGAGTTCCCGTATACTATGTTTAAAGATGTGTAAATCTCTTGCACGAGTTTGATGAGTAGAGGGGAATTCCAATGAACGATACAGAAATTGAAGAGCTAATTAAGGCCGAAACAGCCCGCCAGCGCGACGGCCTGGAGATGATTCCAAGCGAAAACCACACCTCCGGTGATGTTTTGGCTGCGCTTGGTTCGCGCCTGACCGACAAATACTCGGAAGGCTATCCGGGCATGCGCTACTACGGCGGCTGCGAATTTGTTGATAAAATCGAGAATCTGGCGCGCGACCGGGCCAAGGCGCTGTTCGGTGTTTCGCATGTGAATGTACAGGCGTACTCCGGCTCGCCCGCCAATCTGGCTGTGTACTACGCGCTGGTCGACCCGGGCGATACGGTGATGGGGCTTGAGTTGTACTTCGGCGGCCACATGACGCACGGGCTTAAGGTCAACTTTTCCGGCACTTTATATCATTCGGTGCAGTACCAAACCGGCAAAGACGGGTTTTTGGATTATGATTCTATTGCCAAGCTGGCCCGCGAGCACCGCCCGAAGCTGATTGTTGTGGGCGCCACCGCTTATCCGCGCATTTATGACTGGCAGCGCCTGCGCGACATTGCCGATTCATGTGACGCATTTTTGCTGGCAGATATTTCGCACATCGCGGGGCTGGTGGTCGGAGGGCAGCATCCTTCACCGGTCGGCATCGCCGATGTTGTGATGACGACTACGCACAAGACCTTGCGTGGCCCGCGTGGCGCGCTGATTATGTGCAATGGCAAACCATCGAACCCCCTTAAAAAAGTTCCCCGTACGCGGGAAAACTTGCCCACCTTGATTGACCGGGCGATTATCCCCGGACTGCAAGGCGGTCCACATAACCATCAGACGGCGGCGATTGCGGTGGCCCTACGCGAAGCGGCGCAGCCGGAGTTTAAGGATTACGCCGCCCAGATCGTAAAAAACGCCAGGCGGCTAGGTGACCGCTTAAGCGAAAAAGGTTACGAACTGGTCACTGGCGGCACCGATAACCATCTGCTGCTCGTTGACCTGACAAACAAGGGCGTGGTTGGTAAAGATGCCGAGGTCGCCCTAGGCCTGGCCGGCATCACTGTCAACAAAAATACGGTTCCTTTTGATCCGCGTCCACCGTTTGACCCGAGCGGGATCCGTCTAGGCACACCGGCGCTAACCACGCGCGGCATGAAAGAAGCCGAGATGGACCAGGTAGCCGATTGGATCGACGCGGCAATTACCACCAATGGCGATGTCGCGGCGCTCGCTAAAATCGAGACGGAAGTCAAAGATTTTGTACGCGCGTTTCCACTGCCTAGCTAGAGAAAACGAGTCTTATGACTGTAGGTCAAGGTGGCTCCTGCCATCGAGTATTGATCGGAAGTCTGTGGGCCCCGGTATGCTGTCGCTGGGCAAATTTTCGATCGGACTGGTAACTACAGAATACCCCACGCCCAGGTGCTCCGGCAGAGCCCATACACCAGAGGACTGGCCCACGGCGCCGTCTGTAAGTTGAGGCAGCGGCTCCAAGGCATGCTCCATTTCGGTAGCGAGAGTAGACGCAGTACCCCCAAGTACAAGCGTAGCCTCGGCAGGAGGAGTGTCCAGTGGAGGGATGTTCGGGAGGGCAAGAGGTTGCTGGTCAGAGGTGACAGTTGTAGCTTCTGCCGGGTTTACGAACATGTCTAAGGGAGTAAACCCAGTGACTGCTCCAACGATCTTGCTGGGACGCACAGGGCGCTTAGTGGGGACTACCATTGTGGTTTCAGCTGGAGAAGGCTGTTCATTAGAGGCTGGGAGCTCTGGCGGCGATGGCGGGCTGGCCTCGGAGGTGGCAGCTTCGGTAGCGGGCGGCGCAGCCACAGAAGGCCGGATGCCGAGGTTGCGCAACCCTCTGAGGACGCGTTCCAAAAATGCTCTTCCTTCAGTCGCAGAACTGGGCATTACGGCCTCGTCAAGAGGGCCGGCATTCACCTTGACTTTTTCGACTTTTTTTGCGTCGAGAGTAATTAAGCCCCGGTGGACACGACGCAGCGTTGACGGATCGTTATCGACGGGCGCTCTTAACGCTTCGACCATATGATCCAATGGAATCTTTACGGTAGGAGGGCGTACGCCCTGCGCATGTTGTTCGCTGATAAAAAAATCTGATTCCAATCCCATCTTTGCTCCTTGTTCTACCTTAGCCGCTAAAAATACCGTGCCATTATTAGCATGGTTTAGCTTTATATGCAACCTTATATTGTAGGAAGTAATTCCGGCTCTTGTTCTAGTTCAATACCAAACATCTGCTGGACAGTATCAACGATTTTTTTCTGGAACTGCAATAGCTGTCCCGCCGAGGTCGCACGCTCGTTAACCAGCACCAGGCACTGTGCCGGCCATGTGCCCATACCCGTTTCGGGGTCGTGGAAATCTTTGAATCCGGCTTGTTCGAGCAGCCACGCGGCAGGGATTTTTATCCGGCCATCTTCGGTCGGCCAGCCCACAATCCCGGGATGGTCGGCTTGCAGCTGGGTGAATTCCGCCTCGTCAATGATAGGGTTGGCAAAAAATGAGCCATTGTTCGCCACCTTGACCGGGTCCGGGAGCTTACTGCGGCGAATGGCGATGACTGCTTCGCGGGTCATCTGTGGCGTGGGGTTAACGATGCTGTGCTCCTCGAAATAAGCTTGCAGCGCCCGGTAAAACGGTGGCCCTGGACTCCCATACAACAAATGCAGCGTAACGGATGTAATGAAAAATCGTCCCCGGTCGGTTGTCTTGAACCGGCTGGTGCGGTACCCGAAGGCGCAGTCCATCGCGGGAATATTCACAAATTGCTTCAGCTGATGGTCGTACGCTTCGACGCTCACCAGCGTATCGGCGATCTCTTGCCCATAAGCACCGACATTTTGGACCGGTGTTGCCCCGGTGGTGCCCGGAATAAGGCTGAGCGCCTCGATGCCAGTAATCCCTTTTTCGGTTATGCGGGCAACGGTATCGTCCCAGTTTTCACCTGCGCCAATGGTTACGTAATAATTTTCGTTGTCCTCGTTCTGTTCCTCGAACAGCATAATTTTATTGACCATGATGAGGCCGGGGAAGCCTTCGTCACGCCAGATGATGTTGCTCCCGCTGCCGATCATCATGACGGGCAGGCTGCGCTGTTCAGCCCATTCAATAGCCTCAACCAATTCGTGGCGGTCGTGGACGTCGGTCAGGTAAGCGGCCGTACCACCGAGCCGCATAGTGGAGTGTAGTTTAAGTGGCACGTTTTGCAGGATATCCATGCGGAAATTATAACGCACGTGGCAATGCTAATGCTTGTGATTTGGCACGGACGTATTATAATCGAGTCGACCAAAGGAGAAAAAATGCCCAGAAAATACCCAGAACACTTCAGGCTGCCCACAGATAGTACACTCAAGCATTATAAAGTCGGGCGTGAAGCAGGGCTTGTTGATGCGGGTGACGAGATACTGCGCTCGTTCGCCGAGGACATTCCTGTTGATGACATCCGTCACCCTGCCGTCCAGGCTATAGACGCGAGGCTGCGTAGAGCCGCACGCATGGTAGACGATGCCGGGTATCCTGTCGAAGGCTTAAGCGCGGTCCAGATTGGCGAAGCAGTGCGCATGTCTTTGGTGACAGCGCCCGCAGAGCTGCGCGATCCAGCTGGCCCCGACCGGCAGTACCTGACGATTATAAACGGCACGATCAAAGAAGTTGAGGGAGCGCCCATGGGTGATCCTACGCCACATGGCTGCCATTCTATGAATGAGGTCTTCACGAAACTGCAAGTCCCCGACCAGCACATCTTAACGGGATATAATCTTTTGGGTGAGCCAGTTTCATACGACCGCAGCGGCTTTGAAACAGACGTTGACTGGCATGAGTTGTGGCATGAAGCCGGACGCCGGGCTGGCAACATCGCAATGGAAGAGGATGTGCAACTAGACTGGCGTCCGCCAGAGCTTAAACAGGCGTACCGCGACTTCTTTGGCGGTGAATTCGGTTTCGGCAAGAACCCAGACTTGCCGGATTGGGCACTTACCTACGCAGAAGACCAGTACCAAGCCCTTGAAATGAATGAGTTCAGGCTGGCTGACTTTTTACGGGAATAAACTAACTAGGTACCGGTAAACATCCACTTGCACCTTTTACAGAGAGACGCTACTATAAAATCATGAGTGAGAAGCAGCAAGAACAGCCATTTAAGAAGCTGGGCGATAAATTGAAGACGATTCGCCAAAAACTACACGAAAGCGTGGCAGAAGTTTCTGGTGCCGTCGAAATTGATGAGCCGATGTTGCAGCGCATTGAACAGGGGAAAGAACGTCCCGCCGAGGACATCCTGATGCTGCTCATAAATCATTTTGGTATGCAGGATGACGAGGCCGCCAGCCTGTGGCAGCTTGCCGGATATGACCAACCAAAGCCGCAGCACGACCATGACCACAGCGACGACAACAACACGCGGTCGGCTATTTTGGTGATGGCTGTTGACCCCCGCGTCATTTACAGCGACGGTGTACAGGTGGCTGCCAATAAAAATGGCGTGATCGTTTCGTTTTCTCAGGCAAACGGCACCAATTCACCCCTGACAACCGCCAAAATCGGTATGAGCCGCGAACAGGCCTACGCAGTGGTGCAGACCCTCCATGACGCTTTGCATCGTTCCGAGCAACGGCAATTGCCCAGCCCGGCCGACAAGGGTGACAAAAAAGACGAGAAGCAGTTTTAGCCTACTTCCCAGGCACCAGCCTGGAGCTTTGAACCGCTGTTGCCCCGGTAGGGCTAATCTGTTAAGCTAGCTGGGTACTCTGGCGCGCGCCCGTAGCTTAGCTGGATAAAGCGTAGGTTTCCGGTACCTAAGATCGGGGGTTCGAATCCCTCCGGGCGTACCAAGATTTTGACCCCTATTAAATTCGGTCGCACCGCAGGCAGCTAAGCGAGGTTGGCAACTGGCGCAAAGGCTACGTAGTATGGGAATTTCCGATCAGGGTGAAGCGCCAGTAGTAAATTTTGCAGGACAAGATATCCTGGGATTATCGACGCACCTCGCAAGTAAAGGCTGGATTCAAAATCCGCACCCTATTAACGCTTTACGGCAACGCTACATACGGGTAGTCATACGCAGACATATCACACCGGAACTTCTGAATGCATTACTAGCTGATATCAGAGGTTTCTATGTCTAGCGTTTGAGCCTGGAAGCGTATTTCAGGATAGATATTCTTAGTCACTTCATCAACCTCACGCCGAAGCTGAGGAAATACGACTCCTTCGCGTGCCGTAACGCCTTCCAGATACCAGAAGAGACGTTCTGAGTAGCCAAAGCCACATGCTGGCGGCATGGCGTGTTCCAGGGCTTCAACATAGTCGATGTCGAGCATCATAGCTTCGTCATCACCGGCATCACGCATTGCTTGTTGCTCTTTAAAGCGATTGAGTTGGTCGATAGGATCATTAAGCTCGCTATATGCTTTGCAAAGTTCACTGCCTCCGAGCAAGAGGTTGAATTGCTCGGTTAGTTCCGGCCTGTCTGCTTGGGTCTTGGCGAGTGGCTGCAAAAACGTCGGAATATCTACCAGGAATGCCGGGCCTTTGATAGTTGTGCGAACCTTCTTCCAAAGCTTGTCTATGCCGCGGGAGCGGTTTTCAGTTTGCTCAACTTCAATGTTATGCTTTTTGAGCTGTGTTTTGACTTCATCAAGGCTGGCGGTAAATACGTCGAGTCCGTAGTGTTTTTGGATAACATCAACAAAACTAATGCGAGGCCAGTCTTCTTCATCAGCACCTAGATCAACCGTCATGCCATTTGCTAGCTTAAACTGACGAGTACCCCAGGTTCTATCTGCAACTTGACGGACAAGACGCTCAGTGAGCTTCATGCCCTTTTCCCAATCGGCATACGCCCAGTACCACTCCATAGCCATATGTTCAGGCAAATGCTCATCAGAATAATTTTCATTACGAAAACGGGCGCCGATGTCGAAAACTTTTTCGTAGCCCCCGACAAGTAAACGCTTCAGTGGCAGCTCATGACTTATTCGCAGGTAGAAATCTTGGCCAAGCGCGTCCATATGCGTCACGAAAGGCGTGGCATCCGCGCCGCCGGTCGTAAGTTCGAGAATGGGGGTGTTAATCTCGACAAAATCTTCGCTCATTAAGAATTCACGTGTGGCTTGCCAAAAAGCGCTACGCCGTAAAAAGCGCTCGAAGACATCGGAGTTGACGTTGGTATCTATGTAGCGGCGGCGTAAACGCTCCTCTTTGTTCGTAAAGCCATCCTGTGCATTTGGCAAAGGGCGCAGCGCCTTAGTAAGCAGCCGTAGCCGACGTACCTCCACTGAGATTTCTCCCGTCTGCGTTTTGATAACGCTACCCTTAGCCTCAACAAAGTCGCCAGAGTCCAGCAGCGGTAGTTGTTCCATACCGAGTCGGCTTAACTTTGCTTCCAGGCCTTCTACTTGTCCTTCGCGAAGGAATAGTTGCAAAGTCCCCGACATATCGCGGATGACCACAAATGCGATCTTGCCGAACTTGCGGATGTTAACTATCCGGCCAACAACGCTCACCTCTTGATTCTCGAGCCGTTCAAACTCATCGGTTATCTGGATTAAGGTATGGGTACGCTCGGCCTTCGCCGGGTACGGATTAACACCAAGCTTTTTAAGCTCTTCCAGCTTGCGCAGGCGTTCGTTACGGTAATCTTTTAGTGTTGCCATTATGGCTAATCTTATCTGATGTGACCCCTCGTGGTCAATCGGTTATCTGCTTTATGCTCATTTGTTGAACAGACTCCAAGAACGTCAAATCCCGCGCCCTGACCAATTTCCCATCCCGGTTCACAGGCGAAGCGTTCTTGACTAACCGAATAGCTTCTTGCAAGTTGGAAACCCATACGACTTCGTGACCTTCTTCGACCTCGAAGTTAGTGGGGCTTACGTCCTTGCTTGCACTTGTTTTTCGTGCCACGTAGCAATAATCCGTCTGCTTTTGCTGCCAGCGGTCAAAATATACTTCAGCACTGCCGACCTCGCCTGTAACTTCTATCTCGCAGCCGAGTTCTTCCCTGATCTCGCGAGCTAAGCCAGCTTCTATATCATTGTCATCAATGCCACCGCCGGGCAGCATGTAGTAGCCATGCTCGCTGATATAAATCAGAGCGACTTTATCTCTGTCAAAGATAACTGCACGCGCAGCGGTACGCGGCCTGAACGATTCGTAGTCAAAGTGCGGAGCGTCAGGCTCAACATCCTGAGGTTTAAACGTGGCGAGTAATTTCATTCAAAGTCTGGATATTATTTTTGTCGGCGCATTGCTGGCGGCATGTGCAATCAGTGCTTCGGTCTTCAAGAATTCCGGCAGGATGTGCACTGAAGCTGGATCTACAAACCCAACCTCTTCAATTTCTTCTAGGCCGTGTGTCGTTTTGGAGAGATCGATGTTCAAATAGTCTGCGCTGTTTGTGATATGGAAGAAAAACTCCAAGTAATCTTTCTCGCCGTGAGTGAATTGCTGTACATAGAGTAGATTGCCAATCACCGGCTTGATGCCGCTCTCTTCAAGCAACTCGCGCTCAACACCTGGAATTAACGCTTCGCCTTCGTCCAGCCCGCCACCAGGCAAGCACCAGTAACTGTTATCTCGTTTGAGGTGATCTTTATAAGGTTTCAGCCGTACACAGAGTAATTTACCATCGTGAAGCACAATACCTCGAACAGTCACTCTTCTAATCATGCGGTTATGGTAGCATAAGGTGCCGAAATACTGTCAGAGAACCTACGCGCCATGCACTCCCTTCTTGGTGGTACTCTTCGGAGCCTTAGACACTCGGGTTTTAGCGCTCGGCTTCTTTTGCGACCCTTCAGCATCAAATAGCTTCTCCATATACTTTTCAGCTTTGGCCTTAGGTGTGCCGTATTGCTTCCGACTTTGCGCCACCACAGCTTTTGCCGTCTTCTCTGACTCCTCTACATCCAGCGGCACCGTCACCCCCGAAAACGCATCCTCGCTCTCGTCAGCCGTTGTCTTCATGTAGAAATGGTAGGGCGCAAGGTTCACAATGTCTCCGCTCTCTACTTCCGGCTCCATGTACGGCAAAATAAAAGCTTCGTCTTCCGGCCCGACCTTCAGGCAAATAAGCGTACTGGCATTGCTGGCGACGATCTTCACAATACTTTTATCTTCAATCTGCGCAATATTCTGGTGGGATAGAACCAGAGCTACGTGGTACTTTCGTCCCTCACTCATAATCTCCGAAAACTGCGGCGTGGCGAAGTTCTGGAACTCGTCAACGTACACGAAGAAATCGCGACGTTTCTTCTCTGGTATTTTGGTTCGTTGGTAGGCAGCCATCCAGATGAATGATGTCAGGATCGTGCCGAAGAACAAACTCTGGTCTTCGCCGATGTCGCCCTTGCTCAGATTCACCAGCAATATCTTGCCCTGATCCATGATGTCGGCAATCCGCACCGTAGATTTTTCTTGCAACAAGATATGCCGTGACATCTTGGTAGTAATAAAGTGGCCGAGCCGGTGGGTGAGCGGTGCGGTTACGGTGGACATCTGCATGCTGCACTATGGGCTGCTTCAAAAACGAGGCAATGAATAGGCCACTCCCCGATTGTACATTCAGCGGTACCTACTTTTACACGCTTGCAGGAAACTATCGAGACAACGGCAAGCAAATATACGCTTTTCTGCAAAAGCATGGATTTTACTTTGAGGATAAGGAGAGCCGTCGTAAGTTTGAAGACATGTTAAATGATAAGACTATTACGAAGAATCTCAGCAGCTCGGAACCCATAGTTGTTGATCTGCATAGCAAAAACGGTATGTGGGTACGATTTAGCCTGGGCGACAAAGGGCGCCTTATGACACCAGGCTCCGCTGATCTCAGCCCAACCCTAAGCAGCCTACCAGATCAACAACTTATACTAGTCTTGAGTTTTACAGGACGTACTAATCATCAAGTGGCCATACCTATTATGGGCGCAAAAATTATGTAAGGGACTACTACGGCGACCTATAGTGCCATCTATTTTATTTGTGTCCTTACTTGTTTTAGGTATGATAAGATTTGTCGCTTTGTCTAAGGAGCCGACGCTAAGGTAGTAATCAGAAAGTAAAGGAGCACTACATGCGTAACCCCAACATTCTTCGTCGTACTCGCCTTGCATCAACTGTCGCCCTATTGGCAGCCGGAGCCATAGCCTGTTCCGGCAAGAGCAGCCCCCCTCCGCCTGAAACCCTGGATAATAAACCGAAGGAAGAGGTGGAAGAATTTCCAGCTTGCACCTCAATCACCGCCACTCCGGAGGCTGCCACGCCCCATACTGTCAGAATCGGGCTTGGAACAACAGATAGCATAGAGCGGTTAGGTGAATGGTATCCCGACCATGCCGAATACAGCTTTGGAGATAACACTTCCGCTAACGACAAGCTCAGTACATTACACACTTACCCGAGCGCCGGAACATTTACGGTAAACGCCACCATCATTATGGATGTTGACAATCCAGGCCAGGCGCCCTTTAAAGGTGATAGGGTGAGTTGCCCGCCGACGCCGATTAACGTACCGTAGACGAGGGCAAGTGTATGCGCCATAAGTTACCCAGCTTCAAAAAGCTAATCATCCTGGCTATCAGCGCCCTAATTGTGCTTGGTGCGCTCCTTTGGGTTGCCCTGCTTCTCATTCAAAATGCCCGTCAATCGATCTCTACTCTCACCATGCAGCAAAACCCTAGCGCTACAGCAGTGACCTACAACGATGTGCCAGTTATTGAAGCCTGTAACGTAGTGAGCCTCGATGAGCTGAAGGACAAAGGCATAAAGCTCAGCGGCAATCAATACCCGGACACGTTTGTACGCACTTACATTGAGGGCGCGAAGGGTGCAACGCCACTGCTAGATGGCTTGACGATTGAAGATAAGCCCAACAGCTGTCATTACCGTTTTCAAGATCGCAAAGACCTGTTTGATATCATCGTCTACCAGGCTGCGTATAGTGATATGCAAGCACTAGAGGCCAAAATCGTCAGTGATTATAATGCTCAGCCGGACATCGGCGGCTTGAAAGTATATAAAGCGAAGACCTACCACAACAGAGACGAAGACTTCTTCAACGCTGTTAGTACTAACGAGGGAAACGAGGATTTTATTTTACAAAAAGGTGATAGCGCCTTATGGTTTCGCTTACGTGATTTCAAGCCATCTATCAGGGAGGAGGTCTTGCGCATAGTTGCTGCCAACTTCTCAAAGCTGCTGCAAAAACCTGACGCTCGTGTAACTATTGATTACCAGAATTCCCCAATAAAGGGAACGTTCCATAAAGCCTGCGAGCTGCTTACCGCGGAAAGTGCCACGCTGTTACTTGGAAAAAATATAAGTCCCGTTGTCAAAGAAGGCTACGGAGGCGCACCCGGCACACGTAATTACGAGACGAGTCATGGTCGGCCCGACGGCTATGTGTACGTGGCTCAAAAATGCGAGCGGTCTACCATCCTGCCAAACAATCGCTTGACTCTGGAGCTACGCCAGTACGCTACTGAAGAAGGCGCGAAGCACTTCATACAGACGGCCGCTTCGGGCGATAACGGCACACGGAACAAATGGCAATCGATATGGCCAGACCTTGGCGATGAAGCCTACGCAAACGCCGATAACAATGAAAACGTCCCGTTTGGAGGCGAAGTGCATGTTCGCAAGGGGGCGATGGTACTAACGTTTTCTTACCATCTTAGTGATGATGATGGCGGAATGAGTACCTACGGGACGACAGAGCAGCTACGGTCAGTAGTCACAAATGCGCTTGAGAGGGTTAAATAGGAGCCGGTCTAAAATCAGCAGCGGGGACTATCGCCTGTATAGAAAATCACCATTTTATGCACAACACCTAGAATATATAAAACCCGACCCATCAATGAGTATTCCGAAGTGTAGAAGCTCATTCGTTTCAATCGCCAGCATAGTAAATGCTATCGCAGGCTGAATGCGAAGAAGTCAGAGTTGTCATACGCGTAATCATATAGCATACTATCCCCCTGAACAGAGAGGGAGCCATGCGACAACAGACCAATAAATACAGCCAATACAACTACCGCCCGCCATACCTCAAAGACATCGACAAAGCAAAAGACCCGGACTGCGTCAACACGCCACCAATCCGCACCGGCTTCGCAGGTATTGACGGCCCACCTCCCGAAGACAACCAGCTCGCACGCCTCATAGAAAAGTTCCGCAAGGGCAAAATTGTCTGCCGTGAGGCGATGGTCGGCATGTTCTGGATTAGGCCGTACACCGACTATAAACCCCAGCTTACGCCCAAGTTCAAAGAATATATCGAAGCAATGAAGCGATCCGGTGACAGCTATCGTAAAGGGCCAATCCCTATCATCCTCTACGAACATAAAGGTCAGCTCGTCATGAGCGCTGACTACAAAACATATCGGTATCATCGTGAGAACGAATCTTGGACAGTACCGGTACTTGTTCTTGGCGATTTTACCGAGCGGGACTTTTGTCTTGGCATGGGCGAGCCGTTCAAGATAGATTCGCTCGATCTCACCGTCAAAGAAGAGCTAATGGATTCAAATACTAGGCGTCTTGCCTTGCTCCTGCGCGGTGAGCCGCTCCGTATTGAAACCGAAGAACAGCGCGAAGCGATCAGTATGAAGGACTTCCGTGATGCTATGAAAGCCCCGGTGCCCTACGAACCGGAATGGGCCAAAACCATGAACAAGCATGGCGAAGATCCGCATCTGGTGCTGACGCCTGCGCTCCATACCGGACATTTCTTCGGCGCTCTGCCGAAGGACGAGCGCTACACCAAGCTGGTCACCCAAGCGCAAGCCGGTAAAGTAGACTGCCAACTTGCCACTATTGCGCTGGCCATGATGCGCCCGTATTCGGACTACCGGCCGAATATATCCGGTGAACTTCGAGATGAATTTGAGGCCCGCGAAGACACGCCCGACGCCTTGCGCATCACCGTGTACGAATACGAGCCTGGTCATTTCATGGTCAGCGGAGACGAGCATAACCTCGGCGTATACATGCTCTACCGCGAAAAACAACTGCTGGATGCGTGGTGTATTATTGTCGGCCCCTACACGAAATCATGGGCCGTGGGTGAGATAGATAAGCCGTTCAGGCTCACACTGTCACCGCAGGCCGGGTACGATCCCGACAGAACGGCCAAGCAAACTGGTGAGCGACTGCGCAAACTCATGCGTGCGAAGAAAATTTACCTCAGTGAACTCTCACGCCAAACTGGTATTAGCCCTGATGACCTACACCATATGATGGATGAACTCGACCCCAAACCGCCGAGCATTGACCAGCTTGAGCGCATCACTAGAGTACTCGATGCGCGGGCGGGGGATATTTTGCCGTTTTGAGCGTTGATGCCTAATTGCTTGAGACGCCAGAAAAGGCATCATAATATGCGTATCTGGCGAGGTAATTTAGTCGTGTTGTTATGGATTCCTCATTGAAGCTTTGTTCAGCGGTTAACTGCTCATTTAGTTTTTTGACCGAGTAGAAGTTACTAATGTCTAAGTAGTCATTCCGTCCGGCCTCGCTTGAACCTTTCGCGCTATTCTTGGCTGCGCTCATGGGCGTTAGATTTCCTATCGACTGGTAAAGGCCCTCTTTAGCCTTGCGTTGGGGGATGATGTGGTCAAGCGTGAAAGCATCGCCTAATAGAACGGCGCCTTTTGAATGGTGAAGCTCTATTTTTTCAAAGGTGTATCTAATGATTATCTTATTGGTTCTACTGGTGTACCTTAGATCGCCGAATGCCTCTAGGAATACTCCGTAGTTTGGCAGCAGTTCTCGCATGTCAGTCTTTAGTTCCTTGAGTAACCTACCGGTGATTTTTTCCTTATCAATTTTCGAAACGTCCTTGCCGTACTCTCTCAGTGCATCTTCAAGCGCCTTTGCGTTTTTTGAGTACACTTTTTCTAGGGCGTGACCAGGGCTTTTCGTCACTCCAGAGTAAATGTAAGTAAAATCTTCGACTAATTGAAAAATCTTTTTATATATGGACGGCGACAACTTTTCCTGATTTCTGTACAGGCAAAGCAGGAGGATAAAACACTGATTAACGCGCATTTTTTCGCTTAAAGCAGTCAGTATCCTGTTTATCTCCTTGTCATTAGTGTCAGCGTTCTTGAGCTCAACCATCAACTTTATATTCTTTTTGAGTGTCGTGAAGAAGCTTTGGTGGTTTACCATCCAGGGTTTAATTCTTCGGTAGAGGCTATTAGATGGAAAATTTCCTTCATACGACTGCAACATGTAGTAAAAGAACCGGTCAGGCAGCATGTTTGAGGTATTGTCCGAGAACTCATTGAGCAGATTGTCCCATTCATCCATCTTTTTATTCTTTTCAGTATCAGATCCGGTAAGCCGACCGAAGTAGTAGTTTTTAATCAGATCTGTTTTAGCTAGTGCAACACCTTTTGCATTATGGCTTTCAAAAAGATTGTAAGCGACCTCTTTATTTGTGACACGAATATCTATGTATTCGATAGCATTGATTTTTGAAAGTATTCTGTCGGCAAGTTTTAGCTGCTGATCGGAGTGGAGGCCGGGTCGAGTCAATGTATCCTTGAGTTGCTTATGGAAGAATGTATACGCATCAAACACTTTCTTTTCGGCTGCATTTTTGGGTCTGACCGCTCGCGTATCGGGGCACTGGTCGTAGATCATTGTTTTAAAAATGCTCTCAATTTCTAAACCGACACGGAGTTTATATTGATTATTCTCAGAGGTGGCGTAAGAGCTGCCGAAGGTAGATGTTATCTTAATTTTCTTTTGCAAGTGATCGGCTGCTATGAGCGCGTCGGCCGTACCGACTGATTTACCGAGAATGTCTCGTAAGGCTGCCAAGAAAAGGGTTATTGTAATAAGCCGCTGCTGCCCATCTATAACCTCCAAACTACCGTCGTCACCTATAGCAAAGAGAATTGTACCTAAGAAGGCAAGGTTGTCCTCGGCTTTCGCTGACTCCTCAATAAAGTCACTATAAAATTCTTCTGCTTTATCTTTAGGCCAAGAGTATGTTCGCTGGTAGCGGGGGATAACGAGTTGCAGCGAGCCTTCGAATATGTCCTCTATGCGTTTTTTGTCAGGGTCGAAATTTACAGTAGTAACGGTCATATGTCCATGATACAGGCTAAGTTATAAAAAGTAATTTTGTCATTTGCTAGAGTCCCCTAAACAACTCAGCGACCGGCACCTTTAAACACTCAGCTATCTTAAATAGCGTCGCCACTCGTGGTGAGCGGCGGCCCTGCTCGATATAGCCGATTGTAATCGAAGTGAAGCCGGTTCGTTCGGCAAGCTGTTCTTGTGTTACGCCGCGCTCACGGCGTACAGCTGCAATTCTATTACCTAGGGCTTTAAGTTGTTTTGCTTCTGATTGTCTTGCCATGTTTCCACAGTAATAAATCCTTACCATCAGTAACACTAACCACTTGTTTGAGGTATACATATGCTGTACATTAATAACAGATATAACTCTAACTAAAGGTTAGTATTTATGAGAATCGTATTACTTTTACCATATTCTGCTGCTCTCGGTATACTTCCACCTAAGGTTAAGGCACATGCAGGGCTTGTGCGTTGAGCGGGTGCAGGCACTCGACCAGCCATTATCGCGGCACCTCGCCCGCCACATCTGCTCGCACGGCCAGCAGGGTGAGGTTGCCATCGTAGCCGACAAGCCGGACGCACTGCTTGCTGCTACACGTAAGCAGTGGCTTAAGCTCATACGCCAAGCAGAAAATGACCGCTCCAGCACACTCAATCCAGTACGTGCCGATATGCTTACGCAGCAAATTCTATGGATGCAGGGCTTGTCATTCACAAGCAAACCACCAGACGATCAGCTTGAAGCCGATATAACCTTCGCGACAGCCGATGACTTCATGCGTATACCTCCTGTCTGCCGCCACATCTATATTACGTACGATTTCGAACGCGAAAAGCTGCACATGCTCACAGCTTGGATGCCGCGCAACAGTTTGGTAGTTATTTATGAATAGGGGCACTCCCGCAGTCGAGGAAGTGCTACGCTATCTCAATTTCATCCGCAATAAGCGCCAGGAATATTTCATCTGCCTCTCGTTGGATAGCAGTGGCAAAGTCATAAAGCGGCGTACCGTAACAATTGGCCTGCTTGATATGTCCCTGGCGCACCCACGCGAAGTATTCGCCGGACCGCTGAAAGACCGAGCAGCCAGCGTGATAGTGGCCCACAACCATCCTTCCGGCGATCCAAGGCCAAGCAAGGAGGATATAAGGACTACGCAACAGCTTGCGGCGGCGGGGATAGTGCTTGGGATTCCGTTGAGGGATCATGTTATTGTCGCAGAGAAGAGTCATTATAGTTTTAGGAAGGCCAGGCTAATATGAAGTCAGGCACTGAGATATATTGATGTTATAATAACGGCGTGAGCACGGATGACACGACCAAGCGAATCGGCAAAAGGCTACTAGAGATTAGACGCGCAAAAGACCTTACCCAAGCGGAACTAGCGAAGAAGGCGGGCATGAACGGAAACTATTATGCCAAGATTGAGCGTGGAGAAGTGAAGCCCGCCCCGGAAGCATACGAGAAAATTGCCAAGGCGCTCAAGGTGACTGCGGCAGATATATTTCCATTTTAGGTAGAGGATAACAGTTGCATCTTTATCTTTTTACCTTAGAAATTGTGCCGCTGGAAGTCGGCAGAATATACGATGATCTACCATCACATCTAACCCTGATGAGCCGTTTTCTGTCAGGATCATCTCCTGAAGAACTGGCTGCTAAGGTTCGTCTGCTCTTTACAAAAACCGCTCCCATCCATTTAGTTTTTGGTGAAACCACAGTCCTGGGACCAAAGAAAGTTACAGCTCATATGGTTGACAGCCCGGATGAACGGCGATTGCACAATGATCTGCACAAACTGCTCAATAATATTAGGGTCGAATACCAATATCCTGAGTTCATTGACGATAATCATAAGCCGCACGTCACAGCCAAGGAAGGGGTGCAGCTTCCCTCGGATAGCGAATACGTTGCTCCTGCTGTCTATCTTATCGAAGTGGTAGATAAGAAAAGAATAGTCCGAGCTAAGTTTAATCTGAACGCAGCTTAAAAGTCCGCATTATCCTACGACGGCTGATGTCGTTATTCGGGAACATATCAACCACCGTAAACTCATCAATGGTGACGATGTCACCTTTATGCAGCCGCTTATTTACTTGCACGGTGGCGTGCGCGCGGTAGCCTTCTTCTTGATACTGCGGGTCATCAAAGGTTGTGCCGAGGTTCTTGAGCAAGGCAATAATTCGGTTGTGTAGCGTTTGCAACTCCGGTGTCATGGTAAGAATAGTGACATGCACTTGCTTTTGCGGGCCAAAGTAATCGTCCCCACTTGCGGTTGTGGTCACGGAGCTTTCACGATTGGCTAGTTCCGCTAGCTTCTCGAACAAATTCACAGCCTTGCGATCAGCCACGAAGTTTGAGGCGAGCGTAACATGCAGCGGCCAATCCTTGGCGTTAAACTCTGTTCCGTCGGCAACAGGCTCCAAGAACTTTACGATCACATATTTCTGTACAGGCATTAGCTTACACTCCGGATCTGCTCGATAATGCCCGCCTCATCCACCTTCGAAAAATCAGTCGTATCCACCTTGATGATCTTAGAATCAATATTGAGGGGGTTAAAGCCTTGCTGGATATATCTCTCAAGATTTTCCAATCCCGCTTCGCCTTCAGTGTAACTGACGTGCCGACTGTCACCGCCAGCACGTTCTCTGAAACGCCGACGTATGATGTCGGCATCCGCGTAACAATATACCTGGACATAACGGACTCCGTACGTTTCTTGCCAAGCCTGGAACCGGGCATCATCATATTTTGGATCAAGGGTACTTTCCACGATGAGTGAATTACCCTGCCTGATCTGTCCTTCGATAAAGTAATCCATGAGCTTGTAGCTTGCGCCTCCTGCTTGTATGGAAGTTTCTCTATCTTTCCAGCCGTAAGCATTGAGGAGTATGACCTTAAGATCATCTTTGATGACAAGAGGAAGGTTTAGCTCTTGAGAAAGCTTCTTTGCGAGCGTGGTTTTGCCTGCGCCGGGCAAACCGAGGACGAGGATAACGAGTGGCTGGTTAGTTGTGCCCATTGTTGTTGGTGTTACTGTCTAGCTCCTGTTGCAGTTCTAGCAACTTATCGGGGTTGTTATGTGCTATGCCGCGAAACCCGGCCTTCAAATCCTTGAGCAGAGCTACGGCCTTCTCGCGCGTTGCGTTTTCCGGATCATTGACCTTGAGCCACCGGAGGGCACTTTCAATATCTTTTTCGCTGATTTCGTATTGTTCTTCCATATCTTCCTCAATGTACCACATATTGCCTCTGGCAAAGCTTAATCTATCCGTTTGTCGATGCCAATGAAATGCGTCATCTGCCAAGCAAGCTTCGTTGATTCGATCCGGCGCATTATCTCGCAACTATCGTTTTGCGACAGGATGTTCAAGCTGCCTTCCCACAGTATTTGCCGATCAAGAATCGCCAGTTTGCGATGGTGCTTGCCGGTATAGAGTACTTGTATGCCTCGGTATTGAAGCTTCGCGATGGCTCGTGCACCTTCTTCACGCAGGTGATCCTCATCGTTTTCGCGCGGATCACGAGTGTTGACCGTTACTTTAACGTTGCGGCCCTTGAGTTTCTCCAGCGCAGGCAGAAGAGTGTCCAGCCTACGCTGTGTTATGAATGGCGACTCGATGATAACTTCGTGTTGGCATCTGGCGAGGTCTTTCAGGAAGGCGGCGTAAAAACTGTCCTGGTTATATAACTTTGAGCCGGTGAGCTCGGTAGCCTGGCGCTTGAGCAAACTAAACATCGCCATACCCCGTGCCTCTATAGAATATCTCACCATTGTGGTACTCTAGCCCTAGGCGCTCAAGTCCCTGTACTAATCTGACGATATCAGGGTAAAGGTGTTTCCACCTTTTATCCACTTGGCGTACCAAAGGCGATCCTTTATTTTCAGCAATCTGAAAAAATTAAATTCACCCCTGTAAAGAGGGGTGCTTCTGTGTATAATGAAGGAAGATGGCCAAGAAAGAAGCGACCGCAAGGCTCAAGATTAATAAATTACTCGAAGAATCTAGTTGGCGTCTGCTTGATGATGTATCTGGCAGGGCCAATGTAGAGGTTGAAACCCGCCTATCACCAAGCAAAAAGATAAATCCCCACGAGATTGGTGAAGATTTTGAAGATATTGAGGGCGGCTTCGTAGACTACTTACTATTAGACGATGACCACAGGCCTATTGCCGTGCTTGAGGCGAAGCGCGAAAGCGTTCCACCGCTCAGTGCTAAAGAGCAGGCGCGTAATTACGCAAATGGTATGCACGTACGCTACGTTATCCTCAGTAATGGCAATGTCCATTTTTTGTGGGATATGTACGAGGGCAATCCAGAGCCGATATCCAGATTACCGACACTCGCCTCATTGCGGGATAGCGAGAAATACCAGGCTAACCCCGAAACACTGGTAACCGAGGCTATTGACGAGACATACATAGCTAAATCACAACTGCCCGGATTTGAGCAGGCGCCAGAATATGTGGCGGGCGGTGATGAGCGCAAAGCCTTTGTAGACAAAAACAAACTAAAGATTATGCGCAAATATCAAGTTGAAGCGATTAAGGCCATCCAGAAATCTGCACAAGACGGCAACAAACGCTATCTGCTAGAGATGGCAACCGGCACCGGTAAAACGCTCACCTGCGCAGGGATTATCAAGTTGTTCCTCAAAACGGGCAATGCACGTAGGATCCTGTTTCTTGTTGACCGTGTTGAATTAGAGGGCCAGGCGCAAACAGCTTTTGCCAATACTATTGGCTGCGCCTATACAGTACTGACCTATAAAAAACACAAAGACGATTGGGGTAAGGCGCAGGTTGTCGTAAGCACCGTACAAAGTTTGCAGACCAACGATCGCTACCGCCAGGAATTCTCGCCAACCGACTTCGACTTGGTGATCAGTGATGAAGCGCATAGGTCTGTCGGCGGTAATGCTCGCGCTGTATTTGAATATTTTGTGGGCTATTGCGTGGGTCTTACTGCCACGCCAAAAGACTATTTAAAAGGCACGACCGAGGACGAGAATACTGAACGAGAATTCGAGCGCCGTCAATTACTCGATACCTATACAACATTTGGCTGCGAAAGCGGGCAGCCGACCTTTCGCTATAGTCTGACTGACGGCGTCAATGACCCGGATGGGCCATTCCTAGTAAACCCGGTGATTATCGATGCTCGCACCGACATCACTACTCAGCTACTAAGCGATAAAGGATATGCTGTCCATAAAGCTGTCGAGGACGAAGCTAAGATAGACGAGATATATGGGCCGCGGGATTTTGAGCGTAAATTCTTTAATGAAGCAACGAATGAAGTACTGGCGAAGGCGTTCTTGGATACTGCCGACAAAGATCCCATTAGCGGCGAGATCGGTAAATCCATTATCTTTGCTGTTTCGCAGGATCATGCCGAAAAAATTGTTAGTATGCTCAATAAGCTCGCCATGGAGCGTTGGCCGGGTAAATACCAGTCAGATTTTGCCATACAGATCACAAGCCGCGTTGCCGACGCGCAGACTTACGCGGTGCGTTTTAGCGAAAATGACCTGCTGGGTCAGACACGCTGGCTGGAAAACTATGAGAGTTCACGGGCAAGAGTGGCGGCAACCGTCGGTATGATGACTACTGGCTACGACTGCTCGGACCTGCAAAACGTCGCATTTATGCGTCCGGTTTTTAGCCCAAGTGACTTTATACAGATGAAAGGTCGCGGTACTCGCCTCCATGAGTTTAGCTATATCGACTACGAAAACGGTGCAGAAGTAATAAAGAAAAATAAGCAGAGCTTCAAGCTCCTCGACTTTTTTGCCGTGTGCGAATACTTCAACGAAAAATACGATTACAAATCACCCCTTGCTGTGCCGAAGCTCCCAAGTGCCGCTACGATCGTTGCTGGGCCAGACACGGGCGATACGGGAACAATCATCGACGGCCCCCTCTCGCGCTATGGTGCTCTGGAGCTTGGCGAGAAAGACAATCTCAAAACTGCCGAAGCAACAGCTGTTGGCCGCGAGGGCATGGTCATTGACCGTGAGATGTTCCGGGCTTTCGTAGAAGAAACGCGCGAGGATGCGGAACTGCGCAGGCTTGATGAAGAAAATCCGGCTGCCGCTCTTGAGTATCTCAAGAAAAATGTGCTCGGCAAACCCAGCCACTATATGACGCTAGATAAGATTAAAAAGCATTTCAAGCTTGACCGGCGTATATCATTGGGCGAAGCGCTTGATATAATCATGGGGCGTACCGACAAACCAAAAAGAAAAGCTGCGATTATCGCCGACAGGTTCGACGACTTTGTCCAGACAAAAGAGCTGTCGAAAAGGCTTTCTGAAGACAATGGGCTGTTTCATCTTGCCTACAGGCTATTTGATGCTTATATTTCTTCTGATGACGTACGCAGTGCCATAGACAGCAAACAGTTTGGCAAGTTGGCGCACAGTGGCCAACTAACACTGGACGAATACGCGCGCCTGCACCGTGAAGGCTTAGCCGAGCCGATCGTCAGTTACGTCCGTGACTACGTTGATACCGACAAACTGAAAGGATAAAAACAAACATGTCATATGAAGAATTTCGTAAACGCATTGATACCGCCCGTCAGATTTTAGTTGGCGCCGTTCCATCACCTGCCGGTCAGATAGATCAGATCACCTATGCGCTCATGTACAAGTTCATGAACGACATTGATGATCAGTCGGCGGCACTCGGCGGCAAGCGGATTTACTTTGCTGGTAATTATGCAAAATACAATTGGCACGAACTCATGAAGCCAGGTCTTGAAGCTCACGAGCAGTTAGAACTCTATCGCCAAGCCATTCAGGGTATGAGTAAAAATCCTGGCCTACCGCCACTCTTTCGGGAAATTTATCAGAACGCTTTCTTGCCGTTCAACTCTCCGAGCGTTCTGCATTTGTTCCTGGGTGAAATCAATAAGTTTGACCATGGCGACAGCGACGATATCGGTGACGCTTACGAGTATCTATTGTCGATTACCGGCGCGCAGGGTGATGTAGGACAGTTTCGCACCCCACGGCACATCATTAAGTTCATTGTCGAAGCAGTCAGCCCCACTAAAGACGATACGATTCTCGACCCGGCTGTTGGTACGGCAGGGTTTTTAATCGCCGCATACAATCACGTTAAGTCACAGCATGACGGCAAAGACGATCAGGGCAACGCAAATGACGAAAAGCGGTTGACCGCCGACGAACTCGAAAAGCTACATCATAATTACCGTGGCTTTGATATCGACCCAACTATGGTGCGGACCGCTAGCGTCAACCTATACCTACATGGCTTCACCAGCCATAATACTATTATCAATCATGATTCGCTTAGTAGTGAAGATTACTGGAAAGATAAATACGATGTCATTCTCGCCAACCCGCCCTTTATGACACCGAAGGGCGGAATCCAGCCGCACAAGAAGTTCAGTATTTCCGCAAACCGTGCCGAAGTGCTTTTTGTGGACTACATCGCTAGTCACCTCAAGCCAAACGGTCGAGCAGGCGTAATTGTGCCGGAGGGAGTCATCTTCCAGAGCGGCAAAGCGTATAAAGATTTACGCAAAAACCTGGTTGAGAACTATCTCTACGCAGTCGTCAGCCTACCCGCCGGTGTATTCCAGCCTTACAGCGGCGTCAAAACCAGCGTTCTGCTCATGGACAAACAACTCGCCAAAGAGCGCGACGATATTTTGTTTGTAAAGGTAGAGAACGATGGCTACACCCTTGGTTCTCAGCGTCGCCGTGATGTACTGAATGACCAACTTCCTCAATCGCTGGATTTCATCAAGCTTTATCAAAAGAATTACCACCAAGACACACAGTATAGTTACGTGGTCTCGCGAAAGATAATTGCTGAAAGCGGCGACTATAGTCTCAGCGGCGACCGCTATAAAATAAATGATGTCAGTACATCTGACTGGCCTACCGTAGAATTAGGCAATAAGGATTATTTCTCTATTGAATCAGGTGGAACGCCTGATTCAAAAAACGAAAGATACTGGGGTGGTGACATCAATTGGGTGACGCTGGCAGATATACCCGCTTCAAGACGAATAACCGAAGTCCAATCAACCGAAAGGAAGATCACAGAGGCGGGTTTATCAAACTCTTCCGCAAAGCTCTTGCCCGCCGATACGATACTCATTTCTTCACGGGCAACGATTGGCCGTGTCGGGCTTGCAAGGCTCCCGCTCGCCACAAATCAGGGTTTTAAAAACATCATAGTCAACGACACTAAAGTAGTGCTACCAGAATTTGTGGTCCACTTAATGAGCTCAGATCATATGACGTCGACACTCAAGTCGCTAGCAACAGGTGGAACGTTTCCGGAGTTCTCAAAAACCGCTCTGTCAGGCGTAAAAATTCCACTTCCACCACTCGAAATCCAGCGCGAGATCGTTGCCGAACTGGACGACTACCAAAAAATCATTGACGCTGCTCGAACTGTCGTAAAGACCTACAAACCTCTTCTTAGAGCTGATCAGGGTTGGCCTAAAATAAAATTAGGCGAGTTATTCGAACTTGAGGCGGGCGTGAGCGTTAACTCCGAGAATCGTCCTAAGTCTAAGCAAGAGAAAGGGATACTAAAAACAAGCGCGGTAACCTACGGTACATTCATCCCGACCGAAAATAAAGTGATCCTCCACGCAGAACTAGAACGTGCCAAAGTGACTCCCAAAAAAGATAACATTATAATTAGCCGCATGAATACGCTGGCTCTCGTAGGCGCAAGCGCATACGTCGAAGAGAGTCATGACGATCTTTATCTACCAGATCGATTATGGCAAACCGTTAGATTACGAGATGATTTTAGTATGAAGCTTGTTTTCTATGCCATATCCTCTCCAGAGTATCGTAAGACTATATCTGACGTGTCTAGCGGGACAAGCGGCAGCATGAAAAACATCTCCAAGAAGGCATTTTTAGGTATTCAGATTCCACTTCCACCACTCGAAATCCAGCGCGAGATCGTTGCCGAACTCGAAGCCGAGCAAAAACTAATCGACGCCAATAAGAAGCTCATCGAAATCCACCAGCAAAAGATTAAATCTAAACTCGCTGAGATCTGGGGAGAATGATAAGTGCCTCCGTACAGCCTTCTGCCACTTCGCTCCAGCGAGCCATCCACACAGAATTACCTAGATGCCAAAATGCGAAGCTACGAAGTATGCCTGGAAAATGAGTGCTACGACGACGCCTATGTAAATGCGCACCTTATCTTCATGTATTGGCTGTACTGTAAGCTATGGGCTGTCGTGATGGCAGAGCAGAGGCTAGCTGACCGAATTTTTGCCCTGCATAGCTTTGATTCTCGATTTGATCGTACCAAGTTCCTGGTCACGCAGTCCGCCCTAGAACTACATAACCTCAAACTCGAAGAGCGTAAATATGCAGAGGTGTTTGGTGCGCTATGCCTTGATCGCGAAGACGTCAAGAAGTTAAAGCAACTGGTGGATGATAGAAACAAGATTCTTCATCCATCCGGTACGATTTTGTTTGACAGCCATGAGGAGCTGGAGCAACCACTTGAAGTTCAAAAGGAGCTAGCAAATAAGATCGCGCCAGCCACTGCAGAAATGTATCTTTCTCTCATACAAGGAGCCTACGGTCCACTGAGCTACCGTAAAGTACTCAAGTGGGAGGCGGACTACGATCTTGAGCAGGAGCTATTCACCAAATACCATTTGTCAGAAGTTGACCTTAGCGCCATCAAGAGAACTCTGCGCAAAAAATGAAGCAGGCTACGTCGGTGAACATCAAGGTGGGCGAGCGCTGTCTCGAGGCGTGGGCTGGACCTGCTGCGGCTTAGCCTGCCATGAAGCCGTTCTCTTATTCTGCGAAGAACGGCTCTAAAGCCGCTGGCATCGGATGGTAACGCTCCATAAACGCCCGATCACCCTGATGGTAAGGGTTGAACTTTCCACTCATAAGCCAATCCATACTCGCGTCGACAGCGTTTGATTCGCCAATTGCATTAAGCAGCGGTACGGCCCTTTGCATCCCAAAGTAGTAGGTGAGCGGAGCCATGTTTGCCACCCCTCTAGCCTCCAGGGGTATGGCAGTAAATGTCCTTGCCAGGACGATGTTCACATCATTGTTTTTGCGGTTTTCCACTTCTGACGGAGAAAGATCTCTTCCAAGGATACTTGCCGCAGAGGAATGCTGAATATCGCGCCGGATCGAGAACAGCTGGTGTCTGTCGAAGTCTGTCCCGAGCGCACCGAGCGCCAGCGAGACGCCTATGTAGCTCATTGAGCCAGGGAGGCCCCTGCGCTCGTCCGGGAGGGGGACGCCTTCCAGCAAAGAGCAAAACGTTTCTTCGAACGTGGAGTTTGTGGCTGTACTGTAGGTGGCGAGTGCGGAGCTATAGCTTTGGCCGCGTGCTGATCTCCCGGCGTGGCCGAATACTTCGTGGATGGCGTAGGAGATGACATTCGTTCGTGTGGCGGGGAGCAGTCCGCTCGGTATCTCTACGTATTCCTCCAGTGGTATTGTTCGCGGTACAGAGTGCTTCCATTCGGCCAGCCTTGTGTGCCAGCGCGTTCCTGCAAAC
>Ga0075367_10000015_pt1 | contig 36032 bp, 47 predicted proteins | sample EndMethybrTD3032_FD_71399 | JGI IMG/M metagenome (GOLD analysis project Ga0075367, IMG submission 71399) | Populus endosphere microbial communities from Tennessee, USA - Endosphere MetaG P. TD hybrid TD303-2 | ecosystem: Host-associated > Plants > Roots > Endosphere | place: USA: Tennessee... | reverse complement strand
TTCCAGCAGCCAAAGCTTGCAGCCGGACATGTCGCTAGTATGGTTGAGGCCGTCGAGCAGCGCGCCACGGCGCTCGGAAAAGGAAACGGGCGCAAGGAACTGTGAACGCCCTTCCGGCAACTCATCATCCGGAGAGGCACGGCGATCGACGCCGACCGAAAGCAGGATCGGGGTGATCGGGGTTTCATCGACCACGAGATTGAAGTCGTCATCGAGCGCCAGATCGCAGCAGCGCCGCGTGGCGTCGTAGGTCAGGGCAAGGTCGAAAAATCCGGTCATGGCGCGAAATTATCGCGCGCGCGCGAGCCTGATCAGGCCCGCCGTGGTGGGCGGTCAACCACCGACAGGTACGCTGGAATTGCCAGTGCCTGGCACAACACCCGTGTGCTTGTGCGTCTTATCGATCACCACGCCGTCATGTTTGATGCTGCCGCCATTGACATTCAACCCCGAGGCGTCAAGCGTCATCGTTACGCCGCCTACCTTCTGCGTGATGGACGTGGCGGCCTGAACCTCTATCCCGCCGCCCGCCCGAATGATGATGCGATCACCGAACTTGTTCGAGAGACCGACATCGCCCTTGCCGAGACCGCCCATGCGCTGCGACGGATTGGCGAGCGGCAGGAGGACCATGTCGCCTTCGTCGCCTCCAATTGCCATCGCCACGCCGACCGCGCCGTCATCGTCAGGAACAGACAAGAAACCGTAGGGCTGCATGATTTCTAGGTCATTGCGCCAGACGCCTTCGGCCACCTCGGCCGAGGCCGTCTGCATCTGGCCGTCGTCCTTGATGTCTTTTACGGTGACGCGGCGGATGAGGCCGCGCATCTTGTTGACGATCTCGCTCATAGTGCCTCGGCCTTTCCATCGAGCGGCCCGGTATTTTTCGTGGCCTTGCCCTTTCCGGACTTGTTCGTCCGGCGCTTGCCGACCGGCTCCTTATCAAAAGCCTCGGCCGAGCAAACGGAGATATCCGTTGTGATCTCGTCAGCCTCGGCATAACGCACGGCCGAGATCAGCAGATCGCGTTCGATGCCGAGGAAAGCATCTGACACGGGAACGACCTGATTGACTGTCCAGAGCTGCCCGTTCGCCTCGTGGCCCTTGACGGTGTAGGTCTGTTCGTCGCCTTCAGCGCGTGACGTGCGATTGCGCCAGTCGGCTTCGTCCTGGGCGCTGACCGCACCGGCCTTGCTTCTGGCCAGATGGACCTTGGGACGATAACGCTTGATCTCGCCGTCCTCGGCCCGGCCGGTTGCGACGGTTCCCTTGCGCTCCCGATCGCGAGCTGAGCCGTCGCCATCATTGCGGCTGTCCGCGCCGATCGGCTCGGCCGTGGCGTCCAGGGCGGCAGCGCTGCGGAACTTGCCCGAGCGTTCCGACTGGCCACGAACAACGGTTTTGCTGTAGCGGTTTGCCGTGCTGAAGGATGCGCTTACCGCCATGACGTTACCCGGCAGGCTAATTCCATCGGGTGCGCGGGTCTTGCCCGTTCGGGTGATGACGATATTGCCGACACCATCCGAAAGTATGAGAACGCTACGTTGCCGTGATCCTTTCTCGATCGCCGAAAAGGCGGTCTCGCCAAGGTCGATTGAATACCGGTCAAAAACCTCGCCGGTGTCCACCTCGGTCCGGACCTTCAGACCGAAAGGCTCCGCGATCTTTGCGGCCGCCGCCTCCAGCTTGACGCCTTTCAGCTCGGCCGGACCTTCCGCCAGTGCCGAGCAGTCGATCAGATCGCCGGTCTTGTCACGGCCGGAGATCGTCACCGATGCATTGCCGTCGCTGACATCATAGGCCACATCTTCGACGTGCCCCAAAAGGACCGTGCGGTTACCGATCATGATTTTAGCCTGCATCTGGGAGCGCAGACGCGGCAGAATCGGCATCGAGGCGAAGGTGAAAGTTTGCTTTGAAGCCTCGCCATCGCGAAACGTAAAGCTGAAGCTGCCGGAAAAGTCCTTCAGGTCGCGGGTGACTTCGCCCGATGTCCACTGGTCATAGACCTTGCCATCGAGAAAGAGCTTGATGCTTTTGGCCATTAGTTGCGCTCCAGAAACTCGATATCGCCGGCAGGCAGTTGCGCCGGATGCGATGGATCATTGCGGGCAACAAGGTCGGCATAGACCGCTTCCAGTCGCGCCGGCGTGTCGCCCGACAGGTGCTGTGCGATTAGCCAAGCGTCGGTATCGCGGCTGACGGAGATGCGTCGGACTGATGGCAGGCGGCCGATGACCTCGTTAAGATCGGAGACGATCGCAGCTGTCAGAGATCGCGCGGCCGAGGACAGCGCCGAACTGGCGGCCTGCATCGTATTGGGTGCTTGCTGCTCGACCTGGTCAACAAGGGAGGCGAGCGCCGAGGTCATGGAAGATCGGTAGCGGAGCGCCTCCTGTCGGGACACGAAATCTGCATACGACGACTGCTCCGCCGACGCGGCTATGAACTGGCCGGCAGCACCTGCCAGCAACAGGGCGTCAATCGCGGACGGCGCTTTTCCCGCTTCTGTTAGCAAGCCCGTTGCGATGGAAAGGCCGGCGCTCATCAGCGCCTGGGCGCTTGGCGTCGAGGGGAGAAACGTGGTCGCAGGGGCGACAGCCGGAATCTCAATCGTCTGCGCAATGACCGACGCGGCCGAACTGACCCACGTATCGAATGCTACGGGTGAGGACGGCGACGATGCCGCGAGCGCCAAGCGTATCTGGCTGACGGCCGAGCGGGCATCCGGACGCGCGGTAATGGCATCTGCCACCGATGCTACGACGCGCCGACTGCGGATCGTCGCAGACGTGCGGGCGCTGGAAATAACGGTCAGCGTGATCGAGGCGGCAAGCGAAGTCAGGGCGCTTGTGAAGCGTGAGAGGGCCGAAGGCAACAGTCCACCGGCGAAACCAGATATCGACGACGACGGCGCGCGCTTGAACCGGGCTGAAACCCGGAATACCCGCAGTTCCCGTTCCGAGAAGCGGATTTGAGCCGGTTCCTCCATGATGACCTGCATCGGGCCGAGCCATGGATGAATGAGAAGCGCCGGCCCCGGTGTCTCAAAGGCCTTGGACAGTAGCTTCGCCCGGACACGATAGTCGTCACCGACATAAAGCGCTTCGATACTGATACCGGATGGACCAACGCCGAAATCGTCATAGGCAGCTGGATCGACACCCGGAAACAGATATTCGAGCACCCGCCGTCCGTGGTCGCTCGACACATCGACGATGGAAATCGGAATGCCACGGAAAACACCCGGCAATAGTCCTTCAGCGGAATTGAGACTGTCGAGCAGCATCAGTCCCTCCCGACAGCACGGCCGGTGTTGACGGTCGGCGACGGCGACGTGACGGTGGTTGTCTGGCCGACAACCTTGCCGGGGCCTTCGACAACAACCTTAGCTTCGGTGTTTACATTGAGCTGCTGCGGCGCGGCCGGTGCAGTCGGCGAAGCCTGTGCCGGGAGGACACCATTCTGGTTGGCTGGCAGTACGCTATTGCGCCCGATCGTGGTCATATTGCGCTGGCCGGTGACACCGAGCGCGTTGGAAACGCTTTCGATGCTAAGGGCTGCTTTCACGCGCTCAAGCGCCGACGCAACACTGTTCCAGGCCTCCGCGACGCCATCCGGCATCAACGCGCCCCAATTGATACCACGGTTGATGGCTTCGACTAGGGACGCAATCCCTTTCACGACCCACTCGATGGCCTTCGCGAGATCTTCAAGGATCATAACAGCCGCTAGAACCGTTTGGCCGCCAAGGTCGCCGAGAAGTTTCATGACACCGGTAAACATGCCGGACATCTTGCCGCCTTCGCCCAGGCCGACGAGTTCCCGGATGGCAGCTCCGAGCCGCATGAAGCCGGTCGCAATGCCTGCAATCGATCTGACTGCGCCACCGGCCGCCTTGCCGATCGGCTCCAGCCATGGTGCAAATCCCGAGCCGAATTCCTTCATGCCCTGCCATGCCCTGGCAATGCCGCTCAATGCGATATCGAGACCACGGAAAGCGACAAGCTTGGCATCATCGATCGTCAGGCCGGAGAGATCGATTTTGAGATCGAGGCCTTCGGCAAAACCGGACAACAGCTTCTTTAGGTTCTGCCACCCTGCCGCCACGTCGTCGAGCGCAGCCCCGAGACCGGCGCGAATAATGGGACCGTAACGCCCCGCCAAGTCGCGGGCAACGCCCATGACCTGGTTACCTATATTGCGCAGGTGTGGAACCGCTGCGGCCGCTTTCTGGCGGATCGTTCCCCAAGCATCGCCAAGCCGGTCCCACATGCGAGACAGACGAGGAGCGTAACTTGACCAGTTACGATAGATGTAGACGCCCGCCGCAGCGATGCCCGCCAGCGCAATACCCACGGGGCTGAAAAGAGCCGCCAGAACCGACAGGCCCGCGCCGATCGCAGGCAACACCACGCCCAGGACACCGAGACCGGCTGCGGCAAGGACAGCCACACCTGCAAAGGCGAGGCCCTGCTTAACCATGCCGCCTGTCGCAGTGTCCAGCTCGCGCAACCATTTGAGGGCATCCATCAGGTAGCCGTTGATCGCAGGCATCCAGGTGCCGAAAGCGAGGCCGACCTCACGCGACGCCTGCGTGCCGATTTCGCGGAAGGTTGTGAGCTGGCGATTGAGGCCCATCATCTGGGTTTCGAAGTCGGCATCGATCGCGCTGCCCGTCGCCTTGGCGACTTCATCCTTTATCGACTTGTATTCGTCGATGTTGCCGAGCATGGGGATCAGGAAATCCATCACCTGCATGTCGGAGAACAGTTCGCCGAGCTTGCCTGCGCCATAAATCTTTTCGAGCTGCTCGCGCACGGTTGCCAGCGCATCCGCGTCCGACATGCCGGCAGCTTTCGCCTTGCCCATCAGCCCCTGAATTTCCTTGCTCGAAACGCCGGTCAGCTTGGTGATCTTCTGGACAACGGTTTCAATCGGGTTGATGCCCTTCGTCACGGCGTCCTGCATCACGCCTTGGATATCGACGCCCATGTCGGCGAAGTTCTTGACCGTGGTCGGGGCAAGCACTTTCGACAGGAAGTTTTTCAGGTTGTTGGCAGCTTCGGCCGGATCGGATGTTCCCTTGCGGGCGATCTGGAGGGCCGCGCCGAGGAAGTTAACGGCCTCACGGCCGGTCACGCCGAACTTCGCCATCTGCCCGGTGAGTGTCGGGAAATAGCGTGACATGTCCTTCAGCTCAAAGGAACCGAGCTTACCGGCTGTGACCAGCGCGCCCATGGCATCGTCCAGTTGATCGGCCGGCAGCTTCAGCGTGGTGAGCAGCGACGTGGCGACTGATGCCATGTCATTCATCTCGGCATTGGCGGCGGTTGCGGCGCGGCTGATCGAACCGATCGAGCGGTCCACCAGGTCGTTATTAACGCCGGCCGCGATCATCTGTCCCGCGCCTCGGGCGACGGTATCGGAGAGCTGGCCGACATCGAGAGCGAGTTGCTCGAATTTTGCCTTGGACTGATCGACGAACGCAAAGGCCGCCTGTCCCGTCAGGTTTGACGTTCCGGCTATGTCGATCAGTTGCTGCTGGAAGGCTGCGGCCTCCTGCATTGGGCCGAGGAAGGAAATGCCGGCAACCGCCGCGCCGACGAGACCGATCTTGCGGGCGGTATTGGCTATGCCATCAAGCGCACCTTTAACGCCACGCAAAGGCCCGCTTAAAAGGTCCCTGAGACGGACGATGACATCAAGGTTCATGTTCCGGCTGGCCATGATCCGCCCCGCTTGAGAATAAAGCCGAAATTCTCACGCGCGCGCAAAAAAGGTCAGGCCCGCCGTTACGGGCGGGCCTGATTAAATCTTCGAGATATCGTTTACGTGCTTACGATAGGCCATGATGCAGTTCCACCAGAAGAGAACCGTGTCGATCGTCATGGTCTCAATCTCGGTGGCGGCGAAGCTGGAGCCGTCAGCGAGGCCGCCGAGTTTTATCGGCCAGTCTTCGGGCCACTCGTCAAAAAAGTTTCGATAATCCGGCCGCCGTCCGCGATATCAACACCGTCCATCTTATCGAAAAGCTTGTCCATCACCATTTCGGAAATCCGGGTCGAGCGCGAAAACGTCACGATCGATGCCTTCGCGTCGCTGGTCGCCTGGATGGCGCGCAGATCAGCTCCGTTGAAGCGATGGAAGACCAGCTCCGTGAAAACCCGCTCCCGGACATTGCCGTCCTTCTTGGTGGTGAGCGTGACTTTCTCAAAGAGCGGAAGCGTCACCGAGCCGTTAGCGTTCGGACGCGCACGTTTCGGCAGCTTGGAATCGGCCTTCGCATCTTCATCAATGATGTCGTCGGTAGCGTCTGCGCCGGCGTCTTCGTTGATTACGGTTTCGGCGCTTGAAACGACTTCGTCGTTCGGCGCGTCTTCGTCGATATCGACCCTCAGTGTAGTACCCATCAGAGAATTTCCTCGGGCGATCCGCCAGCCCACTTGAGTTCGATTTTTCCGCCTTCGCCGCCCGTCACGTCGGGAATGTCGCCCTCAAGGAAGGCGTCATTCAAGACGTATGTCTGGCCGGTGTCGCAGACGATCTGCAACTCTCCCTCACCGGGATCGAGCAGGTTGCCCAGGCGCTGCCCCCTTTCGAGGTGGGTTGTCGCCGTGACCTGTGACCCCTGATACTCCTGGGCGCGGCCGACGCCTCGGCCATAGGTCACGGCGTTGTTCTTGATACCGCCCTTGCGGAATTTCGCCCCCTTCTCGACGGGGATGTTACGCCCCCTCCAGACGATATCGACGATGCCCAATACCTGTGTCATCGCTTAAAGCTCCTGTTAAACCTGAAATTCGAGACGGCCGGCAAAGACCATGAGATTGCCGACGATGACCACCTGCTGGCGGCTTTCGAGCCTGTTGCGATCGTCCGTCGAGCGCTGGAAGACGCTTTCCCGGAGCGTGCGCTGCACGTTCTCGATCCAGACCTTTTCGCCGTAGAGCTTGCATCGTGCAGCCCAGGAGCCGGCCATGCGCTTCGGCGTCACCACGGCCGTGCCGGCGTCCTGGTCATTGTCCTGGCGGGTGGCGAAGGACGCGTCACTGTCGTCATCCACGAGCTTTGAACGCGGGTACATCAGGTTGATGTAGACCGACCAGTCGTAGCGGATGCGGCTCATGGTGACCGGCACCATGATATCGAGCCATGCACGATCGGCGATGTCGAGCGTCGTCTTCTTGTAGGTCGTGATCATGCGCGAGATCGTGACCGCACCATCCGACAGGCAGTCGAAGGTGGAAATGCCGTTGCGCAGCAGTAGATCGTTTTCCTCGTCAAGGAACTGATCCACCTCGGCCGGCGCTTCGACACCCGGCAGAACAAGCGACTTCAACTGGCGGGCCGGGTCGTCGGTCAGGTGGAACGAGGCGATACCCATTGCCGAGGCGGCCATCGCCCAGGACGGCGTCGGGCTTTTCTTCAGCCCGGCCATGGTGAGGAAAGGCGAGTTGGTCAGATTGCCGAACGTGGTGAGCTGGCCATAGGTGCCGCCCATGAATACGAAGCCATGGCAATCGAGTTTCGAGGTCGCGAGATAACGCACCCGCAGCCACTCGGCCGTCTTGGCAAGGTTGGTCGCATCCGACCAGGGGTGCGTGAGCTTGGTTGCCCAGGTGCTGACAAGAAGATCAAGCGCCGGCTGCACGTCCGGGTTTCCCGAACCGCCTGCCATGGCAACGACAGTGCAGGTCAAACCGGCTGGAAGCGGCTGGGCCTTGGTATCAACGCGCAGATCGATCTCGTTGCCGACTTCACCGCCATGGCGAGACGTGACGGTCACGACGCCCGCTGCTGCCGTCGCGGTTACGACCATGTCGAGATCGGCATTGATAGCGGCGGCAAGCTTGGTCGCCAGTGCGGCGACGGCATCGCTGGACAGCGCCGTCATCCTCACCTGCCGGCCGCCAATTTTGAAGCGCAAGACAACGGAGCTGGTGGGCGAACCCGCGAAGGTGAAGGTGCCAGTCGCCTTCAGCGCGCCGCCGGCATCGGGGAGTGCGATCACGTAAAGCGGCGTGTTGCGATTGGCCTTCTTGAAATATGCCACCTGTTCCGCGCCGATCGAGCCACGACCAAAGAGCGCAATCGCCTGGTCGGCGCGGGTGATTTCCTGTATCGCGCCGGCCGCAAGCGTGCCGGTGGCAAGCTTCTGGCCAACGATGAAGGCCTTTTCGGGCCACGGCAGAATGCCGACGTTGCGATAGTTCGGCCCGATCTCGATCAGGGTCGCAGGTTCAAGGCGATCTACGGGGATTTCGTTGAAATCCATTATTTGTCTCCTTCATGCTTCTTGGCCGGCTCACGCGGCTTTTCGATCAGATCGCCGTCAGCGATGCGCCGGCGCGTGAAATGCGTGTCCGGATCGGGCAAGCCTTCCTTAGGCCATTCGGAGCCGTCCGGAAGGTGGACCGTGCGGCCCTCGGCCGCGAAGAGTGTTTTCTGAGTGGCCATGGCCGGGGTTACTCCTGGGGCGGTTGAATTTCGTCAGTGACGGTTTCTGTCGAACCGTCCACAGACCAGGTGATGCCAAGCGCCCTGAAATCGTCGGGCTGCATTTTCCCGGTCGCAGCGGCACGGCATGCGAAGCTGAAGGTGAAGTCGATCTGGGCGATCGCGATGTTGTCGTCGCTCCAGCCATCGGCAATCACGCTGTTGGAAAGGGTGATGTTGGTGACGCCCTGGTCATCGAAGTTGACGCCCTGGAGAAGCACCGAGGCGACATCGACCATGGCGTCCATTCCGATATCTTTCACGTCGCCTTTAAAGCGGGCTTCAAGACCACTCGAAACGCTGTTTATGAGGATCAGCCGCCAGAGCATGTTGCCCTTCAGCACGCGGCCATTATCGGCGTCCGGCTTCATGCCCGTCCAGGCAAGGCCGATGAACGGCGTGGAACGAGCGATGCGAGTGAACTCCTTGATACTCAAGGACTGTGGAACACGCTCGATCGTGAACAGCTTCTTGGGAAATGCGATCCGGAGCCGCTCGACGATAAGCGGCTCCTGGTTGCGGATCGGCATCAAGGGAAACTCGTCCATCAGAAGCCCCTCAACGTTTCGAAGGTGACGATGCGCTCACGATCGGAGATGCGCGGGCCGGAGCCGACCGCATTGCCGCCTGTCGGCGATGCCAGCTGAATGTCCAGGTGCACGATTTCTTTTGCGATGTTCTCCAGCCACTTGATTACTTCGGCGCGGTCCTTCGTCATGCCTTCCGATGGGCTGGAGCGCTCGGTATTGGCAAGATCGTAAAGCGCGAGAATGCAGGTGGCGCGCACCATGTCTTTTGGCGGGTTGGCGATCGGCGTCAGGTATCGGCCCCGAATGTAGCCGTTGATCAACTCGGTGGCGTCGATCAGCGCCGTGTTGACCTTTTCAACGTTCGGCGTCTCAGCCTCGCGATCTTCCGTATTGGACAGGCGCACGATCTGCACCTCTCCAAAGCGGGCGATCATGTCGGTGACGGTGGCGTACATGGCAAAGTCTCCAGTGAGGAAAAGGGCTGACCCGAAGGCCAGCCCCGGAAAAGTCAGTTCGATCAGCAGTAAATCCAGCGGCGGTAGTGCAGAGACTGCCCGCTGGTCAGCCAGCTTTCGCGGTAGATGTCCTTCAGCTTGCCAATGACCTTGAAACCGGAGACCTTCGGCAGGGGCAGACGTGCCCAGAGGAAGGCGGCGGGCTTGGCCACGGTGTGCACCACGAAGCGCGCGATGTTGATGGCGAAGACAACGGTGCGCCCGGCAAACGTCGAAAACGCTGTGAGGCAGGCGAAGAAAGCGAGGCTGAAATAGCCGTAACGTCGTGTCATGCAGATTTCCTCTTTGGGTTGGCTTCGGGGTTTTGCCGCTGTTGCCGATGGCCTCTTGCGAGCCTCGTGCCATCGGAGGGCTTCGGGGCGATTGGTCCGGCGACCTGATCCGGTCCGCAAGCCCCTCGCGGCGCTCCCGTCAGAAATTACTTTTTGGGCTTGGCCTTGCCGTCGCTGCCGTTGGCCTCGCCAGCGCCGCCCGCATCGGTGCCGGACTGCTGGCTTTCGGAGCCGTTCGCCTGGGCGGATTTCAGCGCGGCGATTTCGGTTTCAGCGGCCAGCAGCTTCTTGCCAAGTTCATCGATCGCGTTGTCGTGGGCCGCTTTCGTGTCGGCGAGCTTGTCCGCGACGGCGTCAGCAACGGCCTGGTTGAATTTGTCCTCAAGCTTCTTGCGCTCGATCTCGACGCGGGCCTTCACGGCCTGCTCGATGTCGGCGCTGGAGACTTCGGCGGCCTTGCCATGAACTTCCTGCACGATGAATGCGGGATCGGCCTGGAAGGACTTAAGCTGATCTTCCGTCCAGTGGCCGGGTTCGTAGGTTTCCTGGGCGGGATGCACGACACCGTTGCGGCGAAGGCCCGGTATCGAGCAAATGATCTGGATTTTCGACATGTGTGGTTCCTTGGGCTTCGGGGTTCGGGAAAGCGGCTGCATGGCCGTTTTCCGGAAACCCGCCAGCAATCGGGAGGATGATTGCTGGCGGAGCGGTCAGGCGATGTGGAACGCCTGGCCGGTTACGCGAGGTGCGGGATGACTTCGACGCGGGCCGTCTTCGCCCAGACGTTGGTTTCACCGCCGTTGATCAATGCGGCTTCGACAACCTGACGGGCCTGCGCTTCGAGGGTCGGCGGAACCAGCAGAACGGTCGGACGGATGGCCTTGATCTGGCCGTCACGCTGGCGAATGGTCTGCATCGACGTGCGAGCCGCCGTGTAGTTTGCAACGTTCAGTGTCGCTTTCGACTTGTAGGCAAGCTGCCAGAGACCGAAACCGGCATTGCCGCGCGTGTCGGCACCCCAGACATATTCGGCCTTCCAGAAGACGTTCGGGTCTTTTTCGTCGAACATCTGCGTCAGCTTGATCGGCTTGCGGCTCTGCCAGACCATGGGCTTCAGAATTTGCGTATCGTCGATCAGATACCAGGCGGGGCTGGCGCCATCGGTGAAGTTCGAAACCGAGATCACATTGCCCTGCTCGTTATAGCCGGGATGGTCGCCATCGAAATAATACTGGCCGTCATAGCAGAGCGTGGTTTCGCCCTTCTTGAACAGCGGCCACACAAGGCTGTCAGGGAACGCGCCGCCGTCCTGGCCGAACTGTGCCGCGACCGGCGTAAAGATGCCGACCTGATCGTCCTCGATCTGCTTGCGCTTGATCTTGAGTGTCTTTTCAAAATCGCGGTTTGCGATCTGATAGAGCGTAGCGCCGACGTCATGGGCGACGCGGTCACCGATCCATTCGCGGAAACCGGGCAGATCGTCCAGGCGCGGATACTGGTTGGCGAAGGTGGTGGATGTCACCGTCATCGCGATCTTCTGATAAAACGGCGTAACCGTTGCCATCGACTGGTTGAAGATGGTGGAAAGCGAGGTGTAGATGCCCCGCAAATTGGCGACGTTAATATCCATCGTGGTTCCTTAGAGGGGCTTCAGCCAGACGCCGTCAGCGTCAATGGCATCTATTTTTCCGGCCGGCAGCAAAGCGCCGGCGACGAGCGTGTAAGTGTCGTCGGCCGAGGCGTAGACCGTCTTGCCGATATCGGCCGGGGTTGCACCGGCCAGCGGAATGTTCCGGATTTCCTTTTTCAGGTTGATCAGGCGATCACCGGTCGCGCCATCGCGGTTATCGACAGCTTCCTCGGCGAACCCGATCAGGGCGACGCAAGACGCGTGGCCAGCCGGCACGGCGGCAAGAGCAGCCGTCACGCCGCACATCGTGCCACCAAAGATGCGGACGCCAGCAAGAACGGAATAACCGTAAGCATTGCCAGAGCGGGTTTTAGGGCGAATGTCAGCCGTAGCCGTCATGTCACATGTCCTTTCCGAAGAGCGACTTGTGCTCTTTCTTGAAGGCTTCCGGATCGACGCCCATCATGGCGGCGACGGAAAGCTCTTCGCTGGTTGCGGTCTCGCCTTCCTTGGGCGGTTGACGACTACCGAGGCCGCCAGCGTTGAGCGACGGCATGACCTTCAGCTCCGCCTCAACCTCGGTGGGGTTCTTCATGTGGCGGGCAATCATGTGCTCGCGCAGGGAAGGAACGACCTGAAGCTTTGCGATCGCGGCGTCGATGACGGTGACGGCCTTGTCCTTCGCCGTGTCGGTGACGAGCGTTTCGACCTTCGCATTCAGCGCCCTGACTTCATTCTTCAGGCTAGCGTTTTCGCGCTCGACGTCGGTGGCGGGCGTCGTCTTCGCCTGAAGGGCGGTGACCAGGGCGTCAGGACCAACTGAGACTTCGACGCCGGCGACTTCCGCCAGTTTCGACATCAGGGCCGCATGCGCGGTCTGGGCAGAGTGAGCCGCAGTCAGCGCCGCAAGGATCGCGGCCTCGTCTGCGGTTTCCGGCAGGCCAAGCGCCTTCCGGAGAGCTTCCAAATCCATGGTGGTCTCCAAATTTTGAGAGTGAAGCGATTTCAGGTTGAGGTTGGGATCGTTGGTCAGCGCCACGCGCAGCAGCTTGTGAACCGCAAAGGGGGCCTTGGCGCTATGGGTGAAAACCGGGGAAATGTAGCCGTAGTCCTTGCCCTGCATCATCGCGAGGCCGACGGGCGTCCACTCGACTTTCGCCCAGACGCCATCGTCGCGGCGCTCAAGTGCTGTGAGCCAGCCACGGGCGGGCGCGGAAAAACCCTGCTTTGCCGCAAGGTCAGTCGAATGGTTTTCATCGACCGGCAGCTTCTTGCCCTCGGCATTGAAAGCCGAGATCAGGGCGTCTGCGTTGTCGAGCACGTAAGGGCCGCGACCATCGACGCCGGAAAAACGCCCGGTCGGAAGGACATGCAGCCATTCCGGCACTGTGGCGGACGATTGCAAGGCAACGACATGAGTCGAGACCGGCACAGCCGAGGCCGAATGAAGTGCAACAACAGTGGTCGAGATCAGGTTTCGCATGGTCCGGATATGCCATGCGGGCAAAATTCAATTCATGCCTGCGCCTGCGGGCGGGCCTGAAGAAGAGAGAATTTCAGCGGGAGGAATAGCGTTGCACGAAACCGAAGACGGTCTCGGCGATCATCGCTTCGTCATCCGACGATATACCGAGGAAGGGGCGTGCGGGCAAGGTAACACTGTCGGCTTTGATAAGGTTCCCGCCGATCCGGAACCAGAGATGCGTTGCCCGAACCGGTACGATCGTCGCGCCGAACTGGTGAGCGGCCGCGTAAATCACATCGGTGCCCACCTGCACCTCGTCATTACCAGCCTTGGCGTTGATGCTGTTTCGAAGCCGACCACTTTCCGTCAGGATGCGGGAATTGCGCTTGTCCTCGGCATATCCCTCATTCAGGGTTTTCCACGCTTGGCCTTCCGGATCGGTTTGCGTGACGAAGCGCATATGCGTCGAACCGACAAGGCCGACGCCGATCGCGCGCATGACGGGCGTCGTGTTCGTCATCAGGCCTTCGAGCTGGCGGAAGCCGCGCCGGACTTCCGAATCGAGAACCTGTGCCGTGATCGAGATAGAAGCGCCGCTCATATTTGCCTTTCGGCCCAAACGGCCTTATGTTCATATCTGACGCGCCGAGCAGGAAGCGCCGCCTTCAGGCGGATTGGGACCAGGCGATTTCCGGCCCCCCGGCGTGTCATTTCCATTCCACCCCGAAATTCCGCAGGATGTTGCGCCGCTCGGTACGCCGCAGCGATGTCAGCCACACTTCCTGACGGTTGTCCTTCTTCACGACCTTGACGGCGGCGTGATACAGTTTGCCTTCATATTCCCCGACGAACGCGGGACGCCCGTTCCTGTCGCGCAGCAACTTTCCGCCCTTGACGAGTTGCCCTGGTAAAACGCCGTAGCCGTCCGGCGTGATCGTGTCGTGATGCATGTGGCTTCGGATTGTGTCTGCCGACAGGCGGATTTCCGTGCCCGCCGCGACATCGAGGGCAGCGCTTACCGTCTTGTTTGTCGTCGCGACTGGCGTCCAGCTGCCGTCCGGCCACTTTCCCTTTAGAGCCGATTGAACGAAGGCGGCAACTTGTGCCTGGTCGGCACTGACCGCCTTCGGACCAGGTGCTGTTTGCGATAGCCAGGCAGCACCCGGATTGTAGGCGAAGGACGGATCGATACCCCGTGGCTGATCCGTTCCGAGCTGGTCAAGGTTCGGGGGCGTATCCGGTCCCGACTTGCCGAGGCGTCGAAGACCAGGACGAGACACCGGCGTCACGAAGCAACCGCACCGGTAGCCGTTCGGCGGGTACATTTTCGCCCAGACCGGATCGGTGGCCTCGTAGCATTTACCGTTCCAGGCCTTGTGCTCCAGACGCGGATGCAATGCCCCGGAATGATTGTACATCCAGTACGGAAACGCTTCGAGCGTCTCCGGGGCTGACATCTGGGCGTAACGGCCGGCCGCGTAGGCGGTGCTGAGATTGGTTTCGAAGATGATGCGGGAGCGCCAGCCGCGTGAACCATTATACTGCCAGCCGTGGCGCGCGACGATCGCATCGAAGTCGGCGCGGAAATCTTCAAGCGTCAGGCCCTGTTCGGCGGCCTTGACGATGGCCGCCTGGAAGTCTTCGACCAGCGCCTTTTTGTTTGCGCCGGCCACCATGAACATCTTCGAATGCGCGGCGTCCCAAACATCGCGATGGCTTGTCGTGGGGATGGCAGTTTTCTGGCGAAGAAAGTCGATCGCCTCATCAAACGGCAGATTGATCGCGCCCACTGTCGTCGCCATCATAGCAACGACCAAAGGCTTAAAAATTGAAGGCGGTTTAAAGGCCGTGGAAGCGTTTTTCGGGCCTGAAGCTACGGATGCCGCAAAAAGCCCCCTGAAGCGCGCCAGCGGGCCTCCTCTCATGACTGCCTCTTGAGGTCATCAATGAGCGCGGCCTGCCCGATCAGGTGCGCCATCGTCATGCCGCGCGCCATGGCTTCCGCGAGATCCTCGGCCGACAATTTGAGATCCGCGAGTTTGTGCGCCGCCTCCCGAAGGTCCGTGGCCGAAAACAGGATATCGCGGACTTCATCAATCATGCCGTCCATGGCGGCGGCCGCGTCCTTCTCCAGCCGGTCGGTCAGCTTTTCGAGCAGGTCCGGTTCCTCGCGGGAATGCGCCGAGGCGAACAGTCGATCGAGGCTTTGCTTCGCGGTCAGCGGTTTTGGCTTGTCCTCGGGCGGAACGACCGTCTCACGTCCGCCGACCAAATCGGCCCCGGCCGCAGGTGTCGGAATGCCGAGGCGGTCACGGAGAAAGCTGGCCTCGGCCGTCAGGCCATGCTTGGCGAGCTTGTCGAAAGCTTCCGAAAATTCCTTCAGTGGGACTTCGTCCGGGCGACCGACATGGATGGTCGGGTATTCGTCCTGGGGGCCGAAGTTGAAGGCGATGATATTGGGGGCGAGCTGCGCATTGAGCGTGTCGGAAGCGTCGAGCGCATCGGAACGCTCGATATCTTCCTGGACAAGGCGATGTTCCTTGGCAACGGCATGGCCGCCGGAAACAGCGTCCGTCGTTGTGGTCTGGCCAAGGATCAGCTTGGAAATCTCGCGATTGTGCCAGTCGGCCCGGCTCTCATACATGTCCGTCGAGCTGCTCTTGGAACCAACCTCGTGGAACTCGATCAGCATCTCGCGCGGTATGATCGCGGCGCAGTCACCAGCGATGCCCGATACGGCTCGCCACAACACATCCTTTTCCGGTTCGGTCGCGCCACGGCCGTATTTGCCGATGCGGATCGGCTGGCCGTAATTCTGAAGGAAGATCGCCCAATCCTTGACCGTGAAGCTCTTGAACATCCAAAGCCAGACGGCAACGCGGGCAATGCCCGACCGGATCGTCAGGCCGGACTTTGCCTTCGAACGATGGACAACGAACTTGTGCGGAATGAGCGGCTCACCGGCAACGCCCTCGCGCAGCAGCAAGGTTTCGCCATCTGTGCGGTCGAACGTGAACCAGCGCTGGGTCCGCCAGACCAAAGCGCGTGGGAGCACCTTGCCGTTCTTGTGATGCCAATCCACCTCCATGACGGAAATGCCCTTGCCGATCGCATCGAGCATGTCGAAGAGGCCGGAGCGCAACACGCCTGTCTTGATCCACTCGCGCAAGAATTCGGCATGCTTCTGGTGCTCTGGACTATCCGACGCGGGGTTAACGGTGATTGGCAACTGCGAAACCGATCGGCGGCGCGTGGCGAGCTGCGCGAGATAATGGCTATCGCGCTCCTCGATGTCTTCCGCCAGTTCAAAATAGGCTTCCACTTCGCCCTGGTCAGCAGCGCGCAGAATTGAGGCAAGCTTGATCGGCGTCATGCCATCGGCCGGATGCCCGGAAATCCACTGACGGACACCGCCTACATGCGCGCCGGCGACCTCTTCCTCCAACTCGGCCGCACTAACGACCTTGCCGTCCTGATCCTTCATGGAGCTGGCGAGGTGACGAGAAATCTTCTGCTTCTTCTTTTTCGCCATCAGAGCGATCCTCTCAGGTAGACATTGATGGTCCCGCCACGGCGGTCATCGTCATGCATCGGCGGGCCACCGTTGTGGCCCTGCATCGGATTGTTGGGCTTGCGGTTGGTCTCGTACTCGTAGGCGATTGCCTCCTGGTTGGAGGCAAACCACGCCAGCGCGCCGGCGGGCGCGGTATCGCCGTGGCGATCGTAACCGTCTGCGCCCTTGGTTGAATGTTCGTCCGGAACCTTGATGATGCCGTTGACATAGGCGAGTGCCTGGTGATCGGCGAGAACATCTGCATCCTTTGGCAGCAAGAGGCTCTTGTCGCCAAATGCCTCAATGTAGCCGGGCATGTTGGCGGCGTACCACTTCGCAGATGTCATCACCTCGTGGATGCACTCGCCCCAGCGCTGGCGGGCCTTTTCGGCAAGGTACTGACCATTGCCTCGCGCATCGAGCGCGCCACCGATCAGACGCGGCAAGGCATCACCAATGCAGAAGAGGATATCCCGCTGCTGGTCGAACGGAATGTTCTTCAGCTCGACGATCAGGCGGGCGCGGCGGATGAGATCGGCACCGATCTCGAAAACCACGATTGCCGTCTTGTCGCCAGAGCGGGCAAAGTCTTCGCCAAAACTATGTTCGCGGTCCTTGTCGAGCCGGTCTAAAAGTGGCTTCAAGAGGCCTTCACAGAACTCGTCAGCCTGCTCGGCGCGCTCGAAGTCGTCGAGGTTCTTGAACTCGTCTGGCCGGTCCCATCGCACGACGGCCGGCAGATCGGCGCTCATGCAGCGCTCGATCAGGACGCGCGTCAACGCGGCCCCTTCCGATTCTGCCGGGATCGCGTCAAGCTCCTGTTTCATCTTGGAGGTGCGCGTGCCATAGGCCGAACGGATTTTCGCTTCCCAGGCGTCTTCCTTTTCCTGCGACCATTCCTCGCCCTTGATCAGGCAGACGCGTTTGAACAGGCCGTTCTTGACAGCATCGCCGAAGGTGAAGGTGTGGAAGTTAAAGCCGTTCTTTCCCGCCTCGGCTTCCTTGATCAATTCGTTGAATGGGTTGCTGACGCCGTTGTGTGAGGAAATGACACGGACCTTGCCGCCCCAGATCAGAAGTGCGGCGACGGAATCAATGACCGCTCGAACGTCACGGTGGAAAGCCGCTTCGTCGATGCAGACCGTGCCCTGAAGGCCGCGAATGTTTTCCGGCCGGGATGACAGCGCTTCTATGCGGAAGCCGGACTTGAAGCGAATGATGTAGCTGGAGATCGCATTCGTGGTGCCGTCGTCACGCTGATCGAAGAAAATGCCGTCCTCGATCGTCAACAGTTCCTTGGCGACGGTCTTTGCGAAATGCGCGGCATAGCCGATGAACTCGCGGCCCTTCGGCTTGGTGTCCGGAATATAGAAATAGTTCTGGCCGCCTGCCGATCGCTGGGCGGCGGCGATCAGCGTTGCATCCAGCGCCTCGGCAAAAGTGATACCTGTTCGGCGACCCTTGGCGCAGCCCTTCAGCAGACTATCGTCCGCGATCCACTCGGCCTGGTGCTCCATAAGGACGCCTTCAGCCAACGGGTCGAGATCAGCCGGAATATCGGCACCACGAGGCAATTCGTCCGGCAACTTGGCCGGATCGACTGGAAGCACTGGCGGGTCTGTCCATTTGCCTTGCGGCAAACCGGGCAAGGCTTCAGCCACGCTGTACCTCCAAACATGCTAGACCGGTCCCTTCGCAGGACCGGCAGTCTTTCTTGAGGTCATAGACGACGCTCGAAATCGTGCCATCGCGCCGGCGGTTTATCCGCCTGATGGCGCGGCCTGTGCCATCGCACCTGGTGCAGTCGTTCTTCGGTGTGACGGTCATTCTTCGTCACTCTTCTTTTCGGCGTCCGGGGAGAATTCAGGAACGGATTTCGCCTTCGGCCGCACGCCGAGGAACTCGCGACGGGCGCGGGCAATAGCCTCTTTCGAAATACCGGGTTCGTTGGACAGCACGTCCAGGGCCTTTTCCGCCTTGGCATTCATGTCGGCCTCGATGCGGCGGGCCTTCTCTTCGGCTTCTAGCTTCAGGCGGCGGTTGGACGATGTTACCTGGGCAGCTGAAGCAGCGCGCAGCGCGTTCGCCAGCTCCATGGCTCCCTTCGGGGAAATGCCCGCATCACCTGCTGATTGCAGCAGCTCGAAAATTAGCGTCTTGATAGCCTCGGCCGCGATCAGGGTCAGATCGTCGGAACCGGCCGCGTCCATGCGCTCGGAAATGGTGGCGGCGATTTCGCGCGTCTGCTCAAGCCGGCGCGTCATCTGCGACAGGCGGATCGCAAAGCGGTTGAAAGCAGAAAATGAAGGGATGTCGAAATCAAGACCGATCTCGCCCTGGAGCGCGATCAGCTTGGTTTTCCACTCGGCATATATGTCGAGCTGGCTGCGATCACGGTCGGCAAGTTCCTGCGATGCCCAGGAAATCGCGTCGCTGCATTCCTCGGGCAGAAGATCGATTGCTGAAAGTCGGCCGCGTGCTTTTGCCATGTCAGGCACCCACGCGCGACGGACGCTTCACGCCCTCGATGGCGGACTGGCGATCGACATGGCGACGGCCGAGATCGGTCAAGGAAGCAATCTTGATGCTGCCAGCGCTGACGACGACAACAGCGCCCATGGTCTCCAGATACTCGATCTGCTGATGCACCCACGGCCGTTCCTGGTTGATTCCAAAATTGGCAAGAACCGGTTCAAGCATGGAGCTGCTCAGGCTCTCATTCACCTGTTCCGCCAAAGCCCTCAAGATGATGAGCCGCGCTTCTTCGCGCATGATTTTCATGTAGTCGATGCCGATGCTCATTGTTTGCCTGCCGTTTCCACCAGTAGCTGGTTCATTCTTTCGTTCGTGGCTTTGATGGGCTTGAGGGTTTCGTTCAGCGTGTCGAGGCGGCCATTCACCTTTTCCAGGGCAAGTTCCAGACGGTGCTGGCTTTCCCGATCGGGCAGGTGGCGCATTTCCCCTTCGATCGCTTGGATGCGGCGATCGTGGCTTATCAGCTTGGTTTCATGCGCTTCGATGTCTTTGCCCAACAGCGCGATCTCATCGCGACCACTCTTGATGTCAGCCTCAAGCTTCTTTTCGCCACTGGAGAAAAACCCTTTGAGGTGGCCAAGGAGAGCCACACTGGAAAGAACCAGTGTCAGCCAGGGAATGATTTCGGTCGGGGTCATCGGCGGGCCTTCTCGAACTTCGTCTGACAGACGATGCAGCGGGTGGCGGAGGGCAATGCGATGCGACGCTCTCGGGCGATGTTGTTTCCGCAGTCTTCACATTCCATCGTTCCCGGCGTGCGCAATGCCCGTGAGGCAGCGGCGATCGCTGCCTCACGTTCTTCTTCGGTGCGCTTCTCGGCCAGATCGAGCGCGGCGTTTCCACCAAAGTTCATCTAAGGGTCTCCACCGACTGGCGGACGCTGACACCTTGGATCATATCCGGTAGCTTCGACATGATGATTTCGTTCAAAGCCTTGGCGTTGACGCCGAGCTTCGCGATCGCGTCCGGGTTCTTCTCGATGACGTATTTTGCCGCGTCTGCGATGATTGTGTCACTGACATGCCCGCCGATGTGGATCACGCCGGCCTTCGCCAGGGCAAACCGAACGGCGTTCGCAGCCGACTGATGCAGGGCATCGCGCAGCTTGCTTTCGATATCGATGCGCTGCTTTTCGTCCGTGATCTTCAGGAGCGAAATGACGCGGGCACTGATCCAGGCGACAAGCACCGGCCCCACGGTCGAAAAGAGCAGAACGACAACCGGCTGCACGATCGTCCAAATGTCATACCAGAAGGAAGATGGCGCGATGACAGCGCCAGCCTCCTGGGCGAAGGCCGGTGTCAGGTTGAACCAGCTGATGCAGACGAACGCCACGAGGCCGGCAAGATAATAAAACAGCCTGGTCATGGTCAGTCCTCAACCTTCTTAGCTTCGCGCAGTGCGAGCGTAATGGCGGCATAGGCCTCGGCGGCCTTCACCAGGGCGTTCGCAGCGGTAACGGAAGACGGGTCACGGCAGACCACGTATGCCGCGTTCCATGCGGCTTGTTCCTTGGTCACGATGGATGACTTGATGTTGCCGGTGCTGGCGACAACGACGAAAGCGCTATGCGCAGTCGCAGCGGCCGAGCAGACCTGCGGCAAATTTTTCTGGATCGCACTATCGATCGATCCGGTGGACTGGCAGGCCGACAACGCAAGCGTTGCAGCGACCGCGACAAAGACAGACTTGAACATCATGGTCCTTTTGATGACGGGAGGTTGGAGGGGCATTTCCGTCAGGCCTCGCTTTTCGAGACCGGCGCGCCGGCGCTGGAAAGCTCGACCTTGCCGCCGATCGGCGCGTCGGCCGTCTTTGGCCAGCGGATACCGCCAGTGACGAGGCGGCCTTTTTCGATACGGGTGATCGAAACCGAATTGTTCTGGTTGCCGCCCAGGACGTGGTAGTGCGTCCGGTCCTCGCCGACATAAATCCCGACATGGCCGCCGCCCTTGCGTTCGAAGACGAGGATCGCGCCGCGCGCAATCCGGCTTTCGACGCCGAACTTCTTCCAGTTCAAAGCGCCAAGAGGATTTGCAGGAAGCGCCTCTTTGGGCAGAGTGGTGGCGATAAGATTGCCGATGAACAGACCGCACCAGGGAATATCGTCATCGGTGAAAAAGCTTGCGACCCAGCCGCCGAGCTTCTTGGCCCAGCCCATGATGGTTGGATTGGATTTTGAGCCGGCGATTTCCTTCAGGCCCATGAAGCGGCGGGCCTCGCGCATCCAGACCGGCTCAGCGGGAACCACGACCTTGTCGTGAACGACAAGCGTGCTGCTCGGGTTTTTGCTCTTTACGCCACGAAGGAGGTTGACGGTCGCAGTATCGGCGCGGCCGGTCTCGTTTAGTCCTGACGCATGCTGGAAACGCAGGAGCGCTGCGATAACCTCGCGACCATGAACGCCGTCCGCAATGCCGCCATAAGCGCCGGCGACACGCAGGCGGTCGATCAGCCATTCATCAAAAGTCTGGGTGGTCAAAGGAAAGCCCCGTCATGGTGGCAACTGGCGGAGATCGCGCGGGCCGATATGGGGGCAAATTAGAGTTTGGGCCTGAAACAAATCAGGCCCGCCGTGGCGGGCGGGCCTTTAGAACATTTCAATCTGGCGGGGGTCTGTCTTTCGCCTGGACTTAAGCGGCTCCCGTTTTCGGGCGCGCTTCAAAAGTCTTTCAACACCGCTTTCCGTCAAACCGAGACGTTTGGCAATATCGCGGTTGCTCATTTCGGCATCGACATAACGACGGGCGCGAAACTCGCGTGCCAGAGGCACTCTTATATATCCGCCCGGATAGGCTTTGGCTAGACGGTATGCAGCATCAACGCCGATCGTCGAAGGAAGTTCACTTCGCTCGGGATCGGCAGGGACATAGAGCCTGACGCCGGCATGTGCTTCGACCAGGGAGAAGAAGCCGTCTTCGCCAAGCGTCGATAGCAGATCAAGGGTGAGATCATCGGCCACGGGTAATCCTGTTCGAAATGATGAGCTGCTCTTCGGTCAGCGCCCGCAGGCGTGCTTCCAGCTCGATACGTCGGTGTGAAAAGCGCGGCAGCTTGGCGATCCTTTCCGCCAGCTGGTCACGCCGGTTTTGAAGAACATCGATCTCCCGCTGGTCCGGCCAGCCAAAGAGCGGCATGCCATTCTGGGGAGCGATGTTCCCGGTCATCACTTTTGAGCCTTCTTCAGCCGGCGAACCTGCGGCCCGAAATGGTTCATCACCGTGATCCACTCGGCATCGCTCAAATTCCGGTAGCTGATGCTTTCGGTGACGACGTGGGTGACGGCCTGCCAGAAAGCGTTCGGCTCGGCCGGATGCAGGATCGCCCACTGTGCGCGGGCGATCTTGTAACCGGGGCTTTTCTCGTAAGGCTCACAAGGCATCCGATCAGCCCAGGCGACGCCGACGCGCGCAAGCATGCCCTTCAGCGCCTCAACGACGCTGGCGCCGTCGCTCGCTGTATGGACAAAACGCATGTCGGAAATATCAGGCAGCTGCCTGCCCATGGCGAAGGCTTCCAAGGCACTGTCACGGCGATCGTCGATAACGCCGAGATTGTAGCAGGCGATCCAGAGCGCCCGCATCTTCGGCAGGTACTTGCCGGAAAGCTTGCGCTTGCCGTCGCGGCCGTCCTGGCGAACCGGGGCGGGTCGCGTCACAGTGCCGCGAAAGTTGACAAGGACCTTCTGACGCTCGACTTCCGTCATGTCCTTGATGGAAGTTTTGCCGGTCAGAATGTGCAGCTTGGCGCGATAGGTGTCATCGTCCAGGCCGAGTTTTTTCTGCTCGATCTTGATGGCGGCGATGGTCTTGCTCATTTCGACATCCTCTGCGCCGCGTGGGCTGCAATGTCGGTAAGGCAGAATTCGGAAGACTTGTCTTCGCCGCCTTCCTCGGTCACGACCAGGACGTACATCTTGCCGCCTTTGGCGTGAACGAAATGGCCGTCCTTTAGAAATGCATCGATCAGCGCCGTCAGAAACTGATCAGATTCAAATGTCCTCGGCATCATAGGCCTCGCTGATTTCCTTGGTGGTAAAGGTGGCTTTGAAGACCGGAACGAAAAAGCGCACGTAGACCAACTGGACGGACCAGCCGCGCGATTGTGCCTTTTCCCATGTCTCGCGTTTGCGGTACTTGGATGCGATTGCCTTGGCGGCGGTCTCGCCCCATGTTTTCGGCTGAAGCTTTCCGGTAGGAGAGCAAAGCACATGGCCTTTGGTGAAGGCCGCAGGGATTTGGCGCTTACTCGTCATGGGCGACAAACTCCAACTCGCGGGGATGGCAGTTGCTGTAATGGTCATCACCGTGAAAATGCACTTTGACGTAGTGCTGATGCGATCGGCCTTCCGGCTTGATCTTGCCGTATCGGGCGGTCACCGTGTGCCGGACGAGCCGGTTCACGGTGATCTCGATGCCATAATAGTTGCGGATATAGTCGTAGCTCACCCTGCAAACCTCACCGGGTTGCTTTCCATAGACTGGAAAAAGTGCGACCTGTTTTGCCGGGTCGCAGGTCTCAGGGGGAAGCGGTGTCTGAACTTCACAAGCGACGTTTGTTCGCCTTGATTTTCATTACAGTTGGAGCGGCAATCATTCTGCCGGTGGTTTTCGGTCTGCCTCGCGGCATCGCTGGTCAGGACGGCGACGGCTGGCGAAACTTCATATATGATTTTCAAACTCTCATAGGTGGCGGCGCGGCGGTTGTTGCGGCGTGGCTGACCGTTCGCCAGATGCGCATCACCGACGAGAGAAGCGAGTTTCGTCATCGAGAACTTGTGTCGCTTCAGTTGCGAGCTGATCGGCTCCGCGTCGAGCGTCTTCTGTATCCGTCGCTGAACGAATTGAAGGCAAAGCGAGAATCCCTGTCCGCTTGGCAAGTCGGTATGCTCTCTGACCTTGTTCGCTTCGAAAAGAGAGCTGCGGTCTTTGCTCTCCACGATCTTTACAACGACGTAGAAAATGTGAGGGCTATCCTGAACAATAGCACTACGCAAAGTACGCTTGATCTGCTCGACGGCAGGATGACGCACACCTACGCTCGTGTTGTCACCCGCTTCATTGAGTTGCAGGAACTTGCTCACAGGAGCTTCGAAGCTGTGAAAGAACTTGAGCAGCTCGATACGTTGCAACTCTTGAGAAACCACCAGCTGACGAATAGCGCTCTTTCGCGATTGGGGCCGCTTTTGAAAGCACGAGATTTGGCAATTGGAGAGTTGGCGGATTACTGTAACGGCCTTGAATCGATGAGGAAACAGTATGCAATTCATTGAATCGCCCTCACGCGTCAGCAATGTTGAGAGAAATGCGGATCCACTCCGCATCGTGCGATTCCCGGAAGCTGAAATGCAGGTACTCTTTTGAGCCGATTACCCGCACGGCCGCGTTGATCGCTTCCATCGCATTGATCCAGCGCGGATCATCGCTTTCGATCTTGAACAGTTCGAACACGGCGTCCTTGCTGATCTTGCCAGCCTGATCGACATTGAAGGCACGAGTGACGAGGCCACGGATTTCAGCGCGCCCGTCTTCCGTCCATTCGTTCAGGCATTCGTCGATCAGACCTTTCGCGACCTGTAGCTGCGGCCCGAACTCGATCAACTTGTTCACGCGGGTCTCGACGGACATCAGCCCGTCGATGGTGCGGTATTTCTGGTTACCGGCTCCGGCGCGGCCACGTTTGACGAGGCTATACTGGGCTTCAAGATTGCGATCGAACTCGGCAATATCGGCGCGGGTGTGCTTCTTAAACCGGGCCAGCTCGGCGGAAAGCGGCTTGGCGAACGCGATAATCTTGCGGACCATCTGGTCCTCAAGAAAGTCTGCGGCCTTCACCAGGGCGAGCGGCGTCAGGCCGCCGTCTGCGTTGGTGACATATTGCTTGCCGTTCACGATGGTGATGCCGGCTGCGGCCTTTTCTTCCAGAATTACAGCTTCCATGGGTTTAACCTCATAATTTAATGTGAAAGGGGATCAGGCCGCGTCGCCACCAGACGGCGCGGAAGGTGCAGGGGCATTGGAGGGTTTGGGGCGGAACTGGACGACGTTGCCGCCGTCCTCGGTGTCGGGCCGCATCAGCTGAAGAACCTCGGCCGTGATCGCGTTCATGCTGGAAATCAGCTTCAGGCGATCCTCGAAGGCGCGGCGGTTCCACTCCGCGCACGACCAGGCGTTTTCGAGATTGCGAGCATGATCGGCAATCTTGCCAACGCTCATCACCAGCCTCGACGACATGGCGCGGTCGAGATGAATGTGGCCCTTCTCGGCCAGCTCCGCATTGAGGCCTCGATAAAGCTCACGCAAGAGATCGGAAACGCATTCAGGCTTCGCCGTCATTCTTCTTTCCTCCAAAGTTCGGGCGGATGATGTTGCCTTCGGCCTTTTTCAGAAGGCCTGTAAGTTCGCCTGTCGCGAGCTGCTCCGCCGTCTTGGCGAGCAGCTTCCCGGCCTCGCTGTCGCGAAGAATGGAAAGCTCCAGCTCAAGGTGGCCGGCCTGCTGTGACAGGGCGCGAAGGGTTTTCAGGACGGTTTGGGCGGACTGTGCATCCAGCTCCAGCTTTTCGTCCGCCTTCATCTTTCTGGCTTCCGCGAAGATGCTGGCGAGATACTCCAGATGAGTTTTCAGGGAGGGAGCCGCCGATGTCATAGGCTGTCTCCCATGTCGCGGTTCTTCCAGGCGGCCTGAAGATGCTCCAGACGCACACCTTCCTCGCCATCTCCGATGGCAAGCATGGAGGCGGCTTTCATGGTGCGATCGATCTGGCGCAGCGCGCCGGGCTTGCTGGCAATGCCTTTCAGGAAGGTGGCGCAATCGGTGCCGTCCTCAACGCCCCACGCCTTGATGAGGATTGCAGCGTCCGCAGCCGGGTTGCGCGCCGTCCTGACCTGTCGGTCAAACCGGGAAAGCACCTGCGCGCGGCTTGCGACTGAACGCCCGACGTCCTTTATGAAGGCCGTGGCGGTATCCTCATTGCCGAGCAGGGCAACACCGCACTGGTCGTTATCGACGAAGTGGCGCAACTGGTTGATGGCTTCCGGTACGGCGTTCTGCGCCTCGTCGATGATCAACAGCGAGCCTTCACCGACACGTTTCAGCTTGGCGCCGATCGAGCGGACGAACCGCGCGGGGTTATGCTCATGCACTTCCAGTGCCGCGCAAAGTTCAACGAGCATGCCGTGAACGGTTTTGGTGCTCGGGCTAAGTGTCGCCATGAAGACGTGCGGCCGCGTGTTCAGGAAGTGCTTTGCAGCGGTGGTTTTACCGGAGCCTGCGGGCAGCGTGACGCGGATGAAACCCGATGTCACCTGGGCAAACAGCAAGGCGTTGTAAACGTCCATCCCCACCGCCGTGCGCTGGAATGGGGGCGACACCGGCATCGTGGCCGCCATGTTCTGGCTCGCGTCGAGCGCATCGAGCCAGTTGGCAACCTTCTGGTTGATGTTCGACAGGACGCCGAGATATTTGCCGCCAAACCACGGCGACAACGTGCCGTCAGGTACGTCGGTGCGGCGGGACACTTCGGCTTTCGTCCAGCCAAATTCTGTCGCAGCGTCAACCATGCGCGATGTCAGCTTGCGCCACTCGTCTACATCAGGAGCAGGGTGCTTCGCGATAAACTCGATTGTCGGTTGAGACTGGTCCCACACGCTGTTTGTGTTGGTCGTCTTTTTCATGCTAAGGTTCCTTTGTTCAATTGCGGGGCGGCCTTCGGGTCGCTCATTTTTTTTCGCCCTGTTGGACTGGAACCGTACTCAGTACTTTTCGGCTCTTCTTTTGCGGGCAGGCTTGCCGCCTGCCTCGTTATTCCCCGTGGGGAACTGGATGATCGCGCTCTCCCCGCCCGCCAGTCGGGCAAGTCCTCGCGCGAAGCGATCTTCGAATTCGTTGATGTCCACCGCCTCGACGGGCGCGTGAGCCAGATTGCCGGTGACAAGGCGCGTTACGACCGGACGAACCGGCGTTTGCGGGCGCTTGTCGGCCTCGGCCTTGCGACCTTTTTCCATGATCTCGCCAAGCTGCATCGGCGTCAGTGCTGCGTTGCTCTTCGCCACGGCCTGAAGGTTCTTGACGTGCGTCTTGCGCGCCTTCTCCTGACGACGGGCGGCACCAGTATCGGCAAAGCCGGTCATGGCAAGGCAATCGGCATCACAAAGGAAACGGCCTTCCGGATCGTAGACCTTGACGGCCTTGTGAAGGTCGGCCGGATCGAAGCGGACGGTCAGCTTGCGGCCGATCCACTCGTTAAGCACGGCGTTCCAATAGCGGTTTCCATGCAGATGGATTGCGCCGTCCGGCTTGCGGGCGGTGATGGCCACTGCCGATAGCATCCAGAGCGAACGCTGCGCCATGCTGGCATAACGAATGATGGTGGACGGCTCCGCGATCGAGGCGTCGAACGTCTCCGCGAAACTGCGGCCGTGGGCGGTTTCCGTGGTGCGCTTCAGGCGGTGATTATGCTCGTCAACGCACTGCGCGACATGGCGCTGTAGCTTGTCGAGCGGCACGGCGCTGGTGCCATAATTCTCGGGTTTCGCCTCCGGCTTGTTGCCGGTGTAGCAACCTGACATGGCCGGATGCTTCGAAATCTCCTCGGCCAGATCGCGCCAGGCGCGTTCGATGGGCTTCGACTGGCCGGAACGCGGCTTGACGAAATGCGGCTCGATATCGAGGGTTTTCAGGAGGCCTGCAACATCGTCCTCATTGACCTTGAATCGGTGACGCGTCTTTGCGCCGCCGGAAATCATCTTGCCCGCAAAGGCACGGCCGTTGTCCATATAGATGTGATAGGGCAGCATCCCGTCATGGTTCTCGATCATCGAACCGATGCAGGTGCGGACAGCCTCCCACGTCTCGGCTTCGGCCAGCGTCCAAGAGAGCACCTTGCGGGAAAAGATGTCCTGAATGCCGATGAGAATGATGCGCACCGGCGTTTGAGACCACGGAACCCGAACAAACAGATCGAGTTGGTGACCGTCGGTGTTGACGATCTCCATGGCATGCAGGTGGGCCACGGTGCGCTTTTGTGCCGGGAAAAGCTGTTTCGCCTTGTCTTTGCCTTCGCGAGCGATGATCTGGGCGGCCTTCGGCACTTCCGCGTCGAGGCGGCGGCGCAAGGAACGCTCCGAAGGGATCGGTGACAGGTTCTGGTCACGGGCAACCATCATCATACGACGGTAGCAGGCGCTAAAGGATGGACGTTCCGGCCGCAGGAAGTCGGATTTCAGGATTTTCCAGGCTTCCGGGTGGCAGGGGGTGACATCGGCGGCTTCACCGCTGGCGCTGCCGGAGAAGGACGGTGCGAGGGCGGCAAGCCAGTCCTGGCGGGAATGGCCTTCGACCATCTTTCGCCACTCGTAGTAGGTTGCCGGCACGATATCGGCCCGCCGGGTAACGTGGGCGACCGCATGTTTCATGCTGATGCCCGAGGCCCGTAGTTCCTCAACTTCCGTCAGTACGGCGAAGCGGGTCTTGCAGATGCCTTTATGGGCATCTGAAAGGGCCTCAAAACGGTCCCAAAGCATCTTTGAGAGTTTCGTTGGGCGCGGATCGGACGGCTCCGCATTGAGAAAAGCAAGCTTCGCCTGCGCCACCGGAGGCAGGAAGGAATAATGGTACTCAAAACCGCCGCCCTGACCGGCCTTCGGGCGGGCCTTTGCGGTGGACCGCACGCCAGCGCGGTCGATAAAAAGATCGATGCCTTTTCGGGACTGCGGCAGGCCGGGGAGGGCTGCGTCAGCCAGCTCGGCGGATGTGAACCATTCTTTCTTCATTTGCGCACCCGACGAATGTGCACTGGCGTCGCCTGAAGAACTTTCAGTTCCTGGGCGAGCTTCTTTTGCTCCTGGCGAATGCGGGACATTTCCGCGAGGCGGGCTTCGTCGCCTTCGAGCAGCAACAGGCCGTCATCGGAAACAACGACATCCCAAAGCCAGAAGGCGTTGGTGGCGCGGACAAACGCCTTGAAACGCGGCATGCTGATGTCGTGGGCCGTCTTGCTTTCGGCGGTGTAGCTGTCGAGAGCGGACTTCGAGACCTTGTCCAGGCCGAGATAGTAAGCCATGCGTGCCGCGATGGTGTCGCGGTCATACTGGCATTCGCGGATGGCTCGCGCCATTTCGCGTTTCAGGGTCGACCGGAAGCGGTCGATATCGAGACGTTCCGATGCAGAGCGCACCGGGAAAACGGTCTCTTTGAAAAAGTCCATCTGGTTGGGATCGCGTTTCGTGCTCATGCTGCCTCCTCGCGGATCGCAGCCATGAGGGCATCCGGCGTGTTCGACATGCCGATGTGCTCAAGGAAGCTGTCGCGGGTTTCCTCGCTCGCCTCGTCCCAGGCGGCGATCAGTTTCGTGAGGATGATGGATTGAGAAGGGGCGGGTGGCGTGTTCACCAAAGCCGGGGGCTTGGTGAAGGCCAAAACCTTCTTCACATCCGGAGTGTGCTTCAATGCGCCGGCAACGGCGATCTGGTCTTCACGAGAAAGCTTGGCCAAGGTCAAAAGCTGCGACTGATCGTTTTCAGCCGTGGTGCCGCGCACCGCCTGCTTCAGCACTGGATCAAGCTTTGTTCCGATGCTGACTGCGCGTTCGTACTTGTCTTGGCTAATGCCGAGGCGTTCCTGCACCAGTTTGGACAGCTCGCGGCCGGCGCTGAAAACCAAACCCGCATTTTGCGGTTTTGATTTCTGGTCGCCGCCTCGTGTGATCTTGCCGTGCTTTTCTTCCCACAACTCGCGGTACTTCATGACAAAGATGGCGCGATCGAGCGGGTTCAATTCGTTGCGATAGAGGTTCTCGGAGATTTCGAGCAGCTGCGCCTCAACGGCGTCAGCTTTGACGACAATCGCGTCGATCTCCGTCCAGCCGAGCAATGTTGCGGCGGTGGTGCGATAACCGCCCGCGACCAGCGTGTAAGGTGTTCCCTTTTTCGCGGGCGTCTTGCGGATCATGATCGGGCTGATCTGCCCGTGTTCGGACATCGAGGCGGCAATGGCCTCGGCATAATCCATGTCGATCGGGCGCAGGCGCTCGCCGATATGGATGCTGGTTACGGCAACGCGAATGAACTCAGCCATATGCTGCGTCCTGTCCGGCCGCCTCGTGCAGCATGGTCATGAAGTTGTCTTTCGCCCGCGCGGCAATCCGCTCGTAAGCCTTGTCAAATACCGGTTCGAAGCGTCTGGCCTCGACGATGCGGACAGCCTGCATCACGGTCCATCGGGCAACGCCGAGCAACACGACCAGGCGTCGGCGTGGCACGTTGAAATCCACATGAAGCACATAGATCGCCAGCTGACGGGCAAGCTTCGCGTCGAACATTTCAGCGGGCGGATTGATGATGTGGCGAAGGGGAAGGTGATTGAAGTGAGAGCGCGTGGCGCGGTAGCTGGACGCCACCATCGCCTGTAAACGCTCTTCATCAGAATACGGATTGACCATCGAAAACCTCGAAGTTCGTCGCGCGGCGACGGCATTGCGGCAGATCGATGCCGGGGCGGTGGGGACCGGGATTTTGGCCGCCCCGGCATCTGGCGTCGCTCCCTGGGGGTAACAGAGCGACGGTTCGGGAAATCAGCGGGATTGAACGGCCTCGGATCGCACCAGGAGGCGGCAAAGCTCGGGCTGCATGTCCATGGTGAGGCAATCGACAAGCTTGGCGTCGATATCTTCGTCGCCTTCGCCAAGAAGGAGATCGACCAGCTTGTTTCCGGGTGTCATGTGGACATCGGCGTCCATGATGGTGGCGCTCGCCTCTGCAGAGAGGACTTCCTGCAGGGCTTCCTGCAGGATGGTGTCATCGAGCAGGATGGATGCGGGGGCGTAACCGGCCGCCAGCTTGGCCTGGTTGAATTCGTACGCGGCCTTTACGATGGCACGGGCCCGCCGCAAACGTTCGGTATCCACGGCCTCAAGATCAACGACGCAGGCAACGGCGTGCGGTTGTTTGACTGCGCGCTCTTCTACTGTTTTCGGCGGCGTGAAAAGAAGGACATCGGACGGATGCGGGCGCTCGATCAGGCCGTTTTTCACACGCTCGTGCCAGTCTGCGAACTCTTCGAATGTGGGGCCTTCAAACTGGCGCTGTTTCACGCCGCTAGCGAAGAAATAATAGGCCTCGCGTTTGGACTGTGCGCGCTCGACGATGTTGTCGAAAGTGGTGATGACGAGGTCCATGACGCGTGGCGGGACGCGTTCAAAGAAAGGCACTGCGACGTAATTACGGACTGCTGCGGTCATTGAGCTGCTCCAGAGTTTTTGAGGATGGTGAAAAAGACGGCCGAAACGCCTGCGAACGCAGGACTAAAAATCAGCAGGGTTTCGGCCCATCGGCACACGCGAGAGCGCGCCGGAATGAAAATCGGGGTGTCGAAATTGGCATGCGGTTTCGTCATTGTGGGGTGACTGCTGATCGGCGATTGTCGGGGTGTGGAGCGGCCGAGAGATTGGGACTGACAGCCGGGGCGAACGAACGCCTTGCACTCGTGCGGTAGGCTAGAGCAGCAATCCCGAACCGTTCCACGCTTCATGCTGCGGCTTGCTCCGCTTCGGCGGCACGACGGCCGTTCCGGTAATTCTCCGACGGCTGCGGGCTGAGCCTGCTGCCATCGCCGTGATAACGGGAGAACCAGAGAAGGTGCGGCCGGGTGTTCAGGGCCGCCGCGATTGCGCGTTCACCAGCAGCGTGTGGCTCGTGAACGGCATTGCCGGCTGTACCGGTCGGCAGGCAGTATTTCTTGTCGATCTCGGCAAGCGTAATTTTGGCGACGATGAGCTTGCCTTTAATACGGGCAATTTCTTCCAGCCTTCGGCGTTCGGCACGGCTTGTCTTGCCGCCGTCAGAGACACGGTGCATAAAGGATTCCTTCCAGAAGGGAGGCCCTGACCGGCCTCCTTTTTCGGGGTTACTAATTCTGCGAACACAGAAAGGTATAAGCACTTTTATGCTTATTGCAAGCACAAAAGTGCTTATGTTGATTGATGGGTAATTTTGCTGTGACCGACATTGGCGCGCGAGCCAAATTGGTGCGCGACGAAAACGGATTGTCTCAACAGGAGATAGCCGACAAACTTGGCATGTCCCTGCGCGGATGGCAGAAAATCGAGAGAGGGGAAGGAACTCCGAACGGAGAAACCTTGCTTGGATTCGACAAGTTTGGAATTAACCCAGGCTGGGTGTTAACGGGCGTCGGGCCGAAATATCTAGGCCAACCGCAGGAAAAAGGTCTAGCGGCTGAAACGCTCATATTCCGTGCCGTGGAAGAAATGAAATCTGTTGCAGCGAACGCGGCAGAGATGGTTCGTGAAACCTTCGATCCGCCGCCGGCGCCGACGATCAAATTTCTCCCGTTAAAAGCTTCGGCGGGTGCAGGTGCCACTGTTCTCAACGAGTCCAATGGCATCGATTTGGACATGGACGCCTTGGCCGCAAAAGTGCTGCGCATTCGACGTAAATATATTCGCCTCTTGGAGGTGAAAGGCGATAGCATGTTGCCGACATTGGCCCATGGGGATTTTGCCGTAATTGATACAAGCCAACCTCAAGCGGACCAAGAGCCTTCGGACGACAAGGTTTATGTAGTTTCCATCAATGGTGATCTTTACGTAAAACGAGCGCTGTGGGTCGGTATAGAGACGCTGGAGTGGCGGTCCGACAACAATGCGATGCAATACGCACCGATCATCTTGCACAGACACGAGTTGAACACTGTCAAAGTGATCGGGCGGGTAATTTGGTCTTGGAAACCGATTTGAGGTAGGCGAACTTGAATTGTAGCATCGAGATGCTGACCGCTATTGGAGATTTTCTTCAAGGCATTGGCTCGGTAGCTAGCGCTATCGCTATATTAGTTGCAGCGTACCTTGGAACAAATAGTATTGCAAAATGGAAAGCTCAAAAGCTCGAGGAGCGTAAAATCGAGCAGGCAGAGCGGATTCTAGTTGCGACTTACAACGTCAGGCGCAGCCTCGGATATGTCCGCAACCCCGCAATGTGGGCATATGAATTAAATCAAGCTGAGGAGCGTTTAAAAGAGGCAGGGCTTTGGGATGGAACCGTATCCGGTAGCCAAAAGAGGCTTAGAACTAAAACAGCGTATTACGACCGACTTGATGCAGCGGCAGATGATCGTAAAAAGCTCGAGGAATGTCAGCCGATGGCCCGAGCGCTTTTTAGTGAGGAGCTTGAGACAGCGCTAGCTCAACTGAACCATCAATTCCATGTGGTGCGCGTCTACGTTGACGCGCAGGCTGCGGACGATGGGACTGGAAATCCTGAGCTCACGCGAATAATTGAGGGCACGGTCTGGGCGGGCTATCCTGATGCGGATAGCAACCCGATGGATCAAAAAATCAAGTCCGAAGTCAAAACAATCGAAGACATTTGCGTAGCCGTCCTTAGGACGGCCACTTCTTAGTGCTGGCTAACAGGATTAAAGCTGCTTCTCTCTCGAACTTTGGTGAAGTCTCTTTACTTCGAGGTTGTAGCAGGTGGTTGATAAGTTCCAAAAATCGCGCAGTGATTCAAATTGGGATAGTGATTCGGGGGACTCACGTGGATAGTGTCGTATCGGAATTCTCGCTCGCGGTTTCTCCGCGAGACGGCGCCAGCTATAAGTCGATTAGCAACGTAGTGTGGAACAACATTCCAGACTTCGCGATTCTCACGGGACGGAACGGATCAGGCAAGACTCAGATATTAGAATTGCTAGCCTATCATTTCAGTGGAGCGTACCACAGGCCCGGCAGGGATGAACCGCTGCCGGTTATAGTAAACACTGCCGGGGTGACGTATGAAGCGCACGAAATCGCTTATGTACCGAGTTCAGGGAAGTTTTCAGGTGGCGTGCCCTCCTCAGTTGCCGAGATACCCAATATTCGTAGCCAACTGGTAAGTTTGGCTCATAACCCGCAAGCAAACCGTTATCAAATCGACGGGGCTATTAAATTAAGTAAGGTACTTAAGCGCCTCGGTTCTAGGTCGCCTTACGGAATCACGAACGAAACTTTGGAAGAAATCTTCCCTGACGATTTCGAATTTGCGATAGACGACATAGATATCACGAGCGGGATCAACCAGCTATTTGTCGCCTACAGGCTCAAAGCATTGGAGGCACTTGAACAGCGTACACCCGGAATTGATCGAAATGGAAAACCGCTCGGACCCGCACCGTGGGACGTGGTGAACGACACGCTTAAGGTCGCAGGCTTTCCTTATGTCGTCGTTTCTCCAGAGGAAACTCCCATCCTGTCGGCATACGAGCTTAAGCTACGGGATACCCAAAGCGGAACTACCATCAACGCAATCGACCTTTCCTCGGGCGAAAAGGTTCTTCTCCAGCTTGTCCTCTGGCTGTTCACGGCTGGAAAATCAGGCATCTTTCCCAAGCTTCTCTTATTGGATGAGCCCGACGCGCATCTGCACCCTTCGATGACAACCCAATTCCTTGATGTGATTTCTGAAACACTGGTGAAGAAGTACGGCGTTCGGGTTATTATGACTTCTCACTCACCATCTACCGTGGCGCTCGCGCCTATCGATGCAGTGTTCGAGCTCGAACGAGGCTCGCAAGCTGTAAGGCCAGTGTCCTCGCGATCCGATATAATTTCGATCCTGACGGCTGGCCTCGTTACAGTGACGAAGACAACTAAATTCTGTTTTGTTGAAGATGCGGATGACGTGGAATTTTACGTCGCGATCCAAGATCTCCTTTCCAGCAGTGGTGCGACGCGCGACCCGATGGCTCTGCCCCCTTCGCCGGCGCTGGCTTTTCTTCCAGTTTCCATTGGAGCGAACGCATCGAAAATATCAGGGGGCTCGACCGTCGTGGCCAAGTGGGTTGAAAAGCTTGACGGAGAACCCTTGGATCGAATGTTCTGCGGTATCATTGACCGCGACGGTGGCGCGGTAGGCACAGATAGAATTTTTCCGATTGGCCGCTACAGCTTTGAAAATTATCTCCTTGATCCGCTTGTAGTCTACGCACTTCTACTCGAGGAGAACCAAGCTCCAAAAATCCCTGGTGTAGAACTGACGTCTGGCGATGAGCACTTGCTCCGGACGCAGTCCGAAACGACTCTCCAGTTCATCGTTGACGCGATTACGGCGACCGTAGAGGCCTCCGAGGCCTCGCTTGCTGGGCAGGGCAAGAGGCAAACCTCGTACACTACTGGGCAAAAGCTGCTGCTTCCCAATTGGGTAATCGATCACCGTGGGCATGACTTGCTTCCCATTATGCAGAAGGCGTTTCTCGGCCCGCAGCATCTTAATCCGCGCCGGCTTATAAAATGCCTTCGAAGATGTAGGATGATTCCTGTCGAGTTACCTTTGCTGATGAAAGCGATCCAAGACCGTTGAGGCTTGTTCGCTTTATCATGGGACCACCGCTGCCTCGATGGACAGTTCTTCGCTCTCTGGGATGGAGTGCGAGAAGAACACGCATCCTGGTTTGGCTTTGCAGGAACACAAAAGCCGCCTTCCATCTTGTGGAGAGGCGGTTTCGGCAGCTTTCTTATTGATTTTGTTATTTAATATTGGTCTTTGGGTAAAGATGGTATCGATTTCCATCTTAAAATTGGAAATTGGATCCTCCTCAATGTTAGTCGGAGCATTGGCGCACAGTTTGCCACGATTTTCGAAATCCCGGTTTTCCTGGATTTAAAGGCTCCTAAAAGGCCGATATAGCTATTTTGAAGACTTGTTGAGGACCGTTCGAGTTTTCGCTGTTCTTGCCATGGCTTTTCGTAGAGCGCGGCGCACGCTTGTCAAACTCGGTTGTTAATGGTGATCCTGAGTTCCTTTGGAAGTCTTTGATTTATGAGACTTTCTCGCCATTTCCCGCATATTCCCGGATATTCCCACGGATTCCAGTCAGTGGTGACAAAGTACATTGAGAATTTGCGGCATTCCTCGCACTTGCCTGTGGCTGGCCGGACGCCAAAAAAAGGGAAACCCGCTTGCCGTATCGAAACAGCCAGCGGGTCTCAACCTTTACCCCCTCCCACAAGGGCGAGCGAACAAAAGCACATCAAATGAATT
>Ga0075367_10000014_pt1 | contig 37444 bp, 34 predicted proteins | sample EndMethybrTD3032_FD_71399 | JGI IMG/M metagenome (GOLD analysis project Ga0075367, IMG submission 71399) | Populus endosphere microbial communities from Tennessee, USA - Endosphere MetaG P. TD hybrid TD303-2 | ecosystem: Host-associated > Plants > Roots > Endosphere | place: USA: Tennessee... | reverse complement strand
GTACATACTAACAAAAACGGCTCCATCGCACACGAATATGAAGCTAAGGTCGGTGGCGCACGCATCCTGATCAAGCCTGCCAGCCCTGGTACTGGACTGATCGCCGGCGGTGTCGTCCGCACCATCCTTGAAGTAGCAGGTGTTAAGAACATTCTGAGCAAATCGCTCGGTTCAACGAACAAAGCGAACACTGCTTATGCAACGATCGAAGCCTTGCGTAACATTGTTCCTGCCGAAAAGTGGGTGACTGCCGCTGCGCTCAAGGCTGCACGAGCAGACAAGCCTGCAAAAAAGGCTGAAAAAGCAGAAAAAACCGTAGCGCCTAAGACCGAGAAAGCTGTTGAAAAACCTAAAGAGGCTCCGGTCAAAAAAGCGGAAGCAGCCAAGGCAAAGACCGCCAAAAAGGAGACTAAATAATGAAGTATCACGAACTTGAGACTTCTTCTAACAAGTCTGCCAAGCGTGTTGGACGCGGCATTGCCGCAGGCCAAGGTAAAACTGCCGGTCGCGGCACTAAGGGGCAGATGTCACGTACCGGTGCCAAGAAAAAGCCTGGCTTTGAAGGTGGTCAAAATCCTTTGATGCAGCGTTTGCCAAAGCTGCCCGGTTTTACATCGCACCGTGCGCCTGTTGAGGTCGTTTACACTGGTCAGCTCGACGCGCTAAGCGCTAAAATCGATACGACTATCTTGGCCGAAGCAGGTCTTATTTCCAGCGCATACGTCCGCGTAAAGCTGGTTGTAAAAGGCGACGTCACCAAAAAGCACGACGTCAAACTTCAGGGCGCATCGGAAAGCGCTGTGGCTGCCTTGCAAAAGGCTGGCGGTTCATTCGAGAAAGTAACTCTTCTCGCGCGTCCTACAACCCGCAAGAAAAAAGAAGATTAGCTGCCTCCTGAATGCAATATCCGAAAATAGTCGCCCTTCTCTGGACGGCTATTTTTCTATTTCTTCAGCAAAAAAACAGAAACCGAACAAAATTACAATCCCATCAGATGTGATATATGTCATTTCGTCTATAGGTCACCTGTGTCATGCTAAAAATGTATCCTTGTAATAAGGTGAGCAATATATGTTGAAGTTGGCAGCTGAACAATGCGGAAGTGTCGGACGACACGAAGCCTCCCGGAGAGGGCTCCGGGCAGCAGTTATAATCTGGTCAGTTAACCGTCGCACTTTGCGGCGGTTTTTTGTTTCGAATAACATAAGCGCTCTAGCGCCGAAAGGAGAATTGTTATGACCGCCACCGAAAGCTTCCACGAAGTGCCCGTACAAGGCGAGGCACCGGTGCAAAATCATGAAAGTTACAAACCGCCACATCCTACGACGCCACTTGATCTGGACGCAGTTCACACCCAGCTTGCGCAAGCCGCATATGGGCCAGCGGAAATGCCCACAGAGCCCGCGCCCACTCGGAGCCGGTTACTTCTTCGCGGTTCAGTTTTGCGTCGGGCAGGCGCTGCGATTGCCGGAACGGCACTAGCTGGCGCGGCTCTTGCAACCGCTATATTTGGCGGAGACCGTGCGGTGGCGGGCACGCCTTCTGCCGCTGGCACAGGTGGCGGAAATACGGGCACGGAAGCTCCTGCCGCGCCAGGCGGAGCTGATGGCTCCGATAGTCCGGAAAAAGAGTCAGGAGTAGTAAATCTTTGCGACAAAGTTGAACTAAAAGACTTGCTGGAGTGGACTGGCAACAGCCCCGCAATGTTCGACCTGGATAATGTAGATTGTACTGGCACACCGCCGCCAGAGGATGGTAGCTCTCCTGCAGGTGTAAGCCTGGCCGCCTACGGTATGTGGTACCCTACAAGTGGTGGGCGATCTACCTTCATTGACGCTATGGAAGTTAAGATCTTTGAAGACGAAACGCCAAATGGCAGCGCCTTTGACCACTATCTAACGACTACTTTTTCCGAAGGTTCTGGCGCGCACGTCAAAACCATTGATGGCAGGGATGCCGTAGTAGCAAGCGCTCCTGCTACCGGCAGGCATAAAAATGACGATGGAACCTTGGGCGATGTCACCCACGGGGTAATTACTATTGCCAAGTTCCGCCAAAACGACGGTTCCTTCCGCGACCTTACTATAAAGACTACCGTTGCCTCCGGAATTGGCGGCCAGGGCGAGGAAATACAACAGGGTGTTGAAACTGCACACGAAATGGCCTTGCCAAATCTGGGACCTGTCGTTGCCGAGTAAGCTACCGGGTCAAAGCCCAGGGCAAGCCAAAACAATGGTTTAGTTCGCCCTACATAACAAAGTCATTACAATATCCGGCTTTATTATGTATACTTAGCTTTGATTACTGCAAAAACGGGGTATTATAGATACATGAACTGGAAGGTTATCGCCAAGTCTCTGACGCACCAAGATATGCGTAAGCGCATTTTTGTAGTGCTTGGCATTTTACTGGTTTTCCGCATCCTGGCGCACATTCCCGTCCCTTTGAGTGATCCGCAGACTTTAAAGCAGGTATTGGAAAACCTGTTCACCCAAGAGACCAATGGGTCATCCCAACTGCTTAATTTCATCAATGTGCTGTCAGGCGGAGCCTTGGCGAATTTCTCTATTATGATCGCCGGTCTTGGGCCATACATTAACGCCTCTATCATCATGCAGCTTCTGACTAAGGCCATACCAAAGATGGAAGCCCTGCAAAAAGAAGGCGAATACGGTCAAAAGAAGATTAACCAGATGACGCGTATGCTGACGCTGCCTCTGGCCATCCTACAGTCTATCGGTGCGATTTACCTTGTCAGACAATTAGCACAGCAGGTCGGAGGTGTCGGTGATATTACCGCTAACGCCTCGATTATGCAGTGGGTCCTGATGGTGGCCGCGCTTACTGGAGGCTCTATGCTTCTGATGTGGCTGGGTGAACAAATTACAGAACAGAGTGTTGGGAATGGTATATCGCTGTTAATTACAGTCGGTATTGTCGGTAGCTTGCCTACCGCTGTTACAGCCATCTGGAACGGTATATTCGATGGAAGTCACTGGGCATTCCTGGGCTGGTGGCTACCTATTAATAAGACAGGGCTATTCTTCGCCCTAGGCCTCATTCTCGCCATTCTTATAGTAACGTGGATAGTGGTTATGCTCAACGAAGCCGCCAGACGAGTGACTATTAATTATGCTAAACGCGTGCAGGGTAACCGCACGTATGGCGGCGTTACGACCATGCTGCCAATCAAATTGATTACTGCCGGTGTGGTTCCCATTATCTTTGCCGTAGCGTTCTTAAGCGTTCCACCGTTTATCGGGCAGCTGCTTAGTGGCTCAAGCAATCCAGGCACCGCAGCGCTTGGGCAGAACCTAGTCGCTTGGTTCCAGGCACCGACCGCCCAAACATTCGCTGCTGGGGGCTGGGAACCGTTCATCTATCCTGCCGTGTACTTCCTGTTGGTGTTCTTATTTACATTTTTCTACACCAGCATCACTTTCAACAGTAAAGAGATCGCCGAAAACCTGCAAAAACAAGGCGGCTTCGTCGAAGGCGTGCGTTCCGGACATCAGACCGAGAAATACCTCAGCAGGACAGTTAACCGCCTGACACTTTTCGGGGCTATCAGCTTGGGACTGCTTGCGATGTCGCCAATTATCGCCCAGGCATTCATCAATACTAGAAGCATTGCACTGGAGGGAACAAGTATCCTGATCCTTGTAGCCGTGTCCCTTGAGACGCTACGTGCAGTCGAGTCGCGTGCACTCATGATTACATATGACCAGTATTCTGACCCTGAATTCTTTAGCAACGAATCCTTTACCGGCTCTGCGGGAGTGGACGGTGGCGCTACCAAGCTTCGCTTGCGCGATCGGTTCAGGCGCGGCAGCAAATAAGGGTTCCATCCTCCATAAGTAAAACAGAGCCGCTCAGCATATCATGTCAAAACTCTCTCCAGAATTTGCTTTTTCGTACGCCCTGACAGTCGCTGCTGCACATGACTATTTGCAGAGACCCCAGGGTAACGAGGATTTCACCTCATTTTACATGGAGCATAACTTGGGCGACTTTAACGTGTTACAGCAACTGTACCGGACCAGCGTGATAAAGGCGATGTCCACCGATCAAGAAACTTCGAGCAAGGACATCCCAGGGCGCGACGAAGTCAATAATATATTGGATATAGTTTTAGCGCCTGCTGCCGAAGAGGTCGACCTGGCTTACCGTTACGGCCGCAACTTCCTTCTCCGTTCAGGAGTTACTGACCCCGGGATAGTGCCGGTCGTGCAAAACTCAATCCCTTTGGGAAGACTTTTAGGGGCAACCCGATCCGCGGGTATCACTCAAAAGTTCAATGACCACTTAGCGTCAGGTGAGTTTGATCCTGAAATCCTCACGCTAACTGACGACGCAGGCGGTTCTGGTCGTCTCGATATCAACGACGCAGGCAAAAAGCTACTTAAAGCCTCCTCGGATGCCATCTGCCCTATGCTCGGCGAAACGATGACCTTACCAGGCGTACCAGAGGCAGTTAAGCTGTACGACCTCTATTGGGGCGCGTTGGTGTTGCAGGCGCACATCAATCTGGAGATGAACGGCGAGCTGGAAATGGCATCGCCGGCAGAATCTCCGTAAAAATTGTTGTAATTACATCTAATCACTGTTATAATCAGATCTTGTTATCTATTTATGGCGAATAAAGAAGTTATCGAGTTGACGGGAACGATTATTGAGACCTTACCGGGTACTCAATTTCGCGTAGAACTCGAAAACGGCCATCAAATAATAGCTCATGTTGCTGGCAAGATGCGGAAACACTACATCCGAATTGTGCCAGGCGACAGCGTAACGGTTGAGCTGACCCCTTACGATCTTACGAAGGGGAGAATCACCTATCGCAAATCGTAGAGCTTACTCGCGCGGCAAGCTCTGCGGAAGTTATCAATATTATTAAGCAGTGAGTCATCGCTGGAAGGAGCATGATCCGTATGAAAGTACGTGCAAGCGTAAAGCCTATGTGCGCCAAGTGCAAATCTGTGGTTCGTCATGGTATACGCTATTACATTTGTGAAAACCTTAAGCATAAGCAGAGGCAAGGCTAATTATGGCACGAATCTCAGGCGTGACTATCCCTACTGACAAGCAAGTTTGGGTAGCACTTACTTATGTATATGGCATCGGTCCAAAGACCAGCCACAAAATCTTGGAAGCCGCTAAAGTTGAACCAACGGTCCGCGTCAAAGACTTGACCGACGTTGAGATTTCACGCATCCAGGACTTCATTAACGAAAACCATCTTGTCGAAGGTGAATTGCAGCGTGTCGTTGCTGGCAACATCAAGCGTTTGAAAGAAATTAACGCATACCGCGGCCTGCGCCACAAGGCGAACTTACCGGCACGCGGCCAGCGCACCAAGACCAACGCCCGCACCCGCCGGGGCAAAAAGACAACTGTTGGTGGCACCGCTAAGAAAGTGGCATCGAAGACTTAGGATGAGGTTATAAAGATATGGCAGAAACAACTACTACCGCAAAGAAGAAGAAAGCCAAGCGATCTGTACCTCAAGGTCAGGTGCACATCTTGGCGACTTTCAACAATACAATCGTTACATTCACAGATAATCAGGGCGGCGCCTTGACTGCTGCAAGTGCCGGTGGCTGCGGATTCCGCGGCTCCAAAAAAGGTACTGCATACGCGGCACAGGTCGCAGCAGAAAAAGCAGGTCAAGCTGCCAAGCAGCAGCATGGCTTTTCCAAAGCTGATGTATTTGTTAAAGGTGTCGGTCTTGGCCGCGATGCAGCTATCCGCGCTCTCGCCGGGCTCGACATCCAAGTAGAAAAAATCGTAGACGTGACAGGCGTGCCACACGGTGGCGTGCGCCCTAAGAAAGCACGGAGGATCTAGACATGGCACGAGATACACGCTCGATTGTTAAAATGTCCCGCCGCGAGGGCTATGCGCTGCATCCCAAGGCGCACAAGGCACTCGTTAAGCGCACAACACCCCCTGGTCAACAGGGAAATGGGCGCCGCCCAGCAAAACCAAGCCAATACGCCTTGCAGCTTCGCGAAAAGCAGAAGGTCAAGCGTTTGTACGGTCTTTTGGAGCGCCAGTTCAGCAACTTGATGAAAGAAGCATCGCGCCGTCAAGGCCAGTCAGGTGAAAACCTGCTACAACTGCTTGAACAGCGCATTGACAACGCTGTCTACCGCGCCGGGTTTGCCCCATCGCGCCGTGCTGCGCGTCAGCTGGTAACCCACGGCCACTTCATGCTGAACGGTCGCCGCGTCGACATCCCATCCATTCGCCTTCGTCCTGGTGACGAATTGGTTGTACGCGACCACAGCAAGCAAACTGAATATTTCAAGAAAATTGATGACGTAAGCCCAGCTCCGAGCGCAACCCCAGGTTGGCTTAAGGTGGAGCGCAAGAAAGTTACTGTAACGGTAACTGGCGCCCCTGCCCGCGACGACGCTGAACCGGATATCAATGAACAATTAATCGTAGAATACTACTCACGCTAGGGGAGGATGAGCTAGATGTCAAAAATGATTCACACACCAGGTCTCGTTCGGGTAGATGACCACGACGACGCTACGGCCACCTTCGTCGTCGAGCCGCTGCACAGTGGCTACGGCATGACCCTTGGCAACAGCCTGCGCCGTGTTTTGCTGTCCAGCATTGCCGGTGCTGCCGTGACCAGCTTCAAAATCGAAGGTGCCACGCACGAATTTACCACCGTCAAAGGTGTCAAAGAAGATGTCGTCGACATTATGCTGAACTTGAAGGGTATTCGCTTCCGCGTGTACGGCGAAGAGTCGCAGCAGATCCGCATCGTCAAAGAAGGTAAAGGGGTCATCAAGGCTAAGGACATTCAGGTTAACGCCGATGTCGAAGTAGTCAACCCTGACCACGTGATCGCAACTATCGATGACGAAAAAGGCAAATTTGTTATGGACCTCGTCGTCGAGACAGGCCGCGGTTACCGCACTGTCGAAGAAGGCGCGGCCAAGAAAGCCAGCGACCACGTTGCCGTTGATGCGATCTTCAGCCCGGTCTTGCGCGTACGCTACAAGGTAGAAAACACTCGTGTCGGCCAGATGACCGACCTCGACAAGCTACTGCTTACCATCGAGACCGATGGTTCGATCAGTCCACGCGACGCATTTGAGGAAGCAGCAGCTATCCTGGTCAACCAGTACACTGCGCTTGCAGGCAAAACCCGCGTTGAAGCAGCCGAGTCACTCGTTCCTGCAAGCCAGGCAAGTGGCAGCGGTTCTGCCTCAAGTGACGGCGATGAGCCAACTGCGCTCAACACGCCAATCGAGGACCTGAACCTTAGCGCCCGCACAACGAACGCGCTCATCAACAACGACATTCACACCATCAAAGACCTCTTCTCTCTGAGCGACGCTGAACTCCGCGACCTAAAAGGTTTCGGCAGCAAAGCACTCGACGAAGTAAAAGAGAAACTAGCGGAGTTGGAGCTGTAATATGCACCGCCATCAATATAAAGGCCGAAAATTGCACCGCGAGCGCGACCAGAGGGAAGCGCTGGTGAAGGGCTTGGCAGATTCGCTTGTCAAATACGAGTCTATCGAGACAACCCTTCCCAAGGCTAAAGAAGTGGTGCCTTACGTAGAGAAGCTGATCACCAAGGCAAAGAAGGGCGACCTACATTCCCGCCGTCAGATTATCAGCGACCTACAGACTATCGAATCTGCGCACAAATTGGTTGACGAGATCGCTCCGAAGTTGACTGGCCGCGTCAGCGGACACCTTCGTGTAGAGCGAACCCGGCTGCGCCGCGGCGACAACGCCCAGTTGGCACGCGTTAGCTTTGTAGACGACCTTTCGGAAGCGCCTGTAGCTAAATCAGCTGCAAAAACCGCTGCTGCCAAAGTCACGGACAAGCCTGCTGCAAAGTCTGAAGTCAAAGCAAAAACTCCTGCTAAAAAAGCGCCAGCCGCCAAGGCGAAGCCCGCTAAAAAGGAGAAGAAATAATGAAGACCTATAGCGCAAAGCCATCAGACGTAAAGCGTCAATGGTACGTTGTGGACGCTTCTGAGGCTCCTTTGGGCCGCGTTGCCACGCAGATTGCCAAGCTTTTGACCGGCAAGGACAAGCCAATGTTTACGCACCACATCGACGTAGGCGACTACGTTGTGGTCATCAACGCCAAAGACGTTAAAGTAACTGGCAACAAGATGGACACCAAGATGTACTACCGCCACAGTGGTTTTCCTGGCGCCCTAAAAGAAGCAACGATGCGCGAAAAGATGGAAAAAAATCCAACCCACGCGTTGTTCCACGCAGTACGCGGCATGTTGCCCGTAAACAAGCTGCGCGATGCACGCCTCGACCGTCTTAAGATTTACGCCGACGGCGAGCACGCCCACGAAGCGCAGAAGCCTAAGGCATTTTCAGTAAAGCCAGTGGCGAAGGCCGCTAAGGCAGAAGGGACTAAGAAGTAATGGCAGCTAACCAATACTTTTACGCACTCGGTCGCCGCAAAAGCTCGACGGCTCGTGTCCGTCTGCAAGGCGGCAAGGGTACTATCACCGTCAACGGCAAGCCTGCCGAAGAGTATTTCGCTGGCAGCGAATACCTGTTGAACGAGCTTAACAAGCCTTTTGCCGCATTGCAGCAAGAGAATAAGTTCGAGATCAGCGCCGTTGTAACTGGTGGTGGCCACGCCGGCCAGATCGATGCGATCCGGCTCGGCATCTCTAAGGCACTCGCTCTGATGAACGAAGACCTTAAGGGAACCTTGAAGCGCGCTGACCTGCTAAGCCGTGACCCACGTGAGAAAGAACGCAAGAAGTTCGGCCTCAAGGGCGCACGTAAGCAACGCCAGTTCACGAAGCGTTAACCCGCCTTCTAACGTCATGGCAGAACTCGTAGGAGTATACGGTTTTGACATCGACCGAAGCATTTACCCCGGTCCGTTAACTTTGCACGCCCTTGGCGAGCTTGTTGCGGCCGGGGCTTTTTGCATAATAAAGAAGCCATGGCACGCATCGACGCGCTCTACGCCATAAAGACAGAAACAGGAGCGGCAGGAACAGATATGATGCCTTACCTTCGCCAGGTTGATAAGACGTATCCGCTCGTTATCGGAGCTGTCCGGCCAGATATGCGCCAAAGAATTGTTGCTTCTACGGCCGAATACGTTGAAGCATCCATGTTCGATATGGTCAGAGATGTCGTAAAAGACCGTAAGCGGCGCGGTGAGGTCGTGTTCGTGTCAAATGGGCCGGACATCTTTGTGGAAGCGGTAGGCAAGCAAATGGGCGTCCATGCCATCGGTAGAAAGCCCGAGGAATATGCGTTCAGACATTCGGACCCGGAGCTGAACAAATGGAAACGACTCAAAGAATTCTGCGCCAGCTTAGGCTTATATTTAGAGAGCGATCCTGGGGCAGGCAAAGAACAAAACGCAAAACTAGAAGAGTTCTGGGGCGATTCGCCAGGCGATCTTCCTCTGCTTCTAAAGGCCACGACTGCCCAGGTTATAAACCCTTGCTTTGGCCTCGAAGACATAGCCAAGGAGAAGGGTTGGAATGCCCATACTATCGAGGGTATGAACCTTCATGGCGACCTTAGTCCCACGATGCAGTACAATCCTCCGCAGGGTATCAACTAGCATGAAAAAGCCATCGCAAGCAGACAAAATAGCGAAAAAGCGCCAAGCGTGGCTCGCCCGAACCATGGAAATACTAGACCTAGACGCCGTAGCCGCCGAGCGTTTGCTTTCTTTAGAGCGTCACCAGAGTATCAGAATAAACACCTTGAAAGGCTTACCGGAAGCATTGCCCGATTGGATCGGCTCCGCGCATGACTGGATGCCCGCCGGCCACAAACTGAACGCTCCTGTATCGCAAATACGCGACGAAACGATGGTTACCGCCGGCCAAGTATTCATACAAAATGCGGCCAGCTGGCTGCCCGTACATGCCCTCGATCCACAACCCGGCGAAACAATTCTTGATATGTGCGCCGCACCGGGCGGCAAAACCAGTCATGTCGCAGCGGCCACAAGTAACCGGGCAGAAATCTGGGCGAACGATAATTCCCGGCCACGGCTGGCCAAACTACAAGCCAATATGGACAGGCTTGGCGCCGATGTAGCCCACTACACCTTATACGACGCAACACAGCTCTCCCGCAAACTAGAAGAACAGTCATTCGATAAGATTCTGCTCGATGCGCCCTGCAGCGGTGAAGGACTTATGCATTTTGCGAATGACAAAGATTTTGCGACCTGGTCAGTTGCACAGATCAGGCGCTTGCAGCAGCTACAAAAAAGATTGATCACGCAGGCGTGGCTGCTTCTAAAACCAGGCGGCACACTGGTTTATAGCACCTGTACCATGGCACCGGAAGAAAACGAAGCCGTCGTCGATTATCTTTTACGGAAAAACAACGATGCAGTTGTGCAGCCGATCACTCTAGATCTTCCTAGTAGAGTTCCGGCTCTGGCCAGCTGGAATGGCAAGGTATTCAACCCGATGCTATCGGGTGTGCTAAGACTCAAACCGAGCCCCGAAATTGAAGCATTTTTTGTCTGCGCGCTAAAGAAGCAATAACTATTAGTTGGACGACCAGCCGAGCTGTGCTATATTAATTCTTGATGAACACTCCAAGCCAGATTACTAGCTATAGCTTTTGGTTTACCACCCCATCACGTGGCGGTTTGTTCCGTATGTCTGTCTAGACGTAGCAATAACAGCAACCTTAACCGCCAAAAAAGGCGGTTTTTTATTTTATCAACAGGAGGAAATATGTCAGTAGAAGCAGCAGGGTCAATATTAGAGCAGGCAGAGGGTATTAAGCAGCAGCTTTTGCAGCGGCTCGAAATAGCAACGTCAGCCACGCAAGAAATTGAAGACGTGCCTTTCGAGGTGTTGCCGGGCGGGGCCAATCTCACCGAACACGAGTTGGCGACAGAGGACGATCTGGCAGCCATTGTAGACGTGAATGTCGTGGCCAAAACATCGATAGTATCGGCACGGATGGTGCAAAACGAAGTCCCAATTACCAAGTTGGCAGCACGAACAACAGAGCTAGGGCAGAGCGTCGCTGAAGCGATTTTGGATAAAAAAGACGACCGGCTGCTTGTCATTGCAGGGCCGTGCTCGGTGCATGATCCTGAAGAGTTTTTCACCTATGCCGAATGGCTGAAAGAGCAGCGGGAGCGCTTTGCAGACGATCTTGAGATTATTGTCCGGGCGTACTTCGAGAAACCACGGAGCGCTGTTGGCTGGCCTGGCTTTTTGTATGACCCGCGAATGGACGATTCGCATGATATCAACTTGGGAGTTATCGCATCGCGAATGGTCGCTCGCAGAGTTGCTGAAATGGGCATCCCGACAGCAACCGAACGCCTGAATCCGACTGATATCCCCGTGTTCTTCAATGGCCTTATTACCTACGATGCCATCGGTGCACGCAATGTTACTGACCAGGCAGCTCGCAAATACGCATCGGCGACCTCTTCGGTGGTGGGGCTTAAGAACCCTCTGGATGGCACAATCGAACCGGCACGTGATGCGATTATCGTAGCGAATAGCGGCAACCAGTTCATCGGCTCAGATATGGACGGCGGCTACGCCAAAGTCGAAAGTTCCGGCAACCCGTACGCACACCTGATCCTGCGCGGCGGCGCAGATGGACCGAACTACGGACCAGAGCACGTCGTAAAGGCGGTAAACACCCTGCAACTCAAAGGGTTGCTAAGCTCAATCGTCGTCGACTGCTCGCATGGCAACAGCGGCAAAAACCCAGATCGTCAGATTGAAGTAGCGAAATCGCTGGCTGCCCAGCTTGCTGGTGGACAGCATCATATTGTGGGTGCAATGGTCGAAAGCTATCTGCAGCATGGCAACCAAAACATTGCACCACGGCACCAACTTAAAGACGGCATAAGCGTAACCGACGCCTGCGCCGACCTTGGCCAAACGGGAGAAATCCTCAAAGTTTTGGCCAGCGGCGTACGCGCCCGACGTCTGGCCGCATAAGAGGGGTCGGATTAGCCTGGGCAATGCGCTATAATAAGGACAAGATGAGTAAACCCGTGATTTTGACTGGCCTGCGTGCCAACAATGATTTGACGCTAGGAAATTACTTGGGCGCTTTGCTGCCCATGATCGACATGGCCCAGAGGCGCGCTGGCGAGTATCAGGTAAATCTGTTCGTGCCGGATTTGCACAGCTTTACGACACCGATCGACCATACAAGGTTGTACGAGCAAGTGCTACACAACCTAAAGGTGTATGTGGCGGCCGGTTTTCCGATCGACCATAACGATGTTTTTGTGTATCGTCAAAGCTACGTCCCGGCACATTCAGAGCTGACGTGGATTTTGGACTGCTTTACCGGCTTCGGCGAGATGTCGCGCATGACGCAGTTTAAGGATAAATCCGCCAAGTTACTTGAGGAAGTAGGTGCGGTAGATGGTGATTTTGCTAAAGAAACTGTGCATGATATTAAGCTCGGTAAAGCTCGAGTTTCAGTGGGGCTGTTCAACTATCCCGTCCTGATGGCTGCCGATATCTTGCTCTATAATGCCGCGTACGTTCCGGTGGGCGATGATCAAACCCAGCATCTGGAATTCACCCGCGACATCGCCATGCGTATGAACGGAAAATTTGGCGACGACCTATTTACCGTGCCGCTACCTGTTCCAAAACAGCACGAATTCTTTGGCAAAGATCAGGGTCTGCGTATCCGCGACCTGATTGACCCGACCAAAAAGATGAGCAAAAGTGACGAGACCGGACGCGGCGTCATCTTTCTTTCCGACTCGCCGGAGGCTGCGCGCAAAAAAATCATGAGTGCCGCAACAGATAGTTTTGGTGAGATAAAATTCGATATCAAGGAGCGGCCGGGTGTTACAAACCTTCTGCAAATGCTCAGTTTGTTGAGCGGTCAGCCTCAGGCAGAGATCAATCAAAAATGGGAAGGCCAGACAATGTACGGCGAGCTGAAAAAGGCTGTGGCCGATGCGGTTGCCGGATTTTTGGCCGGCTTTCAGTCCAAGCTAGCGGGGGTAGATGAGCAGGAATTGCTAGCAAAACTAGAGCAAAGCGAAACTGCCATGAACCAAGTGGCTGGCGAAACCTTACTGCGCGCCCAGAAGGCTGTTGGCCTGCGTCGTTAGGCGACTGATCTGGAGGAGCATGAAAAAGGTACCGTTTTACAGCAACCACGAAGATAACATGCATTGTATGCTGGCGGCGTATCGTTCGATTATCGATTATTTTTTGCATCGCCAAGCCAGCTGGGAAGAACTGGAGAAGCTATCCGGCTACACGCCCGGGCGGGCGGCGTGGACCGTCCAGGCGCTGGTCGCCATGCTTGACATGGGCTTTAACATCCGAATGGTCGAGCCGTTTGACTACAGTCGTTACATGAAGGAGGGTGAGTCTTACCTTAAAACCTACTTCAGCGATGAGGAGCTGCGCTGGTATTATGAGCACTCGAACCTTCGTGACATCCGGTCGCTTATTCCAGCGTTCTTAAAGACAGTCGAGTATGAGTGCCGTACCGCCACGCTCAAAGATATCGACGATATGCTGGACGAAAAACGGTTAATATTCGTAACGGTCAACTCGCGTGCGCTGAATGGCAAGGAGGGCTTCGCTTCCCATGCGCTGCTGGTTACGGATAAGCAGGGCGGTGATTATATCGCTCACGATTCAGGGGGAGAAACAAGCCCTCCTCAGTCCGACCGCAAAATCCCACGGGAAAAACTATGGGAAGCGATGGGCGGCGAAGATAACACGGCCGAAGTGACAGGATTTAAGCTTGGCACTACCATGAAAAATAAGCGGCTTGATGTGTATGTAAGCGAGCGTCTGCCACTAAGCCGCGCTTTCGGGGCGAAACTTATTGCCGACGGCAAGGTTACAGTCAATGGCGCGGTCATTACGAAACCCGGCCAAAAACTAAGCACGGCCGATGAAGTTCACATCGACTACGACATCGATCAGCTTAACGACATTCCTAAGCTGGATCTGCCGATTTTGTTTGAAAGTAACGACGTACTGGTAGTGGCAAAACCCGCAGGCATCCTGACCCACGCGGCTGGCGCGTTCAATGCGGAAGCATCAGTCGCCACATTTATGCGTGACTACTTAGCTGACGACCTAACAGGAGCGCGCGCCGGCATTGTTCACCGGCTCGACCGCCCGACGAGCGGCGTGTTGATCGGAGCCAAAAATGCCCGCACGCTTAGTTTTTTACAGAAGCAATTTGCCGATCGGACTGTCCGCAAGACATACCTTGCCATCGTTGCCGGCCATCTGCCCGAAAAGGAGGCCGTAATTGACATGCCAATCGAGCGCAACCCCAAGGCACCAGCGACGTTCCGAGTCGGTCCGAACGGTAAGCCTGCAAAAACGCGCTACAAAGTGTTGCAGGAGACAAAAAACGCTACACTTGTCGAGCTCAAACCGGAAACGGGCCGCACGCATCAGCTTCGTGTGCATCTTGCCGCGATCGGACATCCTATAATCGGCGACCCGTTGTACGGCAGCGGTCGCCATGGCGATCGATTGTATCTGCACGCCGCAAGCCTGGAGCTCACATTGCCCTACGAAGATACGCCGCGTACGTTTAGCGCACCTGTTCCCGCCGAATTCAAGCATTACGTGGATGCATCATGAAACATTTAGTATTACATGACAATACAAAAAGACATGTCGACGGGTTTCTGACTAACCCCAGCCACGCTTTGCTCCTCATAGGCAGCAACGGGATCGGCAAGACCAGCTTGGCAGAAGCGATCGTGGCCGAAGCGCTCGGGGTGGAGCTGGAGAAACTCCCGGCACATCCTTACTTTCGAACGATCCGCGCAGATAAAGACAAAGACAGTGTCTCGATTGATGCGATCCGCGAACTCCAACGGTTTTTGCAGCTCAAAACCCTAGGTGCCCGTCCGCTGCGCCGGGCAATCATTATCGAGCGTGCCGAAACGATGACGACTGAAGCCCAAAACGCTTACCTCAAGTTGTTGGAGGAACCGCCCGCCGACACCCTTATGGTGCTTGCCGCGGACAACCAGCGCGGGCTTTTGCCAACAATCTTATCCCGCGCCCAACTGATAGCAATCCATCCTCCAGAGGAAGTCAAACTCAAAGAGCACTTCGTTGCTACCTCCAACAAGGATACGGCAGCAATTAACCAAGCATACTTGCTCAGCGCCGGGCTGCCAGGCCTGATGCACGCACTGCTTGATGGCGATGACACGCATCCCCTCGTGCAAGGCGTGGCGACCGCCAAAGAAGTTCTGCAAAAAACGACTTTTGAGCGCCTAGCGCTTGTCGAAAACCTCAGCAAGCAGAAGAACGAAACAAAATACATGCTTGATGCCTTACAGCACATCGCCCAAACTATGCTCGAAAATGCCGCCACGAAAAGCGACGAAGCACAGCTAAAACGCTGGCATCGTATTTTAAAATCTGCTTCCAGCGCCAAAAATGCGTTGGCCGTAAACGCCAACACCAAGCTCGTCCTCGACAACCTTATGCTTGGGATATAAAACTTGTAGGGAACATAAGAATCTTTGCTATAATGGGTTAAGCATATGTTTGAGTTGGCAATTGTAGCAGTATTCGGTTTACTCGCTTTTCATAACACGAAGGTGCACGAAGATGAGTTTGCTTCGGCGTCGCGCAAGATCGGTGACCGTCTTGGCAAGTTGTGGGATATCGCCCACCAGGGTATGCGCGAAAACCGTTTTCTGCGCGCCGAAAAGGCGCTACTGACCATCCTCAAAATTGACGAACGCAACGCAGCTGCTTATAACCGTCTGGGTATTTTGTACGCCAAACAGAAAGAATACCGTGACGCAATCGACTGTTTTGAAATCGCCAGCAGCATAGAAGCGACGCCGTCCAGCCTACATAATCTCGGCCTGATTTATTACGAAACAGAGAACTACCAAAAAGCTGCCATTGCATTTGAACAGGCTTTAAAGCTGGAAGACAGCCTCGCTGCACGTCATGTAGCCTATGCCAAGGTTCAGGAAAAACTTGGCAACGAAAAGCTGATGTTCCAGGCGCTGGACAAAGCAGTTGAACTGGAGCCAAACAAAGAGACACTAAGCCTGCTGCACAAAGCATATCTGGAGCGCGGTATGCAGCTTGAAGCAGATAAGATTGAGCAGCGGCTTAAAAAGCTGATTGTCCCCTCGGGCAAGCCGAAGCGAATTATGCGCCCTAAGCGCGTTGTAGTATAATCCGTTCATGATTTTCCATGTCCACAGCCCAGAAAGAGTCCTAGAACTACCGTCAGACCCCAATCAGCTCAGGAAGCCACCCTTCTGGTTTACGGAGCAATTGGGTGCGTGTGGTGCGAAGGCAGTCATCTTAGAGCCTGGGTTTGAAGGCGACATTACACCGTCTTGTTTCGTACCCAAGCCAGTCATGCCCGGTGGTCGGTTCTTAGTCAAAGTTGAAGAGTCTGGCGAGAGAGCAACTGTAGCTAGTCGCGGGGAGACTCCAGAAGGGGGAAGCAGGCCAGGCGTCGCCGGAACTGCACGAGGAGGTGAGTTTGATTTTTCGGGGGGCGGAATGCGAATCCCGGAAGAATCCATAGCTGTCGCACTTATTCGCGGAGGCAGGAGCACTTCTACTGGAAAGCCCCACTTCGAGTGCGGCGGCCAGGTCCTGGCACTTTCCGATATAAGGGATGTTGCCAATTTGACGCAAATTGTACCACTATACATCGGCTAGTTGCTAAAGACAGACTTCCTTACTAGGATTACTGTCGGTTCAGTTTCTCTATCGTTATGGTATAGTTGATCCATGCCAATCTTACATGTAGAGAAACCTCGTGAAATCGTAACTTTATCAAGTGCAAAGCTTTTGCTTCTTGAGCAGCTTGTGGTTGATTTCCGCGAACTCGGGGCACGAATATCTATGTGCGGACCTGGCTCCAAAGTTGATGTCACTCCACCTCTTTTCAGAGAAAGAAAACATATTCTGCCCACAGAAACCTTATGGATGCATGTAGACAAAACAGGTGAAGCGGCCAGGATGGATTTTCAATCAGACTCAAGTGACAAAATACCAGGCTTCATAGCAGTAGGGGAAACCGAGAGCAACAAGACGGCAATGGTAGTCAGCTCTAGCGACCCCGGCTATCAAATAGGAGCCAGACCTGAACGTGTGCCGATTTTGGCTATCTCAAAAGAGCACGGCACTTCATTCGGAACTCAGTTCGCAGTAGGAGGCCTAATCCTTCATCGAACGTATGAGGAAATGGCTGTTTTGATGCAGAGCTTCGGGCAAGCCCCACCCCTCAGCGGATAGCGGCAGCCTCGTTAGATAGTTGTCTAAAATAACTTTTTTTGCTAGAATTACACCTGTTAGGGCAATGCCGACATAGCTCAGTGGCTAGAGCGGCTGTTTTGTAAACAGCGGGTCGTGGGTTCGAATCCCTCTGTCGGCTCCATTGCATTCACAAATGCAAAAGTGTACAATTTTCAGAACTTGCAGGGTTAGTGAAGCGGTCAAACACGGCTGACTGTAAATCAGCTCCTTCTGGGTTCGGGGGTTCGAATCCCTCACCCTGCACCACATAAAAGCACTTACCTTTCGGTAGGTGTTTTTTAAAAGTTTCGGGCAAAATTGACTAAGTATAGATTACATTGTATAGTGCTAATGTACAGTTGCCCTTTGAACTCAAAAGGCCCGTAATTATGAGTAGTTTGCCTACACACGAAACACCAGCTACGCTATCCTTTTCTGATCAGCTCACTCAGAGGATTATTAATGCCGCTGACTTATATCCGCAATCACCTTATGGAACGATAATTGGCCTCGCAGATACCGCAGTGCACAATCTGTTAAAAGGAGAATGTACCTGGCACGAATTCGAAACTTTTGTACCGAATGAAGAGCAAACCGTAGAAATAGGTGAGACGCTAGATCATGCGCACAGGCGTATCGGCATACCTATACGCAGTCAAAATTGCTGTGAAGAAGGTTTTGATGGCAAGCGAATCAGCAATAAACGGTTGCAGGGTTCTGCGGCGTGGCACCGCAATGCTGCGATACTTGCAATTGGTGGTTACGCGAGTGCCCTAGCCAGTGAGCAGCTAACCATTGGTGGACTGCCGCGTCGGCGCACCAGTAAAGTAGACGCGCGTCTTAATCTTGCCAGGCAGTTGTTTACAGATCCGACGATGCAATCAGGAGTATCTGCGGCACGCGCCTCAGAACGCCAGGCACTCGGCCTGTTTATAGGCGCGATAGTCAAGAGTGCAGAACCGTCCAATCCGGCCATTCGGCAGGGCATCAAGGATACTTATAACTTCTATCGCTCCAGTATGCGCGCAGGCGGCAAACAGAGTGCAAAGGCTCAGTCTGCATTTGAGGAGCGGCAACATTCAGCTTTTATCAGCGTAGCTGCGACAATGATGAATGGCGTGAATGCACAGCTTCCTTCTATCGAGGCCGCCCTGGGGCGCCCTTTGCCCGAGGCAGCTACTCGGAATTTCGTTAACACAGTCGTCTACTCGCATATTACGGGAGTAGAGCAGGTAAGCGCCGTAAGCGGAAGCCCTGCTGCTTAGTGACTGGACAACGTACCCTAGAGACATAATCACCCGTCTCTAATAAGCAATACCAGCGTATTTCCCTACACTTTACTCTGGCAAATTCCACCTAAAACTGCTATAATCACTACTGTTTTACGCCGTCGTAGCTCAGTGGTAGAGCACTTCCATGGTAAGGAAGGGGTCTCGGGTTCAAATCCCGACGACGGCTCCATGTGATTCGATTTTGAAGAAACCACTGTGATATAATTATTCTTGTTCCGATTACGCTACGTAACATCGGAGCTTTTCTTTTAATTGGAGAACTCGATTTCATGCCTCTTACACCCGACCAAAATCCGACCTCAAATCGTCGTGGTGGATTTGTGACAACTGCGTCGTATACTGCGCTGCCCGACGGGCAAACCAAACTTTTTGATGTGATTTTTGAGGGTCCCGATTACGATCCTGGCGAAGTGCTAACATTTCCGCTCGTTGCCGTAGTGGAACTCGATGTGACTGGCGAACCCTCGATTGACGCACCTGACGTCTTGGTTAAGAAAATCTCCGTTTACGATGAAGGCAGCTGTAGGCCAGTTCTGGAAGTCGAGCCCGGCAAAGGGGAAACCACCGTAGCCTCCTCTCTCCTAGCTGGCGCGATCCTTGTGACGAACAGTATATATGCGCGCTGGGACGTGCAGCACGCCGACATGCTTTCTTCTCTCGATCCTGTGGCGGACCACACTGACATCGCGGGCACTTTTGGGGACAGTAGCGACTGGATAGCAAAAGAGTAGACAGAAGGGGATTTACTTATCTCATCTAATCTGTTATCATTATTCGGATTGATTGCATAAAAAGGTAATACTATGGCTAAGAAAAGCGATAAGCGCAAAATTGTTGGTTTGGTCAGCGAAGAGACTGGCGAACGTATCTACTACACCAGCAAAAACACTATGAACACCCCGGAAAAGCTGCAGTTGCGCAAATACAGCAAAAAGAAGCGCAAGCACGTCCTTTTTGTTGAGACCAAGAAAAACCTGGGTCGCAACGAAGCCCCTAAGCGCTAAATTTTAACGCGCTCTTTAAAGATACTTGCTACAAAAGCGGGTATCTTTTTTCTAACGTGCTCTTTCGTATGCGGCCGCGCCAATACTTAGGACTTGACCTTATAAAAATCGAGCATAGTGTTAATCAGCTCGGCGTGGCTCCAAACCAAAGGTGAAACCCCGACTGCAAATCCGGTATTTGGATCAACTTGTTCCGATAGCATCCCGCTATGTGCCGAGCGGGCCACTGCCCATTCAATATACTTCTTGGCAAGATCGAGCTGCCCGCTGCGGATATAATACTGCGCCATCCACAGTGTGGCGACTGGCCAGGGGTTGCCCAGTCCGGTCTGGTCTGCACGGAAGTAAGCATCATACTCGAAGCGCACGACTCCGCCAGATGCCGTTTTATCCAGCAGCTCGCGCTCGATGGTCTTGAGCGTGGTATCCACAAACTCCGTGTGCTTGCCATCGGTACAGAACATCATTGGACCATACAAGCTGGAAAGATCAAGTGTATTGTCGAATGTCAGGGAGCCGTCTTGCTGGAGCAAGAACCCCTTTCGGTACGCGCCGCGCTCTGAGCTGAAGAAGACGTTACTGTTTTCTAAAATCTCGGCCGCGACATCACGCCATCGGACGGCGTCGTCAGGGTATTCGAACTTATCCGCGAAGTCGGCTGCAACCAGCAGCGCTTGGTAGACGATCGCCGTAGTGTAGGTCGTTGTCAAAAACTTCTGCTCCCACAGGTCGTAGCTGGCGTGCGGCAGCTTGGTGGCACTGTCCAAAAACTCTGCCATAAAATTGGCGGCTGGCTGGACGAATGTGTTGTAGAGGCTGAAAACAAAATCATGGTCATCAATATGGTCGTAGTATTCCCCAAGCATATACAGGACAATAGCCGTTTCGTCTTCCTGAATGGCCAACTCCTTATGCTTATTATGCAGCAAGGGATGCCACGTGCTGCCAATAGCACGGTCCGGCTGATACTTGTGCATTAAGTAGCCGTCGGTAGTTAAGATATCACGGCAAAATTCGAAAAACTTGCGGGGCTCGTCCTTGTAGCCCAGGCGGATAAGCGGCCAGATCGCAAAGGCAGCATCCCGTGGCCAGACATAGCTATAGTAGTCACGGCCAAGGTTATAGATAGATGAGTCGCAGCTGGCCACAATGCCGCCCCGTTTGTCGCAGTGCACTTTTATGACCATCAGCGACTTCTTAATGATGTCGCCGTACTGCTTGTCGATGCTGCGTAGCTGCCCCGACGCCGTTGCCAACCACGTCTGCCAGAATTGCCTGGTCTTTTCCTGACGACGCTCCAAACCCTCGCTTAACACCTGATGATGGATTTTTTCAGCATTGAACTGCGAGTCCGCGGCAACGATCCAGTAGTCGAAACGGGCCCGCTCACCACCGCTAAGACCGCAAGGGAAACGCAGCACCGAGTCCACGCCGCCATGCTCCACCGCGTTACCGGAAAGCTCGCCGTCTTCGGCATCGCGATAGGTGCCTTCTTTGCCTTCGATGGCGTAATTGCCAACAGCGTACTGATCGTACACCGTACCATCTTCGCCTTGGCCGTAGACTAGCAGGGCACAGCGCCCTTTATAGTCAAGGATGTAGTTTTCTTCAGGGACGAACATCGCCGTGTCGGCACGTCCGGCGCGCGAAATCTGAAACACCTGGTGCACGAACAAGCGGATGTCCCGGTATTCGTTCGAAGTGTTCGTTACGCTAATGCGCCGACAAAAAATGTTTAAGTCACTGTCGACAAAGTCGGTGAACGCCAGTTCTATGTTAAAACCAGGATGTTTAGCCTCGACAATACCGATCAGGGCGTCCGGGTCAAAATCGGTAACGATTTCCCAGGTACCGTCGTCCAGCCAGCTGAACTGGCCGTCAACCCATACGCCGATTTTGTGGCGCATGCTGCGGGCATTCGTCAGATTATCCAGCCCAACATACGGGTAGTAAAAGTCGTGCACCAGTCCGTAACTGCCGATTCCGACAGTCAAGCTACCGTTTCCAAGCATTACTGGCCGACCCATACTACAACTCTACTCCTTTTTCATTTAAACGGTAACGTAAATCGTGATACGCGTTGGTAAAGGCGATAAAGGCGTCGTAGGGGTTTTCGTAGGGACTGAAGTAGGCATGAATGTCGCCATCGCCCCACCATTTGGTGCACATGTAATAAAAATGATCAGAAGTCTGCAATTTGCGCCAATCTTCGATCAGGCTTAAGTCATGGGTGCCTAAAATTTTCTCTTCCAAGGCATATAGGCTAAGGATCGAGGAAGTCTGCATACTGTTGCCAAGCCATGCGCTTAGATCGCGCTCGGTGTCTGCCCAGGTGAGCGTCTCGGGGATATCAACTGCGTCTGCTGGCTCGAACGAATCAGCGGCCTGACTGACGGTCATAAATTTATTCCCGTGTTCCCGGAGCCATTCGCTTGGCAGGTGCTCCAAAAAATCAAAAATGCCGGATTCATGCCATTGGTGCTCGCCGAATGTCTCGTAGTCCATAAACAGATTGAATATCTGGGCCTCGTGAGTGCTGTTCAGCCAATTGCTGAACTTGTCGGCGGTAAGCGGCCAGCCGCTCCAATTCCGGTCGCCAAAGCGGAAGGCAATATCATCGCTGAGGCGGTAGTTCTTCATAAGCAATTTGATGTTTTCGCTGTAAGCCGGACGATACACAAAATTAGGGCTGCGCCACCCAAGGACCTTGTCCCAGCCCTCTGCCAAGATAGCTTTGTAGCCCGCTTTGTCGGCCCAATATGCAAGGTCGTTGTTGTAGGCGAGCTCAGTGTTGCGGAAAACCTTAGGTTTCTGTCCAAATACTTGCATGACTTTTTCTTCATGCATTTTAACTTGCCGCTCAAATTCGGCGCGCGAATAAAAAAACGCCAGGCTGTGATGATATGTTTCACCCACAATTTCCACACGGCCGGTATTAACAAGGTCTTTAAAAGAGTCCAGCACGTGCGGCGCCCAGCGTTCCAGTTGCTCGATGACTGTTCCCGTTATAGAAAGACTTAGACAAAACTCCGGGTGATCTTGCAGTAGTTTTAAAAGATGGCGGTTAGTGGGCAAGTAGGATTTTTCCGCCACTTTGTGGATGATGCGCTCGTTATTCGTCCGGTCTTCATAGGTGCTTTCGAAATAACCGTGGTCTGCACCCACATCAAAAATAGTGTAATGGCGCACGCGGAATGGTTGGTGCACATGCAGATACAGCGAAATAGCCTTGCTCATGCCGCTGCTCCAGCTTTATCGGCATTAGACGGAGATTTAGACAGATGGTCTTCGTAAATACTCAGTAGCTTGTCGGCCGACTCGTCCCAACTGTGGCTGCGGTATTCGTGGTAAGCGTTTCGGTATAATTCGTCACGGAGTACGTCATTTTGCACTACCGCGATCATCTTGTTGGCCATCTCGTGGATGTCCCAAAAGTCAACCTTGAGGGCATTAAGGATCATCTCTGAAACACCGGACTGTTTACTGATGAGGACAGGTGTGCCGTAGCCGATCGCCTCGAGTGCAGTCAGCCCAAACGGCTCCGAGACCGATGGCATAACGAACAAGTCGGCCACACCATACGAATCGCGCCAATTTTTGCCACGCTGGAAGCCGGTAAAAAGTACATTCTGTGCGATTCCCAGATCAGCCGCCTGCTGGATGAGTTCATTTCGTTGTTCACCCGACCCAACAATCAGCAGGAAGGTCTTAGGCGAACGCTGCACCACAAGCTGGAACGCCCGGAGCAGGTTAGGCAGCCCTTTTTGGACCGTCAAACGTCCGACATTAACAATAACCTTATAGCCGAGTTCGCGCATGGCAGTCAGGTAGCGGTACACATTCTCGCCTTCTTCGGGGATAAGGCTGGCCGGGTCGGAGTGGTTATGGACGACCTCTATTTTGTCGGCCGGAATGTCATACTCGCGCACGATCGCATCTTTTGTATATTGGCTGACGGCCACTATTTTGTCGGCCAGAGTAAGCGCCAGGCTTTCGATTTCGCGCACCAAAGGGTTGCCGCCCATCGGCTTCCCAGCCCGGTCGGCCTCAATTGAATGAAAATGGACAATAAGCGGTTTACCCGTACTCATCTTGGCACGGATGGCGGCACGGCATGTCAACCAGTCGTGGGCGTGGATAACGTCAAATGAAGTTTCACCAACAATTCTTCCAACGGCCTCTTCATAAATAGCAGACTGCCCAAACAAGTCGACCCACTCTATCTCGCCTGATGATTTGACGTATTTAAAACTATCGTAGGCAATACCGGCTTTTAATACGCGCTGGACATCCTGGGGATGAGCGGCGTTGACACTCATAAAATCAACATCTGGATGTTCCGCGGTATAAGGAACAACAAATTCGATATCAGCACCTTTTTTCGAGAGAGCGCGACAAAGCTGGTAGCATGCAACCCCAAGCCCACCGCTATTGTGAGGCGGTAACTCCCACCCAAGCATCAATATCTTCACTCTTGTCTCTTTACCGGTGCTTACTTTATACAGAGGTATTATAAGCGTAAGCGGCCTGTAAACACAACCTTTTTACCTCCCTTTACTTCGTAACCGGACGGCAAGTTGGCACGGTCTATCTGACCGAAGGAGTAACATGCATCCGGCCAAACGCCCAGTCAGGTATGTTGCGTCAATCTGATACACTGGTGTACGATACGTACTCGGTAAGCATATGGAGAGAAAAATTATACCCTACGATCAGATGCCCCGTGTAGAGCCGCCCGAAACGGCGGGTATCAAAGCGTATATAACGGCAGGTACCGTTTTAATGTTCGATAACGGTGAAACTGTCCATTTAACTCCCGCTGAGACAGATGTGTTTAACGTGCTCGTCTCCTCTCGTGAACAACCTTTATCTATCGAAGAAATGCAACAAAAGACGGGCAGTAACATTCCGATCCCCGTGCTTGCCCGGCGTGTGGGTACGCTTGCCGCCCGGCTTTATGGCGCGGCCAATCATGACAAGCTTTTGGCCATCGATACATTCTTGCCCGAAGAAAACATGGAGTTAGACAGCACCAGTAGCCCGGCTATGGTTGATGTCGTCGAAGTCGATGAGGGAGGGGGCATGGAGGATATGACCTACCGTCTTTCACCCCTACTCAATCTTATAGATCGCCGAGATTCATTCACGGATTCCTCAGCACAATCCATACGACAGCTTAAAAGGATGGCGGAGTACACAAGGCTTGACAATCCGGATGACCGGATAAAGCTTATGGGCGCGGCCATCCAGGCGTTCAGCGATCATCCGATAATCCGCAAATACCTGAAAGAGCTCTATAGTGACAATCTAATCCCTGTGCAAAAATTTCAGATGCCGGCTGAAGGCAAGGGGGAACCATCGCCGGATGAATGCGAGGAAGCATTCTTAAGGATAGAGATAGGCTTTGCGTCGATTATTGAAGAAACAGACCCGTCTAAAATAACTGAAGCATGCGTGAATATGATCAATGCCTACCACATGTTGTATCATCGTCATTTACATCTTGCCAGTGTGATCGCCCTCGCCAAGCGGCACAGGCTGAAGCCATATGCCGAAACCTTCCCGGAAGCTTGCGTAGCGCTGTTTGAGCACCTCACAACAAGTCTTTCTTATAAAAATGCGGCCACATTTACCGAAAGTGCAAGAATTGCTATAACGGAACGACTAACAGGATACATTAATTTTAAGGATGATCTTGTGTTGACGCCAACCCTAGAGCGACAGCTACAGCGTATAGAAGCCGCCCGGCGCCAGTATGCAGGCCAACATGACGGTCAGCAGCCGACACTTAAAGAGATAAGCAACATAGTGAATCTCTCCGAGGAGGAGGTGGTGAAGGCCCTCGCTAATCCCGGCCGTCGTCGCAAGAATTCCGACCCTGGGCCTTCTGAGTCTGAGCCCAGCCTTGCCAGCGAACTCGAACAAGCCAGCATCCAGGATCAAGCGCACGCCGTACTACAAGGAGATACACTTTCAGACCGTCAAAAGATGATCGTGAGCTTGCGGTTTGGTCTATTCGTGCTGTCGCTGCGCGGTGCAAAGTTTTTTTCAGGGAGCAATTACACATATCCCTACGACAATGACACTATGCCCGAGGGTGGACTTTCCGAGTTAAGAATCAGCGAGCTACTTGGCATACCGCTCCACGCTGTGCGTCAGATACTTCAAGCCGGTCTTAAGGGCGCCGGCAGTCATTTTAAAGCACAAGGATTCGAAACGGCAGATGATGTATTCTAACTTTACATCTGTGGCATAAGGGTATGATACGTGATTTTATGCCCGGTGAGTGCACGCTGGGGCCTGATGCGGCAGTTTTTAACAAGATGGATCAGGATCCGGAAGTTGTGGTGCAAAACCCCCAGTTAGCTGAAGTGGCCGGAATTATCTGTCAATCATGTGTCCAGCTCCCCCACTGTGAAACGCAACGAGCGGGTATTGTTGATGTCCTGAGTGCCCGCGGCATCGGCCGTACGGTAGTTGCTGGTGAAATCGCGGAAAGGGTCGAGCCCACAGAACCAGACCCCAGATTACATGAACCTAAATTCAGATTCGACTTATTAGCATTATCAAAACTCCCGACCCCCGAACCCAAAGATCCGGAGCAAAGACTAAGGATAATACACCAAGGCCTTCTGAGTGGACAGCTTCCAATGAAAGGACGCCTTCGGAATCAGCACATAGCACTAAGGCCAGATTTGTTCAATACCCTCGCCAGTGAAAGACCTGAGTGGACGGAAATTGAAATAGGGTCAGTTATTGATACTCTCATTCCGCTCGCATTGAAGCTCCGGGATGTACAAAAACAGGATTTGACTTACGGACAACGCAACAAGCCTCTGGCTACGGAGGAAGTTAACGATGTAAAGGCACTGTTGCGCGTCTTTGCTGATCAAGTTCAGGCGCTGAAGTCTATGAACGCCCGCGATCCGACATTTACAGCTCGATTTCATAGCGCTGACTTCTACGCTGCACTTACTCATCGCTACGAAGGCTCTACCGAGATTAGTCCAGGTACGGTGCGGGATGTTCTCGCCCGTATCGCGGATCCTGTGGCCAAACTCAAACAAATTGCTTTAACCAATCGTCAGCATAAGGAAAATGCGAACGCTAATGGTCTGTCTGAGGAGGTAGCGGCCGCATTGACAGTAGGTGGCCGTCGGCAGAACAATAGAATCCAGACAGTCCTTCGCGAAGAGAACCTCTCTTTTGTTTCTCGAAAATCAGGAGTAATGCACTATGTTCGATTAATCGTTAAGGGCAACACTACTCCGGATACTGCAGCTAAGGCTAGGAGTTTCGTGAAGCGCGTCAGAAAACTATCAGAAAGTCACGATGATGTAAGAACAGATATCTTGGCGTATATCGTCTTCCATAAGATCGATGCTAATCGTGGCATAGAGGATTTTAAGCATAATCTCAGAATTTTGCAGGATACATATGGTCGGCATCCAGATTTTACTCCGGCCAAGCTCGAGCGTATGGCGGTTGAAGCTGATAGCGAGGAACAGGCTCAGAAAGCGGCACAGACTTACTTAAAGAGAATCGATGAAACCCGCAAAGTTTGCAGCCGAGAGAACTTAGTAACTTCCGAGGGCTTTGTCCGATATTTTGCTTATCACGACGGCACAATCAGTGCAGACAGGGTCAGCGCCGAATATGAGAGGTATCGTTTACGGTATAGGAGGAAGCAGGACAAGCATCTTGAACCCTGGATGAGAGAATTAATCGTGGGATTGCATGAGCGCGAGGAACACGTCGTCATTGGCGCCAATCTGTCTACTTTTATAAGGCGTGGCTATCTACGCACCGCCTTTGCGTCAGAGGCCACAGCAAATACAGACTACAACCGAATAGATCCGAAAAAAGGAAGATATGTAGCTTGGAGCACGGATTTTTTGGCTTTGACGCCTGAAGAGCGGGAAGCGATCCTGCATGCGGCAGGATTAGACCGTCTGGTTCTAGGGCGAGATGCAGACGCCAATAAACTCAAGGCGCACTTTGGTATCGATGACGTTCTACAATATGTAGACAAGTACGTCCTGCCCTGCACTCTATATAAACCATATGACGGCGGGAAGCAGAACAACCCTCATGTATTACTCGAAGCACTTCGCTATAAAATCAGAGATGATAGTAATCAAGGAAGCTTAAAAAAAGAACAGCAGCAAAAACTAGACGTAATCTTTCCTTTATTACTTGAGGAACTGAGAGCGGAAGCTATCGACGATAGTGAGCTAGCGGACAAAGCATGCCAGCAGGCTCTCATGATTCTAATTAGGCGCGCAATACGCAAGGCGCCGGGTAGGGCAGAATACCGTGGACGGCTGCTATCCGTCGCGCGACTATATTTGCAGGATGCGCATAGGATACGCGAAATGGGTCTTAAGAGGCCGTATGAGATCGCCCTTGGATATAGCGCGGACTTTTGTGATCACTTTATAAGTAGAGCCAACAAAAAAGACGTCACAAAAGGACGTGCTTCAAGAATACTCCAAGAAACCACAATGCAAGCGCTGGTCAGTCTACGTTCGTTCCAAAGGATGTTGCGTGAATACGAACCTCGGTTTGCCCAACGTGATGTCGGCCGAGGATATTATGCTTATATGGTATTTCATTTTAGGCGTAATCCGCAGTTCATTGATAAAGCTCTACAGGATTACGATACAAATATAAAGAGGTTCCCTGACATACGATACAGGGTCATAAGACATTTTTGTTTCAAAACCGGCAAAGACAAGGACCCCAGGGTAGAAATTGAGGCTTGGCGCAAAGCAATACAGCAGCTTGATCCCGCTCATAAAAAAGCAATGGCCCCGAAATACATAGAAGAAATGGCATACTATAGACGCGGCGATGATCTGGTCGAGGCAATTAATGATCGTTTGCGAACCATAAATGATATCATGCGCGAAAATGAACGGGCACCTCATCCTGGTATCGGTAGGAGTATTGTGGAATTTGCCGCCACGCGCGCCCACCCTCGTAAATGGTTAAAGGATAACTATTTGGTTCGCTGGAAATACGTGGAAGATCACATAAACACCAATGGTATAGAGCTCCCAATATTGCGGCAATTAGTGCTTGTGGATACGAAGAATCCCGGCAGCACTATTAAGGTATACCAGGCTCTCTGTCAAAAATATGCAGGTGATCCATATATCACCCAGTCTATCATCAATGAAGCTGTTTTCGAGGATGCCGTGACGCTCGTGTCGAGGCTGGCACGTAAGCGAAAAGAGATGGAAAGGGATAAAGCATATGCTATGTCTATAGATAATACAACCTCGGAAGCGTTATCTCGTGACAACGCTGCATTGTCACCGGAAGACATCGTAGTAGGCAAGTTAGAAGGGATAACCCGGGAGCAACAAATGATCGCCGAGCTCTTAAAGCCAGCCACCGCTATGGAAAAAGCGGTGGTAGCCGTCGTATACAATACCTCTTGGCTGGCTCCGGATGATATGCGGGATAAAAGACATGGCGAGGTTATTGTGCAGCCGCTTTTTACTCATTATAACGTCAGATCAATCCGTGAACTCAAACACGTTGCTGATGCTATATTAAAACGGCTGGCGGCTGCAAAACAGTAGGTGCGTCTGTTATGCCAACAGCCGCTCGAGTGCAAGCTCAAACGCCGCCTGCTTGAGACTCAGATCTTTGTCCGCGGCGCGCTTCAGCATTGCATCGGTTGCGTCTACTAGGATTTCCTCAAGCTGGCGGTTAACCTCTGCTTCACTCCAGTGTTCGCCGGCCAAGTTTTGCTTCCACTCCAAGTATGAAACGATGACGCCGCCAGCGTTAGCAATAACATCGGGCAGGATGTCTATCTTCCTGTTGCTTAACGTTTTTTCGGCGGCTTTGCTAATAGGGCCATTAGCCAGCTCGACAAGGATATCGGCCTGAACGTTCTGCACGTTGGCCTCAGTGACCGCGTCTTCGAGCGCTGCGAGCACCAGGATATCTGCTTTGAGCGAAGTAATAAGGTCGCTCGGTTGAGCGGTCGTACTCTGGGTGTCGTGCAATGCTTCCGGACGCGGAGTGCCGCTTGGCACGTGGACGGCGTTCGTGACGTCGATGCCATCTGGTTGCACCCAGGTGTGCTTGCTGTTCGAAACTGCAATAAGTTTGAGATTTGGGTAATCGCGCATTACTTTGGCAAACCAGTAGCCCACGTTGCCGAACCCCTGCATAGCAACCGTCAAAGGCTTGTCCATAAGACCGCGGGCCTTCAGATATTCGACTAGGGTAATGACGCCGCCGCGACCCGTTGCCGCCTCGCGCCCTTCTGAACCGCCGTTGGACATGGATTTGCCGGTGAAACTGCCTTTGTCGGTCTTGCCCAGCGTTTTTTCGTACTCATCAACCATCCAGTCGACGATTTCGGCATTGGTGTTTACGTCTGGAGCCGGAATGTCCCTAGCTGATCCGATGTGCGGTGCCAAATGCCGTGAGTAGCGCCGTGCTAACTCTTCGACCTCTTCGCGGCTGAGTAGGCGCGGATCTACCGCAATCCCACCTTTACCGCCCCCAAGTGGCAGGTTGACTGCTGCTGTCTTAAGGCTCATCAGTGTAGCAAGCGCCCGCACTTCGTGGATATTTACATGAGGATGGAACCGCACGCCCCCCTTGAATGGCCCCAGCTTGCTATTGTGCTGAACCCTATACGCCGGATATTTTTTGCCGTTCACTTCTATCTCAAAGACATGCTCGGCCTCGGCCTCCAGCAACGCTTCGATTGTCTGCTCATCATAACCCAGGCGCTGCGCAGCTTCTCTAATAGCGCCCTGGGCTGTCTCTAACATCGATTTACTCATACCGCAAGTATGCGCTTATGTCTGAGTTTTTCATATAGTATTTGTGGCAACGATATTTGCTCTGGTGACTGCCTGGCAGCCGGGCATTGCAAAAATGTCATATAATTCCTTGTAGACTCAGGCAACATGCGATATAACATAACCGGAAAGAAATAGTATGAACCCACAATACCCTGACAACTCACATGCAACACCCCCAGCTTCATCTGGCGGCGGCCCTCAGCCAGCGGGCGGTTGGCGGATTTGGTCGCGCAAAAAAATGATAGGTGCGGTTGCTGTGCTAGTGGTGATTGTCGCGGCGATCCTAATGCTAACCGTAGGCAAAGATATGTTCTCGGGTGGCGGCCAGGATGAGGCATCCCTGTACGTCAAACGGGCCGGCTACGAAAATGTGAACGAAGTAATAGGAGACCCGACAGCCTTGATTTCTAAATCCGGAAGCAAGATCGTGCAGTACGCCGGGAGCGACGTCGTGCAGCCCTGTACGCTTATCACAATTCAGGATGTTCGAAGCGCCGGGCTGAAGGTGGCGGCCAGCCAGCTGCCGGGCATTGTACAGAGGTTTTATTTTGATGGAGAAAGTCCGGCTACGTTCGCCAAAGCACCGAATGATTTCTCTCTGCCCATACTTGATGACAGCAATGCCTGCCAGTATTCTCTCGAAGACAAAGGCTCAGTAAGGATAACGGTCGACCAGCAGGAATACGTGAGCGAAAAGGCCATAAACAGAGAGCTGGAGAAAGGCTACAACAAGATTGCGGACGTGGAAGGACTCTCTACTTATCAACGAACAGCATCTGCTGAAGATCCAAACACAGCGTACTTTTTGAGTGCCAAAGGTGCGATTGTGGAGCTTCAGATTAATACCCCTGATAAAGTGGCTGAGGAAAAGATTCTTAAGCTGCTCGCCCAGAGGCTAAAATCATCGTCAAGCACTCCGACGCCAATAGAGGAATTTACCTACAACAGCCCCGTTTTCGAGGCGTCCGTGACGAATGCCTGCGGGCTAATTACCCCCAACTCGTTCAAGGAAGTATTCGGAATTGATTCCGGTCCGCTCGTAGAAGAAAAGCTGGCTACAGCGGTCGGTGTTATAGCGGACGGCGCGGACAATACAGCACCGACGAACAAGTATAATTTTGTGTCAAGGGACTGCAAACGCCGTTCGCCCGATCCGAGCGCCACTGCAAAAACCTTGACTATCGAAACTGACACCTACGAAACGGCCGAAGGTGCCAAGGCATTGTTCAAATACAGCAAAAGTGGAACCCTCACCAGTGATCTTGAGGAAGTAAGCGGAGTAGGCGAAGAAGCGTATTTTGCCAACACGGCGGGCATGGACAATGCCTTGGTAGTCCGCCAAGGCAGGGTGGTGGTGCATCTAGGCTATTACATTCCTGAGGGCGACGCCAATACCGACCCGGCAGAGCGGATCAGAATTCTTACACCGATAGGAAAATCGGTGGCTGGCAAACTTGCAGGCGATTAGGGTACGGGCGCAGAAAACAGCAACATAGAGTGTAGTACCCAGCCTACTACCGCTACTTGCGGTTAGGCAGTCTCGCCGGAGGCCTGTTCTCGTTTTTCTTTGTAAAGTTGCCATCTGAAGCGCCCTACGCTAATGACAGCGCCAAGTAGAAGAGTCGCTCCTATTGTAATTGCCAGTACAGGAGTGTGAATATCATCATATGGTATGTGCGAGCTTTCCACAGCCTCTAGTTGCGCCTGCTCAGCGGCCATTCGGCGCTCAAGCTTAGAGTATGCGGCCGCATCACTTTGAATGTTTCCAGCCTGAACAAGTGCTATCTGATCTTGGGCAAGTTGGATTTGAATGTCTTCGATCTGCCTGAGCCGCTCTGTTTGACCAGCAAACTCTTCGGGAAATAAAACTGGAATCACTGCCAGCTCAGCGGCAAAAACTCCGGCCAGGCCGCCTAATAGGGCGCCTGAACCAGCACTAGCGGCAGTCATAACGCCGTTGCCAAGTTCTGGTCGTGCTTCGCTCATTATAATTCCTTGCTGAGTAGTGTTTGCGTACTGGCAGTAAAACCTCAGGATACCATAGCTCTGACAGCCCAGCAAACACGCTCAATTTTTTGTTACGCGCACCTTGTATTATCATAAGAAGCATGAGACCACTATGGAACGGATCAATCAGTTTTGGCCTCGTGAGCATTCCGGTACGCATGTTTGGTGCCACCGAAACTCGCGAAGGTATCGAGCTTACAATGTTACACAAAAAAGATCAGTCGCTCATCCGCTACGCGAAAATCTGTAAAGAAGAAGGCGAAGAGGTCGCATGGGAAGACATCGTCAAGGGTTATGAGTATACCGAGGGTGAATACATCATCTTGACTCCGAAAGAGTTCGAAGAGTTGGAAACGGAACGCTCTTCGACTATCGACATCCAGCAATTTGTAAAAGAGGGCGAGGTAGACATACGCTACTTCGAAAAGCCGTATTATTTGGAGCCGGTTAAGGGTGGCGAGAAAGCATATGCTTTGCTGCGTAACGCTTTGGATAAAGCCGGCGTATTGGCCGTAGCCAGATACGCCACGCACGAGCGTGAGCATTTGGCAGTCATTAAGCCAGTTGGACGGGCTCTGGTACTCACCCAGATGCGGTTCCCGGCCGACCTGCGCAGCGGCAGCGGGCTTACATTCCCCACCGACAAGGGCGTATCCGAGCACGAGCTGGAGATGGCGCTCAAGCTCATCAAGCAGGGCACTAGGCCGTTTATCGCAGAGGATTACCACGACACCTACACCGAAGAGTTGGAAGAAATGATCAAGGCAAAAGTTAAAGGCAAGAAGCCGGGTAAACGCAAGGAACCGGCAAAAACCGATACGTCTGCTGGCGACCTAATGAGTGCGCTCAAGGCCAGTCTCGCCGGAGATACAGCCCAAAAAACGGCTAAAAGATAGATCATGGGACTTGGTAAGTATTTCTCCAAGCGCCATTTTAACCGGACGCCCGAGCCCAAAGGCAGCGTCAAAAAATCCCATAGTAAAAAACTGGCGTTTGTCGTGCAGGAGCATCACGCCTCCCAACTGCACTATGATTTTCGGCTGGAGTTGGATGGCGTGCTCAAAAGCTGGGCGGTTCCCAAGGGGCCGTCGATGAATCCCCAAGACCACCATCTAGCTGTACATGTCGAGGATCATCCTTATGAATATCGGAAATTTGAAGGTGTTATCCCAGAGGGAAGCTATGGCGCAGGCAACGTTATTATCTGGGACGAAGGCTGGTACGAACCTCGCCAGGAAACTGATAATCCCGAATCGGAGCTGCGAAAAGGACTCAAAAAAGGCCACATTACCTTCATTATGCATGGCAAAAAATTGAAGGGTGAATTTGCGCTTATCCGAATGCACGACAACGATAAGACCTGGCTACTCGTAAAAAAAGGCGACGAATACGCAAGTAAAAGTGACGTCCTAAAGCAAGATACCTCTGTGAAATCAGGCCGGAAAGTAGACGACCTTGGCGCGCACGACAAGCTGCCCGACCTCTCGGCCTATCCTAAAAGCAAGCCTTGGCACGCCAAGCCTATGCTGTCGACATTAGTCGACGACCCATTCAGTAAAGAAGACTGGCTATTTGAAATAAAGTGGGACGGTTTTCGTGCCATAAGCCACAAGTGCGGCACTGATGTGGCACTATACTCTCGGTCAGATACTGATTTTAGTACGCATTACCCACCAGTTTTCGAGGCGATACGTAACCTAAAACATGATGTTATGCTGGATGGCGAAATCGCGGTCATTGATGGGCAGGGTAAGCCGCACTTTGAGTGGTTGCAAGGTTGGCGTCATGCGCCGCAGACTGGCGGAATGCTTGCGTATTACGTATTTGATATTCTCTGGTGCGAAGGGCACGATGTGCGCACTATGCCACTGCGTGACCGCAAACGGCTCCTTAAGACTGTTTTGCCGACAGATTCAAGTATTATCCGCTATGGTGACCATGTTGAAGCTCAGGGGATAGCGCTGTTCAAGGAAGCCCAAAGTCAGGGCCTGGAAGGAATCATTGCCAAGCAGGCAAATAGTGAGTACCGCGAGGATATTCGCGGCAATCAGTGGCTCAAAATAAAAACTCACCTGCGCCAAGAAGTGGTGGTTGGTGGGTTCACAGAACCGCGTGGCGGACGCAAATATCTGGGGTCTTTGTTGGTGGGCGTGTATCAGAAAGGTGAATTTGTATACGTCGGACACTCCGGAGGCGGCATTCCAGACGACCAGCGGAGGGGGTTACGTGAAAAACTGGAAAAGCTGGAACGCAAATCATCACCTTTTTCCATCGAACCGAAGCCAAATGCGCCCGTGCACTGGGTGCGGCCAGAGGTTGTAGTCGAGATGAGTTTTGGCGAGTGGACCGAGGAGGGCATGATGCGCCATCCCGTGTACGAAGGGCTCAGGAAGGACAAAAAGCCCACTGAAGTAGTAAAAGAAAAGCCTCATGCCAGCGCCAAGCCAACAAATGCCAAACCAGATGAACAGGAGGATGAGGTGAGAGGGCAAACGTCAAAACCTCGCAGCAACAACACTAAGTCGGGCATCAGGTCAAAAGCAGTGGATGCGGCAGATGTTAATCCGGGCGAGCCAACACTCACCCATCTGGATAAAGTATTTTTTCCGAAACATAAATACACCAAAGGCGATCTAATTGAATACTACAAGATGGCAGCGCCTTTCATTCTGCCATATCTGAAGGAGCGTCCGCTCTCTCTGCTTAGGCAGCCGGACGGCATAACGGGCGAGGGGTTTTTCCAAAAAAATATGGAGCATCTGCCGGATTGGGTGCCAAGCACCGATATTTATTCCGACTCCAACAAGGGAAATTTGCACTGGATGGTCGGCGGCGACCTGAAGACGCTACTGTACGCGGTGCAGCTAGGCAGCATAGAGATAAATCCCTGGAATTCGCGCGTCGGGCATCTGGATACACCTGATTGGATCGTGATTGATCTTGACCCCGAGGAAGTCACCTTCAAAGACGTTATACAGGTGGCGCGCACCGTCAAGGCCATTAGTGATGAATGGAAGGTGCCAAGTTATCCTAAGACATCTGGCAAGACCGGCATTCATATTTATATTCCGATGCAGGCCAAATACACCTACGAGCAAGCCAAAAACTTTGCGCATCTGTTTGCTATGGAAGTGAACCGGCGCGAGCCAAGGCTGACCAGTATTGAGCGCACTCCCGCAAAACGTCCGAATAAAATTTATGTGGACTTTCTGCAAAACCGCGAAGGTCAAACTTTGGCAGCGCCATATTCGGTGCGGCCAACTCCGGATGCATCAGTTTCAACACCGTTACACTGGGATGAAGTAAAACCCGGCCTAAAACCGAGCGATTTTACCATCAAAAATATGCCTGCAAGGCTTAAAAAAGTTGGGGATTTGTGGGAGCCGGTGATGGGCAAGGGAATTGATCTAGGCGCAGTACTTAAGAGAATCGTTATCTAAGCGCCTGATGCAACGCGCTGTAAGCAGGGTACGGTCTGAGGTAGTTATCCCACGGCAGGTGCGAATTCCATGACAATGCTCCGTTCTCGATCCTGGCCGTAGAAACATATTTACCGCCGATTCCCCATAAAGAGAAGTCGCAGTTCGGCTCTTCCGCGCACACCTTTAGGGTGTCGCGCATCTGTCGTGCCTGGATCCGCAGGCCGTCTTTTGTTACTTTTTGATCTTCGTCGCCGCCATTTGGGTTGACATCCATCTCGGAGACACGAGCTTTGAAACCGCGGGCAGCAAGCATACGAATTCGCCGGCGCAGCTCATCGGGATTCAGATTATCGTTTGGAACGGTATAGTTGTGCCCTTCAAAACCTAGGCCGGCAAACCTTAGACCCTTCTTTGCCAAAGCCTCCATAATATTCAAGTGATCAAGGAAGCGTTTTTCATCGCCGATGCCTTTATCCATGGCATAGTTATTTAACCAAAACTCGCCCTTGGGGCTAGCTTCCAGCGCAGCGCGCAGCCCCACCTCGAGCATCCGTTCGCCCATAGCGCGGAAGAACGGCGTGTCCGCCCAACCCTCATGATCCAGCGGCTCGTTGAATAAATCCCATGATGTGATTTCCGGCAACGAGCTTACCAGTGTCTTGATGTGGTTTATCATCACGGCTTCAACACGCCGTTTTTGCGCGGGTGTATCGGTAGGCAGGTCGGCCATCCACTTTGGAAAACTACGGTTTGGCATAAGCGTATGACCATGTACTTTTTTCCCATGACGCTTTGCAAAAGCTGCTATCTGGCGAGCCTTGTCTAGCGTGAATACGCCCTCCTCGGGCTGGGAAAACTGTGGCTTAAGCGCATTTTCGGTCGTGATCGAATTGAAGTTTCCGCCCAAAATTGCAGCGTATTCCGGATCACAAAGCAGTGGTGTGAGCGCGACAGCAGTTCCGACATGCAGATCTTTACGCTTTTTGCGTGCCGCTCCGGCCAGGCCGTCATCACATGCTGCGAATTGCAGCGTATTCATATCGCTGACTGACATGCCGCCGTCAGGCGCGGAAAGCTTCAGCTGGACAACATCTGCCGGGCCGTCATATGCAGACACGCCGAGCCACAGGTTTTTGCCCATAAGCGGCCAGAAATAAACTGCCTCACCATCAATAGTAATCGATGTCATATCACCGATGCGGTCGATCGCAATGGTTTGCTCGGCTGTGGTCGGGATCTTGACCTTGAAGCTTTCGACAGCTTTCTGCTGCCTGCCGTTCCAGCTTTCAAGCAGTAATTCGCCGTTGCCGAACGTTAGCTGGCTGCCTGCCGCCGGAATAGTGAACGTATCATGGATCAGCGGCAGTCCTTCGCTAAGGGCAATGGTAAAGCGATTGGCTGTCGAAAAACTCGCCTCCAGCCGAAACTGCTGATCACCATCTATCCTATGGTTCGTGTTATAGGGCTGGATGCGTTCGTACGTCTTCGTGTGCTCATTGTAAACTGCTGTGCTGACTGGCGTCACGCGAAGCTTATTGCCTTGCTTTTCAACACCTGGCATCTCCCAGGACAGTGCGTTCAGCTCAACTCCTTCCGGGCCGACTTCTTGGCTATCAATAGAGT
>Ga0075367_10000012_pt1 | contig 42001 bp, 44 predicted proteins | sample EndMethybrTD3032_FD_71399 | JGI IMG/M metagenome (GOLD analysis project Ga0075367, IMG submission 71399) | Populus endosphere microbial communities from Tennessee, USA - Endosphere MetaG P. TD hybrid TD303-2 | ecosystem: Host-associated > Plants > Roots > Endosphere | place: USA: Tennessee... | reverse complement strand
GTACTATTATGAGAGCTTATAAGATCCCCTAGCTCTTTAATCTTTTCGCCATAACCGAGCAGTCTTAAATCACTGGTTGATACACCCAGGTGTTGAGCCAGTTGAGAAAGCGTTTCGAGCGGTCTATTGTCCATAAGCAGCCGCAATTAGTAAGGGCATGTAAAGTATCATCGCTAGTATCGTTAACGCATTTCGAAACAACCTATCATTCCTATAATTGACCGCAGACATCACTAAAATCAGGAAGAAGAGGGATGTGCCTATTACTAGATAATGAACCCTGATGTACTGAGTTATAGGGTCACTCGATAAAAACATTAGGTAGATTATGCTTTGGCATAGCAAGATACTTACTGCTATAACACTTGTTCGCAGTAAGTATGGGCCTTCTATCATGACCTAGAAGACAAGCTGGCTTACATTGCCGACAGCTACCCGTTCCTGCGCCGCCGTGTCGCGGTCTCGAACAGTTACGGTGTTGTCCTCCAGCGTCTGAAAATCAATCGTAATATGTGCCGGCACACCGATTTCGTCGGATCGCCTGTAGCGCTTCCCCACGTTGCTGTTGTCGTCCCAGGTCACGTTGCCGAGCTCCTTTTGCAGCATGGCGTAGACTTCGCGGGCTTTTTCTACCAGCTCCGGCTTGTTCTTCAACAAGGGTGAAACAGCGGCCTTAATTGGCGCCAGATGTTTCGGCAGCTTCAAAACGGTGCGCTTCTCGCCGTTCAATTCGTCAACGACGTAGCTTTCGGCCAATACTGCCAGCAGTTGGCGATCCAAGCCGAATGTCGGCTCAATTACATGAGGCACAAAGCGCTCATTCGACCCCTTTACCGTGTACTCCATGCTCACGCCGCTATGTTTCATGTGGTTCTTCAGATCAAAATCAGTGCGGTACGCAATCGCTCCGATTTCCTTGGTACCAAACGAAAAAGCGTATTCAAAATCGATCGTCCGTTTGCTGTAATGCGCCCGGTCAGCCTCCGGCACTTCCAGCTCGTGAATCTTGGCGCGGTCCAAGCCCAGCAAGTCCGTCCACTTATAAAATTGTTCATGCCAGTGGTCAAAACGCTCTTTCCATGTGTCTGGGTGAATAAAATACTCAAACTCCATAAGGTTGAATTCGCGCACGCGGAAGATAAATTCGCGTGGGCTAATCTCGTTGCGGAACGTACGGCCCGACTGCGCAATACCGAACGGCAAGTCCGGATAGTAGCTATCGACGACGTTCTTGAAGTTTACGAACATCCCTTGGGCGTTCTCTGGGCGCAAATATGACTTCGAGGTTTCATCGCGCACGGCGCCGACGTAGGTTTCGAACATCATGTTGAAGGTGCGCACCTCGCTCAACTGATTACCGTCAGGGCTTTTGATCCCCTTTTCGCGGATGACGGCGTCCATTTGCTCGTGGGTCATCGCTTCCGCGTTCTCGACGCCGTTTTCTTCCAGTAGATGATCGGCGCGGTAGCGCTTCCCGTTCTTTAAGTCCTCGACCAGTGGATCGGCAAAGCCGGCACCGGTGTGCCCGCTGGCTTCCCACACTTTTTGATTCATTAAAATTGCGCTGTCCAGACCATACATATCGTCCCGCTGATCAACAAACATCTTCCACCACAGCTGCTCAATATTGCGCTTTAAAGCAACACCCAGCGGACCGTAGTCCCATGTCCCGGCCAGCCCGCCATAAATTTCTGAACCCTGATAAATAAACCCGCGCCGTTTGCACAGGCTAACAATATCCTCTAAAGTCACTTCGCTCATAATGCCTGATTATACCTTAAGATTACAGATTAAGGAATGCGGGAGAGCTTGCTACTTTCGCAATGTTGCAATAAGTCGCTGCTCATCAATAAATAAGTCTAGGGCGTCATTAATCGTAGGTATGATTATATCCGAACTAAGCATGGTTCGAACATGCACGCCTTCGGCTTGTAACGTAACGATGCGCAGCTTAACAACCTTCATAAGCTCCAGGTCGATTAATCCGTTACCAATAGATGCGCATGTTTCAGGCTCAAGTCCTAGCGCAAGATCGTGCTTTTCTTGCGCGTTCTTTGCGAGCTTCCACTCAATTCCCAAATTGGTAGCCAAATCATCGGCATCATTTCGTGTATTGCCCGTAAAAAATAATACTCTAAATCCCTTTTCCTTCAGTTTATCGAGCCGTTCTTTAACTCCGTCTGCAACTACGCCACCCACTGAAAGAGTACCGTTTAGGTCTAAGATGAGAGTTTTGATAGTCAGTTTGCCGAGGCCAGGAATATCGTATTTCATATTTCAAGTATAGCTTACCTGCCTTGGGCCTACGATCTAATATGGCTCGTCGTCATTGTCGTTACGATGCCCTGCACCTCCTGCACCAGCCGGCCGACTCCCTGCACGTGCGCCAGCGCTAATGCTGAATGGCCGCCAAACCCCAACCGCAAAAACTTAATGTGGTTTGCGGCAAATACACCTTCTGGATGTTGCGCAAAAGCCGAGCCGTCGAAACTGAACGTATACGTCATATCCGCCGACAGCTTTTTGCCTTCAATATCGGTTTCCAAATTCGGCATGTAACCGCCAAGGCGCAGCAGCTGCATCAAAAACCACAGCTGCACCAGGCGCGGATCGACACTCGTATCGTCCAACGCCTCAAACGCCTGGCGAAGCAGGTCGAAATACCCCTCTTCCGGTTCATCTTCGGTAGCCTTATGTAGCTTTTTAATGAGCTCGTAGCCCAGCATCGTCCGGTCTAAGTCCCCTACTATGTGTTTGTAATGCTTCGCCAAACGGGTCGAAACAAGGGTGCCGACCTCTCCCCTGCCCTTTATGAATGTGATCTCGCTCACACTAAACAGTTCGATTCCACCAGCCAATTTAGACTTCACGCGCCGCACTCCCTTTGCCAGCAAGGTGAGCTTTCCGTAGTCCGGTGTCAGCAGCGTGAGTATCCGGTCAGCTTCGCCATAGTCCGTCCTGTTCAGAATAATGGCCGTGGTCGTGAGCTGGTTCATGCTTGTCCGTCCGGTGCCGTTATGTGCCTATCCACCGCGCTAATTAGTTGCTGCAAAGAGGTGCGCGGCTTATACAGCACGGCCTTTACTCCAAAATTACGGCGCAGCGCTTCTTCGGCATCTGCAAGCAGGTGCGGCGCTATAAATGTGTTGATAATTACCGACGTCGATTGCCACTCCCCATACGATCGGAATTCATGCAAAAATTCTATGCCGTTATGCCCTGCAAGCTGTAACTCTACGACGACGAGGTCCGGCGCAAGATCTTCCGCCGCATTGATAGCCTGCTGCGCCCCACGTGCCACCAGTACCGTGTGCCCCGCATGCTCCAGCGCCTGGCGGTATGTCCGGCCAAGGACGGTATCTGGTTCAATTAATAATATGTTTGCCATGAATACATTTATTATACAAACTGCAATTGTTGACTAGGCTGCAAAGTTGTTGCTAGCCCTTGCTGCTTAAGGTACTTCCCGACGCGCAGCTTACTTTCCATCGCCCTCATGATCGCCTCTGCGACGAACAAACCAGCTGCGCTACCCGTACTAAGCGCACTTAAAGGCTGAGCCGCCCGCCCCTGTAAATCAAGCGCTTTTCGCCACATCTCTGTGGTAAGCTGCTCATAGTTTCCGTAGAGTCCCGTTACGATGCCACGCGGCGTCCGGTGCACCGCCAGTGTAAGCCGCCCGCCTTCCAGCGGGTAGCTTTCCAGTAGTGCATAGCCTATTGCGAGAAGCGCGGACTTAAGGCCGGCGCGGTTCGCCATGACCGGCTCGTACCTGCCTGCGATGTGCAGCCTTAGACGTGAGTCATGCTGCTTGGCAAAGGCGTCCAGCTCGTGCGCAACATCTACCAATGTTGACGAGACAGAGACCGGCTCAAGCGCCAGCGAAGCCTGATCCTGCAACAGGCGCAGCCCGAGCAGATAGCTATCGACCAAGGTAAGAGCAGCCTGGGCATGGGTGCGGATGGATGCGGCGTCAACCAATCGCATATCTCCGGTCAACTGGGCAAGTTCGGCTTGGCGCGCGATGCTTGCCAGCGGGAACCTGAGCTGCTCGGCGACTGAACGCAGCAGCACGGCGGCATCTTGCGACCTATACAAACTGGTGGCGCTATCCTCTTGCACCTTCCCTCCTTATACTCTCTTCAGTATAGCAAAAACATAAGGATTGGATATTACAAAATTTTGCGTTATATGCGTTAGTTAATGCGGCAAGCCTGGTAAGGCGCTAAGGCACGAAGCTCAGATTCGGCAAAATGTGCGTATCAAGGTCACCCTTGTATTCGTTTGCCTCTGTCCAGACGCGCAGCGTCATGTTGCGGATAGGCATAATGACCATCACACCTTGTTTTTTGCTTGTTATTTGCCCTTCGACGCGCGACCCAACGACACTTGGCACTTTCGCCAAAGTATAAGGCGACATGGTCACCAGCCCCTGGTCAACCCGGGATTTAAACTGGTCGAGAGCAGCCTCATACGTGACTTGGGCAAGTTCGATTCGAAGCGCGAAAGTCTGGTTGGGATCAGTTACACTCGGCACAATCTTGGGGTTAAAGAAACCGGAAATTGGAGTTGAGCTTCGCTCAGCCTCTGGAATATAGGCACTCCATGTCTTGGGGTAGTTGACAGTGATGTTACCAAATTGGGCAGCGCCGATGTATGTGTCATAGGGTTTTTTGGCTTCCTCGGCATACTTTGCTGCGTCGGCGGCCTCAGTATCTTTTACGGCCTGGTTAGCTGCGGCTGCGGCCTTTTGGTCGCTATTGTTCTTATAATCCGCACGGCTGGTGAACGACCAAATGCCAAACCCAGCAGCCCCCAAGAATAAAACAACAACTAGTATAAGAGGAATGAGCAATACGTTGATTGCGCCGCGTTGATTTAGCCTGTCCATATCGGTTATGGTATCCTATTTTGCCCTGCGCGTGCAAGTTATTTGTATTCGTACAGATAGACTCCAGCTTCCTCGCGTATTGGCTGGCGATTTGGAATGCGAAAGGCGAAACTCGCCAGCCGTATCGGCCCTGGGCGCCACTTCTCGATCCTGCTGTCCAGCCGCGGCATATACCTGGTTAGCATAAAAGTGAAGATGGCATCGCAGCGCGGCCACGGCTTGCCCCAGTAGCTGCTCCAGATTACCCGAACCTGCCCCCGGTACCGCCAGGTAACAGCAATGGAAAATAAAACAAGTAGCGGGTTCAGCTCAATCCCGATCACTTTCCAGCCCCGTTTCGCGGCGGCGAGCATCACGCGACCATCGCCCGAGCCAAGCTCCAGCAGAGTTTGGCCGGGCTTCAGGTCCAGCAGATCAAGCGCGGCATCTGTCTGCTTTCGCATGGTCGGCAAATAGGGCGGCCCCACAAAGACCACAAAGCCGAATAAGGTGACAAAAACCACCAAAAACAGAATAAGCCAAGCCATCTTAACCTTCTTTTTTCAGGGCGGCGAGCTTAAGCTGCTCGATTTTGTTTTCCGCCTTTTCCAAGTGCGACTCAAGCTGATCAATCAGCTTGATGCCGTCTTCATATAGCTTAATAGCTTCATCTACCTGAATACCGGGCTGCTGCAACTTTGCCAGAATATCGCCCAGCTCAATACTAAGGCTGGAGTAGTCCGCGCCCACATTGCCGTCGTTGTCGCTACTATCGCTCTTTTTTGTCATCTTTTCGGTTCTCCTTATTCATCGTAACGCTTTTTACATGGACAGCAAGACTGACTTCGGCAAGTTGCACATCCAGATCATCACCAACCAAGACGTCTTGGCCGCGGACCACAGAGTTCTGCTTTCGCACCAGAGCGTAGCCGCGCGCCAGCGCTTCCTGCGGGTTATAGGCGTGGAGCAAACGCCGCTGCAACTCAATCTCCTGCCGGGATTGCTCTACAAGCTGCACCATGCTGCCATGTAGTGTCTCGCTTGCCTGGGCAAGTTCGCGCCTTGCATCGCTAAGGGATGTTTGCAGAAAGTGAGCCAGGCGTTCGCGGTGGCTCCGCACGGTTTCCAGCACCGCACGGCGATCCGGCACAAGCAGTTCGGCCGCATTGCTCGGCGTGCTTGCACGTTGGTCTGCAGCAAGCTCTGCCAGGCTTATATCTACCTCGTGTCCAATTGCCACCACAGTTGGAATCCGGCTGGCTGCCACGGCCCGCGTCACCTGCTCGGTACTGAACGCCTGCAAATCCTCGGCGCTGCCGCCGCCTCTGGTTATGACCAGTACATCAGGCGGCACCGCCAAGCTATTGAACTGTTCGATCGCGCCCACCACCTGAGCCGGCGCGACTTCGCCCTGCACCTGCACATCAATGAGAGTAATCTGCACGCCGCCCCACCGCGCATTAATTATCTTGATGAAGTCCCGATACGCGGCCGATTCTCCAGAGGTAACCAAACCGATATGCGCCGGCGGATACGGCACCGGCCGCTTGCGCTCTGCATCAAATAGTCCCTCTGCCATCAGTTTGGCTTCCAGCAGCTTAGCTGCTTTCTTAATTGACCCCTCGCCGACTGGCTGAATATTCTGCACCGTGACGCTAAAACCGTACTGCTGATGCAGCCGCGGTACGCCACGTACTGCCACCATCATGCCATCTTCCAGGGGTCCGGGCAGCTGGTACACGGTTCCGAAAAAACGCACCGAGGCATCGTCATCCTTCAAATCAAAATATACCCAGCGGTTTTTGCTTACACGAAAGTTGGCAATCTCGCCGGTTATGGTGACGCTGGGGTAAGCGTACTCCAGCGTCTGGTTGAGGACGGCAACGAATTCGCTGACGCTAAATGTGGCGTCATTCATCATGTTTATCTTTATCGCCGGGTGTATCCTGGCCGGGTTTTTCATTACCCGCGCTGGGCATAGTTTTCGCAAATTCTCCAGCTTGTGATGAGTTGCTCGTAAGTGTCTTGTGGTAAAAGTACCAGCCTGGCGGCACCTGGATAAGCGTGCTGAGTACACGGTACATCACTGTTACGGGCAGGCTGAGCGCGGCAGGCACTCCGGCCGCCACCAACACACCGGTCATCAGGGCTTCGTAAATTCCAACTCCACCCGGCATAACCGACACCAGACCGGCAAAGTTCGCCACGGCGTACGCCAGGATAACGGCGCCCAGGTTCACCCACTCCCCAAATGCCAAATACACCACATAAATAGAAAGTATCTCTGTTAAATTAGCGAGGAGTGCCCACACAAACGGCCACTTCAGCTCCTGCCACTTAGACTCGATAGTCTTGTAGTTATTGTGCAGATCCTCGAACGCATGCTTGGCGCGCTGGATATTGATCGTCTCGGGTGACCTGGGCAAGAAAAAGTGCAGGAGTTTGTTAATCGCCTTGGTCAGGAAAGTAAACGTCGCATCAATGCGTTTTTTACTGCCGATAATCATCACGAACGCAAAGGTCGCCACGACCATCAGGGTTGTAATTGCGGTCGTGACCATCACAACAAAGTCGTTGGCCTTGCCCTCGATTGACAGAAATAACAGGCCGGCAATCAACAGGACTTCGAATGACAGGAACAGCAACCCAAGCTTGATCAGTTGCACAAGCGCAGCCTTGCTACCGGTAATTTCCCGGCTCTTCATCCTAACGCCGAAATACGAAATCCCGGATACGCCGCCGCTCGGAAAAACATGGTTCACAAAATTAAGTTCCAGCGCCGTTTTGTACAAAAACTTGTAGCGCAAATTATTCCCCAATACCGAGAATAACCCCTGATACATTTTCGTTTGGGAGTGGTAATTAAGCACCTGGATCGGCAGCATCAAAAGCAATGCCCAAGCATTAACCTCAGTGAGATTTTTAAATGTATCAACCAACTGGTCGCGGATCGCCACCACCAAAATAATCAACGCGACCACCGTCAAGATGTTCAAAATCAATTTCCAGCGACGCTTCAAAAAAGACCGTTCACTCATATCGATGTATTATACAGAATCCAAGGCAATGACGATTACTTAATCTTTACTTTGCTCTGCTTGTGCGCCAAATCGTGGCGTCAAAAATCCGAACATAAAGCTTTTGCTGACGATGCCATGGTTATGTTTGACCTTTAACTTTTGCCGTGTACTGCCCGCCATGGCCGAAGCATCTTGTGGCCTTGAGGCTAAGTTATCGATGCGATGCCTTGTGACCAAACTCAGAATCACCATCGCGTCGTCGGGATCGAGCGTAGGCCTCCACTCTGAAAGATCAGGATAGCCAGTGATGATGCCGCTATCCATCGTTACAAACAGAAGATGACCTAGTCCGAACCGTCCATCGCCGCGCGGGCCCTCGAGCTTTATATAACAAGCGTGGAATTCATTGTCTATCTGTTGTTTATTCGCGCCTAACTGCTGACTGATTTCCCCAGGAGTATGATCCATCATGGCTGCGCCTATGAGCCACTTTCGGGAATCATTAATCTCTACGTGCTCATGGCTTGGGATCGCCCCAAGTGCCCGCGGGTCGATGGTCGGGCAGCCTTATTGGTTTTGCCTCTCTTCTGGCAGCGAAAAGGTTCATTCGGTACCCATTACTAACTATGCCCGACGGATGCTTGGCGCCCATCTTTTCTCTCAGATCTGGCATTCGCTTACTAAATGTACGTACGCTTATCCTGGCCAGACCAGCCGCGACTATATTTGAGTAGCCGAGTGCAAAAGCCTTCAATGTTATTACTTCTTGAGGTTCAAGATCCGCACGCTCCAACGGTTTACCTACAGGCGTAATGCCATTATCGTGACCGATATATACCAATCCCTGTAAGGGTAATCCTGCTTTAGCCAAAGCTTTGCCCAGCTCCCCTTCCCTCTCGGGGAGGTCGCGTTTGATAGTTTGTGACGCCAGCTTCAGGTGCTTATCTACCCCTCCCACCGAAATTCCCATCCGGCTCGCAATCTGATCTCGATCGTTGTCCTCACTTCCAAGAGCTATACCAACCTGCTGTTGATAGCTAAAATCACTAGGATTATAGAGCGGCAGTCCACTTAACATCACAGTCAACTCCGTATCGGTTGGTCGCAATAATTGAGGCACTTCCGGCCAATTTTCCTGTATGATCACACTTTTGCTCTCCTCGGCCAGCTATCATACCCCAGATCGGAATAGAGGAAAAGAGGAAATATTTGTATACTAGTACGTAATGCAGCATAAGAGTCTATTTATTTTAGGGCGCCAGCCCGCCATTGGGCGTGCTGAATTGGAGAGTGTTTTCGGGGCCGAGCACCTGCAAATGGTGGGCGAATACGCAATGGTATCAGACATCCGACCGGCAGACGTGCCGTTTGCCCGCCTTGGCAGCAGCATCCGCCTTGCCCGTCCTGTCGGCAAAACCAGCAAAAAAACGTGGCCCGATATCAGCCGCGTAGCCATCAAATTACTGCCTTCCCTGCTTGATGCCATGCCTTTGGAAGGAAAACTAAAGCTCGGCGTCAGTGTTTTCGGGCTGGATGCTCCGGTTGACCAATTATTACGCACCGGCCTGGAAATGAAGAAAGCCTGCAAAAAAGCCGGGCGCTCCGCGCGCGTCGTCCCCAACGCCGAACCCGCTCTTAATACCGCCCAAGTCCTGCATAACCAGCTAACGGGCGACCTTGGAATTGAGCTGCTCTTTATAAAGGCTGGTGATGAAGTGCATATAGCGCAAACCATTTCTATTCAGGACATTGATGCGTACGCCCGGCGCGACCGAGGACGGCCCAAGCGCGACGCTTTTGTAGGGATGTTACCACCGAAACTGGCACAAACTATCGTGAATTTAGGGGTCGGCTTGCTGCCTCCATCAGATGAGGCCGTAGTGCTCGACCCTTTTTGTGGAACCGGCGTCATCCTGCAAGAGGCGCTGCTAATGGGCTACAGCGCGTACGGCACCGACCTGGAACCACGCATGGTTGAGTACTCGCAGGCCAATCTTGAATGGCTGTCTACCCATGGCGTAGAGGCTGCACCTACGCTTGAAGTCGGCGACGCAACAACGCACCAATGGGGGCATCCCTTCTCTGTTGTAGCTGGTGAAGCATACCTAGGTCGTCCTTTAAGCAGCTGGCCGAATCCCGAAACATTGCAGGAGATTATCGGCACATGCAACGTTATCATCCAGAAATTTTTACAGAATCTTGCACCGCAAATCCCTCCTGGCACCCGCCTCTGTTTGGCCGTGCCTGCCTGGCAAGCGCCGAACGGCCGGCTTTATCACCTAAGTCTACTTGACCAACTAGAGGTTTTGGGGTACAATCGAGTGAGTTTTTCGTGGGCTAATGAGCAGGAGATGGTCTATCGCCGTCCCGACCAAGTGGTCGCTCGTGAGCTCCTGGTAATAACAAGGAAGTAATACAAAAGCTATGTCACACGTTAAAGCAGGCGGAACAGCCAAGAACATCAAAGACAGCCCGGGCCAGCGCCTTGGTGTTAAGGTGTACGGCGGCCAAAAGGTTCGTACCGGCCAAGTCATTGTCCGCCAGGTAGGCATGACGAAGCGCGCCGGCAAAGGCACCAAGCTCAGCCGCAACTTCACCGTGCACGCCGAGCGCGACGGTGTTGTTGCCTACAAAACCCGTAAGGTTCGCCGTTTTACCGGCAAATCCGTACGGCGCGTCGAAGTTACCGTCGAGTAATTTCTGACCGGCCTTAAAAAGAACCCCGCTTAGAGGGTTCTTTTTAGTGAGCGGACAGTAACCAGTGCTGACCATCAGGGGCTTTAGTCTATCGGCGATAGCGAGGCGGATCCCCGCCAACGTCTGGCGGCTCCTGCCCCTCGGGAACTACACCAGGAAAGAGGTCGTCTAAATTCCGGGGAGCTTCTTCATCAGCAGCCGGTCGAGGTCGCTGCTTAGCTTCGTCGGATTGCCCTGCTGCGCCAATTTTTTCGGCATGTTCGAGTGCGGCAGCAACGCCGGGCTGGGTCTTAGATTTCCTTACGGCAGTCATATCAGGATGCTCTCCCTCGGGTACCTCGGCAACGGGCAGTGCCTCACCTCTCTTAATCTGATCAACGAGGTCTGTACTTTGTTTTGAGTCCCATTCCGGTCCTGCTTGTGGCCGAGGATTTCCCCGCTTGTCGCCGGGCTTATGCACGAGGACAGATTCAGGTTGTGACTCCGGATTTCTATTCGTCCGCCTACTTACCAGGGGCCGGGCAAACGCCTCGTCAATATCAGATAAGTCATCATTGTTATCTACGAAGGTCGGTTCGTAGTCGGGTTTAGCATCAGGATGGGATTCAGGAGGCTGCTTACCCCGCGTATCGTACGACGGCAACTGCGAGTAAGGAATAGCTTCCTGTGGCTGTAAGCCCTGCGGCCCAAAATCTACACCTGCAACCGGGCCGATGTGCGCCGGTGGAAGCGATGTTGGTTTTGGGTTAGCAGGCCGTAGCGGCTGCGTCCTCTCTGTTGGCGGAATAGGCTCGGCTGCTGGCTGCGGGGTCAGGTCTATCTGGTCGTATACCGGACGGTAAAGGGTTTCATCGCCCGCCTGGTAAGCTTCATCTTGCAGGCGGCGGGTAAAAAGTACGTTCCCGCGGCCGGGCATGTACACGGCAATCTTCTGGCCTGGCTGCAATGAGGTGATCGCCCTCTCACGGTTTCGGGCTTCCTCGTGCTGTCGCAGATAGGACTCATCATAACCAGAAGGCGCCGGTTGTTGCACCCCCTCCATGGATATCGGGCCTGTCAGCTGGTGCGCAAGATCACCCTGTGCATGCCAATTAGCCTCTGGTGCTTGCGCTGCGGAAGCCGTGGATTGGGGTGTTTGTTCTGGTAGTGGTTGTGGAGGAAATCCGCCAGTCATAACTATAAATACATTAGCATTTTAATGCGCTTAAGTCAATATTATGGTCGTCTATCAAAACCCATTTCTGGTCAATGTAACAGATCGGGGTACATTGTACGCCTTATTAACTTACGATTAACTGAAGATTCTCGAAGTAGGGGAAAACACTCTGCATAATACATGCTATTTAAGGCGTCTTGGCAAGCTCTGGCTATACGCCTAAGTGCTTCTTAATACGCTGAATGACGTCGGTTATGACAACTTGGGATTTGACCAAATAGTCATCTACCCCGAGGGCCTCGGCACGCTTTTTGTCGCTGTCCTGGCTGAGCGCGGTCAGCATAATAATCTTGAGGTTGGCAGTTTCCGGGGTATTGCGCAGGATGTCGAGGACGTCAAAGCCACTTACTTTGGGCATCATCACATCAAGCAGAACGAGATCGGGCTTAAAGCTGATGGCCGACGCCAAAGCATCTTCGCCATTAGCCACGCGCTGCACCTGGAAGCCTTCTGCTTCAAGGCGGACAATATAGACGCTTGCGAGCGCATCATCATCCTCAACGAAAAGGACACGCTTAGGATGGCCGGCGGGCACAGCTTGGTCGGAGTTTGTATCCATATAGATAAAGCTACCCTATTTGCCGCTTGGAGGCAAGAGGCTGGCGATAAAACCAGCGAACATTGGATGCGCATGGTTCGGCCGCGACTTGAATTCCGGATGGAATTGACTAGCCAGAAAGAACGGATGGTCAATACCTTCGATAATTTCCACTAGATGACCGTCAGGGGACAAGCCAGTAGGCCGAATACCCCACGACTCGTATTGATCGCGGTAATCGTTGTTGCACTCGTAGCGGTGCCGGTGACGCTCTGTTATTTCGGGAGTCCCGTACACCCTTTCGGCCAGGCTGCCGGGCGTAAGCGCACAGGGGTAATCACCAAGGCGCATCGTGCCGCCGGTATGCTCTTTACCCTTTTGATTCTCCATTGTGTGGATGACCTTGTCTATAGCTTTCGGATCAAGCTCGGCAGAGGTAGCGTCTGTAAGTCCGCCGCTCCGGGCAGCCCCAATAACCGCCATCTGTAATCCGAGACACAGGCCAAGATATGGAAGCTTGTTCGCGAGCGCGTAGCGCGCAGTCAGGATTTTGCCTTCCAAGCCGCGTGTGCCGAATCCGCCGGGGACAACGACGCCATCGACATCCTGAAGTGCCTTCTTGACGTCCGCTTCGCTATGCAAACTCTCCGCATCAATCCAATTGATGTCCACGCTTACCTCGTTTGCCCAAGCAGCAGCCCTGACCGCTTCAAAGACAGACATATAGGTGTCCAGGTTGTCGAGATACTTTGCCACCATGCCCACACGGACTTTTTTGCTTTCATGGTTTGTGGCGCGGTCGACCATAGCTTTCCACTCTGAAAGGTCGGGAGATGTGGCCTCGGCGTCCAAGCCAAGCTTCTTGCAGATAACGTTGGCGATCCCCGCCTCTTCCAGAGTAATCGGCACCTGGTAGATGCTTCGCGCGTTCGAAAGCAAAGCGATTGAATCACCCGAAACACCACAAAAAAGACCGAGCTTGTTCCTGATACTCTCTGGTGCGGGCTCTTCGCTGCGCGCGACCAAAATATCTGGCGCAATACCCAGTCCGCGCAAATCCCGGACTGCATTTTGTGCCGGCTTGGTTTTGACCTCGTTGCTCGTACCCAAATATGGCAGATAGACCACGTGCACGTACAGGCAGTTGTCCGAACCCTCTTTCAGGCCGAATTCGCGGATTGCCTCTAGAAAGCTTTGGCTTTCTAGGTCACCTACCGTCCCGCCAATTTCAACTATATGAACGTCAAACCCTTCACCGGCCGCTCGGATATAGTCCTGAATTGCAGTCATGACATGCGGCACAATCTGGACGGTCTGACCCTGATATTTACCCGCTCGCTCATCCTCGATGACTTTTAATAAAACCCGTCCAGACATCAATGAGCTTGACTGGGTTAGCTCCTCGTCCAGGAAACGCTCGTAATGCCCCAGATCAAGATCGGTTTCTGCTCCATCTTTGGTAACGAAACACTCCCCGTGCTCACGCGGATTTAAAGTACCTGCATCCACATTCAGGTAAGGGTCGCATTTTTGGATGTTTACTTTGAGCCCGCGGGCTTTGAGTACGTTGCCGATAGAAGCGGCGGTGATACCCTTTCCTAAGCCAGAAAGCACACCACCAGTTACAAATATATACTTCGTCGGCCTTGCCACCTGACACCTCATCTAATCACTTCATGCTTTATACTAAACCAATTTAGCCCCAGCTGCAACAAAGTATTTAATAATGTTAAGGCAAGGTTAAGACCAGCGTGCTGATGCGCATGACCTACTCCGGAACACCCCCTTGTGACAAAAACCATCTGAATGCTTCGGCCGCCCTATCCTCAGTGTCGCGAAGTTGTGCAGGCGTTGCGCTGTTCGCCTCCATGAAATCAGAGGCTTCCCCGGAAGGCGGTTTTGAGCCTATATTCGCGGTGTTGTTACGCACAGCCCAAGTGCCCTTGGCCTCGTCCGGCAGGCCTCTAAATATTGAGTAGTCGATGGTTCGAGTCGGCACATCACCGTCATAAGGCCCCTCCATAAGCACGCCCGCGCCCGGGCTATCTTCATCGTAGACAAAATTTTCGCCTTGCTGAATAGCCTATTAGGTGGACGTGGCCGTTCGGAACGGATGTTATTTCTTGTTATTTCTGGCGCAGGAACTCAAGCGCGCTGTCTTTTTGAGGGTCGCGTTTTTGCTTGTAGTCTTCGTCTGACATTTTGATTTCTTTGTCGGGACTGATGCCTTTTTTGTCGATGTTTTGGCCGTTCGGGCGATACCATCGGGCTACGGTAATCTTGATCTCACCGCCATTTGGCAAATCCTGAATCTCTTGGACGCTTCCCTTGCCGTAGCTCTTTTCGCCGTAAATAGTAGCCGCACCATTATCTTTAAGCGCGCCGGCAACGATTTCTGAAGCACTGGCGCTTCCGGCGTTGATCAATACCACTGTCCTCATGTCGCGCAGCGGTGTGCCGCCTGCACCGTTGGCCGTGTAGCTTTCCACGACGACACCGCCCCGACGCTCCTGTAGAACCATCTTGCCGCTTGGCACCCACAAGCTTGATACGTCGACAGCGGCCGATAGCAAGCCGCCGGGATTGCCCCGCAAGTCAAGCAGAATGCTCTTGGCACCTTGCTTCTTCAGGTCGGCCGCGGCCTGCTGTGTCAGGTCGGCCGTGTCCTGGCCAAACTGGTTAATACGGATGTTGCCCACACCGCCCTCTAAAAGCTCCCACTTAACACTGGGGATTTTAATCTCGTCGCGCTTGATGGTGAAGCTCAGGTCTTCGGACTTACCCCTCACGATACGCAGCGTCACATCAGTCCCCTTTTCGCCACGGATCCGGCTTACTGCCTCGTCGATAGTCATATCGTTCGTCGGTGTGTTATCAATACTTACGACCATGTCCTGCGGTCGCAGTCCGGCCTTGCTTGCCGGGAAACCTTCGATTGGCGACACGATAATCAGATTGCCCTTGTCGTCCTGGCCCAGCTCCGCACCAATGCCCGTGAATGAGCCATTCAGCTCCGCATTAAAGTCTTTGGCCTGGTCAGGATTGAAATACTCAGTATAGGGGTCTCCGGCTGCCTTGGCCAGACCGCCCTTTAAGCCATCGAGCAGCTTGTTTGTGTCGAGTTTACCATCATAGTTAGCCTTAAGCAGGTCGTAAATTGATTCGACAGTCGCGTAATCCAGGTCGGCAGGCAGTTCTTTATTGGCATTCTGGGCCGACGCTCCGAAGCTGATGGTATTGTTGCCTATCCCCAGCCCAAATAAAAAGATAACGACCGCGGCAAGCCCCAGTCCTGCACGCATCATGATTTTGCGCGCACCCGTCCCGTGTTTAGCATGGTTTGAACTATCTGGTTGCATGAGCAGCGCTTCCTCACTTATTGGTTATCTTGTACGATTATAGCGAAAAAATAGCCCCGGGGGAACGCACCCCAAAGCTATTTTATGATTATCTTCGAAAGTATACTGCTGTTCCACAGGAGCAGGCCCCCAGAGCGCCGGCAAGCCTATGGGAAATGGATGAACTGCAAGTTGTTCGCCGTGACAGCCGAAGCGCTTACTGTGTAGCGACGATAAGCTCCGTCGAACTGCTGGTTGTAGTCGCTAACAAGGATCGAGCCGTCCCCGTACACATGTTCGACATACAGGACATGGCCGTAGGTGCCAGAGTTCTTGACTGCTACGTCACCGAAACGCGGCGTAGTGTCAACAGGGATGCCTTCGGCGCGGGCGTTGTCATCCCACTGGTTAGCGTTACCGTGGCCACCCCAGTATGGCACGTGCCGGCCGCTCTGATGCACTTTCCACGCAGTATACGAAACACATTGGCGGTTATACATACCCCAATTGTCAATATTGTTGTCTATAGGGAAGCTACACCCCCATTTACCGCCGTAAGCATTCGTTGCCACAGCCGGATAGGTATCGCCGTTGCCTGAGTCACAAGCTTTGCCGCCAATAACCTTGCCGCCCGACAACCTGGAGTTCTCAACGGCCTGTTGACGGCGAAGCTCGGAGATTTTATTTTGGTTCCCCTTAACCTGGGCGTTAAACTCATTCTGCTGGCTTACGTTAAATGTCAGCAGCCGGTTCTGCTCGGCTTTCGCCGCAGCCAGCTGGGCCTGTTGCGCTTTTTGGTCGGCCAACAATTTTTCTACCTGAAGCTTTTGCTCTTTCATCTGGTTTTGCAGGTCGTTGATGCGCTTCAAAGTATCCTGGATCTTGTTTTTGACAGCGGTGCGGTATTCTTCTTTGTCGACAAATTCGCTCAGGTTTTTACTTGTAGCCAGCATCTCGATAGTCGTGATCTGGCCTTCAACATACATTACCCGGATGTTAGTGCCAAGCACCGAACGCTGGCGCTCAAGCTCGCGCTGGTTTTCCTCTATCTTGGCCTGGAGCTCTGCCTGCTTCGCCAAGTTGACGTTTATCTCTGCCTGGACGGCATTAATTTGAGTCTGGAGCCTGCTGATGGCGTCTTCGAAGCTGGCCGCTTCGTTTTGGAGCGCCTGGACATTATTCAGTTTGTTGGCATTTTCGTTTTGCAGCTGCTTGATCTGTTCGTCAAAAGCGTCAGCCCCAGCGATACCACCTATGATTCGAGGCGTGACCGAAAAGCTCACAACAAGTAAAACAGCAATAGCCAACAGCGGCACTACTTTGATTTTCTGGATTAGGACCGATGTTTTTGACTGTTGTTTTTTCATATTTTTGTTATGGAAGTTCACTTTAAACATTAGCATATCCCCGCAAATTTTGCTAGTCCCCGCAAGCGCACTTGGCAGGACTGCTGTAACCCTCATTTTTGTAGGCGCTTCGCTCGTACCCAAGGAGGCGACAAAAAATCCGTCCAAAGGCGGATTTTCGCTTGTGCTACCTGGGTAGGTGCGACTATTTTTTAGTTTTAAATTTGAGATACCGCTGGGTCGCTACAACGGAAGATGCGGCACCTATCAGTATACCAACTCCGACCTGCAGAAGCAAAAGCCACCAAAAGTGCATTTTGAAATATTCTGCCGAGAAGTTAATATCCAGCAGACCGAGCGAAGTGGCTTCCAGCGTGGAGTGGGCCGCCACAAACATGCTATGGATCAGCCCTACCGAAATAACAGCCGAAATAATACCATAAATGATGCTTTCGACCACAAAAGGTCCGCGGATGTACCAGGTACTGGCCCCCAAAAGTCGCATTATTGTCAGCTCGTCGCGCCGGTTAAATATTGCCATCTGGATGGTATTGAAGATGATCAGAACGGATATGATAGCGAAGACCAGCACCGCGACCACCCCTGCCCTCTGCATAATGTTAGTGGCGTGTGTAATCTTGTCGATAGCCTCTTTGCGGTCGCCGGAATATGATGGCTGGTCGGATTGCAGGTCTGCAATTTCCTTACGCTCGAGATACGTTTTGATGTCACCCAGCTTATTAAGGTCGCGCGGCTTAATCTGGATGGTAGCAGGCAGCGGGTTATCGGTCTGCGAAACGGCGGATAGCAGCTCTGCGTTGCCGGCATTTTGTTCAATGTAGCGCTTTAGGACTTCTTCTTTCGACGCAAAATTGACGCGCTCAGTATTCGGTAGCTTTTTTATATCAGTTATGAGCTTATTGCGCTGCTCTTCTGTGATGGTATCTTTTAGGTAAACCGAAACATCGATTTTGTTAGTGATCTGCTGCAAGGTGTTACTGAACGTAGCGTTCGCGATAAGCGAAAACAAAACAATCGTCAGCGTCACAACCATCACGGCCATTGCGGCGATTGCCAGCCAGGCGTTGCGCACAAAGTTCACGGCACCCGTCGTGATAATGCGGGATAAGGTTACGAGTTTACGCTTCATAAGCTGGTGTAAGTTGCCTTTGCGCGGTCACTGACGATCTGGCCGTGCTCTATGGTGACGACGCGGCGCTTAAGTTTGTTCACAATCTCTTTGTTGTGCGTGGTCAAAAGGACAGTTGTTCCGTAGCGGTTGATTTTTTCAAGTACTGAAATAACATCCCAGGCGTGCTTGGGGTCGAGGTTGCCGGTAGGTTCATCGGCAATAAGGATTTTGGGTTGGCGCACAATCGCGCGTGCAATTGCCACACGCTGCCGCTCACCGCCGGATAGCTCCATGGGCATACGGCGCTCTTTACCCTTTAGATTTACGATATCCAGCACCTTTGGAACCGTGTGGTTAATTTCACGCTTACCCATACCCACAACTTCGAGTGCGAAGGAGACGTTTTCAAAGACCGTCCGGTTCGGAAGCAGCTTAAAGTCCTGAAAGACCACGCCGATTTTACGGCGTAACAGTGGAATGTCCTTGTCTTTTAACTTATCGTAGTCAATGCCGCCGACGATTATCTTGCCACTGGTTTGGCGTTCTTCGCGGGTCAGCAGCTTAAGCAGGGTCGATTTTCCGGCTCCGCTCTGCCCAACCACGATTACAAATTCTTTCGGCTCAACATGCAGGCTGATGCGATCAAGTGCCGGAGTCGCGATACGACCATATTTCTTCGTTACCCTGTCCAATAGAATCATCCAGCATATTGTACCATAAGCAGGATGACGAAAAACCCGGGCAGCATTGCAATTCTTCAGCAAATAAAGAAAAGGCTATCATTTACTGATAGCCTTCTTTTTTATGACGTTATACGCGTCAGCGTCCCCTGGTTGGGTTTGCTTCGTACACTTCTACTGGCTCGGGTAACATAATCGTTGGTCGCAATTTTGTTACAGAACTGATAAAAGTTACTGGTATTTTTGTCATTTTTTGTTTCCCTGTTTATTTTTAACAGTGATTATACATTAGCATTTTAGTGCAAATTTGTCAAATAAAGTAGCAATTATCCCTCTACTCTTCGGCCTGCTTCAGCCGTTCGAGCGCAATGACTCGGTCATGGTTTTTATGAAGCTTAGCAGCCAGGATCAAGATATCAATTAAGGTGTTATAGTCGCGGGGGCTAAAACGTTCCAGCACGGCAGCGTGAAACTCCTCATGCCTTTCGGTATCGAAGTACGGCTCAGTCTCGCCCGCCGCCAAAGCCTGCCCCCAATGGGTTTGGATAAGCGTCGAGAGCTTCATCGCCTTCCTCAGACCGATCGCGGCTAACGTAAATGCCGACAGCGGTGAGCGCCGGGTGATGCCGTGGATATCCTCCTGCCCCTTACCCTCAGCTATTTCATACAGAAGCCACGGCTTGCCACCGCCCTCTGCCAGCTCTGAGTAATGGCTTGCCCTGTGCGCCATGCTAGGGATGGCGACGCTTGTGTCAACTCCGCCGGGTACTTCGGTGTCAAGATCACCGGTAGCTCTTAGTAGGTCGCGTCCAACCGTAATTCCTACTTGGTGCAATGCGAGGGATTTATTGGATACTTCAACATTTTCTTCTGCATACCCAGTCGCCTGCGCGTGCACGTCTTGGGGCGGATAAGAGTCCTCTAGGCCGAGTAGGTTTCCCTGTGCATCAAAAGGAACAACGAATTTGCCCAGATTACTAGGCGGTATCGTCCCCTTCATAATCATGCTGTAGAGGCCGGGGGCTGAGTGCAGCATACGCGCCATACGCGTAAGACCGCTCATGGTAGTAACGTTTTCGCGCAGGGCGTGGCGGCCATCTAGGATGATTTCCTCGGCCCTGATCAGACGCGCGCCATGAGTCAGCCCTACTGCGTTATCGGGTCGCGTAAATGGTGCCGTATCGCGGTTAGCAACACAGGTTGCTATCGCCATGATGGCATTTGCCGTTCGATGAACCGTTTTGGGGTCGTGGCCGTCAGCAAGTAGCGCGTTATAGACACGGCGGCCAATTTGCTCCATGAAGCCTTCCTTCAAAACCCCGTGTTCGTTCACGGTCGCATTGGGTCGGAACGGAATCGTCGCCGCATGAATAGCAGCGACAGTAATCGCATGAACCGTCTTAAGCGGTCGCTCCTGACCATCGATAGCGTATTTTTTAAGGAATTGCATACCGACTAAGGAGCTGCCGAACTCATTACCACCGGTTTTATGGCTCAGCACATCTCCTTCTGACATTCCAAAAACATCAGCAGCCACCCGAATAAGCGGCAAATCCGGCTGCCGGGCCTTATCTGTTAGAAATATTTCGAACAGACGTTCGCGCTTCGCAACTCTCACCCTCCAGTCGGCCACACCGTCAATAAGCTGAAGCACCTGGTTTGGCCATGCGTAGCGGCCAAATGGGTCAGCATCGATATTCATATACACTTCGTCGTGGGTGTCCGCACCGAATCGCGCGACTCCAACTGTCTGATCCCAATCCTCGTAAACAGTGCCCTCCAGCCTTTCCTGGAGCGGCTCGTTCGGCTGTATATTACCAACCTCTGGCGGATGCCACTCCCAGTGCAGGTACCTGGAAGGCTGTAGGTAAGGAAGATGGAGTAGCGCAACATCCATATCAGTCATGGAAGGGTTACTGACTCCGAGCGCCCTAAAATCTTCGTTGTAGCGCTCGCCAGACCAATGCCGGGCCCTTGCCTCTTCATCCGGAAGCCCGTGCTGGAAGTACATGTCATATGTTTCTGCTGGAATGTTCATGCTCGCAGCTTAAAAAATAGATGAAAATTGTACTATCTGTTGTGCAAAAACTGCACATCTGGTAAAAATAGGTCCTATGCCCGACGATACTGTGGTGTTACGCGATTACTTTCATAAACTTGGTCTTGAGCCGGAAGTTGCTGATCTTTATTTGGCGCTGCATACGTATGGGCCACAAACTATTTCCGAGCTCTCCAGACATTCCAAAGTTGAGCGCACACGAATTTACCGGCTGATTGATGTACTGCTGGAAGCAAATTTGATCGAAGTCGAAGCGCGCTATAAACGCAATATCATTCACCCGGCGCCCATCAGTAATCTTCAAATACTGCTGAGCAAAAAAGAGGAAGACCTGCGTCTGTTGCGTTCCGAATTGGCCGACATCCAGCAGACACTACATGCAAGCAGTCAAAACCGTTCGCACCCGACTAAAGTCCAATTCTACAAAGGAATTGAGGGTCTGAAGCAAATGTTTTGGAACCAGACGCGCAGCAACACCGAAAATCTTTGTATCCTGCACGAGAATATACAGAACCGCACCAACAGCGCCTTTTTTGAACGCTGGGTACGCACATGCAACGAGCGCGGTCATCGCAGCCGGGGTCTCATTGGGGATCATTTCCTGCAAACACAAAAAGAATGGTACGACCAAAAGGATAATGAGCGATTAAGCCAGTGGGAGGCGCGCTATGTGTCACCTAAAATCTTTCTGATCACTCACTCTTCCATTGTGTATGACGACGTTGTAACCTACTACAACTGGCACAAGGGAAATTTGTTTGGTATTGAGGTCTACAACCAGGAAATTGCTGATGCCCAACGCACATTTTTTGAAATGTTATGGCAGCAATCAGAGCCGATAAGCAAGCAGCTTAGCCAGCAGTTAAAAGAGTAACAGGACGCGCCCTATGAATGGGCTGGGTGGGCATTCGCTGATACCGGCTTGCTAGCTTTGACCTAGTGTAGCGTCCAGATACGCTTGGATAAACGGATCGAGATCACCGTCTAAAACTGCATCCGGGTCAGTTGTTTCGTAGCGAGTTCGCACATCTTTGACCTGTTTATAAGGATGGAGCACGTAGGATCGGATTTGATTGCCCCACTCCGCCGATTGGTTCGGGCCTTTTAGTTCATCAAGCCTCTCTTTGTGCTGCTCCATTTGAAGCTGGATCAGCCTGGAGCGCAAAATAGTTAGCGCCGTTTCTTTATTCTGGAGTTGGCTGCGTTCATTTTGGATTGCTACGCTGATATTTGTCGGCACATGCGTTACGCGGACTGCCGAGTCGGTCGTGTTAACAGATTGCCCGCCGTGGCCGCCCGAGCGGTATACGTCGATGCGTAGGTCCTTATCATCAATCTCCAAATCTTCCGGCCGGTCGATTTTGGGCAGCACATCGACTTTGGCAAAGCTGGTTTGGCGCAGGTTGTCAGAATTAAATGGGCTGAGACGCACCAAACGATGCACACCGTGTTCGCTTTTAAGTTTGCCGTAGGCAAACGGACCGGCGATTTCCAGGGTAACGCTTTTGATACCGGCCTCATCGCCCGCCGATTCATCAATAGTTTTGACCTCCAGACCGCTTTTTTCCGCCCAGCGGACATACATGCGCAGCAGCATTTGCGCCCAATCCTGGGCATCGGTACCGCCTGCACCGGCGTAGATGCTCAAAATAGCATCGTAGTCATCGTGCGGACCGGCGAGCTTGAGTTCATCTTTCCGGGAGGTGTATTCAGACTGCAATTGGCTTAGCTGGCTAGTCAAATCGGCTTGCATCGTGCTATCGCCCAGACCGATCAACTCTAATAAGTCGTCGGTGTTTTGCTGCAATTCCTGCCAAGGTTCGATGCGCCGCCCAAGTTTCGCCTGCTGTTTTACTACCTCGGCAGCAGCCTGTGGGTTGTTCCAAAAATCCGGTGCGCCAACTTGGGCATCCAATGTTTTTTTGCGCTCCAGCAGATCGTTGAGTTTTAGACGCTTCAGCGAAACGGCCAGATCTTCTTGTAGTTGCCGGGCATCTGCTTCTAAATCGTGCATAGCTATTTTTTAGGTTCCCAAAGCGTGCCGAGCTGCCCGCGCAGTTCTTCGGCGAACGATTTATCGCAGTTACTTAGGATACCTATCCCCCAGATATCATCAAGGAACATGGCCCGCGAAATATCTACGATAGAGGTCTTGGTAATAGCCTTGATGCGCTTCGGCACTTGGTAATAGTCATCAATAACTTCTTCGAAGAAGTAACGTCCACTGTAGCCGCTGGCCGTACCACCGACGGTCTGCGCACTGCGCTGGAAACGGCCGAGGCTGTAGGCCTTGGCACCTTCAATATCTTCGGCAGCGATTTTGCCGGCAAACACGTTCTCAAGCTCGCCAGTCATAATGTCAAAAAGTTTGCCAGCATTTTTTTGCGAAACCTGGGCACCGAACCACCAGTTACTTGCCTGCTTGGTTTGACTGTAGCCCGAACTCATGCCGTACACCAGTCCGCGTTCGCGCGCAGTGCCGAGGATTTTGGAATACAGCGTTTCTGTCAGCATGGTGTTCACCAGCCCCAGCGCGTCAGTTTCGTCCTCGTCCATGCGACGATTCATAAAGCTGTCAACGTAAAAATAGATATTTTTCACCGTTTTGTTATGGATGTATAGCGGCTTGGTGAGCGTGGTCGGACGTTCATTGGGCAGTGCTAAGCGGCCAGTCCCCAAAGGCAGGGCCAGATTTTCAAGTGTTTCAATGATGGCATCGTGCCGTCTGGGCGTGATATTTCCGGCGATGATAAAGCGCAGGTTGCGGCTGGTGTGCGTCTTTTTGTAATGGGCGCGAACATCCTCGAGCTTGACGTTGTCCATAAATTTGAGCCGCTGGTGGTCGGTTTTTGCCATAAAGCCGTATTGCTTGCGCAGGGCCAAACTGAGATGACGGAAGTGATTGTTGGAGCGTGCGGTCAGTTCTTCGCGGACATTGCCAAACTCGGCCTCGAACTCGTCTTCCAGGAACAGCGGCTTGGTAATCGCCACCATCATAAGTTTCAGGATGCGATCCCATTCAAAGTCGGCGCATTCGGCTTCGTATGTGATGTCATACACGCCTGTTGAGGCATTACTATAAGCGCCGTTTTTCTCGATTTCTGCCTGGAATAACCGTGCTTTGGGAAAAAGCTCATTCGCACCAAGCAGGATGTGCTCCATAAGGTGAGGTGTTTCCCATTTTTTTTCATCGACCAGATACTCACCAGCGCGGAAATTGAGCTCGAAGCTCATCACGCTCGCATCGGGCACATGGATAAGCAAGCCCTTAGCCCCGTTACGGAGAACTAGTTCGCTGACTGTGTGTTTCAAAGACGCCTCTTTTTCTTCTCTTTAGAAAAATTCAAAACTGCTACTAACTGTAGCACATCTGAGGTGTCAGCTCTAGAGTAAAGCACACGGACATATTGAATGCTGCCTGCGGACGCTACTTGCGTTTGCGTGCCTTCGTCTTGCGCTGACGTTCTGCTTTGCGGGCTTTCTTGCGGGTCGTTGGAGCCTGCTTTTTGGGCTTATTCTCTTTAGCGGCCTTGCTTGCCTGGCTATTTGCGAAGTCAGCCTCCGTAAACTCATCGTCAGCTTCGCTGATGTTGTCGATGTTGCTGACGGATTGCCGGGCGGCGCGGGTCAGTTCGGTCTCGGTTGGCTGGTCAATGTCTTCCAGGTCAACCGGGCGGGCGCTGAAGAGCGCAACCATAACTTCATGACGCAAAGTCCTCTGCATTTCTTCGAAGAGCCGCTGCCCTTGCTTACGGTACTCCACCAGTGGATCGCGCTGTCCGACGCTCATCCAGTGAATACCCTCGCGGAGATGGTCCATGTTTTCTAGGTGCTGCATCCAAAGATTGTCAAGCAATTGCAGGTAGATATCACGCTCAACTTTTCGCATAATCTCCGGAGTAAATGACTCCTCGCGGGCAGCGTACAATTCCTTGGCTTCTGTTTCGAGCACTTTGCCGAACTTGTCGGACGGCGTGTCAAACAAACGGTCAAGCGAAGCTTCGTCGAATGGGAATGAATGCGTGACAAGTTCCTGAAAATCTTCGCTTAGAAGCTTCGGCGATGTCGCCAGTGCCTGGGCCTCTTCTTCAATGTACGTCTGGATGCGCTTGCTGATGTCTTCGCTTTTTAGGATTTCTTTGCGCATGGAGTACGTTGCCTTGCGGTGGCGGTTCATAACGTCATCGTATTTTACAACTTGTTTGCGCTGGTCAAAGTGAAATCCTTCCACCTTCTTTTGCGCATTTTCAAGGCTGCGCGAAATCAGGCGGTTCTCGATAGGCATTTCGTCGTCGACACTTAATCGCCCCATCAGTTTGCCGATGCGATCACCGCCGAATATGCGCATCAGGTCGTCTTCGGTACTTACAAAGAACTGAGTTACGCCCGGATCACCTTGGCGTCCGGCACGGCCGCGCAACTGGTTGTCGATGCGCCGCGACTCGTGTCGCTCAGACCCAAGGACAAAGAGGCCACCGATTTCTTTCACGCCCTCACCAAGTACGATGTCGGTACCACGGCCGGCAATGTTGGTCGCCAGCGTGACAGCGCCCTTCTCACCTGCTTTGGCTACAATCGCAGCTTCACGTTCATTGTTTTTGGCGTTCAAAATCTGGTGCGGAATATCGGCTTTTTTGAGCAAATGCGCCAGCAGCTCGTTCTTTTCGATTGAAACGGTACCGATCAGCACGGGCTGGCCTTTGGCGTGTAGCATTTTAATTTCGTTGATAATCGCCTTAAACTTGCCCGCTTCGCTCTTGTAAATACGGTCCGGGCGGTCGGTTCGGGAGTTTTTGCGGTTGGGCGGCACTTCGACAACGTCGAGCTTGTAGATCATGTGAAATTCTTCTGCTTCAGTTTGAGCAGTACCAGTCATGCCCGCCAGTTTTTCGTAGAGGCGGAAGTAGTTCTGGAACGAAATGGTCGCAAGCGTCATAGATTCCTGCTGGACTTCAACATTCTCTTTCGCTTCAATCGCCTGGTGCAAACCTTCGTTGTAACGGCGGCCTGGCAGCAAGCGGCCGGTGAACTCATCGACAATAACGATTTCGCCGTCATTAGTTACAACATAGTCTTTGTCACGCTTAAAGAGCGCTTGGGCGCGCAACGCCTGCTCCAGGTGATAGATGGTGCGGATATTTTCGGTCGCGTACAGGCTGTCCAGACTCAGGATTTTTTCGACTTTGTCGGTGCCCTCATCGGTCAAAACGACCGTTTTGCGCTTTTCGTCGACCAGGTAGTGCGTTTCTTTTTCCAGCTGACGCGTTACTTTAGAGAATTGCAGGTAGGCGCTGCCGCTGGTCACGCTAGGTGCGGAAATAATAAGCGGCGTGCGAGCTTCGTCAATCAGGATAGAATCGGCCTCGTCAACGATAGCAAAGTGCAGCTCGCGCTGGCGGAGCTGGTCGACTTCGCGCACCATGTTGTCACGCAAATAGTCGAAACCGTATTCGTTATTCGTGCCGTAGGTGATATCTGCGGCATAAGCCTCGCGCCGGGAGGCGGGCTTAAGGTGGCGGAAACGCTCATCTTCGTGGTCAGTGTTGGTAAATTTAGGATCATATATAAAGGAGTGATCAGCTATGATAACGCCGACACTGAGGCCCAAAAAGTCATATACGCCTGCCATCCAGCCCGCATCGCGCTGTGCCAGGTATTCGTTGACGGTTACGACATGCGCGCCCTTGCCGGTCAGTGCGTTAAGATACACGGGGAGCGTAGCTACGAACGTCTTTCCTTCACCGGTTTTCATTTCAGAGATATTGCCTTCGTGCAGTACCATGCCACCAATCAGCTGGACGTCGAAATGGCGGATGCCGATGGTACGGGTTGCAGCTTCGCGTACCAATGCGAATGCATCAGGCAAAATTTTATCCAGGGATTCTTTTTTAAGACGCTTCTTTAATTTGTCGGTTTGAGCCTGAAGCTCTTTGTCGGACATCTTTTTGTATTTTGGTTCAAGGGCGTTAATGTCTTTAACACGCTTTTTCAAACGCTTGACGGTCCGCACCTGCGGATCACCCAACACCTTCTTGAATACCGAATTCATGATCATAAGCGTCATACTCCCCTATTGTTCCCGCTTGGAATTGTCTCGAAACCTATTGTAGCGCGATTTTACAGATAACGCGAGGATATTTTCAGGCGTTATTGTAATGTGTCCACCCAGGGTTTAAGCACGACCTCGGGCTCGGCAAGCACCTTCGCGTGACCGCCTTCATGGATATGGACCCAGACGTCGTCGTGGTAACCTGATGTGCCAGCGAACGGGAACAGTTCGTCTTCCGCGGCCACAAGAGCCGTTGTTTGTATACCGGCCTCCACGCTGTCGTTTAACAGCCTGATCGTAGAAAAACGGCTAACAGCCGGGAGGGTTTCCAGATATCCAAAAGGATCCCGTCGAAGTTCAGCCGTACCAATATCAACCAAGCGGGCGTAGGTACCGGCAAACGGGCTGTCGCTGCGCGCAACAGCTAAACAGTTGCGGCGCATCGCCAACAATCCTTTTCCTAATTGACAGATGCTTCGAGGTTCGGGGCCGTCGCAGGTCGCTAATTGGCGTGGCTGTCTTTCGGACTTTATGCCCGCCTCCAGAGCCTCCTTTAAAGCTACTGCCCCAGCCGAATCCGAAAGGGCGATTCCGTTCTTCATGGCCGCGGCGACCCTATATGGATTCTCCATGGTCTGCAAAAATGTAAAACTATCAACGCTACCCACCGAATCGGAAGTACACAAGTAATTGGCTATGGGCTCCAGTGCTTCCCCGGGGGTCAGATAGCCGCCAATGAGTGTCACGTGTTTCCGGATCATAAGGCAAAATATATGAGTCTTTGCCCTAAACGTCAATAGTGCCAGGCTGATATAATCTTGTCATGCAGAAAATTTCCGCCCATACTTATTTTGCTGTCAGCGAACACAGAGCAACCAACAACACGAAGTCTCCAAAAGTGATACTTATTTTTGGCGGGTGGCTAACGCTTCCGTTTTATTACTCATCTTTGATCAAAAAATTCCGATCGAAAGGGTTCGACTGTGTGCTCTATATTCCAAAGAGGAAGCTGGTTGCCATAGGTACCGAATATGCCCACATGCTACATGCGGCGGATGCAGCTACTGCCGATGCCAAGGAGAGACTGGGCGACCTGGAAAACCCGGACAAAACGGAAGTGGCCGTATTCGGCGTTAGCCTGGGGAGTATTTTTGCTATAGAAATAGCCAAGCGGATTAAGCAGGTCAAAAGAGTGGCGCTCTTAACGCCGACTGGCGATTTTATCGAACACGTAAAAGCCTGGCAAAATCATTTTTACTTTAAAAGGATTGTCGCGTCTCAGCCGACGAATCCGCTGGAATCCGGTGAACTACTCAATAAGATAGGTTCGCTAAAAAACCTTAACCTTATGAAAGACAAAGACGTTTTGCTCGGATTCGCTGTAAAGGACAGTATTATGCACCAGGCCATCGCCAGAGAGCTTGCTATCAAGCTGCGCGAGGTGCAGGTTACTCCTGTCGTGGTTGAAGTGAAAGGCGGCCACAACACAGGACTTTTTCGCTATCTCTTTAATAAGGACTACGTGGAGTTTTTAACACGGGAGTGATTCTGGCTTTAGGCTGACGTTCGTATTAAGATTACTTTTAAAGAATGCGTCGAGGCGGCGGGCATATACCATTAAGGCCACATAAATAGTCAACGGATGCAGAATCATGGGGATGCGCAAGGTCCGGATTCCCGGCGAACGGCTAAGACGTGTATCCACCGTCTGGTCGTACAGCGCAAACACCGACAGGAGCTTTGCCTTTTGCTCATCGTTGAAATGCAGCAACAAGTACCGTGTTTGCTCAATACTGTCGGCCAGCAAAGGGTTTTGCAGACTGAACATAGTGTCCAGCGGCGAACAGACGGCGATAACTTTTTTGACTTTGTTCATCCTGCGGGCCATCGCAGTGATAGCTGCCGTACCACCGGCGCTGACCCCGATCAGATATAACTCGCTCGTCCCAAGCGCATCAATTTTTTCCAGAAAACCGTTCAGCTTACTGCCCAGCGGCGCAGAATTCTCCGCCCACCCAAACGGGATAACGTGCGCATCATAGCCAAGTCGTTCCCAACGGCGCGCAAAAGTTTTATAAATAGCTAGATCGTCGCCGATTCCCGGAATAATAACTAACGTCGGTTTCTGCTTCATCTGATTTTTTGCCACTGATTTTCTGGTTTGGCCTTGCCTTGAACGCCGTGTTCCCCATGAAACGCGGCGCTGGCGAACCTTACTCCACTCCTAGCGGCCGGTGCTTAAGGCGCGACATCATGCGCTGGTGGAGGCGCGGGCTGCCGTGCAGATCTTTGTACTTTTTCAGCTGGTTGTGCAGCTTAGTCTCGACAATGTCGATAGCCGCATAAATGTTGATAGTGGATTCTTTAACGGTAATATTCTCGTGCGGAAGGTGCATGATTACTTCGCATGTGCGCTCATCTTTGTTCTTGGCCTTGCCTTCTTTGAGCTTGACTTCGGCGTGCACACTTTCGCGTCCACGGCGTGGGATGAATCGGTCGAGCCGCCCAATCTTTTTCGCAACATACTTTTTTAGGTCGTCCCCTACTGACATGTGGACACCGCTGATGTCGAGCCGTGTAATCATAAAGCCCTCCTTATTATGTTAGATTTCCTGGATCCCGCCCATAAATGGACGAAGTACTTCCGGAACGATAACCCTGCCTTCGCGCGTCTGGAAATTCTCCATGATGGCAATCATGATACGGCCGAGCGCGAAAGCGGTCGCATCGTTCGTGTGGACAAGCTGGATTTTACCCCCGTCACTGCGGCGAACGCGGATTTTGAGGTCGCGTGCCTGGTAATCGGTCATATAATCGGCGGTGTGGGTTTCGCGGTATTTGTCCTGACCCGGCAACCAGCATTCCATGTCGACGCCGGTAGCGTTCGGTTTGCCGATATCGGCGGTACATTTTTTGAGCACGCGGTACGGCACTTTGAGTTGTTGCAGCAAATATTCCTGGACAGCAACAAGCAGCTTGTGCTCGTCGTGGCCAGTTTCGGGCGTACTAAAGACTTCCATTTCGAGTTTGTCGAATTGATGCAGACGAAAAATGCCATCGACGTCTTTGCCGTACGTACCTGCCTCGCGGCGGAAGCTGGTGCTATAACCAATGTAACGAATTGGAAACACGTCTTCGGGAAGAATCTCATTCCAGTACATGGTGCAAAGCGTATGTTCGGCGCTGGCATTGAGCCAGAGGTCATCTTGTTCAATTTTGTAAGTGACTTCTTCGGCATTTAGGCGGGCACTGGCCACATATGGCTCGGTGCGCAGCATTGCCGGAGGTAAAATCGGCGTAAATGGCTTGGTCGAAATATCCAGGTCATTTTCTTCAACGAGCTTCTTGATGACCGCTTCGTCGCCTAAAGCCTGCATCACAAACTGGATGATGGCGAATTGCAGCCGTACCAAATCGCCTTTTAGGTAGGCAAACCGACTGCCGGCAACTTTTGCGGCGCGTTCTTTGTCGATCAGGCCGCGTGGTTCGGCCAATTGCCAGTGTTCTTTTGGCTCAAAGTCAAATTTTATAGGTTCGCCGACGTTTTTTGCGACAACGTTTTCTTCTTCGGTCGCGCCGACCGGCACGTCATCAAGCGGCATGTTGGGCACGCTCGCGAGTAGCCTAGTGAAGTGCTCGTCAACACCGGTAAGCTGTGCTTCCATCTGGCTGAGCTCAGACTTTATCAGTTTTCCCTGCTCGATCAGCTCGGGGGCAGGCTTACCGTTTTTCATTCCCGCGGCGTTTTCGTTACGTTTTGCGCGCATGGCCTCGACTGCGGTCATCAGGCTGCGGCGCTCTTCATCGAGTTGCAACAAAGCCTGTGTGTCGACCTCGTAACCTTTTTGCTTGGCCTTGGCTTCAACAGCGGCAGCGTTTTCTCTTATAAATTGGATATCTAACATGTTTTCGTCCTTAACTTAGCGGTTCTTCAAATGGCTATTACAATGAATGCCGACCTAGGAAGCCGACTGGAACGAAAAGTTGTGGAGTTAGTGCTATAAAACATCTGTATCATCTGTTATCAGTATAGCATGAATGGTTATGAGAATGACCAGCGGAGTGTGGAAACTAAGCACTAGGTGGCTCAAGGATTATGGGATCTGTAACGATCTGGGCAGCAGTAATGAACAGCCGAGCTTCTGGGGACAGGCCGCGCACTATGGACTCGCCATTCTCTTGCCCGCCAGGAAGAAGCCATAGCGCCTCCTGCGCCACACCCTCGTTATTGCCAAGCTCCGCATTTGGCAAAACCGGTATGAGGCCTTTCGATTCATGCGTTCCGCGTAAAAGCTCGGATGCATCCCGATTGAAATCAGGGTTATTGAAGTTAGTCGAGCTGATTCCCAAAAGGCCCAGGTTACGACGGTGCAAATACAGAACCCTTTCGTGCCCTTCGATTTCCAGCCACATGCACGCCCTTGCGACTGTAGCATAAAAAGAATCGAGCTCCTCGACCACCATCTGGTGTAATGTTTTCTCCTGTGCAAGGCGATGCAAAACATTGGCCTGGATCTCTGGCTTACGGATACCCTGGGTACTCTCGAACGCGTACTCCATATATCGTGGGCTAAAGTAGCAAGGAGGCATCCTCTTCTGCGACCCTAATCCCCGCGGTGCTAAAGCAAACAACGCCGCTGCGCGTGTAAGGAACCTGAGATGCTCTGGGCTTACCCGGTACTTACCGCAAAGGCTATCAATAGCTTCGCTGTTAGCGGGCCTTACGTTAATAGGAAATTCGCGTAATCGGGACATTTCAGAAGATAATATCAGATGCTGCCCCAAGCACAATACTTTAATACTGCATCTGCGTGATTACTAGATGATTATTGCTTTTTGCTCTGAAGCGCTTTGAGGGTCAGCTCAGTTCGCCGGCGGGCATACGTGCAAAATTCGCAGGGGCCGCCCATAATGCTGTCGCCGACTTCTGGCATGTCGCCGTCCATACATGCTTTCATGGCCTGGAGCGTGGGCTCGATCCAATCGGTTGTGCCGGTATATGGAATGAGTTTTGTCTTAAACTCTACCCTGTTATTGAAGCCGTCCAGATCCATACGACCATTGGTGTATACGAAATAGCCGGTATCGCTCACGACCAGTTCATTTTGGCGAAGCAGCCATTGGTAGACTTCCATCTGTCGCTTGTAGCTTATCTGCCAGCCGGAATCGATGCTCACTTCTTTGGACTTAGCCGTCGCCTTGTAGTCTACAACGATAATTTCGCCCGCGGGATTGACCCACAGATCATCGACAGCGCCGAAAACCAGCAGATTTGTTGACTGATGCAGCGTCTGCACGCCGACGAATGTCTCGCGCCAGTCATCAAGTTTGTCGTGCGCGAATGGCAGCGCATCCAGCTCGTACTCAACCATTATCGGGTGCGGCTCGGCTTTGGCGCGGTAAACGTCGAATTCTTTCTTGAAAAGCTCGTCGATCGCTTTGTTAATGTTGAACGGCGGCCCTTCCGGCCGTTTTACCTTTAAGCGGACATCCAGCCAAAAACAGCGCGGGCACTGCTTGAACAGCTCGATTTTGCTACGGCTCACTTTAAACGGTGTTTTTTGCCCGGGTTTGTAGGGCACCGAGCGCTCTTTCCAGTAATTGTTGTAGGCCATTGGTGTAATTGTAGCAGATGGGCAGCAGCCGAAGCGGACTGCGGCTGCTATCACTGCGGCTACCCTTTCCGCTCCAGAATCGCCAGCGTTTCGATGTGAGGGGTGTGCGGGAAAAAGTTGAACGCCTCGAAGTAGGTAATACTGTAATCTTCCTGGAGCTTAGCCAGGTCGCGGGCGTGTGTTGCGGGATTGCAACTAAGATAAGCGATGCGGGGCGGATGTACCTCCAGCGTATGTGCCACCAACTTGTCGTGCAGCCCGGCGCGGGGCGGATCGAAGATCACAGGCTTGTCGGCCGTAATGTAATCCAAGGATTTTTCACTGGAGGCCTCGATAACTTCGGCATTCACATCGCTATTGTCTACATTGATGCGGGCCATCGCGGCAGTGGCCGGATCCAGTTCCACCAGATCGACCTTTTGTCCGGCTTCGTTTTGTGCGTTTTTGTCCGGGCTACTGTTTACAATGCTCAGTCCGATGCTGCCAGTGCCCGCGTACATATCCACAGTCTCCCCTGCGTCCGCAAAATGTTGCTTGATCCGCAGCAGCGCCTGCTCAAATATTGGTACATTCACCTGAAAAAATGAGTCGGCATCGTACGTGAATGTCCGCCCCAAAAGCTGGTCGTGCATGTGGCCCTCGCCCACTTCGTATAACAATTTGGTAGGGACAGAGGCCGGACTTTTGGGGTTGGAGTGGTACACCCGCAGGCCTGTAAGTTCTGGCGGTTTTTGGAGTTCAATGAATGACTCAGGCTTTACGAACAGAGACGCAACTGCTTCACCAGCCTGGTTGCAACGAACAATAATTGTTTTCAGATCACCTGCGCGGACCTGCTGTTTTTGCAGTTCGGCGGTCACGGCCCGCGCCGCGGCGTCTACGGCAGACAGTGCCAGCTGACTTCCCCGCACAATGGTTTTGTGGTGCGACCCGCGGTTATGCAGCGCCAGATGCAGGCCATCATCATCGCCCCAAAAAGAATATTCCATTTTATTGCGGTAGTGCCAGTCGTCGCCCGCCGTTGTCATGACAAATTCAGGCAAGCTGACATGGGCCTGCGTAAACAGCTCTTCGACAATCCGTTTTTTATAGTCATTTTCGGCATCGAATTGCAGGATTTGCCACGGGCTGGTCGCCAAATAATTATCTTCGCGCGGCGGAATTCTCAGCGGCGATGGCTCGATAACCTCTTCGGCAATGGCTTCAGCGTACGAACGCTTGCCTTTTAAAATCCGCACCATAACCTTTTCGCCTGGCAAAGCGCCCCATACAAACACCTTGCGTCCATCTTCAAGCGTGCCCAAACCTTGGCCACCATGAACCAATTTCTCAATCACAACTTCCATCATAGCAATATCATCCCTTTTCGGTTTTCGCGAATGCCACGAGTTCGGATGGCTTTTTTATCAGTGCATAAGGGTGATGGTCGGCCAATGCCTGCGGATCCTGATACCCCCAGGCCACCGCTACAGGATCAACACCGGCCTTACTGGCAGCTATTACATCGCGGACTTCATCGCCAATATAGAAGCAGTCCGCAGCGTTAAGCCGATTGCGCCTCAGCACCTGCTTGATCGCCCCCACTTTACTAATGATTGACGCGCCGCCATATACGCCGTCAAAATACGCCTCCATATTGTGGGCACGGAGGAAAATCCGCACATTTTGCTCGCTGTTAGAGCTTGTTACCAGCATATGGAAGCCAGCTTCTTTTAGCTCCTGAAGCGCTTTTGCCACACCAGGGAATGGGTGCACTTCATCGATACGCTCGTGCATCATTTGCCTGCCCTTAGTCAACAAAACGGGCAGCTTCCGTATAGGGATTCGCAGTTCGCGTCCTGCTTTTATTAGAGGTAACCGGCGTAGGCGGGCAATCTCTTCCGGGGTTCTTGGCGGAATTTGCAGCAGTTCGTACGCAATGTCCATGACCAGCTCGAAACTGTCAGCAAGCGTCCCATCAAAATCAAAGATCAGTGTTTTCTTCATATCGTTAAGTCCGTAAGGCTCCTGCAAAAATTTGCCAAACAAGAATTGTTTTCGTCACCAGACCAGAAAACATGTACAGCCGCTCGGCGAACACCGGGTCGCCGAGCTTCCTGTATCCGCGGAGTGACAAAAACATTCTGATAGTGCAGCCGACTGCAAATATGAACGCGCTACCAAATAGGAAGTAGACGAATGTGGGCAGCCCATTCGAACCAAAAGTGCCACTGCCCCAGAGATACACTGCAACTCCTGCCCAGGCGCCAAGGTCTGCCAGCACTGCGAGCGCAGGAAGGATATAGTTGGCCTGGCCCTTGGCCCGGGACTGCCATAACTCCACGCCCAGCCGCAGTAAATTAGCGGCGGCTGCCAGTACGAACAGAGTTATTAGTACCGCCAGTTCGCGTGCTCCGACAAGCAGACCGAGCGCCACGAACAGCAACCCATTGCCCAGTGCGTACTCTACCCAACGCAGACGCTGCACGCCTTTTTTCAGATCCGTCTGGTACTGCTCACGATATAGTGTCGCTATGGCCGCATGTGCCAGAGCCGCCACAAGAAATATAGCTCCCGCCACGTAAGCTAAATTGATATCAAACAGATGCCGTGAGGCCGTAGTCATTACAGTGTGCCCAACCAGTTCACTGGCAATTGGATCCTGGGTCAGGTATGAGGTTTCTACCGGAAAAAGCTTGGTAGCGCTTAGCAACAAGATAAAAATACCCTGGAGCGCATACAGGACCGCCAGTCGTACATTCCACTTATGAAGACGCATCCAAGCGGGGCCGTCCTTACTTCCACTCGCCTTGTTATTGTCCGCACTCTTGTTCGCCGCTTTTGCCATGGAGTTATTTTACCACTAGTCGGTCACCTCTACATCCCGCCAAAAGGCTACATAGTTCGAAAAGTCCTTCTTCACCTTTTCAATCGCCGTTGGCAAAGGGTTGGGGTAGCTAAATGCGCTGTCCTTGCTCCAATCTTCTTCGCCTTCACCGCGCTTAACGTCAAAGTACTGACAGACACCCTTCCACGGACAGGTGTAAGGTGTATCACTTTTGCGGAGTGAATCCTGCTTGACGCTGGATGGCGGAAAATACCAATTCCGCTCAATAAAAATAAGCTCTTCTTTGGGCGCTTCCGCAATTATAACGCCATTCAGGGTTGCCTTCATCCTTGCCTCCTTTTGCTAAGTATTATACTCCAGTTTACTAGCTAAGAACGAAACGAACCCGGCATACACCACAGACCATGAAAGGCTTTAACTATGCTGCCCTAGGCGTCTGATCTTGCTGCTGCGGTGCCGGAGGGGTGCGATACAAGTCGCCCACAGGATAGGTTTTGATTTCACCGTTTGGTGCTTGAACAGCGAATTCGGTAGCATCCTCGGTAAATGCAGCGAGCTTTCCGACCTCGTCATAATCGACCGTACCGTCTCGCGCCGCTTCCGGCCCCATAATCTCACCTAGGGTAGCGTCTACGAGCTGGGGAGCCGTGCCTTCAAAGCGTGTTGTGCCTTGTACGTCCCCGTTTCTGACATCAAATGATTTGGTGCCGACACTGCCCACTGGCTCTATACCGTCAGTGTATTTACTGCCCAACTCTTCACTTACCAATCGGACATTTAGTTGCGTATTGTCCGATTCAGGTAGCACAGAGACGATAAGCTTTGCTTCTGCAGGAGCAGCTTCGCCGTCCTGACCAGCTACTTCAACTGACCTTGATAAGCCGATAAACCGGCCTTTCCCGATGAAGCCCCTGGCCTCGGCCATTGCGCCTACTTCGCGTATCTCATTAGTAAATTGGCGATATTTTTCTATGTGGAAGGGGTTGTTGGGATGTGACATTTTTTTCCTTTTGTATGTTCGTTTTTAGGTTTTTGATCCTTAGGGATAGTAAATATACTATAGCATACAGTTGTATTGTAGTCAAGAATAGCATGCAGCTCATCTGTTTGAATATTGCTTTTATGCTTATATTATTGACTAATATACCTAGATTTGATACAATGTTCGCATATCTCTACGGAGCCAGCCAAAGCCAGACGACTTGACGACTTCGGATTAGTGAGGAAGGAGTTACGAGGTATGAAAGTTTCTAAAATTCTTGCTGTTGCAAGTGTAACTGGTATATTGGCCGCAACTGCTGTTGCAACGCCTGCTCTTGCATGGCATCCTGAAGGCAAAATTAAGAAGTTCGTTCAGAACCAAACCACAGCTAGCGCGCTGAGCGACGCCGACAATGCTGGCAGCGCTGTTGCCGCAAAGCCAGGTGAAATCCTAAAGTACGTTATCGAGGTGAGCAATAACGGTAAGACCGGCAAAACCAACGAGATGCACTTTACCAAACTGACCGACACATTACCTGCCGGTATTGAGCTGGTCAGCGACCCTGGCAAGCGCCAGATCACCGAAGACCTTGGTGTTATCGCACCTGGACAGAAAGTTACCAAAGAGTATCTGGTAAAGGTTACATCTACCAAAGATGGTGATGTAATCGAAAATAAGGCTTGCTTCACTGGCGACAGCGAAGTTAAGGACAACAAGCAAGAAGGTTGTGACGTTGCAAATGTAAAGGTTGGCGTTCCTAAGGAACAGCCTAAACCCGAAGCACCGAAGGAAACTCCAAAGCAGACCACTCCCCAAACCCTGTCTGCTTCAACTGAGTTGCCTGAAACCGGCGCCGAGAGCTTGTTGGCTCCCTTGGCCGCAGTTACCTCTGGCGCCGCCGCATATGCCGGTCGTATGATCGTCGTAAAACGCCGCCAGAAATAGTCGGAAAATAATCCGACTGGATACGATAAAGAGCCCGCCCGGTAGGCCGGGCTCTTTTTGGGTATGGGCCTTCGGGCATATGACCAAAACCTCACTTTTATCATGCAATCCAGCTTGGGCTAGGCTGTCGGTTACGATATAGTATAAGCACTATGGCGGGCACCGATTCAGCATTATTTACCCCTACTAATGTGTTGGTCGTGGCTGCGCATCCGGATGACATTGAGTTTTGCGTAGGCGGAAGTGTCGCCCACTGGATACAAACGGGCGCCAAGGTCTCGTACCTGATTTTAACTGATGGTTGCAATGGGTCGGCCGACCGGGCGGCGGCCGCACATGAGGTGGCTGCGGTCCGCCAGAAAGAGCAACGGGCCGCAGCAGCACTTTTGGGAGTTGACCACGTGTTTTTCGGCGATTATCAGGACTGCGCTCTTGCCATCCGCAATGATGTAAAACGCGACATCGTGCGCGCCATCCGTAAGGTGCGACCAGATACCGTGGTCACGTTTGACCCAACAATGGTGTACAGCCTAAGCCGCGGCGTCATTAACCACACAGACCACCGGTCAGCTGGGCAAGCCACGCTGGATGCCATCTTCCCTTTGGCGAGGGATTATCACGCCTTTCCAGAGCTTGCCGACAAAGAGAAGCTGGAGCCGCATAAAGTGTCTACGGTACTACTTATCAATTACGACACCTCTAACTTTTATGTCGACATAACCAAAACTATAGACAACAAACTGGCATCACTTAAAAAACACACCAGCCAGTTTCCAGACTACACCCGGATAGAAGCGCTTGTCAGGCAGTATGCGGAAGAGGCAGGCACGCACTGCGCCGCTGAATACGCTGAAGGTTTTATCCGCTTGGGGCTATCGGGACAATAACCCTGCCGGCCGCAACGTGGCCGAACGCTTTGGTCAGAATCTTTTGAGCCGAGTGGTTTCCCGTGCTTTAATGTAACCCCATGAGCGACAGTACACGCAACCCACTTGAAATTGCTCCGAGGATACAGGATCTTTACACAGATCCCTCGCAACCGGAGCTACTGGATTATTTAGTAGCCGGAATAGACGATAATCCGAATATTGACTTCAGTACTTTACCCGCGTCGCATCGGGAAAGAATTGGCGTTCGTTTTGTTGTGTGCACCCAGGTCGAGGGCTATGAGACTGCGATACCAGGCCTTATAAAAGAGGTTGATTACCTCCTTATAGACAGCCCTTATGCCGGTGACCAGGCCGACCGGCCCATACACGATGCCGCGCTGAATGCCGGCTTCTGGGGCATGCGGCTTTGCGCTGAGCCGCCGGCAGGAGATATGCCGGGCTGGGTTGGATTCCGCGAAGTAAAGCCCTTGTCCGGCCCGTCCGATCCGATCGTACAAGAATATGTAAACTCCTCATATTATAAAGATCGAGAGACAAAACCAATTATCCGCACGATCGGCCTTGGCGCGAAAGACCAGCTGCCATCAGGGATCACCATTGATGAATCAAGAGAGTCTGCAAAAAAACATGCAGATAGCTTTGAGACGAGACTCTTTACCTCCCTGAATGCCCAACTATTGGAGCGGTTGAACGGTATTATGAAATTCAGCGTCCCCGAACTTGTCGCTGTCGATGAGCAGCTGAGAACTGACATAGTAACTATAATAGGCAATGCTATCGCAAGATCACACTGGGACGAGCAGCTGCGATTCGGGGTAGTTTTAGATGCCAGGCATGGGGCTGTCGCAGCACAACTAGCCGACATCATCCGGTATTCCAGCATAGTGCACGAACCTTTCTTTGGCGCAGATTCATCCGTTTTCCTGCCTTCTGCTTTTGACCGCGCAGAACGCGAAACGGCCAGTGACCCGGACGACAGCGTCAGCCCTGCAACCCTGGAGCGTGTCCTGCTTAGTAGTTATTTGGAAAAGACTTTTCAGGGACGGCTCGATAGCGCCCAAAAAATAAAATGGGCGGTGCGCTCAATAGATCACGGGCTGTCCGACGAAGAGGTTTCTGCCTTTCTGGATGACATCGAAGGCGTTAAAAAAGTTCGGATATCCTCCGTTGACCTTAGAAGAAGACCTGTGGCCGTACGCCGCCAAGATAAGGTCAAAAAATTTATATGGGACCACCCCCATGTAGTCGGCTTGCGCGAGGCAAAACTGTAGACAGTGATCGGTCAGTCTGCGAAAACCCTGGTTTTAACCCGGAACCATTTAAAGATCAGGCCGTCGAGCAGTAGATGGCTGAAATAACCGGAAACGGCCGCTCCGTAGTAGATTATCGAAATCGGCAGGATATTCTGATTATATAGATACGGCACTACCAGGATAGGCAATGGCACGAGCAGCATCGCCAGTTTACTGTGCGTCCAGCCACGGTGCTTCCCGACAACTGGCAGCATAGCCACGAGCCCCAAATAGGCGGCCGCCTGAATATTTCCGCTCCAGATCAAAAGGATGTCAACAGCGAGTGCCAGCCCGAAAAATATATTCTGCCCTTTTGAGTTGGTGTCGATATCTGGAAACAGCGCAAATAGGATGCTAAGAACCAGCACCGCCGCCAGGGCCTGCCAATCGTGCAGCAGGCCGGCCATTTCGGCGAAATGCTCTACCGGAACGTACGAGAGTGCCGCAGCGTACGTTGCGCCCAACGCGACGGCGCCAACAACATGACCTTTGTAATTTGCCATACCGCTACTATACGCCTGAGTAAGCACAAACGGTAGCGAACAATTGTCCGGTTAAAGTATTCGACGGAACTGCCACCCCGGCTTGCTTCCGGACCTAGGAAAGCCGGGCAACTTCCTATATAATCCAGATATATGCTTACAATATTTAAGCCAGCCGCCGAAAAAGCACTTAAGCCGGTGGCGCATCTGCTGAGGAATGTGGATCCGAATATTATTTCGCTAACAGGAGTCATCTTCCCTGCATTATTTGTGTGGTTCGTAATTGAGGGCTGGTACGCGGCTGCACTGGTTATGATTCCGCTGACCGCGCTCGACACGGTCGACGGCATGGTGGCGCGCACCCAAGGTAAGGTCACTGCCTTCGGTGGTTTTTTGGACTCTACTATTGACCGGTTCGCTGATTTTGCCGTTCTGGTGGCTTTTGGTTTTGCGGAAATCGTTCCCTGGGGAGTGGTTTTGCCGGTCGTTTTGCTGTCCTATCTCATTAGTTATATCCGGTCGCGGACAGAGCTTGCAGCCAAGGGCACGATTACGGCAAGTGTCGGCATCGTCGAACGGACTGAGCGGCTAATTGCGGTATTTGTGGCGTTACTGCTCTACACGATCTTCCCCGACTTCGTATTATGGGATTACGATCTTGCCACATGGGTATTTGTGCTTCTGGGCGTATTCTCGGCGATTACCGTGGGACAGCGTATTGCGTTCGCGTATCGCAACTTGTAGTAGCGAACTTCAATAGCCAGCTCGCTCGCATACAACCCCTTGGCAATCAACAGCCGAAGGTTCCGAGTTGCCTATTGAGCATTGTAAATTTGAAACACTTTTTTTGTTTACAATCCAAATAATAGGACTATAGTAGTTGCCATCAGCGTACGTAGCCGTATGGCTTTCCGGTCGCCACTGCTTTCGACATTCAGCGGAGCAGTTTTTAATTTGGCTTTTTAAAGAGGTAAAAAAATGGCTGTAGAAGCACCACTTATTCAAGAACAACTGATCACACAAAACGGACATATCGCTGAGCGTGTAGGCTATTCGCCAGAAGCGACTGCCGAAAATTATCAGGCATGGTCGGTACCTTTACGTGACATAGAGATAGATGGCCATCCTGAACCTATAACTGCTGAACGCTTTCATGTCGGACCGGACGGCCTCACCGGTGCGGGTGGAATGAAGGCAAAAGCCTATCCTACACCCGAAGATACAAAAGCGGACGGCTTCGCCCATGCCGCTGGAATGGAAACAAAGATCGCTGTAATTGACGAGACCGAATATGCGGGACATAAGAGTATCATGAACGTTGACCCGCGTAAGCTTGATGCCGAGATTGATGACGGCTTACGTCAACTGCTCCGTGGCAAGGCTGACGGCATGTTCGAGGCTGGTCTCCACCTACCCGAACGGGATAAGCCCGCGGGCGATGAGGGCACTAACAAGCACATCGTATCCTACATTGAACGCCTAGAAGAGCTGGGGATGCCATACGCCTACGCTGCTGCTACCGGAAAGCCCGATATGGGAGCACGTGCCGCCGCCACTGGCGAAGGCGCTGCAATCGTAACACGTACAATTATGCGACGGAACGGCTTGTATGTCGCCACCGCGGCCTTGCAGGGTGTTGGTTTTGCCGGGGGGTACTTCGCTTCTGAAGCTTATCGTCCTGAATTAGATGAAGACGCAGAACGCCGAATTTTATTAGAAGCCGTTGGAGATCTCGGGCCAAATGGACGTCCTGCCACACTAGTAAGCGAAGATGCAGAAGGATTGCCAATCACCAAAGAAATGGTAGATGCGATCCTCCTCAACCGCGAACATGACCTTGATGTTGAAGCCGCCAAGGGTAACTCCCTGATTGCCCTTGCTAGCAAGTTAGCCCGTGAAGGCGCTAGGTTTCGGTATGTGGAAGAAGATGTATTAACCTACGGGGGTACAACATACATTGTACCTGCCGCTACAAGTAAAGTGACCGATATTGATCACATCCGTGCGGTAGCTGAACGCAGGG
>Ga0075367_10000011_pt1 | contig 43060 bp, 45 predicted proteins | sample EndMethybrTD3032_FD_71399 | JGI IMG/M metagenome (GOLD analysis project Ga0075367, IMG submission 71399) | Populus endosphere microbial communities from Tennessee, USA - Endosphere MetaG P. TD hybrid TD303-2 | ecosystem: Host-associated > Plants > Roots > Endosphere | place: USA: Tennessee... | reverse complement strand
GGCTCATCACATCCTGGAGGGGGAGCACCTTCCAAGGGTTCGGCTGTTCGCCGATTAAAGTGGTACGCGAGCTGGGTTCAGAACGTCGTGAGACAGTTCGGTTTATATCCGGTACGGACGTTAGGAAATTTGAGAAGATCTACCCCTAGTACGAGAGGACCGGGGCGGACGAACCTCTGGTGTATCGATTGTGGCCACCTGCTGCATTGTCGAGTAGCTATGTTCGGAATAGATAAGCGCTGAAAGCATATTAAGCGCGAAACTAACTTCAAGATTAGATTTCCCTATGAGGACACAGAAAGATTATCTGTTTGATAGGTGCAAGGTGGAAGTGTAGCAATACATGGAGCTGAAGCATACTAATAGTCCCATCGCCTTTTTATGTCCTTGTCACCTCTGTTATTGTCTTTATTGACAGTGACAACGGTGATGAGGTAGACTTGACTAGTAATTGGTGGTTAACATCCGCCATGTCAGTTTTTACAACTTACATACCGTGTCCTAATTTTTAAGGACATCGAAGCAAGGTTTAGACCCACTGTCAGATACGTCAGCCCAAAGTGTCATAAACCTTACTTCGGTGCCCATGGCGCTGAGGAAATACCTGTTCTCATTCCGAACACAGAAGTCAAGCTCAGCAGCGGCGATTATACTGCCAAAAGTGGGAAACTAGCACGGTGCCGAATTATAAAAGAACCATCCTAGTAGGATGGTTCTTTTCTTTGGTACCGATTTGTAGCAGTGAGGTATTCCATAGGTAAATTCTGGCCATCATGGTAAAATATGAACCCATGGACATTCGTAAGCGTCTTGATAGATGGGCAAGAGACGCGTGGGATTTGCCACTCATTTATAGGGTGCCCGCGTTGGTTTTCGTTTCTCTTTTTTTGTTATACGCCATCACTTTCCTGCCATCGAAAGAGGTGGTTTTTTCATATGCGGCCAAAGAGACGTGCGTGACCCACTTTACTTTATTGCCGGAATTGCTTCGGCAGTCGGGCGACAGCCGTTTTAAGCTGCGAGCGGCGAGTATTTTTTCAGTTGCCGGGGTACCAATCATATCAGCCAAGGCCTGCGTTAGTGCTGCAAAAACACCTAAGTCTGGGGCGTACCAAGAGGCGATATCACTTGGAGGCGGGGCGTTGTTCAAGAAAACCTTCGTAGTGCGAGCCGGCAATCCCCCGGTAGCGAACGTGGCTATCTTGAGTGAGCCTATTCCAACGACCCGACCTCTTGCTATCGCACTGAGTTCGGCCGACAAGGTGTTCGGATACAGGATCGCCGTCAATGGCCACTATGCGCCGTGCATGCCTAAAGAGGCTGGGGTGGCCTGCGATATTCCTGCGCTGAAACTGCGCCAGGGAACGGCGTATATGTTTCAGTTGGAGCGTTTTTTCAACCAAGATGCACCAGAGGTGGTCGCCAACCAAAAGGTAGTGACACTAGCCGCTACTAAGGTAATTCACGCCTCCGTAAAGGCGGGGTCAACCGTTTATTCCAAGCCTAGGAGTTTCACGTTTGCCTTCGATAAGACGATTCAGAGCGTGAAGCCTCAGTTGAACCTAATGAATGGCAAGAAAAAGCAAGCCATTCCTATCACGAGTACACGAAGTGGAAAGACGCTTACGGTAAGGGTCGCGGCGGACTTGCCTCGGTCCAAGACCTTCTCGCTCGCTCTTTCCTCCTTGCAGGCGACGGACGGAAGTAGTTTGGCGGCACCGTATGCACTAGGGTTCAAGACCTCTGGTGGACCGAAGGTCATTGGGGTAAACATGGGGTCGACAGGCGTCCCTCAAGGGTCAATGATAGTCATCTCGTTTGATCAGACACTTTCGGCCAAGCAAGATGTTTCTCGGCTGGTAAGCTTGTCTGGTGGCGTGGCGTACGCTGGTAAGTCGGGAAAACAACTGTACGTGCGTGTAGCTTCCGTTCCTCGGTGTGGCGACTTTAGTATCAGGCTGGGTAATGCTATACAGAGCAATTACGATATCGGGGGCTCGTCGGCATGGTCATTCTTCGGTCGTACGGTGTGTCATTCGACGCAAACCATAGGGTATTCGGTAAACGGAAGCCCGATTACGGCCTACACGTTCGGGAGTGGTCCAGCGGTGCTCTATACGGGGGCTATTCATGGCAACGAAGTCAGTACGAGTTCGCTCATGTATTCCTGGATCGACGACCTCGAGGCGAATGCTCGATCCATTCCTTCGGGTCGTTCCGTAGTGGTGGTACCGAAACTTAATCCCGATGGGGTAGCGGCTGGCACGCGCACGAACGCGCACAACGTCGATCTTAATCGCAATTTCGCCACAAGCGACTGGCGTAAGGACATTACGGACGTTAATAACCGACCTTTCCCCGGTGGTGGCGGTAATTCCCCGATGTCTGAGCCTGAAGTTCGAGTAATCGCAGGATTCGCGGCGAGCCTGCATCCTTCGCTCATTCTTTCTTATCATAGTATTGGAGGCGTGGTGGCTGCCAACCAGGCCGGTTCTTCGGGGGCATACGCCTCCACGTATTCTCGATTAAGCGGATACGGCAACGTGACTGGTCAGTCTGGCGAGACGTTCGACTACTCTATCAGTGGCACCGCAGATGACTATTACGCGCAAAAACTTGGCATCGCAAGTGTTTTGGTGGAACTAGGTAGCCATAGCTATAGTCAGTTCGGTCTTAATCGGTCGGCAATGTGGGCAATGTTGCAATAAAGGCGGTGGTGTAGGCTATAATGAGGATAACTATGCGTAGAGGGTTTGTGATTGGGTGCATCGTTTTAGTGGTAGCTGCCATGGCTGTCGTAGGACTGCGTGTCCATTCCGCCCTAGCTACCGATGTAACGAACGATAAGATAGCAAGCGGGATGCAATCGGCACAGGAGCTACCTTCGGCGCTCTCTTCCATTAAATTACCGACCGTCGAAGACCCCACCTGGCTCAAGCAAAAGAAGGCAGCCCGGGCACAAGCGGCAGTAAATAGCAGCTCAACCCAGACGGTAACCTATGATGTTACGACCAGGGGCGTTATAACGGCTAATATGGCCGAATTTAAGGCTGATGCCAATGAAACGCTGAACGACAGTCGAGGATGGGCACGTATGGGCGTGCGGTTCCAGGAAGTTGCCTCAGGGGGTGCGTTCACGCTAGTACTAAGCCAGGCAAGCCAATTGCCGTCGTTCTCGTCGGGGTGCGACGCGCTTTATAGCTGCAATGCTGGCCGCTACGTCATTATTAATCAGGACCGTTGGCTAGGGGCAACACCGTCATGGAACCAAGCGGGCGGTTCGCTTCGTGACTATCGTCATATGGTCGTTAATCACGAAACGGGGCACTGGCTTGGGCATGGCCATGCGCATTGTGGCGGTGCAGGCCAGTCGGCGGCAGTCATGCAGCAGCAGTCGATTGACCTTGAGGGCTGTAAGTTTAACCCTTGGCCGCTTGCAAGCGAGCTTTGGTCCACGACCCTGGGGATCACGCTATGATTGCTGGGACTTGGTTCAGACGCCATAAACGTATACTCTTTGTTGGTAGCGGCTGCCTGGTTCTTCTCCTCATCTTAGGGGGGTATGTATTATGGGGAAATGCGGTTTGGGCGACGTACCATAGCTCGTATGCCGAACTGAAAGATACGACCAAGGAGTCTGTTGACGTCGCCTTACGGCTCCCTTCGGGCAGCTCTAAAGAGCGCGCGGCCAAGCTTCAGGCGCTTGTCGCTGCTTCGGCGGCAGTTACTGCAAATCGTGAGGGATGCAGCATAAACGGTACTATACGGTGGCAACAGTCACTCAACGGTACGTACAAAAAATGGCTGCGGGAGTGCGATGCGGTGCACCGTTCCATCGATCTGCTTGGTAGTGAGTTGGATGTTGCTGTAAATTACTTAAAAAACGAGCATGAACTTGCGGCTAGCGTATCAACGGTGCTTGCGGCGACAAACAGCAAAGTGACAGAGGCGGGATTTGCGGCGGTAGCCACCAAATGGAAGTCGGCAGCGACCACGATAAAAGATTCTAAGGTGTCGAGCGAGTTCATGCCCGTAAAGGCCGAGGCGCAAAAAGCGATTGGTGATGTCGCTACGGCGTGGCAGGCTTTGGTCGCGGCGCATGCGGCAAAAGACGAAGCCAAGTATGATAAGGCTGTAAAGGCGCTCTCGACTGCCTATGCCTCCATTGACGATATCGAAAAAGAAAGCACCCAGCAGTTTTCTGCAATAAGCAAAACGATACAACTTCGCTACGAAGCAGCCTTCTAACGAACCGGGTAGGCAATAAAAAACGACCAATCTCGCAGATGTGGTCGTTTTAGTCTGAACCTAGTTTTGGATTCAAACAGGTGCTTATTTATAATATCGCACCAGGGTGATATGCGCAAATACTTATTCACAATATAATAGTGCTCATGTAAATATTGACAAAAAGCATAAGCTATGCTATATTAAGGAGCGAACACATATCACGTGTGAGGTAATAAGAGGAGAAATGTTTCTATGGCAGGAACCAAAGCAGGTGGCCAGAAGGCTGCCGCAAAGAACTTGGCAAAAGACCCTAGCTTTTACGCTAAAATTGGTGCAAAAGGCGGCCGTAATGGTCGTACGGGCGGCTTTGCCGCAAATCCAGACCTTGCCCGCATTGCCGGTGCTAAGGGCGGTCGTATTTCACGCCGCAAGAAAACAGTCGTAACTGCTACGGCTGACGACAACGCGCAGGCTGCTTAGTCTACGCTATGATTAAAACAAGCGCTTCATTACGAAGCGCTTGTTTTAATTGGGAAGCGTATAGCGGCGAAGCGCACAGACGCGTGCGTCGTTGACGCGCCATTTCGTGAAGCAGGCGATACATTTGTAGTCGCGTTTCTTTGTCTGGACTCCCGTGGCTGCACAGTGCGGGCAGGTGCTGCGGGCGTGGAGCCAGTCGCGATAGGTATCGAGCGAATCCTCGACTTGGTCAACTGGGATGGAAACGTTGTATCTAGCAGCAAGGTCGGTGGCGGCATGGTGCCATGCGTCGCGCTCCATGTCGAGCAACTCGATATCTTTGTGATAGGAGGCATGCCCTAGGAGCGCATGTGCAAGTTCGTGTAGAAGCGACGCCTCGTCGTCGGACTCCTGCACGTAGAAGACCGTCTGCTTTTCGGGCGACCAAAAAAAGTCGTCCGCTGGGGTAAACGTGTACGCCGGAAAGTCGTCTGGCAGTTTACTTATCAGAGAGGAAATCAAGGGCATAGTAGTAGCAACCATAAATGACGGCCGTTTCAGGATGTTTGGCCTGCCGCAAGCGTGGGCAGGGAATATGGGCTGGTAGCTTTTCGCGTAGGATTTCCTCCAGGTGTTCTCCGTAGCGATCAAAATACGTGCCAATGCTGCCGCCAATAACGATGACGTCCGGCTGGAGAAGCGGCACGACGGCAAGGAAGCCTCGGCTGATACGATCGGCTATCTGATGCCATGTACGCTTGCTAGTAATGTCTCGAGCGTATTTTTCGTAGGTGGCGTATATGGCTTTGCCAGAGGCAAAGCTTTCCCACTCGCGAACGACACCGTCAAATTCCACTAGCATGCGCCCACCTTCGCTTTTACGGAGCCCTGGATCAATACGACCATTGGTGATGATTCCTGTACCGATGCCGGTGCTGACCGTTACGTACAACACGGAGACGGGAGACGGCTTGAGGGTTCGCGTTTCGGCGAGGCCTGCCAAGTTGGCGTCATTCTCGATCAAGACGGGTGCGTCCCCGAGAACTCCAGCGAGTGCCTTTTCGGCGCCAAAGTTCTTCCACCCTAGGTTGTTACACCAAACCGCGATGCCGTTATTTACGATACCTGGCAGTGCGACGACGATCGCCTCTACCTTTTCGTGGCCGTAGTTTTCTTGGAGTATTTCTCGCAGGAGGGTGACATAGTCATCTTGTTTCCGTGGTGTCGGAAACTTGATCGTTCTTCCTATTTGACCGTCCCGGCCAAAGCCGGCGACCAACGTCTTTGTCCCACCCGTGTCGACCGTCACTAACATGATTGTAGTGTAGCATAAAAAGGGTAAATTGCGCTTTTGTGGTTTAAAAGTTATAATAAGGGCAAATAAGAGAGAGGGAAGTACAAATTATGGCACGAAAGAATCAGGGTGGGGCGGTCCTCGGTTTTGTCGTGGTGGCGATTATTATGGCCGGGTTATTGATCGGTGGGGTATATGCGGTGCGGCAGCTGACGGCACAATCGAGCCAGGGCCTACCGACACCTGAGCCGGCAAAAGAGGATACGTCGACCGACGGCAAGAAAAAGTCGGAGACGCCCACATCGAACGAAAAAGACAAAACGACGAACGAAACTGCCCAAAATCCTCAATCTTCCGTCCAGCCATCGCAACAAGCGAGCGAGCTGCCAAAGACAGGTCCCGAGAGCCTAGCCGGCACTCTCGTCATGCTCGGCATCCTCAGCGGCGTGGCTGTTTCTTATGCGCGTTCTCGTCGCATCAATCTAGCGCTTTGACTTTTTACCTCTATAGAGGTACAATAGAGGTAATCTAGGTGTCACGCTAGTTTGGTGTGCCTCCAGAAAATATCAATTAAGGAAGGAGTCTTTTAAGACTTATGGCAACAAAAGCCGCAATAACAATGGACGATTTGCTCGCTTCTCACGAAGAAAGCGTCAAGCAAATTACAGCAGGGGAAATGGTAACAGGAACAGTACTTTCGCTTCGTAAGCATGAAGTACTGATTGATCTAGGTGCTCAGGGTGTTGGTTACGTACCTCGCCGTGAGGTCGGTTTTTCTCGCTCGCTCAAAGAAGGCGACGAAGTAACGGCAAGCGTTGTTGACGCAGAACTCGACAACGGTTACTCACTTCTCTCGCTCCGCAAGGCCGCAAAGGACCGCGGATGGGAAGAAGTCGCTGCAAAGATGGAAACAGGCGAAATCATCGAGGTTTCACCATACGACGCCAACCGTGGTGGTCTGCTGGTAGAGTTCGAAGGGGTTCGCGGCTTCCTGCCAGTTTCACAGCTTTCAGCCGAGCACTACCCACGCGTTGGTTCAAGCGACAAGGACGAAATCCTTCAGCGCCTTAACTCACTCGTCGGTCAGAACCTTAAGGTACGTATCCTTGATAGTGACCGCAAGGCAAACAAGTTGATCTTTAGCGAAAAAGAAGCCGTTAAAGAAGGTCTTGCCGAGCGCTTTGAAAAGCTCAAGGTAGGCGACAAGGTCTCGGGCGTTGTTACCGGCGTCGTTGACTTTGGCGTATTCGTTAACGTCGAAGGCATCGAAGGCCTCGTGCACATCTCGGAAATCAGCTGGGAGCGCGTGAACAACCCGAGCGACTACGTGAAGGTTGGCCAGACGATCGAAGCCAAGATTATCTCGATCGACAAGGATCGCCTGAGCCTTAGCATCAAGCAGCTCACTAAAGACCCATGGCTTGACGAAGTCGAGCAGTTCAAGTCGGGCGACAAGGTTGAAGGTACGGTAACTCGCATCACTCCGTTTGGTGCGTTCGTACAAATCAGCCCAGCCGTCGAAGCTTTGGTTCATATCTCTGAGCTTGGCGATGGCAACGATGTTGATCCAGAAAAGGTGTTTACGCTCAACGAGCGCAAGAGCTTTACGGTTCTTGATATCGACAAGGACAACCGCAAGATTTCTTTGAGTCTTGCTGACAAGAAAAAATAAATCCTGATGTAACAAAACGACAGGACACGTTCGTCACGAGGTGACGGGCAGAAAGGAGCTATAAGCATGAACCAAGAGAAAGTACTTGTTGTCTCTGACTCAATTACCGTTGGTGAGTTGGCCGAGACGCTCAATTTGCCCGTCACCACTTTGATTGGAGAGCTCTTTAAGAACGGTATCGTCGCGACGATCAATCAGCGGATTGATTTTGAAACGGCGACGATCATCGTTGAAGAGCTTGGCCTGGACGTAACGCTGGAAAAGCGTGAAAGCTCACAAGGCCCCGAACGTAAGGTCCATCAGCTATCCGACAAAGCAGTCAGCCGTCCTCCTATCGTCGCCGTCATGGGCCATGTGGATCATGGTAAGACCAGCCTGCTTGACGCGATTTTGAACACCAAGACGACCGAAGGCGAAGCTGGTGGTATCACCCAGCACATTAGCGCTTATCAGACGGTACGCAAGGACCGTTCCATCACGCTTCTTGATACGCCAGGCCACGAAGCTTTCGCCGCACTGCGACAGCACGGCGCAACGCTTACCGATGTGGTTGTTATTGTCGTTGCGGCTGATGACGGGGTAAAACCGCAGACGGTCGAGGCAATTCGTTTTGCCCAGAACGCAAACGCGAAGATCGTCGTTGCCATCAACAAGATCGACAAAGAGTCCGCTAACCCACAGATGGTCAAGACGCAACTTGCTACCGAACACAACCTCAACCCAGAAGAATGGGGTGGTAATGTCGTTATGGTAGAGGTGAGCGCCAAGACCGGCCAAAACATCGACAAGCTGCTCGATATGGTCCTGCTGGTTGCCGATATCGAGGAGTTAAAAGCGGACGTCGACGTGCCCGCCGAGGGCCTTGTCATCGAGTCTCATATGGAGACTGGTCGCGGTGCGGTCGTAGGCCTGCTCGTGCAGCAAGGAAAGCTCAAGCCTGGTCACTTCCTCGTGGCCGGAACGGCCTATGGCAAGGTGCGTACGCTCCTCGACTTCAAGGGCGGCGCGCTGAAAGAAGCGGGTCCGTCAACGCCAGTAACGGTGACTGGTTTCAAAGAGCTGCCGCAGTTTGGTGATGTCTTTACGATCGTGAAGAGCGAAAAAGAAGCTCGCCAAATGACCGAGCGGGCTCGTGTCGAACGCGAGAAGAGTGCTGCCACGACTAACGTGACGGGTGCTGACCTGCTGAAGATGATGAACCAAAAGCACGAATCGCAGGACGTAAACGTCATCGTCAAGGCCGACGTGCAGGGGTCTCTTACCTCTGTCATGGATAGCCTTCGCCTGGTTGATACCGGCGGGGAAGTAACGCTGCGTATCATCGGTAACGGGGTTGGTAATATTTCCGAAAGCGATATCCGCTTGGCCGAGAGTAGTAACGCGATTATTTATGGCTTTAATGTCGAACTTCCGCCTGCGGTCAAACGGCTGGCGATGCGCGACAAGGTGCAAGTGCGCAGCTTCCGTGTCATTTACGAGCTGCTCGACGATGCTCGCCAGTCGATGGAAGCACTCCTTGCTCCTGAAGTCGTAGAGACCGAGATTGGTACGCTGACCATCAAGGGCGTGTTCCGTACGCTCAAGGATCAGGTGATTGCCGGTGGCGAGGTAACGAGCGGCAAGGCGGTGCCGAATGTCTTGGCGCGTGTGAAGCGTGGCAAAGAGCAGGTTGCCGAAGCCGAAGTGCTCAGCGTCCAGCGCCAGCAGCAAGAAGCTAAAGAGGTGTTCGAGGGTGAGATGTGTGGCCTTTCGCTCAAGACCGATAAAAAACTCTTGCTCGAAGAAGGCGATAAGCTCGAATTCTTCAGCCGTGAGCTCGTAAAGCGTACGCTTAAGTAGTTCTAGGTAGCAAAAAACAAAAACCACCCGGCATGAATTCCGGGTGGTTTTTTTGTTTGCTGAAGAGCCGCTAATACTTGACTTTATTGCGAAAGTATGATAGTATTCTAACCATAAAGGCAAACAAAAATAAACAAACAAAAAAGCTTAATACAATTTCCTGAAGGAGATTCACCACATGTCTGAAAAAACACCAAGTTCTAACCCGTTCGGCGAAGCATTGGATACTTTCGATGCCAAGAAAGAGGCTCACGATGGCAAGGCTTGGATCGACGAGATCCAGGGCGAGGCTGGCAAGACTGATTTTTCCGAAGAAGCTCGTCAACGCCTAAAGGACTTGAAAGCTTATCACGCACACATGGAAGGACTCTCGCAGGAAGAGCGCTCCGACTATGATCGTGGTCTTGACCGTTTGGAATCTGGTGAAGAAGAGAGCGCCGCTTACGGCCGTGAGTGGGATGCCGCCAAGGCCGAGAACGAAGCGCGTGATGCCGCCAAGGCTGCTCAGGATGAGGCTCTTGAGGTTAAGTTCGCCGAGAACGCTAACCTGCGTCAGATGGACGCGATTTCCAAAGAACTTCATGAACTAGGCAACAAAGTGCCAACCGATGCTGACTCAGCCAATCGCGACATTCGTCGTCACGATGAACTAGAGGATCGTTTACAGGAGCTTCTAGTACGCTATTCAGAGTCTGAAGACTATGACCCAGCTATTGCCGACATGATGATGGACCGTGATGATGCAGGTGCTTTGCGCCGTGCCGCCGAACGCGCCCTAAGCGAACGCGAAGGTCGTGACGTTGCCGAAAAAGAAAAGAACTTCGTTACGGATCCTGAAGAAGCTCGTGCGCTGGCAGATGCCGAAGCTATCGCGCGTTATGCCGAAAGTCACCCAGAAGTATTGGATGACCCTGAATTTGTTGCCAAGCTACGCAAGATCGTAGGTGATCTCGACGCTGCCTTGGCTAGCGCCAAGGCCGGAGATTCACTTGAAGCTCCTAAGGATGGTAGCGACTTAGACACTAGTGAAGGTGACGAACTTACATCGCCTGAAGGTGGCGACGATCTTGATACCGGCGAAGACGATGAGCTTGAAGCGCCCAAGGGTGCTAGTGACCTTGATGACGGTGAAGAAGAGCTGACTCCGCCTAAAGACGGTAGCGATTTGGACACTGGTGACGACGGTGAACCTACCCCGCCTGCAGACGGTGACGATCTACGCACTGATGAACCGACCGACGGTGAAGCCGGTACCGGTGAGCGAGTAAGCAGGTGGCGCAGGCCCGACCTCGCTATCTACGCATACTTTGCTTCAGGGCGTGGTTTGGAACGATTCCGCTCGTCTAACAAGGGTAAGGTCGCTGCTGTTATAGGTGGAATCGCCATTATTGGTGGTCTCATTGCAGCCCGACACTATGGTTGGTTCGGTGGCGGTGGTGGCAACGGCGATGCTGCTCAAAACTTTACTCCTGGCCAAAAGGGTGGACACCCTGGTGGCCCTGGCATAGAGACACCTCCTCCAACGCCAAAAGTTGGTCCTGAACTTCCCAACGCCGGTAATTATGCTCACCCGTGGAACTGGATGACTGCCGCTATCGAAAACGGTTCGGTCAAACCCCCTGCAGGTATGAGTGCCGAGCAAGCCCTTCACCACTATGGTGACCTAGCGGCAAAAGCGGGCCACAAGGTGGAATGGTACAACCTTCCTAACGGTCTTGAGGCTGTACGTATCGACAACAGTGACGATACGGAGGCGGTTGCTAAAGTTATTGGTCAATTTGCCAAATAACACCAACAAACGGTACAATAGAGGGTATTAAATAGGGGAAATAGAACAATATGTTTCAACTTGATGAACAATTTCTGAAGGACCTTGGCCTTGACCAACTGCCTGAAGATCAAAAACAAGCGTTTCTGGACCACATTTACAGCGAGCTTGAGCTCCGTGTCGGCGTTCGATTGTCTGACGGCCTCAGCGACGAACAGCTAAAAGAGTTCGAATCGTTCGTTGATCGCGACGACGCGAAAGTACAAGCTTGGGTGTCAGCAAACGCATCTGACTATGTGAATGATCAGAGTTTCCAGCAGCTAAAGCAAAACGCACCGCAAGACGTTGACGAAAAGGCGCTCCTCGCGGAATACGCCTCGTTGAAGTGGCTAGGCATCAACCGTCCTAACTATCGCGATGTCGTATCGCAGGTGCTGGATGAACTCAAGCAAGAGATCATGAGCAACCGCGAAACGTTACTGACCGACGATACCAATCAAGCGGTAGCGTAACCTCTGAGAAAAGCGGCTGCCTCCATATGGCGGCCACTCGGAGCGATAAGTTCATCGATAGACAAATAAGCACCGTCTCGGCATAGAAAGTCGAGCGGTGTTTTTTGTTCGTTCGAAACATGCGCTTTGGTGATGATGAGCGTGTTGCCACCAAGAGTAAGCTTGCTTTTGGGGAAACCCAGATGAGCGCGCACGAGACGTTCCGCTTCTGTAGCCGTTAGCTTGCTGAGATTGAGCTCGGCATCGGCTTTGTTTAACAACTGGCTATAGGTAGCTTGGCTGTCATTCTGTGGTGTTGGCGTAAGGGTTCCATCCATAGCCTGGGGGAGTGCTTCGAGCAAGAGGTTGGTTCCCAGTATCGCTAGCGAGCGATAAAGGTCGGCACGGGTTTCGGTGCCGTTTAGTAGGTATTCCTGTGCCAAATAAACGGGCCCCGTATCCATGCCGGCATCGAGCAGCATTATGGATACGCCGGTCTTCTCGTCGCCATTCTTTATGGCGGATTCAATAGGGGACGGGCCGCGGTATCTTGGTAGGAGCGAGGGGTGAACATTGATGATACCTGGAGTAAAAAGGTCGATCGTGCTTTTTGGGATGATCTTGCCGTAGCTTACCAGTACGCCAGTAACGACGCCTAACGCATTGATTCGTTCGTTGATCTCAGCAACTTTAACGGGTTGCCAGACGGTGATGTCGTGTTTTAAAGCCAAAACCTTAACGCTTGGCATGACGACTTGTTGGCCGCGACCTTTTTTGCTGTCGGGTTTCGTAACGACGGCTGCGATGTTATGACCGGCCTCGATGAGGCCTTCAAGGACGGTGAGGCTAAAATCCTCAGTCCCAAAGAATACTATTGTTTCGGATGTTTTCGTCATAGTCGAGTGGTTGGAGCTCGCCTTTCTCGTCGAGCGTATAGAAAGCTTTCACTTCGTCCTTGATGTGATCGACAAAGACGATGCCATTGATGTGATCGATTTCGTGCTGGATGACGCGGGCGAGGAAACCTTCTGCCTTGAACCGAACCTCATTGCCTTCGATGTCGAGGGCTTTGACGCGGATCTTGGAGTGGCGGGGAACGAGGCCGTAAACGTTGTTCACGCTGAGGCAGCCTTCGTAGTCCTTGAGGATCTCTCCTTCGTATTTTACGATCTCGGGGTTGATAAGCGCAGTGAAATCACGAGTAGCCTTGTCTTCAAAATCGCTGCGGACAATAATGACGCGGTCAAGCTTGTCGATTTGGACGGCGGCGAGAGCGGCGCTGATTTCGTGGGGGCGTGAATCCTCCCAGTCGAGCGACGCGTTCGTCATGTCGGTGATGAGCTGGGCGGTAGCGGTGTTTATTTGAGGTACCTTTGCGGATTTTTCGCGCAGGTGAGGGTTAGGCAAAGTTATAATGTCTTCTTTTTTCATTACGCCTTATTATAACAGATACAAAGCGGCTTTAGAGAAGGTTGGTCGGATCAAGCTCGAATTGCCATTGCGCGGCTGGTACGTAAGCAAGGGCATCAGTGAGACGGGCTCGTTTTGAAGATTTTACTACCAGTTGCCAGCGGTACGTGTCATGCTGCCGTTCATAAAATGCTGGGGTGGGGCCAAGAATTTGAACGTCGGGCATATGTTGGCGAAGTTCTGCGGCGAGCTTCTGGGCGTTCCGAACCGCGGCTGACTCTGTCTTATAGACGCAGGTAAGTTTTAGCAGGTAAGAGAATGGCGGGAAGCCGCCTTTTTTGCGCTCTAGAAGGGCGGTCTGGTAGAAGCCGTGATAGTTTTGCGCGAGCCCGTTCACGACAGCAGGATGAGTAGGCTGGTAGCTTTGGACGATAACGTCGGTCGCATGATGCGACCGGCCCACTCGACCCACTACCTGGGCGAGCAGCTGGAAGGTGCGTTCGGACGACGCATAGTCAGGAAGGCTGAGGCCGGCGTCTGCCTGGATAACGCCAACAGCGCGGAGCTTGGGCAGGTCGAGGCCTTTGGCGATAACCTGCGTGCCGATGATGAGGTCGATCGTGCCGTCGTAGAGCTCCTTATAGCGTTCCTCGACCGATTCACCTGTTTCATTATCGCCGTCAAAACGCGCGATGACTTTGCCTGGGAATATTTTTCGTAGTTCGGACTCGATGAGCTTGGTTCCGATTCCCTTGTGGATGATATCTGCCGAGCCGCATTCGGGGCAACTTGTCGGGACTTTTTCTGACGTACCACAAATATGGCACTGGAGCTGATGTCGGTCGGCATGCAGGGTAAAAGGAACGAAACAACGAGGGCAAATCGCTGACCAGCCGCAATTCTCGCAAAGGGTCGTGCTGGCGCTACCACGACGGTTATGAAAAATGAGAGCTTGGTTGCCACTACCGAACGTTTGTTCGAGCTGTGAGAGTAATTCGTCCGAGAGAAAACGATGCCGCTTGAAGTGTGTGCGCTTGGTCATGTCGACGAGCGTGATTGTTGGGGGAGTAGTATCGTGTCGGGCGCGACTGTTCATCGTGATGACTGGCCGCTCGGATTGTTCAAAAATGTAGTAGTCGGCGATGGAGGGTGTGGCGCTTCCGAGTACTACTTTGGCGCCATGGTGCTTCGCCAGTATGCTGGCCGCTCGTAGGGCTGAATAGCGAGGCGATTGCTCTTGTTTGAAGCTTGGCTCATGCGCCTCATCGATAACAATGAGGCCGATGGATGCCAGTGGAGTAAACAACGCCGACCGCGGGCCGATGATAAGCCGCGGTTTGGTACTGGTGAGAGCTTCTTGCCAAGCCTTATGGCGTTGGGCTTCTGTTTGTCGTGAGTGGACAAGAATTATATCTTCGAAGTGCTGTGAAAATTCATCGACGACCTGTGAAGTAAGGGCGATTTCGGGGACAAGAATGATGGCTGATTTGCCTGCTGCAAGAGCTTGCTTGGCGAGCTCGATGTAGACTTCGGTCTTGCCGGAGCCGGTAATGCCGTGAAGTAGGGCTGAGCCAGGACTCATTTCACTGACGACGTGCACCGCGTTCTTTTGAGTGTCATTGAGCACATTTTTTGTTCGGTCCCGTAGCTTTTCTCTGGAAGGTTGGGAGAGAGGACGACGTTTCTTCTGGATACCCCGTGGGAGGATTGTTTGCAGGACGGAGGCGAGGTGAGTGGCGTAGTAGCCGCTAATCCACAATGCAAGCTGAACAAGGGCCTCGGGAAGAGGAGGTTCTTCGATAAGGCTCGTGACGGTTTTCGTATCATAGCTGGGCTGAGGAACCTCTTTCACGACCAGTCCGACGAGTACCTTCCTGCCAACTTCGACCGTGACAAGCTGGCCAACGGAGAGAGGCTCCTTTGCGGCATAAGTAAAAACACCGCTGCCTGCTCGGATAATCTGCGTCGGAGCCACCTCATAATAGTGCATATCTCTCATTATACTGTTAAAATAAGCGTATGTATTTTGAAAGTCGTGCGCAGGCCGGACAGCTCCTGGCTGCGGAGCTGGTAGAGAAGTATCGGTACGAGAACTGCGCAGTGGTGGCGCTAAGTGACGGTGCAGTCCAGGTGGGCGAGCAAATCGCGACGGCTCTTCACTGTATTTTAACGATGCTCCTCATCGAAGAGATTGCCGTACCCGGTGAAGCGATGAGCTTTGGCGGTGTCTCGCAGAATGGCGGCTTTACGTATAATGGCATGTTCAGCGCGGGCGAGGTGGAAGAATATACGGGTGAGTTCCATGGCTACCTTGAAGAGCAAAAACGCGAGGCTTTTCAGCGGCTTAACCGGCTGCTAGGGGATGGCGGCATCATCGATAACGACATGCTCCGGGATCATACGGTCATTCTGGTATCGGACGGGCTCGACAACGGTGCCGCCGTAGATGTGGCGATCGATTTCTTGAAGCCTATCAGGGTGAACAAACTGATCATTGCGACGCCGCTTGCGACAGTACCTGTCGTCGATAAATTACACATCATTGCGGACGAGCTTCATATCCTGGACGTGAAGGAAAATTTCATGGGGACCAACCATTATTACGAGCAAAACGACATTCCGTCGCATGAAGAGACAATCGCGAAAATCAATCAAATTGTTTTGAATTGGCGCTAACAAAACTTGCAAAAGTAGCCATAAAAAGTGTAGAATAAAAAGCAACGGAAGAGTCAGTCATTAACCAAGGGAAGATATGTTAGACGTTTTTATTACCTCGAGAGTGCGCAGAAAGATTGTGGTCGTGTACGCCAAGTATCCGGATTTCCACACGCATGTTCGCGGTCTCGCCAAACTTATTAAGGAAGACCCCGGCAATATCCAACGTGAGCTCAAGCGGCTTGAAAAAGTGGGATTCCTCACAAGCGACAAGCAGGGAAATACCAAGATTTATTCTACGAACAAGCAGTTTCCTATTTTCAAGGAACTTCAGAGCATCGTGATCAAGTCGCAGCAACATGCTGCTCGTCCAAAGCGGTCATCTGCTGATATCTAATGTCACTCTTCGAGGACATTCTAAAAGCAAGAGGGCTAACGGGGGAGGTTCGCGAACGGTTTTTAAACCCCGACTATGAGAAAAGGCACGACCCTTTCTTGTTGCCAGACATGCGCGCGGCAATCGAGCGACTCGTTGCGGCACACGAAGCTAGCGAACGTATTGTTATTTACGGCGATTACGATATCGATGGCCTTACGGCAACGACGGTGCTGCTAGATGGTTTTGAGAGTTTCGGCTTCGCGCATGTCGAGGCGTTTATTCCTAACCGATTCGTCGAAGGGTACGGGCTGACGATTGATGCCGTTGAAAAGATTGCCAAGACTGGCGCGCAGCTTATCGTCACGGTGGATTGCGGCAGCCTCAGCGAAAAGGAAATCGTTCGCGCTAACGAGCTTGGTATTGATGTCATAGTGACGGATCACCATAATGTGGCGCCCGTACAGCCGCCCGCCGTCGCGGTCATTAATCCCAAGCGTCTTTTGATGGATTTTCCAGATGAATACGAGGCGTACGTTTTGAAAGAGGGATCGTCAAAGCGAGGCGAACTGTATCCTTTCCTCGACTTGCCTGGCGTGGGCGTGGCATTCAAGTTGATCCAAGCGCTGCAGACACGCCTCGAAGGCCTTGAAAAAGGGCAAGATAAGTGGCTCCTTGATTTGGTGGCGCTAGGGACGGTTTGTGATGTCGTGACTCTCGTAGACGAGAATAGGCTCCATGTTTTCTGGGGATTGAAGGTGCTAGCGAAAACGCGCCGCCCTGGACTTAGGGCGCTGATGGCGGTCGCAGGAGTCGAACCACAAGCGGTCAACGCGAGGCATCTTGGGTTTGGTTTGGGGCCACGCATGAATGCCGCGGGGAGGCTCGAGACGGCACAGCATTCCCTGGATATGTTGCGTGCTCAAGAAGGGATGGAAGCACTTGAAAAGGCACAGCAGCTTGATGCGCTGAACGTGGCCAGACGGGCTGACCAAGATAAGATTTTCAAGGCAGCTATCGTGCAAGCCGAGCAGCATCTTGCCGATCCCGTGCTTGTCGTGAGTCATGCCGATTGGAACCACGGCATTATTGGTATCGTCGCGGCGAAGTTGCTCGAGAGATATAAAAAGCCGACGTACGTGCTTCAGGAGATGGGCGAGGAGAGCAAGGGTTCGGCGAGAAGCTTCGGTGACTTTAGTGCGGCTGATGCTATTCGTGCGGCTGATGACATTATTACCAAAGGCGGTGGACACAAGCTTGCTGCGGGCGTGACGTTGCCAACAAAAAATATTGCCGCTTTCCGGCAAAGAGTCAATGAATTCTATCGAACAAAAAATTTATTCAACCAAGAAGCCTTGCTTCTTCCGCGCGAAGACGTAGTCGTGCCACTGTTCACGGAAGTTAACGAGGGCCTGCTTGCTGAACTGGCACGCTTGGAGCCGTTTGGCAGTGGAAACCCTGAGCCGGTTTTGAAAACGCCGAACCTTCTGGTGACGAACTTGCGACGAATGGGCGCTGATGCGCAACACGTAAAACTGGAGCTTCGTGACGAGGATGGCAAGCACCTGCAGTTTTTGGCATTTAATGCTCCCGATCATTTTTTTGTTGAACCTGGCGAATACGTGACGGTTTGGTTTCAGCCGACGTTGAACGAATGGCAAGGCCGTCGAAACGTCGAGGGCAGGCTTCTCCACTTGGAAAATGAAAACTAGAGTACGCGTGCACGCTTAAATTTGTCAATTAATATAAAAAATTGTATAATTAATATTAATCTCGGGAGATTCCCGGTGATAGCACACCCCTGGAGGTGGTACATGTTTTTCAGGTCTTGGATAGACCGGGCTGCTCGTACGAGCCGTCGCACGCGCGTCATTGCTGCTGTTGCATCCGTTGGCCTGGGCGTTGTCGTCTGGTCGGTGGTTGCCGGGCATGTCGTCGCACTGATCGTCATCTCGTTGACGGTTCTGAGCGGAGGCCTTCTCGCCAAGAGAATGCATGCCGCGCACAAGGTGAGGACGGCGGAAATCGAAGCAGCCAGAGGACGCACTCGGTGGCCTCGACTGCTGGCGAAGACGCTGAAGGACGAGAGCGAGGTCGTCGAGTACGAGTCGCGGATGCATCCTATCGTGATGCTGAGCGGCAAGCGAGGCGGCTGGGCCTTGACCTTCGCGGTGATGTTCGTCGTGACACTGGTGGCATCGCCCTTCGTGGGTGCCGGCCTCCTGCTCGTAACGGCGGCGTCGCTGATCGGCTTCATCGTCTTCCTGGCTCCTGGCGCGATCGACTGGTGGTTCACCCGACGGTGTTTTACAAGCCGGAGGGTGATTGTCGCCACGGGTATCCTCAACAAGAAGATTGGTGCCGTCGAGCTGAGGCGAATCGAAAACCTCAACCACGAGGAGCCGTTCATCAGTTCCGTCCTGGAACGCCTCGGATTTCCCGCTGCGCTGCACTGGAAGTTCGACACGCAGGTGCAGAAGGACCCCTTCAACAGGCTGGACTGGTGTTTCTACCCTTCGCCGGCAGGAGATATCTTGGATCGCCATGTTGCTCCCAAGAAGATCGCCAAGCCCTGAACCTCCAGCCCAGGGGTGTGCAGACCCCGGCGACTGCGTGTCGCCGGGGCGAGCCCAAGTTTTAACAGGTATTATTGGTGTTGCGCCAAAACCTGTTCTCTGTTACACTAGCAGGTGATATGGTACAAGTAACACGTAAAGACGAACGCGAAGCGAACGAAAACATTATTCGTCGTTTCAACCGCAAGGTGTTGCAGAGCGGTGTATTAGCAAGCGCTAAAGCATCGATGCGCTTTTCGAAGCCACTCAGCAAAACCGAACGCCGTCAGAAAGCGATTATCCGCAAGGAACGCAAGGCTGACAAGCTAGCTAAAGCCCGATTGGGGATCCGCTAGTTCATGGCGCTGAAACAGCGCATTGAAAGCGATACGAAAGCCGCCCTTTTAGGCGGCGATCGTTTTGTTGGGGAGACATTACGCGGCCTCAAGGCGGCAATCCTTAACGAAGAAGTCGCGCAAAACAAACGTGATACCGGTCTCGACGACGCAACGATCGAGCAAATCATCGCCAAGGAAGTAAAGAAGCGCAACGAGTCAGCCGCTATTTACGACCAGAACATGCGCGAGGACTCTGCTGCTGATGAGCGTCGTGAGGCGGAGATTCTTAGCCGCTACCTACCAGAGCAGCTCAGTGATGCTGAGCTGAAAACGGTAGTAGACGCGAAAGTCGCCGAGCTTGGCGCAACGGACGTAAAAATGATGGGCCAAGTGATTGGTGCCGTCAAAAAAGAGGTTGGCAATGCTGCCGACGGCGCACTGCTTGCCAAGCTTGTAAAAGAAGCGCTCAACTAACAAAAAGGAGAGAAGATGATCGTATTTTTTGGTCCAGCTGGTGCAGGCAAGAGCGTGCAGGGGCAGCTATTAGCTGCGCGTAACGGCTGGCGTTGGTTGAGCTCTGGCCAGCTGCTTCGTGATACGCACGATATCGAGCTGATCAAAGAAATGCAAACCGGAAAGCTCGTAACGCCTGAAAAGGTGAATGAGCTCATGGGCGCAGCCCTGAAGCGGTCGAAAAATGTCGACCGGGTCATCATGGACGGCTATCCTCGCCAGCTCTCGCAGGCGAAGTGGTTGATTCAGTCGCAGCCTGAGCACGATCGTTCGATCCAGCTGGTGATCGTACTTGAAGTACCTCGCAGCGAACTCCTGAAACGCATCGAAGTTCGCGGCCGGATCGACGACACGCCCGAAGCAGTCGATGAGCGCCTTCGTATTTACCGAACCGAAATTTATCCGATCCTTACCTACCTTACCGAACAAGGCGTAAATGTCGCGCATATTGATGGGACGGGTACGGTTGGTCAGGTGCATGATCGCATCATGGACGAAATGGTGGCGCATAAGCTGGCGTAGGTTTTTATATGGGACAGCCAACGAAAACACCCGATCAAATACAAGCAATGCGCGAAGGCGGCAGGGCTCTCGCGACTATTTACGAGGGTCTTAAGAAGATTGTTCATGCGGGTGTCAGCGAGTTGGAAATCGACGATTGGGTGGCGAATGAAATCAAGCGTGTCGGTGCGATTGCTACGTATAAAACGAGCGAAGTGAACTTTCCTGGCGTTATTTGCATTAGTACGAACGATAAGATCGTTCACGGCATACCGACTGACTATGTCCTGGAAAAAGGCGATGTCGTCAGTTTCGACCTTGTGATTACGTACAAAGGCATGAAGACCGATGCTGCGTTCACGATGGTCGTCGATGAGAAGCCGGCCGGCGTCAAAAAACATCTCATCAACGCGACGGAGCGGAGCTTATATGCTGGCATCGACGCCATCAAGGGCCCTGTTTATACGGGTGATATCAGCGCGGCCGTCGAGAAGGTTCTGAGCGATGCCAAGTTGGGTATCGTTCGTGATCTTGTCGGTCACGGCGTAGGGCAAGAAATGCATATGCCGCCCGAGATTCCGAACTATGGACGCAAAGGCTCCGGCGTACTGCTGCGCCCAGGTGATACGATTGCGATCGAGCCGATGGCTATGCTTGGTAAGGAGCGTATCGTTACCGATGATGACGGCTGGACGATTCGTACGCGCGATGGCAGCCTAGCGGCTCATTTTGAACACACCGTGCTCGTGACTGAAGACGGTGCCGAGATATTAACGAGCTTATAGATGAGCATCGAAAGAAACAGCTCTCCTTGGACACGGCGTGACCTGGAAGCACAAAACTTGGTAGGAAAGTTGCGTGAAGATGACGAGCAGGGAGTTGTGAATATTGATCATATTCGGTTCCTGCGCACGAAAATCATTGGGGAATGGGTGCGCGATGGGTATGATCCGCAGCTGTTTTCGAGCGAAGAGGGGCTTCCGATTATTCTGGCAAGGCATGAAGACGAGGCGATGTTTGATGGCGAGGGCAACGTGCGGCCAGGGGTAGATGTTCGGTATCGGTTTTATCTTAATGAAGAGACGAAGAGCGTGACTGTTCCAGCTGCCTTAGCCGGGAACGTACCTCCTACGATCGAGCAGGGCGTGGTGACGATTTACGATACGGCGAGCGCAGAAGCCCTCGAGGCCATGTTGGACGAGAATGCCGGCGCTGTTTTCACCGAGGACGTGGAATGGTTGGTACGGCATTTCGGGAGGTCACTTACTATCGTTCGCGGGCACTTGAAACCAACTCGCCTCGAAACGGATGAGCGGGTAGTCGGCATCGCGCTAAACGACTTGACGCTATTTCGAGAGAGTGATTTCTAGCGGAACATCTCTAGCCAAAACTGTCCATAAGCGGTATACTTTTACGTATGCAAGAAACATCTCGATACGCTGTCGGTATTGATATCGGAACGACAACTGTTCGTTGCGTTGTGGGCCATATCGACGCCACGACAGGAACGCCGACAATCGTAGGAGTCGGCCAAGCACCAAACGGTGGCATGCGCAAAGGCATCGTCGCCAACCTTAACGGTCCGGCCCGCGCCATTGACGATGCATTGGGCGAAGCAGAGCGGATGAGCGGCTATCAGGTGAACGCCGCGTCGTTAAGTATCAATGGCTCGCATATACTCAGCACGAAAGCTGACGGTATGATAGCTGTCGGTTCGATGGATCACGAAATTACTCATGAGGATTTGTCTCGTATCGAAGAAGTCGCAACGCTCGGAAAAGTCCCGGCGAACCGCGAGATTCTTGAGGTCGTACCGCACAGCTACCGACTTGACGGTCAGGACAACATCAAGGATCCGATTGGCATGACGGGGACGCGGCTGGAGATCAACGCTAATGTGGTTTCGGCTCTTGCGCCGCACCTCGCCAACCTCCAGAAGACCGCTGAAATGGCCAAAGTTGATGCCCGTGCCATTACTCCTGCGGTTCTAGCCGCAGCCCGGGCGGTACTTAGTGAACAACAAATTGAAAACGGCGTTGCCGTCGTTGACCTTGGTGGCGCAACAACGAGCGTCGCCGTGTTCGAAGAAGGTGACTTGCAGTTCGTCTCAGTCATCCCGCTAGGCGGCGTGAACATCACGAACGACCTGGCAATCGGCCTTAAGACCGACCCAGAAATCGCCGAACAAGTAAAGGTAGGACACGCGACAGCCGTGGCGCGCAAGAACGATGAGCGTATTTCTATCAAGCAAGACAAGGAAACGTTCAACTTTGACTCTAGCGACGTGGATGAAATCGTCGAGGCCCGGCTTGAAGAAATTTTTGATGCAGTGCACAAAGAGCTTAAAAAAGCTGGTCGCGCAGGACAACTGCCAAGCGGCGTCGTGCTGACCGGAGGCTCCGCAAAAATAAAAGGCATGGCGGAATTCGCCAAGGAAAAGCTGGGTCTTGCCGCACGAATCGGAAAGTCATCTGGTTATGGTGGTGTGGCCGAGAACATCGAGGAGCCGCAGTTTGCCTCCGTCGTGGGACTAATGCTCCTTGATGCCCAAGGATCACATCAATCTGCGAGTGGCCACAAGCCGAGCGGCGGTAAGGCCTTGAAGGATGCCGGTGGCGTCATTTCCAAGTTTTTAGACAGATTCAAGGCGTAATTTGTTTTTGAACAATAAATGTTATACTAAAGAATGAATAGAAATCGGGGGAGACTATAATTCCATGCCTGAAGTGAAACCAAGCGAAATACAAACATTTGCCAGCATAAAAGTTGTTGGTGTCGGCGGTGCTGGCGGCTCTGCGGTAAACCGCATGAAAGACGCCGGCCTCAACGGCGTACAATTTATTGCCATGAACACGGATGCCCAGGCGCTGCATAACTCCAAGGCAGACGTGAAGATTCATTTGGGCCACCAAACGACGAACGGTCTTGGCGCAGGTGCCGACCCATCAACCGGCGAAGCGGCCGCCAACGAATCTCGTGATGAAATCCGTGAGGCTATCGAAGGTGCCGATATGATTTTCGTGACCATCGGGGCTGGTGGCGGTACTGGCAGCGGCGCCGGACACGTCGTCGCTGAAATCGCACGTGAACTCGGCATCCTTGTCGTGGGTGTTGCTACGAAGCCGTTCAGCTTTGAGGGTGAGAAGCGTCGTCAAAACGCCGAGTGGGCCATCGCGCAACTCGGTCGTCAGGTAGACACGCTTATTACTATTCCGAACGACCGCCTGCTGCAAACGATCGATCGTCGTACGCCGCTTCTTGAGACCTTCAAGATTGCCGACGACGTGCTTCGCCAGGGCGTACAGGGAATATCGGAGCTCATAACAGAGCACGGGCTCATCAACCTCGACTTTGCCGATGTAAAAGCCATCATGAGCAACGCCGGTTCGGCACTTATGGGTATTGGCCGTGCAAGCGGCGATGATCGAGCTGCCCAAGCTGCACAGCAGGCAATTGAGTCGCCACTTATCGAAGTATCGATTGACGGGGCCAAGGGTGTCCTGTTTAACGTTACTGGTGGCTACGACATGAGCATGAGTGAGATTCAGGAGGCTGCCGAGATCATCACTAGCGCGGTTTCGCCTGATGCCAACATTATTTTTGGTGCGACACTGAAGCCTGAGCTCGAAGACGAGCTGATCATTACGGTTATTGCAACCGGTTTTGACAGTGCCTATTTCCATGAACAGGCAGCACAGCTTGAAACGCCGACTGTCGGTAACGTTTCGCCAGCAAAGGTTGACGCACCGTCGACTGCAAGCGAAGTCGAGACGGCGGACGACGCAGTCGAAGGTATCAACATGGATCTTGATCAAAAAGATGCTGCAGCCGCATTCGCTGAAGAGACGACCCATGACATCTGGAGCAATCCTCCTGAAGAGGATGATGAGTCTGATACGCCAGCATTCCTTCGCCGCCGCAAGAAAAACAAGCATACGGACGAATCATAAAAAAGAGGAGCTTAGTGGAGTGAGCGTAAAATATAAGATCGGTGATAGTCGGGTGATTGAATCACGTGAAGCCGCCGATGGCATGACTATTCGCCGGCGTCGTGAATCACTTGATGGTAAAACTCGTTTTACGACATATGAGCGGATCGAGCGACCTAACCTTGCCGTCATGAAAAAGGACGGCTCGCGTGAGTTATTTGACCGCGATAAGTTAGCGACGGCCATCAAGCGATCAGTAGGCAAGTTTTTTACCTCAGAGCTTGAAGTCGAAGAAATGATCAACAACGTGGAAGATCGGCTTTATGACCTTGCCGAGGCAGAGGTGACATCGCGTCAAATAGGGGACATGGTGCTAGATGAGCTAGCGACTCGCAACGAAGTTGCCTATGTGCGTTTCGCGAGTGTTTACCACGAATTCAAGACGCTCGATGAGTTCGAGGAAATCCTGAAACAACGACGCAAGGGGTGACGCACATGAAAACGGTAGTGGTGTACGAAGATAATACTGAATATGCGCGGACGGTGACGGATTACCTCCGCGACTTTACCCGCCAGACGGGTCACGAGCTCGAAACGATCGATCCAATGAGTAAGGATGGGGCTGATTTTTGCCGATCGTATGATATCGTCGAGTACCCAAGCATCGTGGCGCTGAGCGACGATGGCGCGCTGCAAAACTTATGGCGCGGATTGCCGCTGCCCACGATTAGTGAAGTGAGCTACTATGTATAAGATTTTTCAACATGCACGCGAACGGTCGAACGTATGGATTTTTTCGACCATGCTTATATCGGCCATTCTCAGTCTTGTCGCTGCTTTCGTGTTGTCGGTAGACGCGCTTGAAATTGCCAAAAATCCCAACACGGCGCTGAGCTGCAGCGTCAACGCCGTCATTAACTGCGCGAGCGTCATGCGTCACCCAAGCTCGGAGCTTTTCGGATTTCCGAACAGTTTCTTGGGACTTATTGCCGAGCCGGTAGTTATTACAGTGGCTATCGCTGGGCTTGCTGGAGTGCGTTTCCCACGGCAATTCATGGCTGCTGCGCAGGTGGGCTATGCAGCTGGATTCATCTTTGCTTACTATCTGTTCTTCGAGAGTTTTTTGGTTATCGGCGCGCTATGTCCGTGGTGCTTGCTCGTAACACTTTCGACCACGTTGGTGTTCATGTCGTTGTTGCACTACAACATTCGCGAGGATAATCTCTACCTTTCGGAAAAACATTCGAAGCTGTTAAAAAAGTGGATGAAGCAAGGGTATGACAGGATGTTTACGGCAGTACTGCTTGCGACGCTTGTGTTCCTGATTCTCTTCAAATATCACGAAGGATTGTTCGGATAAACGGTCTACGGTTGAATTACGACGAGAAACCGAGTAAAATACACATCAGAAACACTCCTCGCATGAGAGGAATAGCGGTCATCGCCCGCGAATGTTCCAGGAAGAAAGGTGGAAACCAAGTAGAACCTGGCGTGAACACGAACGTTACAGTGACAACTAAGTGCTAAAAAGACCTCTTTTTAGAAGCTGGATGGTACCATCCGCACTATGCGGATTCCAGCATCTAATATTAAGAGGTTTTATTTTTTTGAAAGGACCGGCCTCCATGCAAGATATCATTATCCGCGACACTACCGTCGAAGACCTCCTGCCGCTGCGCACGATGCATGGCCAGTCATGGCGTGATACGTATCCAAACGAAAAGGAAGGCGTACCTCGGCAATGGGTCGAGGCGCGAACGGCGGCCTGGATTACTCCAGAAGGGATAGAGCAGTCGAAAGAGCACGTGAAAGATATCTACGGTCATCCGGAGCATCTTCATAAAGTGGCGGTTGATGACGGGAAGATCGTCGGCGTCGTCCATGTTGCGAAAACTGCAGAAAAGCAGCATCTCCACGCGCTGTACATCGCAAAAGAATACTACGGAACCGGCCTCGCTGGACGACTGATGGATACGGCGCTCAAATGGACCGATCCGCGTCGCCTCATCGACCTTCAAGTCGTTACCTACAACGAACGGGCAAAGGCGTTTTATCGAAGATACGGCTTTGAGGAGAAACCAGGTACCGAAGAAAAATTTGCCGAAGTCATACCAGTCATTACTATGGAAAGAAAAGGAGAAGCATAGTGAAGTTCAAATCAAACACTCGTCGCCGCGCCCTAGAATACGAAAAAGACCTCGTTGCTCAGTGGAAGAAGAACAAGACATTCGAAAAGTCGGTCGAAATGCGACCGATTGATAACTCGTATGTTTTCTATGATGGGCCGCCGTTCATCACGGGCGTGCCTCATCATGGCACACTGCTTTCGTCGATCGTCAAGGATGCGGTTCCGCGCTACCACACCATGAAAGGCAAGCGGGTCGAACGCGTATGGGGCTGGGACACGCACGGGCTACCAGCCGAGAACTTCGTGGAGAAAAAACTCGGAATCACCGATCGTCACGACATCGGTACCAAAATCAGCCTTGCCGAATACATTACGACGGCCCGAGAAAGCATGATACAGACCGGTGATCTTTGGGAGGCGACCATCGATCGCATTGGTCGTTGGGTGGACTTTAAAGGCGCCTACAAAACCATGGACAAAGACTACATGGAAAGCGTGTGGTGGGCGTTCAAGCAGTTGTATGAGAAGGGAAAGATTTACGAAGGCGAACGCGTGCTGATGTATGACACCAAGTGGGCGACACCTCTCTCCAAGGCGGAAGTTACCATGGACGCCGGCGCATACCAAATGGTGACGGATCCAAGCGTGTACGTGAAGTTCAAGTTGCAAGGTGAGAATACCTACATGCTTGCATGGACGACGACGCCGTGGACGTTGCCAGGCAATACCGCGCTTGCGGTGAACACAAAAGTTGAGTACACGGAGGTTGAACTCGAAGGGGAACGCCTTATTCTTGCGACGGAGCTGCTTGGTAAGGCGCTCACGAACGAGAAGCACGTCGTGCTGGACTATAAAGTTATTCGTACGCTCAAGGGCAAAGATTTGGTCGGAAAAACGTACGAACCGCTGTTTGAAGATCGCGGTGCCAACGCACATAAAGTATGGGCCGCTGAATACGTGACGACCGATTCAGGTACAGGTATCGTTCACCTTGCACCAGCGTACGGCGAAGAGGACTTTATCCTGGCTCAGGAAATGAAGATTCCCGTCGTGCACGTACTGGATGAATACGGTAAGTATACCGAAGGCGACTGGAAGGGTTTGGATGTTTGGGAGACGAACAAGACGATCGCCAAGACACTCCACGAGAATGGCGTCGTATGGAAGATAGAGTATATCCGTCACGAATACCCGCACAACCTTCGGAACGGCAACCGCCTTATGTATCGCGCTCACCCGAGTTGGTTCATGGATATTGATGGCCAGCGGACGGAGATGCTTGAGCAAAACACCGAGGGTGTCAATTGGTTTCCTGCGCACATAAAGCATGGCCGTTTCGAAAAGACCGTCCAGCAAGCTCCTGACTGGAACCTCAGCCGCGACCGTTTCTGGGCGACGGCAATGCCTGTTTGGAAGGGTGTCGATAAAGACGGCAAAGAGCACATCAAGGTAATAGGTAGCTACGCCGAGCTGAAAGAGCTAAGCGGCGTCGAACTTGAGGATTATCACCGTCCGTGGGTCGATGATATTGAATTCGATCTGGACGGCGTGCATTATACGCGCATCGACAAGGTGATAGACTGCTGGTTCGAAAGCGGTAGCATGCCGTTCGCACAGTTCCACTATCCGTTCGAGAACAAGGAAAAGTTCGAACAAAACTTCCCAGGCGATTTTATCGTGGAGTATGTCGGTCAAGTACGTGCATGGTTTTACTACGTGCATGCCGTGAACGTAGGCTTGTTTGGCCGTAACGCGTTCAAGAACGTCATCACTACCGGAACGCTCGCGGGTAATGATGGCCGCAAGATGAGCAAGAGCTTCGGCAACTTTACTGACCCTAACGAACTGATGGACCAGTTCTCGGCCGATAGCTTGCGCTTTTTGCTGCTTGGTTCGCCGGTGCTGAACGGCGAAGACTTCGCGCTTCTTGATAAGGACGTAAGCGATGTCGCGCGTAAGCTCAGTATGGTGTGGAACATGTACGACTTCTTTACGATGTATGCCGAAGTAGACGGCTGGGAGTTCAAGGGTGACATGAGCGATCCGAGCGAAAGCCTCGAAAATCCGTTGGATCAATGGATTGTTTCGCGAGTTCACCAGTTAACGCTCGAAATTGAAAAACATATGGACGTGTATGATATTCCTAATGCCGTCAAGCCGATCCTACCGTTTATCGAAGACGCCTCTAACTGGTACGTCCGCCGTAGTCGCCGTCGTTTCTGGAAGTCGGGCGACGATACCGACAAGAACAACGCCTACCGCACGCTACACTACGTGTTAGTCCAGCTTTCACAGGTAATGGCGCCGTTCACGCCGTTTTTGGCCGAAGAGCTATACCAAAAGCTAACGGGCGGCGAAAGCGTTCATTTACTTGATTGGCCAGCTGCTGGTCATGTGAACGAACTGGTGGTAAACGAAATGGAGACCGTTCGTGACTATGTAAACCAAGGCCTGAGTATCCGTGCCAAAGAACGGCTAAAGGTTCGCCAGCCACTTGGCGGCGTGACGGTCCCGACGCTCGGCAGCTTCGTCAGCTTCGAGGATATCCTGACGGAAGAGCTGAATGTCAAAAAGGTAGAAACAGGGACTGAACTGTCACTTGACCTTGAAGTAACGCCAAAGCTGAGGCGTGAAGGCTTGATGCGCGAGGTGGTTCGCCATGTACAGAATGCTCGTAAGCAAGCCGGACTGAACGTGGACGATCGGATTAGCCTCAGCTTGGTAACGAACGAGGGTGATTTGAAAAAAGCCATCGCAGAGTACGAAGAGGCTATTGCAGCCGAGACGCTTGCCGAGAATCTCGCGGAAAGCGAATACAGTTATTCCGTCGATGTAAACGTAGAGGGCATGCCACTGAAGGTGAGCCTCCAAAAGGCGTAACGCCAAACAATAAGCCGCTCCGGGAAATGGAGCGGCTTATTGTTTTAACGGTAGGGATACCTATTGGTGCTTGATCTCTACGCCACCGCAGAATACATCCCCGGCCAGGTAAAGGATGGGTCCGTTCTTCGCGTCCTTCACGGTAACGGTTTTGTTTTCTACGCCTCCAGCGACAGGCAGGATTTTTGATTTGACCGTCCAGCCGAGGGGAACGAGCAGGGTCACTCCGCCGAATACCGCTGAAATATTGATAGTAGCTTCGGTTTTGATGTTGGCTTCGCGAAGGTCAAGTTCGACGCCGCCAAAAATCGCGGTAAGGTTGCCACCTTTGTAATCTTTGGATTCATTCTTGATTTTGCTGCCGGCAAAGACGGCTGTCTGCTCGTCGAGTTCTTTTTTCGTAACGTTTTCGTGGCTATGGGTGCGGTTGAAAATTACCGACAAGCCAAAGGCGATGATGACGATCGGCCAAAATAATTGCCAGATGTTGAACGTAACGATATCGAGCTGACGAAGTTGTAATAGGACGCCGGCCGCGATGACAAGGATCGGCCAAACGAATTGACGTGGGTTGGCGATGAAGATCATAAGCCCGGTCGCTATGACTAGGAGTGGCCACCAGTCAAGTATCGTCGTGGTAAAGTTGATAATATTCAGTGAGCTAAGTAGTGCTCCTACGCCGACGGCAAGGATGATCAGCCCGGTTCCAATACGTGCGATTTGTCTATTCATACTATTAGGATATCATGCGCAATGGTGTCGGGAAGGTTGACTTTTTATAGTATTTATGCTTAAATGTCACTAACAACAAATCCAAACAAAAAACACATGACACTTTTCAAACATCACATCGCATTCAAACAAATCGATCCGCTTGGCGGGGGACTGCGTGAAGAAATCGCCGAGGAGCAGACCGAGCCGGATACGATCACGCTCGAAGAGTTTGTCGACGAGGGTAAATTGTCGCACTACTGGCAGTCGGTGGAGTCTGATATTGAAAAAGATCCTGACTGGTTTAAGTTTACGGAAGACGAGTAGTATTACTATACTTTTTATAGTAATGTAGAAGTACCATGTATTTATCTGACGAAGAATTCGATCACCTTATTACACGCGCGATGGACGAGCTGCCTCAAAAGTACATCGAGGGGCTGGACAACGTGGCTATCGTGTACGCCGACGAGCCAACCGAAGAGCAGAAAATCAAGATGAAGCTCGACGACCATCATCTGTTGCTTGGATTATACGAAGGAATCCCACTGACCCAGAGAGGGGGCGGCTATACGTTCGTGTTGCCCGATAAAATCACCTTGTTTAAAAACCAAATTTTAGTCACCGCGCAAAACGAGTCGGAGCTGTTCGAACGTATAAAGCGGACGCTGTGGCATGAAATAGCTCACTATTACGGCCTCAATCACGCCCGGATTGACGAACTGCAATCGAAGCCAAAACCTAGTTCCAGCTAGCGAGCTGTGATATTATTGACACATAGCGAGTGCTCTAGGTGGGTGCAAGCATGAAGGAGGGCAATGGGATTACGGCTTCGACGTACACCGGTCGTCATAACGAGAACGCTTCTCGGAATTGCTGTAATGTCCGCGATCGCGGCACCATCCACCATCAGTCTTTTGGCAAATAAAATTGCCAGTGCCTCATCTCTTCCGGATATTTCGCGCATACACTTCGCGCATGCGACGAGCTTCGTGCGTGCAGCCATGCCTAGCGATATCGCGGCGCAGCTTGTTACGTACAATGCAACTTCGAGCGTCGAGTTTTATGTCGATGGAAATGTCACGCCTATTGCGGGAAGTGATGGTGGTAGTATCGATGCCGACTACCATGTATGGCAACTCAATACGCCGCTGGATGCTGGTAGCCATACTGTCCGAGCGAAGGTAACGATAGGTGGCGAACGGTACGACGTGGGTGATACGATGACAGCCTACTCCTTGGATGTGCCAACGGCCAGCTACATACTGCCTACCGCTCAAAACCAGGTATTCAAACCGGGTGACACGCCGCTGCGCGTAAAAATCGACAATGCGTTTGGCCAGTTCGAAAGCGCGACCATCAGTTTGTATCGATATGACGCTGCGAGCGATGCCTTTGGGGTTCATATCGGCGACTATAGGTTATCGCGTGAGCAGTGCGATCTCCAGTCTGCCGAAGGCTACGCGGTGTGTGATGCTAGCGCGGCGACCAGCTGGCCATCGCTTGACGAAGGAACGTACGCAGTCAAGCTGACGACGAGCACGTTCGCACATAACGGTATCCAAGCTGACATGGAACAGTATTGGACGCACTTTGGCATCGATGTGACGGCACCGGGAGTGAATGTCCGCGTCGAGGGCGCGGCAACGGTCAAGAACCTGCTTACTGTCTCGGCTAGCGCTTACGATGCGAACGGCCTCGATAGCGTAGGCTTTTACGTTACGGCACCGAACGATAACGGCGTGTGTACGGCTGACGGCGCAAGGTTGATGGGCTGGCGTAGCGGCTCTCCCCGAGACGATGGTCGCTACTATGCTACGCTCGATGTTTCGGATATTGATACGCACAACCAAGGAGCGGTAAAGTTTTGCGTCACTGCCGTTTCTCGTGACAAGGCAACGAACGAGAGCCAGCCTGATACCTCAGGGTTCTTGATCGATCACACGGCGCCTGTCGCTACGCTGAAGGTTACAAGCTCATCAAAGCCATCGGCGAGTACCCCGGTGTCCTTAACGGGAACGGTTGATGGCATATCGACGCTTGAGCTCTATAGCGATGGCGTTAAGGTACCTGATTTCTCGCTTTCTATGAATGAGGCGGGGCAATGGAGCTACAAGCTGGACAAAGGTCTCGTACAAGGCAGTCATTTGCTGCAAGTGGTTGCTACCGACCCTTACGGTAACGTCAGCGACGAGACGTCGTCTCCTCAATCCGTAACGAGGTTGACGGTAGGTGCCTACGTACCGCCCAAGGAGCAGCAAACCCTTTCTAGCACGCTTACTCCTCCAAGGATTACCAGCACGCTCATATCTACCCCGTCCCTTACTCAAATAATCGCCTCGCGGCACGCTGCGGGAGCGCAAAAAAATGCCGATCAGGCGGTGCTGGGGGCGGAAACGACTAATAGCGAATCAACGAAGGAATCTGTCGTTGCGACTGGCTCTAGTGGTTGGATGCTGTTTGGCGTTGCATGGTATTGGTGGCTCCTGGCGGGTACGCTTCTTGTCGGGATAGGTAGCTGGGTGATGAATAGGCGAGACGCCGAGAACCAGCGAATCTACGCATGATATATGTATATAAAACAAGAGGCTCGCTTTTTCTGCAATAATAATTTATACTATGGCCACGTGTGAAAGCAAAAAATACCAAAACAACCCAAAAATTCCTTGATCAACTTCATCGCCATTTTAAAATGATGTTAATACCTCATCATGCCAACCAGTTTCGCCCGCACCTTATACGACGGGTCGGGCTTTTTGTCGTTGTCGTCCTCGCCGTTGGAGCGCAGCTTACCTCTAGCATTGGTGGAACGGCGTTGGGAATGCAGAAGGAACTCTCTGTCACCGACCTATTACGGACGAGCAACGAGGAGAGGCGGTCGCACGGCGAAGCGCCACTCCAACTGGACGAGAAGCTTTCCAGGGCCGCCCAGCTGAAGGTGCAAGACATGTTCAAGCAGCAATACTGGGCGCATGATGCTCCGGATGGCACTTCGCCATGGCACTGGTTCAAGGCGGCGGGGTACAGCTACAGTTATGCTGGCGAGAATCTTGCCAAAGACTTTACTTCCGCAAGAGCAGTGACATCGGCATGGATGGCGTCACCAGACCATCGTGCTAATATTCTTGACAATCAGTATGCGCAAGTCGGTTTCGCGGTCATGGAGGGGACGCTCAGCGGCAAGGCGACAACGCTTGTCGTCGCACTGTACGGTGCTCCCGTTTCGGCGATTGCCGCCACGACCACGAAAGCCCCAGCCATCGCTGCCGTAGAAGGGCGTACGATGAGCCTTTGGACACGATTCGTTATTGCGCTCCAATCTGTCACGCCGGCCGTGCTGGTTTGTCTTATGGCGCTGACGATAGCAGCAATCGTGGCGGCCTTTGCTCAGCTATACCGCAGCCGGCTGCCAAAAAGACTGCGCCAAACGCACTATCGCTACCACGGTATTTATAAGGCTGCCGGCCTCGTATCGCTCATAATTACGATAATTAGTTTGTATGGTAGCGGTCAAATTTAGTATTCTGTAGGAATGAGTATTACGAAAGCTATTATTCCTGTCGCTGGATGGGGCACTCGTCGGCTGCCTATCACGAAGGCGATTGAAAAGTGTATGTTGCCAATCGGTAACCGTCCATTGGTGGATTATGTCGTTCAGGACTGTATTTCCGCCGGTATCACGGATATCTATTTCGTCGTGAGCGAATGGATGACGCAGATTCAGGCGTACTACGGTGAGAACGGAGTGCTCGACACCTATCTCATCGGCAACGGCAAAGAAGAGATGCTGCCGATGGTGCGACCTCCTGCTGGCGTGCAATTTCACTATGTCACGCAAGATACTAACGGCAAATATGGAACGGCAATTCCGGTCAGCCTGATCATGGATCAGTTGCACCCGGGCGAGTCGGCAGTCGTCCTGATGGGCGATGACTTCGTTTACAACGCCGACGGAACGAGCGAGGTGCGCCGTTTGCTGGACGCTACGCCAGAGGGTGGCAACGCCATGCTGGGCGTAGAAGTGCCGCGCGAAGCTGTCAGTCGCTACGGCGTGATCGACATGAACGAGCGTAACGAGTTCGTTCGGATCGTTGAAAAGCCGACGCCCGACCAGGCGCCAAGCACGCTTATCAACGTGAGCAAATATGTACTTAACTACGACTTGATCTCTGGCATTTCCCGCTATGCGGAGCTATCTCTCTCGGGGGAATACTACATCACGGAGCCTATAAACCAGTACATCATGAGCGGCGGCAGCATGGTGGTAGTGCCAGCGAAGGGCGACTATTTGGATGGCGGAAGCGAAGCGGGGTGGATCCACGCGAACAACGTCGTGTTTAATGCGCGCCACCAGCGCCACTAGTATTGTCATAGGGGCGGACATCTGTTACAATAGGTGAGATTGATTAATAACCCTAAAGGATATCATAATGAAAGCAGTCGTTAAGATTGGTGGCAAGCAATTCGTTGTTACCGAAAAAGAGACCCTACTGGTGGACCTCCTCCAGGAAGGCACAAAAGAGCTCGCGCTTGATGCACTGTTGGTAATTGACGGTGACAAGACAACCGTCGGCACACCAACGGTAAAGGGTGTGAAAGTTACCGCTAAAGTAGTCGAAGATCTCGTAAAGGGCGAAAAAGTCCGTGCTATCCGCTACAAGGCCAAGAAGCGTGTTCACAAAGAAATGGGACACCGCCAAAAGTACTCAAAAATCGAAATCGTATCTATTAAGTAGTCACTACCTCGGTTCTTAAGTACGGCACTCCCGCTACTATAAACCAGAGGAAGATATGAAAACGAAAAAAGAGAAGAAGCGATACAGCTCGCTTCGGGCATACATACAATTTATTGCTACGTTCAAAGGCCGCTTCTTCGCGGTTTTTGGGCTTTTTACCACGGCAGATATAATGCTGGCCACGCTGCCGATATTCATCGGTCAGTTCGTGGCGGCTATTAGCGCTCACTCGCTCGACCAGGGACGAATATACTGGTTGGTCGGCATACTGATTGCTATTAGCGTCGGGCATGACCTAGTGTGGCGTAGTGCCGAGTTCTTGTACCTAAAATGGGTCAACGGCAAGCGGTACGAGTTCGAAAACATTGTCTTTCAGGCGGTCATGGGCAAGCCCTACCCGTATTTCATTGATAAGGCTACGGGTAAGATAAGCAGTTACGTAGCGACGATCGGCCGCGAATTCCGTGATTTCGTCGCCGAGATCTGCTATTCATACGCGGACCTGCTGGTAAAACTGCCTATCATTGCCGTCATCATGTTTACTGTTAACGTTCCGACGGGAGTCGTGTTTGTCGTATCGATCGCCATTATGTTCATGGTTGGAAAAAAGCTGGTGGGCCGGGCGGTGTCAACGGAAAGGGAGCAGACCAATATCGGAGCCAGCCTGGACGGCTATTCCATCGATGTTATCAGTAACTTTGTCAGCGTCAAGGCATTTCGCCGGGAACGGGTTGAGTTCGAGACCATTAGTCGTAGGCGCAAGGATGTTATCAAGGCTTCCAACCGCGCGTTCTTGTGGAGCGTCGTATTCTGGGGGTCCATGAGCATCGTAGTGCGTTGGGTAATCTGGCCAGCGACCATCGTGCTTAACGTGTACTTGTTCTTGCACGGACAGCTTAGCGTGGCACAGATGACGACGTTTATCTCGACGTTGCTGATTTTTTCGGATTATATATGGATGGTGATATGGAACGTCTCGCAGTTCAATATCAAGCTTGGCTGCATCGAGGAAGCCTACGCGTATCTGTTTGGCGACCGGAATGTGGTTTCTGACCACTTGGCGGGCATGCACGCCATGAAGCGGGCCGCAGCGCCGGCTTTCGAGGGAGAGCTCAGTTTTAACGGCCTGAACTTTGCCTATCCTGACAAAAGCGACCGTAAAGTGCTCGATAACATAAACCTGACAATCAAAAAGAACGAGAAGGTGGGGGTCGTGGGTACCAGCGGCAGCGGCAAGACGACGCTTATCAAATTGCTGCTAGGCTACTATGAGCTGCCGCGCCGTATGGTCGGGCTTGATGGCAAGACCATAGATAACCGCCGGCTGGTCGATCTGATCGCGTACGTGCCCCAGGACACGCCGTTGTTCCACCGTTCGATTCGCGAGAATATCGCCTATGGCTCGGACGTAGAGGTAACGCAGGAAGAAATCGAAGCAGCAGCAAGGCGGGCTCATGCGCATGAGTTCATTACCCAAACGACGGATGGTTACGATGCGCTTGTGGGCGAGCGTGGCATAAAACTGTCGATGGGGCAGCGTCAGCGGGTGGCTATCGCCCGGGCGTTCCTCGATGACAAGCCGCTGCTTATCTTGGACGAGGCAACAAGCGCGCTTGATAGTGAGTCGGAAGTACTGGTGCAAGAGGCACTTGAAAACTTATGGCACGACCGAACGGTAATCGCGATCGCTCACCGGCTTTCTACCTTGCGCCATATGGACCGAATCGTCGTCATGGACGGCGGCCGGATTATTGAGCAGGGGACGCACCGTCAGCTCCTCAAGCAAAAAGGCCGGTACTATAACTTGTGGCAGCATCAGAGTGGTGGCGTTCTGAGCGAAGAAGGTGACCCGTCGTAAGGCGGGCCATCTTGGTATACTGGGGTAATGAAGTATTGGATCAATACCATCGCCCGCGAACATGTCATGCGTGGCATAGAGGGCGGGTTTACGCAGGCCAATCATGGCAAGATACAAGGTGTCAAACGGCTCAGGAAAGGCGATTTCATCGTATTTTACTCTGGAAAAACCGCTTATCCGATTGGAGAGCCATACCAAAAATTCACGGCTCTTGGCAGAGTGTCTGACGACAAGCCGTACCAGGTTGAGATGTCGCCCGATTTTCACCCTTTCCGACGTAACGTAACGTTCTATGCTACCGAGGAGGCGGGCATTAGGCCGCTTATTACGGAGTTGAGCTTTATCAAGGACCCGGCGCATTGGGGCTTTCCGTTCATGCGCGGGCTTTTTGAAATCCCCGAGGAGGACTTCAAAAAGATTGCTGCGGCCATTCGTGCGCCAGCCGATATTGCTGGCTAAAATGGTAGCGGTTTTAGGGGCGGGCGTGCTACAATGAGGGAAAGAAAAGGGAAATTATAAACAGTGGCGACAGTCATTTCGGTTACCAATCAGAAGGGTGGCGTAGGCAAGACGACCAGCGCGGTCAATATCGCCTATTACTTGGCAAAGCAGGGTAAGAAAACGCTGCTTATTGATTTTGACCCTCAGGGCAATGCGACGAGCGGCCTGGGCATTGATAAGCAAGCGCTTGAGGCGACGATGAGCGATGTCATCCTCGAGACAAAACCATTGGTTGATATTATTATTCCCACCGAGCACGAGAACTTGTTCGTCGCACCCGCTACGCCGCATCTTGCGAACGCCGAGGTAGAGCTAGCTCAAGCCAATCGCCGGTTCACGCGTTTGAAGAACGCCATCGGCACCTTGCCGCAAAGCTATGACTTTATCTTGATTGATAGCCCGCCGTCGTTGAGTCTTTTGACGGTCAATGGCCTTATCGCCGCCCAGTACGTCTTGTTGCCTGTTCAGGCAGAGTTTTATGCGCTTGAAGGACTTGGGCAACTGCTTGAGACGATGAAGCTGGTTCGCAAAAGCATGAACCCGACGCTTGACCTCGTGGGCGTGCTGCCGACTATGGTCGACGGCCGCACTACGCTTTCCGGCCAGGTGCACGAAGAAATCAAGAAACACTTTCCGGGCAAGGTATTCAAGACCACGATTCCACGAAACATTCGGCTCGCCGAAGCCCCTAGCCACGGATTGCCAGTAGGGGCATACGACAGGTTCTCGAAAGGTGCTCGCGCCTACAAGGCGGTAACAAAAGAATTAATCCAGCGGACAAGCTAAATAACAGGAGGGGTGATGAGCGTGAAAAAAGGACTGGGACGTGGGTTTGACTCGTTGATTCCGACGGAGCTTCTTGATGAGTCATTCGACCCGACGGCCGCGCAAGACGATCGCGTCAGCGAACTGCGACGCATAAAAATCAGCGAGATTTTTGCTGACCCCGACCAGCCTCGTCGCGCTTTTGATGAAGTAGCGCTCGAGGAGCTGGCTGCTTCTATCGCCGAGCATGGTATCTTGCAGCCAATCGTGGTAACGCCGCAAAAAGACGGCTACCAGATCGTTGCCGGTGAGCGTCGATACAGGGCGGCAAAAAAAGCGGGTCTTGATAAGATTCCCGCGCTCGTGCGAACGCTTAGCGACCAGCACAAGCTCGAGCTTTCGCTTATCGAAAACCTCCAGCGCCGCGACCTTAACCCGCTTGAAACAGCAACCGCATACCTGAAGCTTCGCGACCAGTTCAACCTAACCCTCGACGAAATCGGCCACCGTGTCGGCGGCAAGTCGGTGAGTACGGTAAGCAATACGCTGCGGCTCCTACGTTTGCCTGTGGCGGTCCGGGAGGCGCTGCTTGACGGTCGTCTGCGCGAAGGTCAGGCTCGGCCTCTAGTGAATCTCGATGAGAAGATTATCAACGAGGTATTGCCACGTATCTTGGCTGAAGAGTGGAGCGCTCGCAAGATCGAACAGTTCATCGTGCAGCTAAAGAAAGCCGCCAAATCTCCTATAGAGAACGAGCGCAAGAAACAAGTGGTCGCCACGCCGTACGAAGATGAGATGAACCAACTGGTAAAGCGGTTCTCGACCGACGTCAGTGTCAAGACCAATGCCAAGGGTGCTGGCCAAATCGTCATCCGATTCAAGAGCGATCACGACTTCCAGCGTATTCAAAAACTACTGGGCGAGAACTAGTAAAAGCGAACTTTGGTGAGCGGGTAGATCCGCATGCCAACCGGTCCGACGACGTCGTAGAGGGGAATGAGGCCAAGGCCGCTGCGTGAATCGTATGAAAAGTCACCCTCGCGGTGGTCGCCTGATACGAATAACGTTCCATCCGTTACGATCGTATCGACGCTACCGCTCGTAGGCGAGCCTGGTTGGCTGCCAGAATCGCCAGCTTGGGCTTTATCAGGCTGGAAACCGTCTGGGTGCGCCTTGTTAAATACAGTTAATACGCCGTCTTTGACGACGACCCGTTCGCCGGCAAAGGCAATGACGCGCTTGACGATGAATTCGTCGCCTTGGCCAGGATTGTACTGAGGGTTCTTGAAGACGATGATTTGTCCGCGCTCCGGGCTATACTGTTTGTTTTGCAGCTGGGCCCAGGTAACGGGTAGGCGGTTGACGATAAGGCGATCGCCGGTGTACAGGGTTTTTTCCATGCTTGGACCGAGCACGTTAAAGCTGCGGAACACGAACGAGTTGATGAGGAGCGTGCCTACGAGGACGCAGACGACGAATAGCAATATACCGAGGACGTCCTTAAGGAACGGGTGACGCTTTAAGTAGGTTGCTTCCATTAGACTTACTATACACCGTTTCGGCCTCTTATAAAAGCAAAGTAGTTATGATTTTTTGTTCAAAAAAAGACGTGTGTACGATATAGTAGGTGAAGTACTTATGGCACAGAATAGACATTCACTCGACGGATTCGTTCCGCGTCGACCGGGCAGTGCAGACCGTCCAAACCGACGCATTGGCGAGCATACTGATGAAATCCCAACGCGTTTTACGCGGGTTGATAAGAATGCTCCGTCGCAACCGGGTGTTATCCAACGCGGCGAGCTGGGCATCGCACGAAAAGATATCGACAGCTCCTTGAAGGGTATCGATATCGACGAGCCTAAAAAAGGCAAGAAAGGCCGCAAGAACAAAGCGCCCCTAAGCAAGAAAAAGCGGATTATCAAGTGGTCTATTATTGCCGTTGCCGTTATTATCCTGGGTATCGCCGGGTTCATGGCCTACAAGATCTTGAGCACGGGAAGCAGCATTTTCAAGGGCGGTATCCTCGATATCATCCAGAGCCAACCGCTGAAGGAAGATACCAACGGCCGTAGTAATATCCTTATCTTGGGTACATCCGAGGACGATCCGGGTCATGGTGGCGCGTACCTGACCGACTCCATGATGGTAATGAGCATTGACCAGCACAAAAAAGTCGTCGATATGTTCAGCATCCCGCGCGACCTGTACGTGCAATATGGTATGGCGTGTAACAGCGGCTACCAGGGAAAGATCAACGAGTACTTTAACTGCGTCAATTCAGACTGGAAAAGCAAGAGCGCCGAGGATGAGCGCCTGACGAAAACACGAAAATTCGTCGGTGATATATTCGGCGTTGATATTCAGTATGCCGTTCATGTCAATAATACCGTTATCAAGCAGGCGGTCGACGCCGTTGGTGGGGTGGATGTCGATATCCAGGGTGACGGCGACGTACCTTACGGCGTGAAAGCCGGTAGTATCCTTGATCGTAACTTCGACTGGCGCTGTAATTATAAGTGCTACCTCGTAAAATATGGTCCCGGCGTGCATCACTTGGACGGCCTTCACGCGCTCTTCCTGGCCCAGGCCCGAGGCGACACGGCACCTACGTACGGCCTTGCCCGCTCTAATTTTGACCGCGAGATCAACCAACAAAAAATCATCGTCGCATTGAAAGAAAAGGCAGCAAGCTCAGGTACGTTTACTAACCCGATCAAGGTGACGAACTTGCTTGACGCGCTTGGCAATAATCTTCGGACTAACTTCGCGACCAAGGAAATCCGCACGCTCATGAGGCTTGGTAGCGAGATCGATTCCAAGAACATCAACCGCCTTAACCTGAGCGATGGTGATAAGGCAGTAGTAGAATCCGGCCAAGAGGGCGGCGCAAGCGTGGTCGTTCCTACGGCAGGCGCGTTCAACTACGCTGAGATCCGCGCGTTCATCAAAAAGGCGCTAAGCAGCAACGATGTCACCCGTGAAGGCGCAAGTATCGCCGTCCTGAACGGGTCGGGCAAGAGCGGTGTCGCCCAAACGCAGGCTGACAAGCTGACGGCCGCCGGCTTCACGGTAACGACCGTCGATACTGCTCCTGATGGTACCTACGCTGACGTTGAAGTGTATCAAATTGGTACCGGTATGGCCAAGACGAAAGCGAAACTGGAATCGATGTTCAAGGTGAAGGTGAAGACTTCGGCGCCTCCGGCTACGGTCACGAGCGGAACGAACTTTGTCATTATCTTTGGCAAAGATCCCGCCAGCTCGAACTAGATGATGTATAATAGGCCTAAGTATGGAGCTGTTACGATTACCGAATAAGCGCTCGCTTTTTAGTGAGATCATCTACATTGCACTGAACGTAGCTTTGGCTGTTGCCGTGCTTGGTGTCGTGCTGGCCGTCGAGTCGCCGTACGCCGCTTTTCTGCTCGTGCTGCTCAGCAAATGGCGCGTACTAGCAGTGCGACCAAGGTATTGGTTTGCCAACCTCCAGTCCAATCTTGTCGATCTTATCGTCGGCCTAAGTATCGTGGTACTTTTGTACGCTGCCGGGAGCGCGTTCTTCGTGCAGGTAATCATCACTATCTTGTACGTTGTCTGGTTGCTGTTCGTCAAGCCGCGGTCCAAGCGGTCGTTTATTGCCGTCCAGGCGGGTACCGCGACGTTCATGGGCGTAACGGCGCTCATGATGGTATCGTACGGTTGGCCATCGTCGCTCGTGATCGCCTTGATGTGGGTGATTGGTTACAGCGCCGCTCGCCACGTTCTGGGGAGCTACGAAGAGGCGCACGTGTCTTTTTATAGTCTTGTCTGGGGACTTGTCTTCGCTGAGCTAGGATGGCTCTTGTATCACTGGTCGTTCGCGTACTCGTTGCCGGGTTCGGCTGATATCAAGCTACCACAAGGCGCACTGATTGCTCTGGCCGTCAGCTTTATTGCCGAGCGTGCCTACGCCAGCTACGAAAAACATGGTTCCGTTCACTCGAACGATATGATTTTGCCGTCGCTTTTGTCGGTGAGCGTCATCCTGATATTATTGGTATTTTTCAACACGGTTAACGTCGGCGCCATTTAAGCCCGGTTTCAGTTTTGGGGGGTAGGCTGAAAAAGATGAAAGACAACGAAACAAAAGAAGAACCGGAAATCAAAAAAACCGATGGGGATGAGGTACCGGCTGCCCCGACCCAAGTGGTGGTGGGTAACGCTAAGCCGACGCGCAAAGTAATACTGGCGATAGGCATTGCTATTGTCGTCGTTTGTTTTGCGGCCGGTCTTGGTGGTGCGCAGCTGTATAATTCGTTCGTTTCCCAGAACGATGATACGACTGGCCATCAATCGGTGGCTAACGATGGCAACAAGCCGGTCACGCAGGAGGAGACTGACATCGCCAATGTCGTCGAGAAGGTGTCGCCAAGCGTCGTATCCATCGTGACAACGTCGCAGACCGTATCGCCGTATTACGGTGCGCAGGAAGAAGACAGTGCTGGAACGGGTATTATTATCAGCAAGGACGGCTACGTGCTGACGAACAAGCACGTGGTTGATGGCGCGACGACCGTTCAGGTGGTGAGTTCCGACGGAACGACGTACGACAACGTAAAGGTACTAGGGAGCGATCCGCTGAATGATGTTGCGTTCTTGAAGATTCCAAACGTGAGCAACCTCAAGGCAGCCGAGCTCGGTGACTCGTCGTCGATTCGTGTCGGGCAAAAAGTCGTGGCGATTGGCAACTCGCTGGGACAGTACCAAAATACCGTAACAAGCGGCATCATATCTGGTACTGGGCGTCCTATCTCAGCACAGTCCGGCGATAACGTCGAGAACTTGACCGACCTTATCCAGACGGATGCGGCTATTAACCCGGGCAACTCGGGTGGCCCGTTACTTAACCTTGCTGGCCAAGTCATCGGCATCAATACGGCAATCATTCAGGACGCGCAGGGCATTGGTTTCTCGATTCCTATAAACGCTACCAAAGGAGTCATGAAGGGTGTGCTAGCGAACAAAGGTATCCATAGGGCATTCCTGGGCGTGAACTACATCACCATTACCGCAGACGTTGCCAAGCATTATGACTTGTCGGTAAAAAAAGGTGGCTACGTATTCAGTGGCGACAACAAGAGCGCGGTCGTGAGTGGCAGCCCGGCTGGCAAAGCAGGTATTAAAGACAAGGATGTCATTACCAAGGTCGGCGGTATCGCGGTTGGTGATAAAGGTGACGTATCGAGCCTAGTGGCCGAGTATGCCCCCGGCGACACGATAAAGCTGACTGTTCTGCGCGACGGCAAAACGATCAACCTGGACGTCACGTTATCGGAATACAAAAAGTAAGGCTACAGTTTTTCTAGGACGATGATAAAGTCACGGCTTTCGCGCAGAAGGAGGCCGTGACTTTTCGCATGCGAGACGATGGCCTTGTGTTGGCGTGGGTCGGCCTCGAGGAACAGGAGG